>VFSW01001886.1_pt1 | contig 31744 bp, 29 predicted proteins | sample 5358111 | NCBI WGS metagenome assembly VFSW01 (sample SAMN11554181, study PRJNA540505) | mine drainage metagenome | isolation source: sediment from site ElyBrook_90M | place: USA: Ely Copper Mine, Vershire, VT | collected 2017 | reverse complement strand
TGATTTCGCCAAGGGAAGGATGCTGGGAGAAGACGACCCGTTCAAAGTCGTTCTCAATCCAGCTCGTGATCCCGGTGCGGACAAGCGCGGACTCTTGTGGTCCGGCCAGGTCCTCCCCCGCGGGAAGGACACCGGAGGAGCCTGCTCCCTGCCGGCCCCGTGGGATTGCTCCCGCAAAGGCGCTGGCGTAGGCGCGGCTCAACTCATTTAGTTTATCTGCACTGGCCTCGGCGGTCAAACCTTCGGCTGCGCAGAGCGCGTCCCAGTCGCGAACGGCCTGCGGCGTAGAGACGCCCACGGCGGGAGTGGCCACCACGCACCAGACGGGATCGATGTCCGGCAGGGGATAGACCTCCTGGCCGCGGTCGAGACCGAGGACGGTGCCGCCGATCAGAAACAGGGGCACATCGGAGCCCACCTGGGCGGCAATTTCAAGGTGCCGGGTCAGTAGGCCCCGAACGGCTATCCCCAGTTCCACCTCCAAACCCACCAGGGCGGCCACCGCGTTGGCCGAACCGGCGCCGAGTCCGCCCTGCACCGGCAGGCGCTTTTCTATCGCGATCTCCACCTCGGCGGTGACGCCCGATTTCTTCAGGGTCAACGCAGCCATCTTCCAGGCGGTATTGCGGCTGTCAGTGGGAACGCGGCGATCATTCGATGTAAGGCGGATAGCCGTCGTCGCCGCGGGCCGGGCCGTCACCGTCACAACGTCATAGAGTTCCAGCGTTTGATAGACGGTGGCCAGGGCGTGGAATCCGTCTGGGCGCGGGGCGCCGATGTGGAGGCCAAGGTTGACTTTCGCGTGTGAACGGACGGCTGTCGGCATACCGGTTCATTGTAGAGTGTGGCCGGACGGCTACCGTTGGCAGACGCATTCAGCGTGGTGTAAAGTAGGCTCCAACTTCCCCCGTATCCCCAAGCGACCAGAGACAACGCCAACGCCACTCCGGCTGAGAGACTTCAGCCTTTCTCACTTTTGCACGATCGGAGAGACCCATGAAGCGTCGCTCTTTCCTCAAAACCGCAGCCGCACTGCTTCCCGCGGCAGGACTGGGAAGCTTCTCACTCGGCCAGGCTTCGGCCGCCCCGTCTCCGGATCAGATTCATGTAGTTCCCGCCGGGCAGGACCGGCTCGATGAATCGCACTCGCTCGGTTTCAGTTCCATCCTGTTCAAAGTGTTACCGCGTGAGACAGGCGGGGGATTATTCGTGGTGGAACACACTCACCTTGTGCGAGGCGGGCCACCGCTGCACTACCACCCCCATCAGGAAGAATGGTTCTACGTGATGGATGGCACGGTCCTCTTCCAGGTGGGCGAGAAACAGGTGCAACTTGGGAGTGGGGAATCCGTTCTGGGGCCGCGCGGCATTCCACACACATTCACCTTGGTCGGCGAGAAACCGGGAAGATTGTTGATCGCTTTCACACCCGCAGGCAGGATGGAAGAGTTTTTCCGTACTGCCGCGCAGCCGCATGCCCCTACGCCGGATGCCGAATTCTATCGGCGATTCGATATTGAAGTTGTAGGGCCGCCTCTCACAGTGAAATAGCAATCATCAGCCGACGCTCTGGACCAAGCCCCTGGCGGCGCGCAGGGTGGCTACCGGGTCGCCGGTAGGAAGGAATTCCATGGCCACGGCATGGCGATAGTTGAGCTGGGCCAGCTTGCGGTAGATGTTGGCGTAGTTGATCTCGCCTGTACCGGGCTCGTGGCGGCCCGGCACGTCGGCCACGTGGATGAGGCCGATCACGTCGATGTGCTTTTCGAGCTTCTCAATCAGGTTTCCCTCGGCGATCTGCTCATGGAAGAAGTCGTAGAGGAACTGGACCTGCGGGTGGTTGACTGCGCGCACAATGTCGATAGCTTCGGCGGCGGAAGCAAGGAAGTAGTGCGGATTCTCTTCGGGATCGATGCACTCCAGCAGCAGGCGCACGGGCTGACCCGCGATCTGGCGGCCTTCGACCATGGCTGCTGCCTGCTTGAGGGCTTCAATCGCTGCTTGATGCTGCGCCTCGCGCGTGAGCCCCGGGACTACGTTGCCCGAAAGCACGATCATTGCCGGGCAGTCCAGGGTTTCCATGGGAGTAAGCGCCTGGCGCAGTTCGGCCAGAAAGGCGTCGCGCGTTGCAGGGTTGGCCACGCCGTTCGCCAGTCCGGCGGTGGCGTCAAAGCTGATGTTGAGCCGCTTGCGCGCGGCGTTGGCACGGGCATAGTCCGCCTCGGACCAGTTTTGCGCGTGGTACTCGCCGACCAGTTCGACGTTGGTGTAACCAGCTTCGGCCACTTTGGCCAAGCGCTGCTCGAAAGGCAGGTCCTTGAAAACCGTCCAGAGCATGACGGAAAGAGGAAAAGGGGTTGCCGTTTGGGGCGCTGCGGCCGGGCTGATGGCCGAGGCCGGCAACGCCGGAGCAGCGGCGCCCAAGGCTGCGGTGGCCATAACTTGCGTAAACGTGCGGCGATTCATGCGGTCTCCTGAATGATTCCTTATACCTTCTTCGTTATGCCTTCTTCGTTGCGGATTGCTTCGTGCCGGATTCCTTGGGTAGAGATGGTTTCGTTCCAGCTTTGCCGGAGCGGAGCAGAGCCTGCCAATCCTTCTCCGTCTGGTCAGCGTAGAGTGATCCGAATTTGCCCAGCGCCTCGGCAAAACCGTCGCCGGAGCCCAGGTAACCGGCAATCACCAGAGGATCGCCGGAGCGGGCGTGGCCGCGGGCCAGCAGTTCGCCGCAGACCTCGGCAAAGGCAGCGAGGCCGGCACCGGCCAGATCCTCAATCTCGATGGACCCCTTGTGGTCGTTGAGCTGGCGCACCAGGTAGGGTCGTCCCCCCATCTGCGTCCAGCCCAGAAACGGGTCCGACTGCACCTGCATGGCGCGCTGGCCCTCCGCCACGCGCTGGCCGTCATGGTGGGCCGGTTGTGCATCGGGCAGATAGGGCGCGTAGGCTGAAGACGACTCTTCCTTGATCTGCAGAAACAGCGGGTCTTGCGGACCGTTGCCCTCGAAGTAGATGCAGTAGTCGCGCAGCCCCACTGAGCCAGTCCCCACCACCTTGAAGGCCACGTCCACGGGCCGGTAGAGCGACAGGAAATGACGGCGCTGCGGCTCCAGCATCTCGCGATACGGCCCGAGAGAGGCGAGCACCTTCTTGGCCTGCGCGCCGGTGATGCGTGTGAGAATGGGCTTCTGCTCCTTGAAGCGGCGGAGTCCGCCGTGTTTGGAACCGACGGGTTCAGTGAGCTGCCCCAGCGTGTGCAGAGGCGTGGCTCGCTCGGCCTTCAGCAGCGCGTCATGCACCGGCTGGACCGAGCTGAGACGATGCACCTGAAAGCGGGCGACTTCGATGGTCGGCATTGCAGCAAAGGCGCGCATCTGTGCTGCGTAGCGCTCGATGCACTGCTCAACAGCCTGCCGGGCAGCCGACTCTTTGTGGCCGGACCCGCGGGCGGCCAGCACCAGCGAGGCGGCCATGCGCTTCAGATCCCACTCGAAGGGGCCGCGAATGGTCTCGTCAAAGTCGTTGATGTCAAAGACCAGGCGGCCGTCAGGAGCAGCAAATGCTCCCAGGTTGCGCACATGGGCATCGCCACACAGTTGCGCGACAATGTTGGTCGAGGGCACGACGGCCAGGTCGGCTGCCATGACCGCCGCGGCACCGCGAAAGTAGCCGAAAGGCGATTGCGCCATCAATTGATGCCTGAGCTTGAGGAGCGCGGGAATGCGGCCGCGCTCGGCCCGCTCCAGCAAGGCGAGAGCGGGCGATTGCCGCGCTTTGATGTTGAGTTCGTCGTGCTGCTGCCGGCCCACCTGCTTGCGCCGCGCCTGGCCCAGATTCCGCCGCTCTTGAGGAGTTGACCCGTGCATGAGCCGCACAATACTCGCTCTGACTGCGCGGCGCAACCTTGCAAACCACGTGATTTAAACTTCTGGCTGGAAGCCCCGCGTCTTCAAATCTCAGCCTGAAAGCAATGGCGGGCTCCATTCCAGGAGGAATGCCTCTTGACGCGCACCACAGCTCTCTTACTCCCGGCCATTTTTGCTCTCCCTCTTGCAACCCTTCCGCTGGCAGCCCAGGTGCCCGCAAAACCGCTGACCGTGGAGGCCATCTTTGCACATGGGCCATTGACCGGAACGCCGCCCAAGGGCCTCGCATGGTCTCCCGACGGGGAACATGTTACCTACATGGATGGCGGTGTGCTGGTTGACCTGGACCTCCGCACGGGAAAGGCGCATGTGCTGGTAAGCCGCGCCAAGATGGCTCCGCTCTCCGGGGCCACCGTCTCAGAGGAGGACCGTGACCATCGCAGCCGCTACAACGAGCCCAGCTACCTATGGGCGCGGGACTCGCAACATCTGCTCTTCGACTCCAACGGCCGGCTTTGGTACTACGATCTGCACAACGGCACGGGCGTTCAGATTGGCTTTACCGGACAAGCCTCAGAGGACGATCCCAAGTTCTCGCCCAATGGCGAGGCCATCTCGTTTGTACGCGATCACGGTCTTGCCGTGATGCACCTGCGTGAAGTTGGAACGCCTACGTCCATGGTGGCGCCCGCGCCCAATCCGGCCACCCTCAACGGCCAGGTGGACTGGGTATACGAGGAAGAACTGGAGACACGCAGTAACTACTTCTGGTCGCCGGACTCGAAGAACCTTGCCTACCTGCAGATGAGTGAGGCCAGTGTACCGGCCTATCCCATCACCGACTGGATTCCCACACACGCCACCGTGGAGTTGCAGCGCTACCCGCAACCCGGCGACAGCAACCCCGACGTGCGTGTGGGCGTGGTGAGCGCCAATGGCGGAAAAACAACGTGGATCAAGCTTCCCATTCATCCGGGCCAGGACTACATTCCGCGCTTCGGCTGGGCCGGCAACAAGACGCTGTGGGTCGAGACCCTCACCCGCGACCACCGGCACAGGACGATCTACTTCGCCGACACCGCCACGGGGCAGGCGCACGCGGCGCTGGACCTGACCGACGATAAGTTTCTGGACGATAACTACGACGTTTTTGTGGGCGACGGCAGCATTGTTCTTTCCACCTGGAGTGATGGCCACAACCACATCTATCTCTACAGCTACGACACGGCCAATCCAGCCTCAGGCAACGCAAAGCTGGAACGGCAACTGACCCAGGGCGACTTCGATGTGAGCAAGATCTATCGCGTCGATCCTGCGCACAAGATGGTCTACTACGCCTCAAACGAAGGGAACCTGCTGGAGCAGCAGATTTGGCAGGTGAGCTTTGCCGGTGAAAAACAGCAACTGAGTACAGGCGCCGGCAGCCATGAAGGCGACTTCTCGCCCACGGGCAGCTACTTTACCGATAAGTTCTCGTCGCGCATGAACCCGCCGGCTCTGCGTCTTTGCGCAACGGGCGGCAAGTGCCAGGTGTTTTGGACGACACACGCGCTCGAGGCCTACCACCTGCGCACCCCGGAACAGATTGAAGTGAAGGCCCAGGACGGCACAACGCTCTATGCCACGCTGCTGATGCCCGACGTCGCCGAAGGCACGGCCGCCGCAGCTCCGGCCTCGGTCCCGCTGATCGTGAACCCCTATGGCGGCCCTGGTCCACAGGAGGTGGCGAACCGCTGGGGTGACGGACTGCTGTTTGACGAGTTGCTGGCCCAGCATGGTTTTGCCGTGCTCCACGCGGACAATCGCGGCACGGGAATGCGCGGACGCGCCTTTGCCCAGGCGGCCTGGCACAACTTTGGCCCGGTGCAGCTTGAGGATCAGTTGAACGTGGTGGATGCCGTGCTGGCCCAGCATCCGCAACTGGATGCGAAGCGCCTGGGCTGGTGGGGCTGGAGCTGGGGCGGCACCTTCACGCTCTACTCGCTCACCCACTCCGACCGTTTCCGCGCAGGCGTTGCTGTGGCTCCGGTGACGGACTGGCGCGATTATGACTCGATCTACACGGAGCGCTATATGAGCCTGCCCACGGAGTTTGCGGAGGGATACAAGAACTTCTCTGTGGTGAATTCGGCGGCCAGGCTGCACGGGCGTCTACTGCTGGTGCAGGGCACGGGCGACGACAACGTGCACATGGAGAATTCAGTGCAATTCGTGCAGAGATTGATCGAGGCCGGCATTCCCTACGACCTGCAGATTTATCCGCGCAAGACGCACTCCATCTCCGGCCCCATTGTGCGCACGCATCTGTACAACCACATCCTGGCTCACTTTGAGCAATACCTGATGCCGCCCGTTCAATGAGCGTGACTCCCAGCACTGCCGGAGTCGTGGCGGCGCAGTTGCTCCACCGGGAGCAACTGCTGCGGGACCCTGTGGTGCGCAAAGATCGCGCGGCGGTGGCGGCACTGCTGGCAGAGGATTTTGTAGAGATTGGCGCGTCGGGCCGGTTCTGGACGCGGGATGAGATTCTCGATCTGCTGGCGACAGAGGAATATCACACTCCGGTGATCGAAGGATTTGCGTGCCAGCAGATCGCAGAGGATGTTGTGCTGGTAAACTATCGCGCCGTCCGTACGCATGAAGCGACGGGTAAACGTTCAGTCACTCTGCGCACTTCTCTTTGGTCAAAAGAAAATGGGGTATGGCGTATGCGCTTTCACCAGGGAACGCCAGCGCTCTGAGCATTCAAGCACACGGCTCTAGGTTCCACGACGCCGGAAGAGGTCGTCCTTGTCGCTGCATGAGCAATTCGTGCATTCCAGGCAGCAGACAAGCAGAACTGCCACGCCCACCGTCACGAGTACGGCAAGAATAGTCGAATTCGCCTCGAACCATTGAACCACGTTTTGCATAAGCTGAGAGCTCATACAACCAACTCCAAATCCTTGCCGTGATCCCTACGTTGCAATCGACCGCAAACTTCGGAGCGCCGGAATCCCGGCACCTTAAGTGTATCACTGGCGATTTTGATGTATGGCCTTAATTGACCTTGCAATGAAGAGAATAAAAGGCGAAAATAATTCCGACGTGGCGACCGGTCCCATTCCGGCACCGGCCCCCCTCCCGGAAGGGTGGCTGGAAGAGCTCCAGATGCAGGAGCAGGAGATCCCGCCCCCCGCGCGGGAGCCCGATTCCGGTCCCTGCCTGAACTGGCTGTTTGTCGATCTGAACTCCTATTTTGCCTCGGTGGAACAGGAGGTTCGCCCGGAGCTGCGCGGCAGACCGGTGGGCGTGGTACCCATGATGGCCGACACAACTTGTTGCATTGCGGCCAGTTATGAAGCCAAGGCCTACGGCGTGAAGACCGGAACCATCGTGGCCGATGCCAAGAGGATGTGTCCGGGACTGGTGCTGGTGGAGGCGCGGCACGAGATTTACGTCGATTACCATCACCGCATTGTCGAAGCCGTGGAAAGCTGCTTGCCGGTGACGGCCGTGCTCTCAATTGACGAGATGGCCTGCCGCCTGATGGGACGCGAACGGCCTCTGCTGGCGGCGATGGAGCTGGGCCGCAAGGTGAAGGCACGCATCCGGGAGCAGGTTGGGCCGATGATGCGAAGCTCCGTGGGCCTGGCGACAAACCGCTACCTGGCCAAAGTGGCCAGCGACATGGAAAAACCTGACGGTTTGGTTGCGCTGCCCATGGACATTCTGCCAGAGGCTTTGCGGCAACTCACGCTGCGTGACCTGCCGGGCATTGGAGCGCGCACCGAGAAGCGGCTGAATGAGAAGGGCATCCGCACGATGGATGACCTGCTGGCGCTGGAATGCGAACAGGCGGGGCAGCTTTGGGGCTCAGTGTGGGGCGAGCGGCTGTGGCACTGGCTGCACGGCGAAGACTTCGACATGACGGAGACCGAGCACCTGAAATCCATCAGCCATTCGCATGTGCTGGCGCCGGAGATGCGCACGGCGGAGAAGGCATGGGCCGTGGCGCACAAGCTGCTGCACAAGGCGGCCATGCGCCTGCGCACGGGGGGATTGTGGGCCAGCAGCATCGGGCTGGCAGTAGGCTTCGCGGTGCCGCGCGGCCAGAGCGCTCCGGTCAGCCGCTTCGGCGTGCCCACGCGCGGGTGGCACGACGAGCTGCGCCTGAGCGAGTGCCGGGACAACCAGACACTGATTGCCGCGCTGCGCAGGTTGTGGGACTCGCGGCCCGCGGGACCGGAGTTCGACCAGCCCTACTTTATCGGCGTGCATTTGAACGGGCTGGTGCCCGACCGGCTGCACTCGCTGAACCTGTTCGACGCACTGGACGGCGAACAAAGCCGCACGCGCCTGCTGGCCGCGATGGACGAGTTGAATCAGAAGTACGGCATGAGTACGCTGGCTCCGGCGACCATGCTGACGGCGTTCAAGGCCGCGCCCACGCGCATTGCGTTCCACAGCATTCCGGATATGTTCTGATCCGTTCCTGCTGCCGGCTCGATTGATATGAGTCTTCCCGCCTGAACTTTTTTCTCGGCATCGCGTAACTCTCTGCATCCCCGCGCACGCATTTCTGCGGATAAGAGAGTAGAAGCGAACCCCATGGCCCACGATTGGCAACCGGACTTTGAACAACTCGTGGACGAGCACCAATCGATGGTGTTTTCGCTGGCGTGGCGCATGACCGGCGACCGCGGGCTGGCGGAAGAGATTGCGCAGGATGTTTTTCTGGAACTGGACAAGCACCTGGGCAAGTTGGAATCGCCGCACCACGCCTGCTTCTGGCTGCGGCGTGTGGCGATGAGCCGCTCGGCCGATGCGCTGAGGCGCCGACGGGTGCGCGGTTTAGACCTGTGGGTAGAGGCGGATGAGAATTACGGCGCCACGACAGAAGATCGCGCATCGCCTCTGGGGACGCGCCTGGAACAACTGCTGGCGACCTTGCCCGAACCGCAGCGCGCGGCGCTGGTTCTCCGCTACCAGGAAGACCTGACGCCGGAGGAGATTGCAGCGACGCTGAACGCGCCGCTGGCCACAGTGAAGAGCCACCTGCAGCGCAGCCTGAAGCTGCTGCGGGCCAAGGCCATGAGCCATTTGAAGGAGTACGTCAGGGTTAAGGAGCAGATGCGTGGAGCCTGAACCGATGGAAGACTTTGAGCACGAACTGCGCCAGGCATTGCAGCGGCGGCCTGCACCGCCCAGTCTGAAGCGCAAATTGATGGAGAAGAAGCGCGGGCAGCGCACGCAATGGATGCACAACCACGCGGCGCTGTGGCAGCGGCTTGCAGCCTCGCTGGTATTGGCCGCGATGCTCGGCGGCGCACTGGCATGGCGCCACATGGAGGAGCAGCGCAAGGGTGAAGAGGCGCGCCAGCAGGTGCTGACCGCGCTGCGCATCACCAACCATGCGCTCAACAAAATGAATGCGCAGCTCGCCGCGCACGACCGCGCCAATCAGGATTAAGGAGAATTCCCATGAAGAACAGAATCGCAACTTTCGTACTGGGATTGGCCGCGCTGGCCGCGCCGGCGCTGGCGCAAACCTCGCCGCTGCCGCTGCCGCCGCAGGTAGAAAAGGATCTGGCCGCGCGCGCGGCAAACGTGACCGAGGTGACGCTGGGCAAGAACATGCTGGCCTCCGCTGCGAAATTCATGAACGGAAAAGACAAAGATGACGCCGCAACCAGCCAACTGATCCAGGGCCTCGACGGCATCTACGTTCGCGAGTACGAGTTTGACAAGGAAGGCCAGTACTCAATGGAGCAGGTTGAGCAACTGCGCAAGTATTTCGAAACCAGCGAGTGGTCGCCGCTGGTGCGCGAGCGCGAGCGCAAGACCGGCGAGACGACCGACGTGTTGGGGAAGCTGGTGAACGGCGAGACGCACGGCATGTTCATTTTGACGGCGGAGCCGAAGGAGCTGACCATCGTGCTGATCCTGGGCCCCATCCGCATGGACGAGCTGGGCAAGCTGAAGGGCATTGGCGGGCTCGCCGCTCTGGGTGATGTAGAGAAGAGCACACAGGGAAAAGACAAAAAGGGCGGCAACCAATGAGGCGATACTTGTGGGTTCTCATCTGCTTTGTGGCCTTGCTGGTTCCGGTGGCGGTGCTGGCGGGCAGCGGCGAGGGCGGGTTTGATGGCGTGGTCAGCTCGATCGAAAACCGGTACCACGTGCGCGCCACACGCATTCCCTTTCTTGGCGTCATCAGCCTGATTTCACAAAGAGCGACACACGACGGCGTGCGCGGCCTGCATGTGGCGGAGTTCGAGCACTTCAGTGGCCCGGTGGACGGCGAAGAACTGAATCGCATGGTCGAGGAAAAGCTGGGAGCCGGCTGGGAACGGATCATTCGCGAGACCAGCCGCCATGGCGACGAGCAGACACTGATCTTTTCGCGCCCTGAGGGCCAGCGCATGGGCCTGTTTGTACTGGATCTCGATGGGCATGAGCTGGACGTAGTGCAGATTTCAGTTGACCCCGATCACCTGAACCAGAACGTCGGACGCTACGAGCATCATCACCACGAGAGCAATAACAATCAGGATGAGGGCGCATCGGATTAGGGGCCATCCAAATCCCCATCCTGCGTGTCCGATGCTGGATACACTTAGGACAGCGTGGCCATCATCGTTCCATCGCCGACATCGGAGTATCGCGGCAGGCTTGCTCCTTCGCCTACGGGCTACCTGCACGTGGGCCATGCGCGCACCTTTTGGACGGCGTGGAAGAGGGCACGCGATGCGGGTGGCGTACTCGCGATGCGCATGGAGGATCTGGACCCGGACCGCTGTCGCGCAGAATATGCCGATGCCGCTCTCGAAGACCTGCGCTGGCTGGGCATCCGCTGGCATGAAGGCCCGGACAAGGGTGGCCCTTTTGCGCCGTACGTTCAGAGCCAGCGGAAGGCGATCTATCTGGACGCATGGCGCTGCCTGCTGCGGGGTGGATTCATCTATCCCTGCCGCTGCTCGCGGAAAGATCTGGCTGCCGCGCTGAGCGCTCCCCACGAGAACGCGCGCGGGCAAACCCAGGGTAAGCAGGAACCGCTGGACGACGAGCCGATCTATCAAGGCACGTGCCGCCCGCCGCATGGCACGAATGCGGCAACAGGCAATGTGGATGCGCCAGGTGGCACGAACTGGCGCTTCCGCGTGCCCGACGGCGAGACGGTGGAGTTCAACGACGTGAACCTGGGGCCGCAGCGCTTTCAAGCCGGCGTGGACTTTGGCGACTTTGTGGTGTGGCGGCGCGACGGCCTTCCCAGCTACCAGCTTGCCTGCGTGGCCGATGACGCGGCCATGCGCGTCACCGAAGTGGTGCGCGGCGCGGATCTGCTCAAGTCCACCGCACGGCAGATTCTGCTTAACCGCGCGCTCGGGTTTGCAGATCCAGGCTGGTTCCACTGCCGGCTGGTGGTGGACCAGAACGGCCGCCGCCTGGCCAAACGCCACGACTCGCTCAGCTTGCGCACCCTGCGCCAGCGCGGGCTTACGCCTCTCGACATTCTCTCGGCGGACCTGCCGGTGGAGGCGTGAAGGGCCCGGCTATCAGCTTTGACCATTTCGAGCCTGCTCTGAATCGGTTAGGCTTGGCACATGAGCATCTTTGACGAAAAGCGGGCTGAGTTGGAGCAGCACGAGTTCATGATGGGCGTGGAACGGGGCAGGCTGGCAGTGGCGCTGGACCTGCTCACAGACTCGCTGATTCTGGTGGGCCAGCATGGCGTTTATTGCACGTCCAGCCGCAACCCGAACAAACCGGCGCTCGATCTGCAGTCCGTTCTGGCAGGCATGGAGGGCGCCAAGACGCTGATCCAGTCGGTAATGGAGCAATTGCGCGCCGAGCGCGAGGCTGGCCGCGCGGGAAGCCCCTCGGCAGGGTGACGTCGCGGAAGGCCAAAATACGGTATGCTGAAAGAGCGCGCCCGTAGCTCAGCTGGATAGAGCGAACGCCTCCGGAGCGTTAGGTCGGGAGTTCGAATCTCTCCGGGCGCACCATATTTTTACTTTTGGAAGTCAGCAGACTCTAACAAATTGCAAAGCGGTAGCTTAGAGCGGCTCAAAAAGCCGGAATTCACCGAGTACTCCAAACCATCTTCAAACAGCATATTTTGAACTCACTCCCTGCCCGGGCTTGGCGATTCGCCAGACATGCGCCATGTTGATTGATTTTCAGCTCGGCGATACGACCGGAACCAGCTCTCTCTCCACACCACGGCGCAAACCGCTCTAAGCATCTACGATTGTGGGCAGCCGAAATTCTCGCCTAAACCTGTCGAGGGTGGAGTAAAACAGAGCCACTGGGACGGGCAACTCACTCTCGAATTCACGATGAATAGCCCGGCATTGGTTTCCGAAGCAATTTCTTCTCGACCCACCTGCGCACATGATCGGTTTGAAACTCCGTCAGGCTCGCAATTGCAAGTGCATAACCTATCACCAGTAACAATGCTGCAAACCCCACCAGCAAATGGAAGGCGCCGGGCTGCCACCGCGATTCGCCTGCCATTGCCGCCGTAAGCAGAACAAGAAACGGCACATGCACCAAATAGAGGGTATAGGAAAAACGCGCTGCCAAGCGCGAAATCGTCACACGTCGATTGACAGGAGCCGCGCTCTTCGCGGCCAGCAAGAACCAAATGAGGACAAACGTCGCGACGCCCAGGATGTAATCGGATAACACCCCACTCACCAAGCGGGTCTTCGCAAGAAAGAAGAATAGTGGGCAGTAGATAATCGTGACGATCATGCGCAGTCTGAATCCAACGCGCGGAACAGGCACCAAAGCTAGCACCGTTCCGAGTAGCCAGAGAGGAAATGCCAACAAAATGCTCTTCCCAACAAAGCATGCACAGGCAACAAACGCCACGGCGCTCACAATGCGAGTGATCATCGCTGTTCCGCGACGCACTACCAGGAAGGCGCAGGGGAAAAGAATGTAATACCAGAATTCGTTGGCAAGACTCCAAAGCGGACCGTTGGTGCCAAACGTCTTCACCAGGATTCCTTGTAGGAAGAACAAATTTCCGGCAAATATCGAGGTGTGCAACGAATCCGCTACGTCGCCAAGAATGTGCGTGCCCGTCTGCCCCGCATACAGGGCCGGCGCCAGATGCGAATGTAGTCCTGCAAAATCAAGGACGGCACCCAATATCAGCGCCGGAATAAGCACGATCCAAAGACGAACAAGGCGGTGTGTCAGATACAGACGCCAGCTCCACTGGCCACGTTCGGTCAGCCGAAAAATGCTACCGCTAATCAAATATCCGCTGAGAACAAAAAAGATCACGACCGCTTGATGCCCTGCGCCAGAAATGACATAGGGCATCGCGAAAAGAAAGCGATGGGAGTTGATCTGCCGATAATCCACATAGAGCAAATTTCGCCAATGCTCCAGACAAACAATCAACGCGGCGATACCGCGCATAAGATCGAGCGATACGGAGGCATCGGTGCTTGTGAATGGGATGTGGGGAGTCGAATTCATCGGTTGCCATTTAACTCTAAACGAATCGCGACCAACTTTTTTTGAAAGACCTGTTTACGACTCCTTTCAGGAAGGTTCTTCAGCCTGAATAGAGTGCCGATCTCAGGCCTTCTGAGCGGGCTGTCGCCTGTTTGGCAGTCACTCCTTGGTAAGCAGACCAGGGTAAGCAGACCAGCATCGGCTGGAGCCTCCAATTCCGAGCGGCAAATTAGCTCCATACCTGGCCGGCCCTCAAGTGGCAGCATAGCGCTGGAATGGGTGGCAGCATTCCTCCATTACCCGCATGGGCCCGGCCGAGGTTCTAACTGCTCAAATGGAAGAGCCCCGCCGGTTTCCCGATAGGGCTGGTTGGATCAGAGGGTTGTACACTGGCTGGCCGCCTCATACCGCAGCAGTATTGCGCGGGCCATCCTTTCTTTCACTACTCAAAAAGCGCAATCAAGAATCGGGCGGGAGGGGCCGCGGCTGCGCTCCGATAAACTGCATCTGGTTTATCGGCCCCGGAGAAATGCCCTAGACTAAATGTTGGCCCCTTTTCTTTCAGGAATGCGCGGGCCTCCTAAGGAGTTCATGCACCTCAATTTCGCTTTTACCGCTATCCAGGTTCTCTGGACACTTACGTTTGCGGCACATCTGGTATTGCTGGTGGTCCTGCTGGGACGGGACCGCGCACGCCGTTTTCCTTGGTTCACGACAGCTATCGTGCTGGTGGCGCTACGGCTGGTTGCGAGTCGGCTCCTCTACGGACGCCTGCCCGCGATGACCATGAGCACCATCTTCATTACCCTTGCCGATCTGTCGGCGGGGGCGGGGCTGCTGGTGGTGGTGGAGGTAGCCCGACGCGCCTTTGGCCGCGCGCAGCGCCGCGTGTGGATTGTGGGAACATTGGCGCTGATCGCGCTGGGCGGCGGCGTGTTGGCCGGTTGGGGCCCTTGGCCCGCCTGGAAATCGTTGACCCCGGATACGCTGCTGGCAGTGCTGGGGCTGATGCAGTTGCTGGCGCAGAAGACCGGACTGCTGGTGGACGTGCTCACGGTGGCTCTGGGCGTGCTGGTGCTCCTGTTTGGCCGCCGCTACGGGGCCGGCTGGCGCAGCCACGCGCAGCAGATCGTGATAGGCCTCTCCACCGCCTCGCTGGCGCAACTGGCCGTGCAGATCATTTGGCAAATCATTGCACGTACGGCCGCGCCGCACTCCCAGGCAGAGTACATGCGCATTGTGGGCCTGCGCGAAAAGATGTTCAACGCCAACAGCGTCGTATATCTGGCCGTGCTGATCTGGTGGATTGCCTGCCTGTGGCTGGATGAGCCGGGCGCTGCGCCCGCGGCGGCCGAAACGGTTGCGGCCGGCAGGGACACGGCTGAAGGCGGCCCAGCTTCAAGCGCCGCGCCGCCCAGCGACACACAGGAGTAGCAGACGGGACATGGCAGGCAGCTTTACGCCGCGAAGTCGATAAAACCGCGCGCCGGATCAGTGGAAATCAGCTTCACCGTGACCCGGTCACCCACATCCAGGCCTTTGGCGCCGTGAACCAGCATCCCATCCACGTGGGGATCGAGCGTGCGGACGAACGTTCCGTAGTGGTTGACGCCGGTGACAATGGCGCGAAAACTCTGGCCGATGCGTGAGTGCAGCACCACGGCGGCGATGCGCTTTTGCATCTCGCGCTCCACCTTGCGGGCTGCATCTTCCATCTGTGTGCACCGCAGGGCAATTGTATTCAGATCGCTTGTGGAGTAGGGCTGCGGCGTATGCCCCAGCCACGCCTTCAACAGCCGCTGCGTCACCACGTCAGGAAAGCGGCGGTTGGGAGCCGTGGAGTGGGTGTAATCCTGCACGGCCAGCCCGAAATGCCCCGGCGAGACCTCATCGGGCTTGACCAGTACATACTCGCCAGGCCCCATCAGCTTGACCACGGCCAGCGAGAGATCAGGAAAATGATCGGGGTCCTTCTGCTTTTGCGCCAGCAGCAAGTTGTTGAGAGCCTTTGAATCCGGTTCGGCGGGCAGCGTGGCGCCCAACCCGGCGGCCAACTCGACGATGCGGTCCCAACGCTTGGGTGTACGCACCACGCGCCGGATGGAGGCCACACCGGACTCATCGAACGTTTTGGCGATGACGCCGTTGGCCGCCACCATGAACTCTTCAATCAGCGACGTTGCGCGGCTCTTTTGCAGGCGCATGATTTCGATCGCCTCTTCGGCCAGCATCACGGGGCGTGTCTCGATGGTTTCCAGGTCCAGCGCTCCATGCTGGAAGCGGCTGCCCAGCATGCGCTGCGCCGCGGCGTCCTGCAGCTTGAGTTGCTCGGCAAGCTCTGCGCTTGCAGCCAGCTTGGCGGGAGCGGGCCCTGTGCCCTCGAGCCACGCCCCCACGGCGTTATAGGCGAGCTGTGCCCGGTTGCGCACAAGTGCGCGGCAGGCCTTGCCGTCTGTCACGGCGCCTGCCTGGTCTACTGTAAACTCGATGACCAGCGCCGCGCGGTCTTCGTCTTCGTTGAGTGACGTGATGCCCTCGGAGAGTTCGGCGGGAAGCATCGGAAACACCTTGACGCCGGTGTAGACCGAAGTCGTCTCGCTGCGGGCGTGGCCGTCAATGACCGTGCCCTCGGCCACACGTGCATCCACGTCGGCTACGCCGATGAGCACGCGGATTCGGCCGTCGGGTAACTGCTCGGCCCACTCGATCTGGTCCAGATCCCTGGAGGTGTCGTTGTCGATCGAAGACCAGAGCAGGCTGCGCAGATCGCGGGCGCCGGGTACGGCTGGGACCTGGGGTTGCGCCTGAATAAGGGCCAGTTCGGTCTCAGTTCCGGCAGGAAAATCCGGCTGGAAACCATGCTCAATCATCGCGGCGTGAGCCGCAGTCACAAGGTTGAAGTGCAAGGGTCTGCTGGAATGCATCGGAAATCCGGCTCCTTCAGAGCGAAGAGCCAGCCTACCACGCCGGGGTAGAGGAGTGGTGAATATGCAGGAAGGGCGGCCAGAAATCCGGCCGCCCTTCCTTGTTCGATCTGCCTGCAGCTCGACTTACTGGATGCCCAGATCTGCGAGCACTTTGGGTTTTGACTCGTCGACGGCCAGCAGGTTGTGACAGACCGCGCAGTCCTGAGGGATGGTTGTACTGTCCTTGGCCGTGTGGTCCCCGTCGTGGCAGCGGAAGCAGCCGGGATAGCTCATGTGGCCGATGTGATTGGGGTGCGTTCCCCAGGTCACCTTCATATCCGGGAACACATTTTGGCTGTAGAGGGTCACGAGCTCTTCACCCGCGGACTTGACAAGGTTTGCCTTGGTGGCCAGTACCTCGGGATTGCCGCTGCGATAGAAGGCTTCAAGCTGCGCAGGAATTTTGGCACGCGCATCGGCTTGACTTGAGTAGTTGGCTTTCAGCAGTTCCAATCCCTCTTTATGAACCCAGGGCAGTGTCGGGCTCACGGCGCCATCGGCCATCGCACGGTTAAGCGCTTCCTCTGCAGTGACGAAGGTGTGCGCTGCACGGTTGTGACAGTCGATGCAGTCCATCACCCGCCGTTCACCCTGTGGAACGGCCCCGTTCAGGGATGATGCGGCGAACACGGTTTCCGAGCCATCCGCGTTTTGCCTCTGCACCCAGGGAATGGTCGTCCGCGTTGGATCGGTGGCGATGTACTCGATGTGGCCCAGGTGAACTCCGTGAATACCGGTCAGATGGGACAGGGAATCCTGACCGCCGAGGTGCAGCACTACCACCGTCTGAGTCTCGGTGTTCTGCTCATCGTCGGCGAAAGCTGACTTAACCAGCAGCTTTTCCCCGACAAACCGCGCCGGCGTATGGCAGCCTTCGCAGATGACGCGCGCCGGGCGAAGATTCTGCACAGGCGAAGGAATCGGCATGGGATAGCGATTGAAAGTGACTTCAACAAGCTGCTTGGTGCCGTCCACCTTGGCGGCAAAGTAGGACTCCGCGCCCGCGCCGATGTGGCAGTCAACGCAGTCCACATGCGAGTGTGCGGATATCTTGTAGGCCGTGTACTCGGGGTGCATTACGTGGCAGGACTGCCCGCAGAACTGCGGCGAATCCATGTAGGCTGCTCCGCGATAGCTGGCCATGGACACAATCAGCAAGTTGACGATCGTGGCCACCAGCACGATATCGACGCCGTGGCGAAAGATCCGGTCGTTGAGATCGACTTTGGGGTAGACCGCTGGAATCTGCCCAGCCTTTTGCAGCTTTTTGTGGCGCACAACGACGCCGACCGGGATCAGCGCCAACCCCAGCACAAACAAGGCAGGCAGAATCAGATAGAAGATGATTCCAAGGTAGGGGTTGTCGTTCAGCCGGCCAAACATCTCCACCAGCCAATAGCCGATCATGGTTACACCTGAAGCGGTGGTGATGGCGCCACCGGCCAGGCTGATGGGATTGTTGCCGAAAAACAGCGCCGGCCGCACCCAGTGCTCGCGGAATTTTTGAAGCATTTGCAGGTTGCCCTCAACTCATAAAATGGATGGCCCGCCGGTGACGGCGGGCCGTAGGTCGCACCCTACTTCAACGCGCGTAAATAGACGACAACGTCCTTGATCTGTGCGTCTGTCAGTTTACCCTTGAACGCGGGCATCTTGCCTTTGCCATCGGCGGTGGCCTTGATCATGTCGGCCTCGGTGAGTTTCTTCATCTCCGGAGATGAAACCGGCATGACCTTCAACATCTTGGCTGTCGGCGTGTCTGCGGCGCCGGTGGCGCCATGGCACATCTGACACTTGGCTTTGTAGGTTGCCGCGCCCGCAGATTGAGCGTAGCTCATGGAGCCGGCCATGCATACTGCCGCAGCCAGCACCGCCAGAGAACGAATCGCATTTGTCATTGCAGAAAACTCCTTCATCGTTTCCACGGCCAGGACGCTCGAAAACTCGCCTGTTGAGTGGATTGCCTTACTCAGTTGAACCCCGTCGGCGAAAAGTAGTCGCCGGGATTCCTTGCAAAATGGTACAAGGTGAATCGAAACCAGAGTAAGAGATCTCTTGCAGAAAGTCTTCCAGTCGCCTTTCTCCTCGGAGAAGCGTCGTCTGGAGGGCTTGTCTCAGGGCTACACAGGCTGTGGCTCCGCTGCAGTCCTCTCGCACAAGACCGGTGCAACTCCCCTTTTGCGGGGGAACTGCACCGGCGTTGCTGTTACCCCTTACTTTGAAAAAGTGCGGAAATAAGTCACCGCGTCCTTGATCTGAGCGTCGGTGAGCTTGCCTTTGTACGGTTGCATCTTGCCCATGCCGTCCCGAACGGCCTCAATCATCTTAGCCTCGGTGAAACTCTTCACCCCCGGATCCGTAATGGGCTTTACCTTCATGGCCTTTCCTGCAGGCGTATCCGCCATGCCCTTGGCGCCATGACACATCTGGCATTTGGCCTTGTAGAGGTCTCCTCCGGCACTTTGAGCAAACACCGGAACGATGGTGGAAGCGGCGAGAAGGATGAATCCCGCCAGCTTGACTTTCGTGTTCACAGAATTACTCCCCTTTCCCGATTAAGCCTCAAGATGATACACGCTCGGCATCAGAACTCGTAATGCACTGCAAGGGTTACGTTATTCGCATGAAAATTCCGCGGCGCGGTCAGACCGGAAGGTGATTCGGTCAGGCCGGTCGGGCCCGTAAGTGTGGGAGAGTTGCATGGAACAACCGTTGCTGTCAGAGACGTTGTAGTGCTGCAGTACGGTGCGCCGGAAGGACCGCCCTCTCCGTAGCCGTAGAAATTGTACTCAGCCCTCCAGGTCAACCCAGGATGGATCGTCCATGCAAGATTCACAAAGGGAGACTGATATGTAGAATTCATTGAACCATTGACCGATCGCGCATCGTTGAAGAACTGACTACCGTTCACCGAGCTGACGCGATATCCAATGTTGGAGTGGATGGGTTTGACGGGAGACAGAGTGAGCGCCACCGAACCAAACTGCGTTGGTGCGTCCTGGAAGTCTCGGGCAAACCAGTCAACAGGAATTGTCGTGCCCCTGGCGAAGATACCGGGACAGATATTCGGTGCGCCGCTGCTGGTAAGGGTAGCAACGCCGGGATAAGCAGCACCTGCGGCGCCGCTGGTATAGCAGATGTTGGTCGCCGTATACACATCGCTATAGGAGTAATTGAAATCGAGCCCATAGTGATCGTTCGGGAACAGCACGGCACCAACGCTGGCCACGCGGCTATGATCGACGTGATCGATCGGGCCATAGTACCCGTCAATACCCGCTGCGACGTCGGCCTGGTCGTTATTGGTGTTGTTATGCCGCTCCAGGTCGTTGAAGGCACCCGAAAGTGTCGCCCAGGGCTTCGGCCTGTACCTGGTATGCACTCTGTAATGCCTCGTTTGGCGCGGGCCCACCGGGGTGAACGCGTTGTCGGCGTAGAGCACCTCGGCTGTGCCGTTGAGCTCCCAATTGCTTGCGGGGCGCAGGGCTGCGTTGAAGATGCCGCCGTTCTCGGTAATCTCGACGGTGCCGTGAAAAGGATCAGTCGACGTATCCACTGTTCCGCTGTGCGGCACGCCCTCACCGATTTTGTGATTGGTGTAGCGATAGGTGATAGCGAATGTTGCCCGTGGCTTCGCATCCCAGCTCACCGTCAGGTTGTTGATCAGGAATTCCTGACCGAAATAGTTACTCGTGAGGGTACCGTTGATGCCATGTGGAAGTGCCCGGGCATTTCCAGTGGTCAGCGGGCCAGAGTAATTGATGGTTTGATTCGGCGCGCCCGGCGTAGAAAGGGTGGTTGCTAACGGAAGGTCGGAATATCCCGGTTGCTGGACGCTGGAATAGCTTGCCTGGTCAGCGAGACTGACTGTCTTTGAAGCCTGCCAGACGATCCCGTAATCGGCAGCTACCACCGCACGATGCCCCTTGGCGAAGCCATTGTAGGAGATTGAGCGTATTGCCCCGGTCGCGCCCGTAATCAGGCCCTGGACATTCTCAGAGTAGTTGGGAAGGTCCATGTTGGCGAGGGTATAGCGAAAATCGCCATTCATCGAGATGTTCTTGATGCTGGTGCTCTGCAACCGGAAAATCTCGGTGGGAAAGAGAACGCGCGTCGGCTGTGAGCGCATGTAACTGGTGACGACAGAGCAAGCCGGATTGATGATCGGCAGGCCCCCAGGGGTTTGCGCCGGCGAGAGGATGGTATAGGGAGCGCTGCCGCCCATGCTGCCTGTGTTGCAGGCGCCTATGCCGTAGGGCGTTTGGCTGTCCCAATTGCCCAGATCCACCGGTGTTCCGTTAGCCTCTTGCACCATGAAGCCGTTCGGGTTGAGTGTGAAGTAGGAATCCGCCTTGTAGTGGTCGACCTGCTCTTCGAAGGTCAACTTGGTGCCCTCTACCGGCTTCCAATCGATCGCCCCCATGAAGTCGTCGGTGCTGTTGCGCTGAAACTGCTGCAGCAGGGCGTCGTACTTGGCGATGGTATAACTTGGGCTCAGCGTCGGGCCCTGGAAGATATTCTGCGAGTATCCGAACCGATACGTCACCTTCGATAGCGGAAAGATCGTAAGGTTGGTATCCGTCATGCGGCGCACCGTGTTGAACAACACAGATGAGTGGTTAACCTGGGGCCACGCCAGCGTGCCCGTTGGCGCGTTGGTGGGCCCGATCGGAATCGACTTCCCAGGAACAATATTCGGATTGCCCAGCAGGTCGTAGTCAAAGTACTGGCGGTCGCGACGGAACATCCCCGAGAACTCGTAGACCTTATCCTTGGAGACATCCAGCTTGCTAAAGTTGTTGGGATCGCCGCCGAATCCGTTGCCGATGGCCCTGAGGTCGTCGACAAGGTTATGCTTCTTGCCCGGGAGCGCATGCATCTCAAAAGTCTCGCCAAGCACACGCGGCCCGGATTGCATATTGACCAGCGTGCTGTACATGGCCGGACTACCCGTGATACCTACCATGTGCCCACCGAGATCCACGGACTGACGGATCGAATACCCATCCGGGACGGTCATCGGTGTAGTCTCTGTCGGAATTTGGGCGACTGCGGTGCCCGTCATCATAAGTAAAATGGCCACCCCAATGCCCCCAGCGATGCGCTGGGCCACTGCGGGAGAGGGCTGTTGATCGAACAGCCAGGAAAACCAGCCTATCTTCTTCATCTGAAGCCTCACTTAAAAAACAACCTTGCTGATGTCAAAATCTCGAACTCGCGTGCGGAGTCGCTACGGGACCTGGACCGCGCCGTCCATTGGCTGGAGGGCGCGGCACAGCCCGTCACCTGATGAACGCCTGACTGAGGTTCGACCCATGAATCATGGTGTGGCAGTTGATGCATGGTGTCGACGACGCCGAGCCCTGGCCCATTCCGTGAACCGTGCCCTCAGCGACAGGGCTATGGCACTGGTTGCACAACGTGGTGATGCTGGGCATGTTCAGCAGCCGTGCGTTCTGAGAGCCATGCGGCGTATGGCACGCCAGGCACCCCTCCGCCTTGACCGCGGCGTGTTCAAACACGAACGGCCCACGCGTCTCCGTGTGGCACTTTGTGCAGATCGCATTCTGATCAGCCGTGGACTTCAGGTTGTTGTTCAAGAAAGTGCCGTGAACGTCGTGGCAGTCGCCGCACTGGACCAGGCCTTCGTTCACCCGGTGGTGGAACGGCATAGAGAACGACGGCTTCACGTCGGTGTGGCACTGATAGCAGAGCGTGGGCTGTGAAGCCTTCAGCAGTTTCCCCTGATCCTGGCTGGCGTGAACGCTGTGGCAGCTGGTGCAGCCGACGCCGGCCTTGGCGTGAGGAGAACGCTCGAAGTTAGGATGCGTTCCCGCGTGGCAGGTAAGGCACCTTTCATCCACTTGTTTGGACGTTGCCTTGGCGGGATTGAATATCTTGCTTGCGTCGCCGCCGCCATCCACATGAGCCTTCCCAGCTCCGTGGCAGCCTTCGCAGGTTACGCCTGCCTTGCCATGCATCATGGCGATCTTGTTATGCGGATTGCCGTCGAAGCCCTTGACCACCTTTTCGTGGCAGGTTGCGCAGGTTTCCGATCCTACATAGCCCGACGAAACGGCGTCTTTGGCTTGAGCGCTTGCTGGCCTGGCTCCTGACGGCGGTGCAGCCATCGCTGTCGCGCACAATATTCCCGCGCTCAGCAACAACATCAAACAGACGCGCAGTCCCGGCATTTTTCCCGGAGCCGCACTAATTGGCAATCGCATTACTGGCCCATCTCTATGCATCAAAAACCACCTCGATAGCTCTCATTGCAGCCTATGGAAACAGACGAACCAACCACCAGGAACTTTGCTTGGAGCTCCCTGCAAAGGGGCTCCACTAACAGCCTGGATATTGGTCTTTCTGATACAAAGGTGCTCGTTGTGCGGAGCATCACCTTATGCGCAGAATCCTACGTGTTCTGCGTCCCAGACTCGGTGACGTTCATCACATACCGCAATGACGCCCGCCCAAGCTTGAGTTTTCCCTCTGCAAGTGATGTAGATTTTCTGCCCGACATCAGTCCGAAGTCAGTGTGGAATCACCGATCGTTGTAACACTTACATGATTCTCTCTGGGGTTGGGAATCACCCGAAGATGCAGCGGGCTATTCTCCGCCGGGGTGAAGTAACTTCGCATCGATACGTGCGGAAATAAAAACCGCGATGAGTCGCAAGAGTATCTTTGACAACCCGGATGCTTTGGTTCGCCGCGCCTCTTTGCAGACACCTTGCCGCATCCTCTCCGGCGCCTCCGCCGCACGGTAGCAGACAACTCGCGATCTGAGCGACCTGTGCGAACTACCCGGCCGGCGGCCGGGCGCGAGCTAAAGAGACGTGAGGCCCATCACATCCGCGCAGGCTTGCCTTGCGGGAGACTCTCATCAGGCGAAGAGTCTCTTTCCCGGAGACCGAAGTGTTATTCACCTCAGATGTAGCCCTTGCGTCAAGAGGCCAGGGGCAGGCGGCAGAGGTCGAGAACGTTTCATCGACGGCATACGGGGCAAGACCATGGCGGATATTGGGATTCCGGCAGGAGTTCAGAGGCGGCAAAAGCACATAGCTCGGCAGGCACCGGTGGGGTGTGCGGCCTGCGCCAATCGTCGCCCGGGCTGGTTTTGCTCGCTTGGCAGCGCCGTGCTGGCCGACCTTGAGCTGGCCACAAGCACTATCTCTCTTCCAGCGCAGGCTTCGTTGTTCACGCAGGGCGAGGACGCGCGTTGCCTTTATCTGATTTGCGGCGGCTACCTCAAGCTCACCGCCGGACGGGCCCAGGATCGCCAGATGATTGTGCGCGTCGCCGGCCCTGGATCCATGCTGGGCTTGTATGCGGTTCTTTCGCACGGCGTCTATGAAGTGTCTGCCGAGTCACTGACGCCCGCCCAACTTCGTCCCGTCGAGCGGGAGAGGTTCCTCACCTTTCTGCGCAGCCACAAAGAAGCCCAGATGCGAGCCGTGCAGTGCATCTGTCAGGAATACCGCTTTGCTCTGCAGGACGCGTGCCGCATCGCGCTCGCCGAGACGGTGGCCGCGCGCCTGGGGCGCCTGCTGCTGGAACTGGCGCACCAGATTGGCGAACACCTGAATGGCGGAGGCTTTCGCTTTCCGCTGCTGCTCACCCACGAGGAGATTGCCTCCATGGCCTGCACCACTCGCGAAACCGTCACCCGCACCCTGGGTCAGTTCCGCAAAGAGGGCTGGATCTCCATTGAGGATTCACTGATCACGCTGCACCAGCCGGAGCGGCTGCAGAATCTGGTTTAGAACCGGGCCCTGGTTTCCCATTTTTAACGCCTGTCCCGCTGCTCCACCCGGAGTGCAGGGACTATGATCAAAAGTGGGAGTTTGTTCTGCATATGACCCGTTTTCTAGCTTGTTTTTCTGCTTTACTGCTTTCTTGCGCCGCTATTGCCCAGAGTCCATCCCAGGCCCAGGCTCCTGCCCAGGCCCAACAGCCCGTGGCTTCGGCTGTTTCACCGGAGATTCGCGAGTTCCAGAAGATTGAGGACGCCTGGTCCAATGCAGTGAACCTGCGCGACCAGTACGGCCTGGAACTGGTGCTGTCCCCCTTGTTCATGGACGTTTCGGCCTCTGGCGACATCGCCACCCGCAACCAGCAGGTGGCCACCCTGATTACCGGGGACGACAAAACCATGCACCTGGACCAGCACGTGGTGACCGTGCGCATGCTGGGCGATATTGCCGTGGCCAATGGGACGTATGTGCTGCACCACAAGGTGGGGTCTACACAGTCGGACGAAAAGGGCGTCTTTACGCACGTTTTCGAGCGCGTGCGCGGTGGCTGGGTGTGCGTCAACTCCCAGCGCACCGCGGTGCATGACGGCTCAAACGCCAAACCCAAGAAACAATCCGGCAGTGAGATGCCCTTCCATATCCCGCTGTTTTCAAAGGGCGACAAGAAGAGCCAGTAGAGCGGTTCTCTCGTTTGCGCGGCGTTTCAGGCTCCGCGCAGAGTGCATGTGAATTGAAGAGCTGCCTTAACTTGCCAACCTACGCCCTGCCTGCACGCGAATCGAAACGTGCACCAGGCTCAGCGCGGCCGGCGTGACGCCGGGAATGCGGCTGGCCTGGCCGATTGTGCCGGGGCGCACGCGCTCCAGCGTTTCGCGCATCTCTCGCGAGAGGCCGCTGATAGCGCCGTAGTCGATCCACTCCGGAATGGCCACAGCTTCGGCGGCCTTAAGCTTTTCAATCGACTTCTTTTGCTGGTCCAGATAGCCGGCAAACTTGATCTCGGTTTCAACTGCGCGGGCCTCGTTGCGATGAACGGAGGGCAGCCCGCCTCCAAGGGCGACCATTGCGGCCATCCGTTTAAGCAGCGGCTCATTGGCCAGATCTTCGGTGATTGCGCCCAGTACCGGCTCAATGCCCACCTCGGGCCGCTTGAGCAGTTGCGCCCAGGTGAGTCCGGCTGTAGCGGTCAGATTGCCGAATCCAGCGTCGGCCAGACGCTTTGCATCTACTTTGCCGGTTGTCAAAAGCAGCTCCAGAGCGGACCTGCGCGCCTGCTTTTGCTCGTATTCCGCCCAGGCCCCGTCGCTGATCAGCCCCAGGCGGCGTCCGTGCGGAGTGAGCCGCCGGTCGGCGTTGTCGATGCGCAGATGCAGCCGGAACTCCGCGCGCGAGGTAAACATGCGATAGGGTTCGTTGGTTCCCTTTGAGATCAGGTCGTCAATCAGGATGCCGGTGTAACCCTCGCTCCGGTCCATGGTGAAGGGCCGCTCGCCTTTGAGCCAGAGCGCCGCATTGATGCCGGCCATGATGCCCTGGCAGGCGGCCTCTTCGTAGCCGCTCGTCCCGTTAATCTGCCCGGCCAGATACAGGCCTTCCATGCTCTTGACGCGCAGGGTGCGGTCCAGCTCGGTGGCGTCCACGCTGTCGTACTCGATGGCGTAACCGGGGCGCAGCATCTCTGCCTGATCGAGGCCCGGAATGGAGTGCACAATCTGCCACTGCACTTCCATGGGCAGCGACGTAGACATGCCGTTGACGTAGACCTCGTGCGTGTGCAGCCCTTCCGGCTCCAGGAAAAACTGGTGCTGCGTCTTGTCGGGAAACTTGACGATCTTGTCCTCGATGGACGGGCAATAGCGCGGCCCGATGCCCTCGATCCGCCCCGAATACATGGCCGAGCGATGCACATTTTCGCGGATGATGCGCAGCGTTTCAGGCGTGGTGAAGGCGATGTGACAGCTCACCTGCGGCTGCACAATCTTCTTTGTGCGGAAGCTGAAGGGCGTGGGGTCCGCGTCGCCCGGCTGTTCCTCGAAGGCTTCCCACCGGATCGTCCGGCCGTCGAGGCGCGGCGGCGTCCCTGTCTTCAGCCTGCAAGTGCGCAGGCCCAGCGCGCGCAGCGATTCGCCGAGTAGCACAGAGGCCGGCTCGCCGCTGCGCCCCGCCGGATAGCGCTCCTCGCCGCAATGAATCAGGCCGTTCAAGAACGTGCCGGTGGTAATAATGGTGGCCCCGGCCAGCAGCCTGCGCCCGTCGCGCAGCTTGAGGCCCAGCACGCGCCGGCGCGGCCGGACGGGCAGGGGAATCTCGTCGGAGTCCTCAAAGACGGCATCCATCCCAGACGCGGCGTCTTCGATCACCAGGTCCACCACCTCCGCCTGGCGGATGTGCAGGCCGGGCTGGCCTTCAAGCACTTCGCGCATCTTTACGCGGTAGAGCTGCTTGTCGCACTGCGCCCGCGGACTCCACACCGCAGGGCCGCGCGACGTATTGAGCAGGCGGAACTGGATGCCCACGGCGTCTGCCACCTCGCCCATAATCCCGCCGAGCGCGTCCACCTCGCGGACCAGGTGCCCCTTGGCCACGCCGCCAATGGCCGGATTGCAACTCATCTGGGCAATCAGGTCAAGATTCATGGTGATGAGCGCGGTCTTCAGGCCCATGCGCGCCGCCGCCATGGCCGCCTCGCACCCGGCGTGCCCTGCGCCCACCACGAGGACGTCATATTGTTCAGTAAAAGCCATTCCATCCTATTCTACGGACTTTTCGATGGGGCCCGGAAGAAGTCGGCGAAGCTATTGGTTTCACAGGAGATGTTCTTCTTACGCGTGCTTCTTGCGCAACGCGGCGGCTCGAGCCTGCACTACAAACTCGCGCACCTTTTCCGGGTCCTTGCGGCCCGGCGACGCCTCCACACCGGACGCCACATCCACACCCCAGGGGCGGAGGGTGGCGATGGCTTGAGCCACGTTGGCGGGATGCAGCCCGCCGGCGGCGATGCGCTTCTGTGTTTCCCCGTTTTGGAAAAGAGTCTCGCGCGCAGCTACCCAGTCGAATGAGATCCCGGTGCCGCCGACGGCCGTGGCGGTGCGCGAATCCACCAGCACCGCATCCACATTGGGGTCCTTGGCAATGGCGGCAGCCTGCTCCGCGGCCCCGGCGCCAAAGTGTACGACGCGCAGAATGCGCAACCCCGGCCCCAGCCGCTCGCGCAGCTTGGCAGGCAACTCCGCACCGGCCTCGGAATGCAATTGCACACCCGTCAACCCGCAGGCGCGCACGGTCGCATAGATTTCGTCCAGGGTGGCGTCAACAAAGACGCCGATCTTCTCAACCGTTGCCGGAAGATGTTGCGCAATGGACGCAACCTGCGCCTGCGTCACCCGGCGCGGGCTGGGCGCAAACACAAATCCTACCGCGTCAGCTCCGGCCTCAACCGCCAGCAGCGCATCGTCGAGCGAGGTGTTGGCGCAGATTTTGATCCACAAGCTCATGGCTTCACGGCGGCTCCCGCCAGCAATTCTTCCAGCGCCGTACCAGGATCGGGCCGGCGCATCAGGCTTTCGCCGATCAGGAAAGCGTCGAACCCCGCCGCGCGCAACTGGGCCAGATCGCCCGGGGCCGAAATGCCGCTTTCAGCCACGCGCACCACACTGGCCGGAATGCGATCGGCCAGCGCAAACGAGGTCTCCAGGCTCACATTGAATGTCTTGAGATCGCGGTTGTTCACGCCGATGGCGTTCGCTCCGGTCTCGCCCAGCGCTTCGAGCACGCGGTCGAGTTCGGCAGCCGTGTGCACCTCAACAAGCACGTCGAGGGAAAGCCCATGCGCGGCCTGGGAAAAATGCTTCAGCTCGGCATTGGTGAGCGCGGCAACGATCAGCAGGATCGCGTCGGCCCTGTGCGCGCGGGCCTCTACGATCTGGTACTCGTCCACCGTGAAATCCTTGCGCAGGCAGGGCAGCGCAACCGCCGCCGAAGCCAGCTCCAGGTTGCGCAGGCTGCCCTGAAAGTACGGTTCGTCCGTCAGCACGGAGAGCGCCGCAGCGCCGCCCGCCTGGTAGCGGCCAGCCAGCCACGCCACATCAAAGTCCTCGCGAATCAGTCCCTTGGAGGGCGAAGCCTTCTTGATTTCCGCAATGATGGCGGGGCCCGTCGTGGCCTGCCGCCGCAACGCCGCCGCCCACCCACGCGGCTGATGCGCGACAGCCAGACGCTCCAGCTCCGCTACAGGCACGCGCGCCTTGGCCGCGGTGACCGCGGCCCGTGTCGAGTCCAAAATTGTGTCGAGTCGTGTAGACATGCGCTGGGTTGAGTATACGAGGAACGACGTTGCAGTTCGCGGCGGAGCGGCGAAACGGGGATTCCGAGCAGGAGTAATATGGGACGGCAATAGTACAACCTTGAAAGGAAGCTGTGAAAATGCACGACTTCAAAACGCCTTACTTTAATCGTCGCAGTGTTCTTAAGTCCTCGTTGGCCATGTTGGCCGGCGGAGCTCTTGGCCGGACTGCAGAGGCCGCGGCAACAGAGCCCGCCATCAAGAACGTGAATCGGAACTCCAGCCCGTCAACCTTGAAGATTACTGACATGCGCTATGCGGTGGTCGATAAGGGATGGCCGTGCGTGATTATCCGCATCGACACCAATCAGGGCGTATATGGCCTGGGCGAAGTGCGCGATGGAGCAGGTCCGCAGTATGCAATGGTGCTCAAAAGCCGCATCGTCGGCGAGAACCCTCTGAATATCGATTACCTGTTTGAGAAGATTGCGCAGTTCGGCGGTATCTCCCGCCAGGCAGGCGGCGTGTGCGCCGTGGAGATGGCGCTTTGGGATATCGCAGGCAAGGTCTACAACATCCCGGTGTACCAGATGCTCGGCGGTAAATGGCGCGATGAAATCCGCATCTATGCCGACACACAGGAATCGCCGGAACCGCAAGAGTGCGCGGCGCGTGCCAAAGAGCGCGTGGCGATGGGGCTCACGTGGATCAAGATGGATATCGGCGTTCGCCTGCTGGAGGGAATGCCGGGCATGCTGATGGAGCCCGCAGGCCTGAGCCAGTGGGAACGACGCAGCCAGCCACATCCGTTTGTTGCTACCGAGATCACCGACAGAGGCATCGACCGGCTTTGTGAGTACATCGCTGCAGTCCGCGATGCGGTTGGTTATGAGATACCGTTTTCGACAGATCACCTCGGCCACATCGGCGTACACTCTGCCATTCGGCTCGGCAAGGCGTATGAGAAGTACAACCTGGAGTGGATGGAAGACGTGATTCCGTGGTACTACACCGATCTGCTGAAGCAGATCACCGATGAGAGCCCGACGCCCACCCTCACCGGTGAGGATATTTACGAGATCGCCGACTTCGAGAAGCTTTGCAGCACCCACGCAGTCGACAAGATCCAGCCGGATCTTGCAACCTCTGGCGGCATTCTGCGGACGCACAAAATTGGCGACATGGCCTATAAATATGGCGTGCCGATGGCGATGCACTTTGCGGGGACACCGGTGAGTTGCATGGCAAATGTCCACTGTGCCGCTGCTACGCGCAACGTTCTGGCTCTTGAGAATCACTCACTCGATCTGGACTGGTGGCAGAACCTGGTCACGGGGATTGAGAAGCCCATCATCAACAAAGGCCATATCAAGGTTCCGGACACCCCCGGCCTGGGAGTTACGCTGAACGACGATGAAGTGAAGAAGCATCTGAAAGCCGGCACAGGGTACTTTGAGCCAACGCCCATGTGGGACGAAAAACAGTCTTGGGATGACGCACTTTTCAGCTAAGTATTGAGAGCTGCAGTGAGCCTCTTAAGAAGTCAGCGGAAGCAGTTTGCTTTGAGAGAGCGCGGTGCAAGCCGCGCTCCGGCTGAATTTGTGGGTTCCAGCCCGATGGAGCCGCACCACCATGTACTGGTGGGCCCGGAGGGATTCGAACCCCCAACCAAGGGATTATGAGTCGGAGCCTAACGCGCTAAGTTGTTGATATTAAACAAAATGAGGGCATAGTTTACCGAAGTCCTAAATAGTTGAGCGAGCGGTGTTTAGCCGAGTTTGGCGGGGTAGTCAAAAGCTGACGGGTGTACCGCTACTGTACCCGCGAGCGAGCAAGCGCAGGTAAGAATCTGGAAACTGGCAGTATGCCGACCTATTGTTACCAATTCATGTTGAAGATGGTGAACTCCTGTTGCCTGCGGAGAGTCGAGTCACGGCGTCATTCATTGTGTAGTGGACGAATAGACCGCCAAGCTTCGTCAGCACATATGGCTTCGTGTCTTCGAAGGCAGATTCGAGAGTCGTCGGAGTTCCGCGACGCTTCATCGGTTTCTTTCTTATGTACTGGCCAAGGCTGTTGACGTCGCGCTCCTGACGGATCACTCCCCCTGTACTCAAATCTCGGATGAGAAACTTGTAAAGATCCGCTTCAGCCGAATCCTCCCGAGGAAGTTCACCGTAAATCGCCGACCATATTTCAAAGCGAGTGGAGCCTGGATTTTGATAAATCTCGCGAATAACGGCGAAATGTACCTCGTTATAGAGCTCAATCCAGTCGAGAAATAACCTGATGACGTCGTCTGGAGACGCGCGGGTACCACCAGCGTTGATCGCCACATTGCCAAGCATACGTCGCTTTTCTTCGGTTTCGGAGTGATCCCAGGTCCGGAATGCCTTACGCACCAATGAAAGATAGCCTTCACTCTGGATTCGCTCATCGATCTCACTGCCTAAACTCTCGAAACGCGATCGAATCTCTTCAAGCAATCGAGCAAGTTCGACCAGTTTCCGCTGGTGCTCCTCCACCCACAGCATTTGTAGATAATTCTGCTGATGCGTCTCTTCCTCAGATCTCAGGCTGGCCGCTGCACTGACGAAGCTTCCAATCCATGGAATGCTACTAAGCGCAGCCAACACGAACTTTTCCATTGGGCGCTTCGTACCGGATGCTTCTGCTTTTTCAATCTCAGCGCGCATCGACTCAATAACCTGCGTATCGGTGAAGGGGAAGATCGGCTTGTTGTCGCTCATAGCTGGCCATTTAAACACGAAACTGCCCGGCCTCTCTCGAATCAGGAGCGAAAAACGCCCAGGCTGCGAAGATGGGCACACTCCGCTCGTCCTCTCGGCTCTATGATCTGATGAGTGGCCATGAACAACGAGAGCATGATGCCCCGTCATATTCAGGCACGGCGTCAGTATGATCGCCATCGTTATGCGCGACACCTGTCGCAGCAAGAACTGGACCGCCGGATTCGGGATGTTTTCCTCAACAATTTGACCCTGACCTCTGAGGCCAAAATTGGTCTGCAGCCCATCGATGATCAAGGCCTCATCTGGATGGAAAAGTGGATTCACGTGCTTGAGGAAATGCAACTGCGCTATGGCCCATTCCCTAACGGCTTCACACGGAATATTTTTCACTCTGAGCCTTTCCCCGCCCTGGCATCCGCTCTTGCGCAAAAGGCAGCAGAGGCCTTCAAGGGAAGGGCCTTCGAACGCGGAACAGTCCTGATCAAATACGGCAAGCGCGAACACATGGAGAGGCTTATAGGCAGCGGTAATCTACGCCTCCAGCCAGCCAGCTATTTCACTCGTAAAGATTTGAATGGCGCGATTCGTGACGATGAGCGAAGGCTTCCGCTGCAGGGCAATCGCATTTCAAAATAGCTCCAGTAGGCGGAACAGGTAGTCGTCGT
>VFSW01001885.1_pt1 | contig 31748 bp, 28 predicted proteins | sample 5358111 | NCBI WGS metagenome assembly VFSW01 (sample SAMN11554181, study PRJNA540505) | mine drainage metagenome | isolation source: sediment from site ElyBrook_90M | place: USA: Ely Copper Mine, Vershire, VT | collected 2017 | reverse complement strand
CACTGCGTCAGTCTCGCATCGGAAACTGCCGCTTTCCTACAGATACAAGGCCAGGCTATGGGGCACCCGGATTCGTCCTCTTGTTGAAACGAGCGGGTGCTGCAACTCACATCACCTTGGTACACGGTTTCTGGTTACTGTTCTGGCCCCCTGTTTCCCCGTTTTTGGGATAGTGAACCATGGTCGCCAGCGTCTACTTTGGCACCATGAACTTCAAACAAGGACAACACGTTCGGATCAAAGGCAAGCAGTTGGTGGGGACGGTCGAGAAGAAGCTGACCTCGCTCGACGACGTCTATGTGGTTCTCCTGGATGAGGTGCGCAAAGAAGAGAAGCTGGTACGCGGCGCGGACCTGGAAGTGGTCGAGAGCGAGCAGCAGAAGTCGGCGTAATCGCGCCTGGGATCGCCGCTTGGCAGTGGAGAATTCCGTGCAACGCAAACGCCCTGGCACCCGTCGCCTGTGAGGCTCTCTCCAGGAGCGTCTCGTACAACGGGTCTGGCTGCTGCCAGTGAAGACCAGCCTTCTTCGGTGGAGTTGGCGACCCGTAAACGATGGAGGGGTTCGGTTCCTGCGACGAGCCACGGGTTGATTTGTGGTGATGGGGCACCGCCGAAGCTTCGAGGCGCAGCGCCCTCCCTGAGGGCCAGGGCGCTCTCCGGAGCTTCCGGAAGGCATTTCACAGGGGACGGTAAAGGCTCGAGGAGCTGACTTTTTGGATGGGTCCGGCCCTCGCTGAGCGAGTCGGCGATTTACCGCAAACTGAGGAAACAGACTTCGCCTGATTGCCGATCCCGTCCACCACTCATTTCCACTGCAGCGAGTACAGCTGCTCGGCTCCGGCTGGGCTCATAATCGCTGGCTGTCCGTCCGCCGTCACGCTCACGAAAGCCTCGTTCAATACCGTCGTATCCGGAATGTCCGAAACACGCTTCCGACCCCCGTCCGGTACCGACAGCCGGTACATCCCCGCATGGGTTTGGGTCTGCGAGAAGTAGATGGTGCGGCTGTCTGGAGACCATGCATAATAGCCGTCCGGCGCGTCGAATTGCATCAGTGTCCGCCACTGTTTCGTCGCCACGGAGTAGATCACCATCCGCAGCGGCTCTCGCGCCATGGCCACCAGATACTTCCCGTCCGGGGACCACGCCGGGATGTAAAACTTCTCCCCGCCCGTCATCGGCGTCACCTTCCGGCTTTCCAGGTCCACCACGTACAGTCCATCCGGCTCACTGATCCCATCGAACCGGTTAAAGACAATAGACTTTCCATCAGGCGACCAGGTCGGCATCACCTCGTTGTCGCCTTCCGTCATCAGCTTCTCTTGAGCACCGCCATCGGCTGAGACGCGGTATATCTTGCGCCAGTCAGAATAGGCAATCCATTTCCCATTCGGGGACCACTGTTCCATCCAGGCCGGCACGTCCGTCAGCTGTACCGCCTCGCTGCCATCGACCCGGCTCTTCCACAAATGCCCGCTCGGATATTCTGTGTACGCCATCCAGCGCCGGTCCGGAGACACGACAAGCTCCGAAGCTGGCAGGCCCCCGAGAAACGGCACGAGTTTCCCCGCCCCTGGATCGAACACCTGCATCGCTCCCGATTCCACCCGCCCCAGGACAAAGAGGCTTTTGCTGTCTCGCGCAGGCGTCGCATCCGTGATGTTCAGCTGATTCCCGGTCAGGCGGATCGGCTCCGGCTTCTTCCAGAATTCGAACCAGCGCGGTTTCACCAACTCATAAACATTCCCGCGCCCTTCGCGGTCAGAATTGAAGAGAAATCGCCGCCCGTCCGGAGTCCACTGACCCTGGGTGTCCGCGGCATCCGCCGGCCAATTCAGTTCCAGTGGATGGGGGTGTCTTCCGTCACTGTCCAGCAGCCATATACGCGCCGTTTTCGAGACGAGCGTCACGGCAAGCTGCTTCCCATCCGCGGAGACGGCCAGCGCGTCCGGAGGCTGGGGCGGCTTCCACAGGACCCGCGCATGACCGCCATCCTCATCCATCACCCACAGCTGTTGCTCTTGCACGAAGTAGATCGAGTTTCCGTCCGGGGACCAGCGCGCATACGGATTGGCCTCCAGCACCGTTCCAATCTTCCGCCACGCTCCGCCGAGACTCGATCCAACCAGGAACCAACCGCCGGCCGCCTCATTGTTCAAGTTCTGGGCCCAAGCCAGGACCTTCGCGCCGTCTGCCGATACATCGACCAGATACATACCGCCGCTCAGCCCCGGAATCGGCGCAATGATACCGCCGCTGACCGACATCGCCGATGGAACATTGTGGCTCTCGAAATAGAGCCGGGCGCCATCGGTGCGCAGCGGGCCGAGCTTTTCCTCGTTGGAAAAGGAAATCTGACTCGAGTCGAGGTTTCCGGTCGCCGGCGCCGGAGCAAGCAACATCAGGATTGTCCCCACCACCACCAGCGCAGCCGCGAGAAACGCGATTCGACGAAGCGCTCTATGACGAATTGGTCCGGCGGCGGTGCCTGGAACCGGCGCAGTACGCGTTCCCGATCCGGTTACGCGTCCCGGTTCCAGGTCCCGCAGTACTCTGCGCAGCTCCGTTGCGAAATCGCGGGCGTGCTGGTATCGCAAATCCGGATCCTTCTCGAGCGCCCGCGCCACGATTTGTTCGGCCAGCAGAGGCGTCTGAGGGCAAAGCTCCCGCACCGGCTGCACCGTCTCATCGGTGATTGCTCGCAGAATCGCCAGCGTCGTGGGCCGGCGAAACGGCTCGATTCCGGTCAGTGATTCGTAGTAGGTCACACCCAGGCTCCACAGGTCGCTTCGGACATCGGCTTTCTGCCCAATGACCTGCTCCGGCGACATGTACAGCGGCGTGCCCATAACCCCGCCTGTCTCCGTCGCTGTTTGCGTGACATCCGCCGGGCCCAGCAGCCTCGCCAGCCCGAAATCGAGAACCTTGGCCTGACCTTTTGGGGTGATCATCACGTTGGCCGGTTTCAGGTCGCGGTGGATCACGCCCTGCTCATGCGCCTCTTCGAGGGCGTCGGCCACCTGCAGCGCGATCGTGGGCGCCTCCCGCACGGGCAGGGCTCCGCCGCGAAGCTGCGCGGCCAGCGACTCGCCCGCCACCAGCTCCATCACGATGCAATCCGCGCCATCCTGCTCGATCACGTCATGGACGGACGCAATGTGCGCGTGATTCATTTTTGCGAGAGCCTGGGCCTCACGCCGAAACCGCGCTCGGGCTTCATTGCCCGCCAACACGCCGGGCGGCAGCATCTTAATGGCGACTTCGCGGCCCAGCTTTTCGTCGCGCGCACGGTAGACCACGCCCATTCCGCCTGTGCCCAGTTTGCCCGTGATCTGGTATCGCTCCAGCAGACGCTTGCCCGACGCCAGCACGAGGGTCTGGGACACCATCCCCGCCGCCGCTGGAGCTTTTGCGAAGGCCGGTTCAGAGAGAGACCCGCCCAGGCGGTCATTTTCATCCAGCAGATCTTCCACCGTTCGGCGCAGGGTGGGTTTGCCGGCGCAGATGTGGTCCAGGAATGCCCGTCGCTGATCGGGCGGCAGGCCCAGCGCTTCCCCAAACAACTGCTCCGCTGCTTGCTCCTGCTTATCCATGCATGCGTCCCGAGCCAGTATAAAAAATCGGTGCCAGGGGGAAACTGGCTTCCACGGTACCACGCATCCGCCGTCGGGCTCCTCCCCGGGTACCTGCCGGGAAGCGAGAACCTCGAAAGCCGCGAGACCCCGGCTTCGTCTGGTCGATTTCTCTGAGAAGAAGGGCGCAAAATGACCTTCCTGTTTCCACTTCGCCTCGCCGAGAATTCCGGTGTTCCACCACGCGCCCAGGGCGAGGGACGCTTATAAAATCCGATCCGGGCGAATTAACCATGCTCCTTGAGGCGATGGGTGACGACGACCTGCCAGGGGCATGCGCCGGCAAACGGCGGCAGTGACTCGCCGGGCCAGCAACCGAATTGTGAGTTGGCGATTCCAGGGCGACGCGCTCATTGAGCTCGATCTGAGCGGGTTCAGTCGGATGAGGGCCTTTATTTCCTGATCTCTGTGTGATGGGCGGAGCCTGGATTTCGCTGCGGCGGTCCGGTGGGCACGGCAGCGAACCGGCTTCGCGGCAGAGAAAAACGAGCGACGATGCCCGGTTCTGCGCGCCCCGACTCGGGCCAGATTTTGTGGTTTGCGAGGCTCGGCTTCAGGAGGGCAGGAGGCGGAGGACAGGCGCCGGGACTACTTGAGGCTTTGCAGCTTCTGCGTCGCGATCTGGGCGGCGTCGGTGTCCTTGTTCTGGTCCTTGATCTGGGCATAGAGGCGCTTCGCCTCTTCGGGCTGGGTGGTTTCGTAGAGGGCGGCCAGCTGGAGCTGCGCTTCGGATTTGGGGACGGTGGTGGTGGGGTGGGCGATCACGTTCTGAAAGAGGGTGACGGCCTGGGAGTTGCGGCCGGTCTGCTGGTAGAGATTGGCGAGGGCGATCTTCGCCAGGGAGGCTAGATTGCTGTTGCCGGCGTGGGTGGCCTTTTCGAGGTCGGCTTCGGCCTGGGATTTCTGTCCCATGTCCAGCTCAGTGACGCCGGCAAAGTAGCGGGCCATCTGGCCGGCGGAGAGCCAGCTGTACTGATCGGCGGCCTGGCGGAAGAGCGGATAGGCGGCTTTGGCGCGATCGGCGGCAGTGGCGTAGGTCTTCGTGCCGGGCTCAGCGGGAACATTGGGCTGGGTGATGGGGGTTTCGTAGATGTCCATCGCCTGGCCGAGGATCAGGCTGGCCGCGGTGTCGCGCTTCTGGTAGATGAAGATGCTGGCGACGATGACGGCGATGGCGAGCACGACGCCGACGGACCACGCAATCACATTGCCGCGGTGCTCTCCGACCCATTCGAGGCCGGAGGTGGTTACGTTGACGAATTTGTCCTGTTTGAGCGCGTGACGGGTCTGTGTGTCCACCGGGTTTGCCGAGTTTCCTTTGGGCGGGAGTCGCGAATGCGCACGGAGGCGCACTGGCACAAGATACCCCTCAGTTTACCATGCGGCGGATGGGGGCATTTTGCCTCGACTGCAGAGACAGACGGATCGCGCTTTGCGCGATACCCACATCCCAACCGCAGGGATGTGGGGCACCCGGTGGTTAGCCATTTCAACTAGGCTGCGCGGACTACATCTTCGATCTCGCCGTTTTCGACTTTCTCCTGGCAGTGGATGCAGTAGGGGGTCCAGGGGAGCGCTTCGAGGCGCTTCTCGCCGATGGGCTTACTGCAATGGAGGCAGTCGCCGAAGGTGCCCTCGTGCAGACGCTCCAGCGCCACCCGAACCAGCGACAACTGGCTGTGACCCTCGGTGCCCTGGGAGAAGATGAGCTCCTTTTGATAGGACAGGACCGCCTGATCGGCGACGTCGAGGGTGTCCTCGGCCATGGCTTTGCGGCCTTCTTTGGCCGCGGCCAGCATGCTGTGCTCCAATTGGCGCTGTTGATGGCGAAGACGCTCTTCGAATCGCCGCTGTTGGGGAGGTTGCGATGGACGGGTCACAGAAGGAACTCCTGGGGAAGAAGGCTGGTCCGCGATCAGGACATACATTGGACGCATAAAGAGGCTGAAGATTTGTTTATCTTTTTGCAGTTTCCCGGCTATCTTGCGGCCACGGCCGGGGAAGCCCGATGACGGTGGTTTTGCCGGTGCGTGGGTTGCAGATGCACGGCGGGGAAAAATGCTCTAGGCTGAAGAAGTCATGTACGAAGATTTCCACTCCATCGACCGGTGGACCGGCGAGAATCTGCATTGCCGCTGGAAGGCCAATATTGTCGCAATTGCCACGCGTCACGCTGACGCGGTGGATATCCGCTTCGACGTGAATGAGCGGCCGGTGTGGATCGCTATGCCCTGCCTGGCTTGGGTAGCGCAGAAGAAGCGCTCCGAACACGTGATCACGGATTCTCTGGCAGCACAGGCGGCGGGACGCTATCTGAAGGGCGCGATCGAGTCCGGATACGACAACGGCCGCGAGATGTACACGATGACGATCGAAGAGGTTCTGGCCCAGGTGGATGCGGTGCTGCACGAGGCGGGTCACACGCGCAACCTGCCGTATCTGGTGCCATCGGACGACGCGCAGCCCCAGGTGTAGGCAGGTGCCGGGCCGGTCAGCAACGATCCAAGACAGCCATTTGATGCGATTCGCCGCGCGGCGGCGACGGTGCCCTGCGGGTGCGCTACACTGGCGGTCTTCCCCACGATCCGATGTGCAAAGAGCGCTGAAGGGAGGCCTGTATGGTGATGGCTTCGCTGTTGAGATTTGCGGCGCCGATGGTGGCAGCGGCGAGCGCCCTCGGCTGGGCGCAAACGCAGCGCGGAGTGGAAGCTGTACAGCCGCCGGTCGACGAAAAGCAGGCGGTGGGGGATTACTATGCGCTGGTGATCGGGATCGACGACTATCAGGCGCCGATGAACAAGCTGACCACGGCGGTGAACGACGCGAAGGCGATGGGGAAGCTGCTGGAAGAAGGATACGGCTTCAAGGTGCAGCACCTGCTGGATCACGACGCCACGCGGTTCAACATCCTGGACGCGCTGGCGAAGTATGAAACGACGGTGAAGCCGCCGGACAGCGTGCTGGTGTACTACGCAGGACACGGATATCTGGACCAGCAGACGAAGCGGGCTTACTGGATCCCGGTGGATGCGAATTCGAAGTTCAGCCCCAACCGGATCATCAGCGACGATCTGATGAACGAGGTGAGCGATGTGCCGGCACGGCATGTGCTGGTGATCTCGGACAGCTGTTATAGCGGGGACATGGCGACGCGCGGCATCGCGGATACAGAGGCGGCCAGCAGCCGTTCCGCCACGATCGCGCGCATGGCTGTGCGGCGGTCAAGGAACCTGATGGCCAGCGGCGGAGATGAGCCGGTGGCCGATGCGGGAGGCAACGGGCACAGCATCTTCGCGAACGTACTGCTGCGGTCGCTGAACGAGGACGATCAGGCGATGTTCACAGGGAGCGCGATCTTTTATCAGGACATCAAGGATCTGGTGGTAGGCAATTCGCGGCAGACGCCGGAGTATGCGGTGATTCCGGATTCGGCCCACGATGGCGGGGATTTTGTCTTTGTGCGGACGGGCAAGGCGATCGCGGGCGGAGCGAAGGCGCGCGCCGAGGCGCTGGCGGCGATCAAAGCGGCGGCGGTGGCCGAGCCCGCGTCGAGCGGGAACGGGTCGGGCTCGAATGCCGATCTGCAGAAGATGATGAACAGCGTGCGGATGACGCTGCCAAATCTGAGCGCGGCAGTAGCTTCAGCGGATGTGAAATTCCTCAACGACGCGCTCGCGGCCGGGGTGCAGCCGACGGTGATGGAACAGGCCTTCCGGCAAAAATCGACGGAGGGCAAGACAGCGGCGCAGGCATTCTTTGAAAACGCCGGCAATGCAAAGGATGCGATGGACTGGCTGAAGGCCGAGCTGGGGGCGGGGCTGGATCCGAACATGACGGTTCCTGACGACTACTACGAGCAGTCAGGCCTCTTGAATGCCGCCATGCGCGCCGGCAATGTGGGAGCCATCGAACTGCTGCTGAAGAACGGCGCCAGCCCGCACGCGTATCAGAATCTGTTCCTCACGCGGTATGACGAACCGCGTTTCCTATACCCGCTGCAATACATCGCCTCCGACGACCGGCTGGATCTGAAGCAGAAACAGGAGTTGGCAAAGGCGTTCCTCGACGCGGGCGTGGTGGTTCCGAAACCCGCACCGGAGACTCTGGACGGCCGCGACCTCCCGGTTCACCAGGCGGAGGAAATCCAGGAAAAGACGGCGACCGCCCTGGGAATGAAACTGCCTCTGTCACCGGAGTGCTGCAGGCGGCCCGGGCCGGTATGCATGGCGGTTTCGAAGCGAAGCGGAGAAGACTGGTGCGCGCTGGTGGCGAAGATGCCTACCCAACTGGAGGTGGCCAACCCGAAAATGAGGCCCATCTGGGGCGTGCGCCTCAGATATCTGATGAGCATCGAAAACAACAAGGCTTACTTTCTGGGTTCCACCCAGAGCATTGGCGAGGCGAGTTACGTTTTAGTGGAAGTGTCGAAGGATTCTTCCAGCTGGACGATCCTCCAGTACATGGAGCCGGAGTCGGGGATGGGATTGTGCAAGAAGGACGATCAGGATGACAACGCGCCGCGGGCCGAATATTGCTGGCGGCGGATCCCGCTGCATCGGGTGGCCGGAACCGACGAAATGCAGTTCGACGAGTGGGGCGTGAGCTGGAAGCTCCAGCCATGACTGGCTCAGGGTTGGGAAAGAATTCTGTGCAACAGGTGTAAAACGATCTTCTGCCGGGCTGCTTTTTCCTTTGCAAGCCCTGCTCCGGATGGGAAAATAATGAGTTCTTTCCGACCCACGGAGGCTTTCGCACGAATGGGAGCGACCGCCACTCTCCACGATCTGAAGCGGCTGACTGAAGGTCTGCACGCGCATCGCAATCTCTCCACGCCGCAACTGGTGGAAAGCGCCATTGCCCGCGGCGAGGGCCGACTGGCTTTGAACGGGGCTCTGGTGGCAATGACCGGCGCCCGGACGGGGCGTTCTCCGCGCGACAAGTTCACGGTTGAGGACGAGGAGACGCGGGAGCGCGTTCACTGGGGCAAGGTGAACCAGCCGTTTCCGCCGGAGAAGTTCGAAGCGCTGCTGCAGCGGGTCGTACGCCACATGGCGGAACGCGATCTTTTCATCATGGATCTGGCGGCGGGGGCGGATCCGGCGTATCGGCTGCCGATCCAGGCGATTTGCGAATATGCGTGGCATGCGCTGTTCGTGAAGCAGCTTTTTGTGCGGCCGGAGGCCGGCGAACTGGCCAGCCACAAGCCCGAATTCACTGTGATCGCGGCACCGGAGTTTGAGGCGATCCCGGAACGCGACGGCGTGCGTTCTTCGACGTTTATCCTGGCGGATTTCTCGCGGAAGATTGTGCTGATCGGCGGCACAAAGTATGCCGGCGAGATGAAGAAATCGATTTTTGGAGTGATGAATTACATCCTGCCGCCGCGGAACGTTTTTCCGATGCACTGCTCGGCCAATACCGGACCGGATGGGACGACGGCGCTGTTCTTTGGGCTTTCCGGCACGGGCAAGACGACGCTGTCGGCGGATCCGGATCGGCGGCTGATCGGCGACGACGAGCATGGGTGGAGCCCGGACGGGGTCTTCAATTTTGAAGGCGGGTGCTACGCCAAGTGCGTCGATCTGACGGTGGAGAAAGAGCCACAGATCTACAACGCGATCCGGTTTGGATCGGTGCTGGAGAATGTGGTGCTCGATCCGCGCACGGGGGAGCCGGACTATTCGGACATTCGCTACACGGAGAACACGCGCGCCGCGTATCCGGTGGACTACATTGCGAACGCGGTGATTCCTGGGATGGGCGGTCATCCGCGGAATGTGTTGTTCCTCGCGGCGGATGCTTTTGGGGTTCTGCCGCCGATTGCGAAGCTCACACCGGACCAGGCGATGTATCACTTCCTCTCGGGCTACACTGCGAAGCTGGCCGGGACGGAAGCCGGGCTGGGAAGCGAGCCGGTGCCGGAGTTTTCGACGTGTTTCGGCTCGCCGTTTCTGCCGCTGGCGCCCAGCGTATATGCGGAGATGCTCGGCCGAAGGCTGCACGAGCATCATGCGCAATGCTGGCTGGTGAACACGGGGTGGACGGGGGGCGCGTTCGGCGTGGGCAAGCGCATGAGCCTCGCACACACGCGGGCGATGGTGCACGCGGCGTTGAACGGCGGACTGGCACATGCAGAGTTCACGACGGAGCCTGCGTTTGGACTGAGTATTCCGACGACGTGCCCGGGAGTTCCGGCAGAGCTACTGAATCCTCGCAATGCCTGGGCGGACAAGAACGGGTACGATGCGCAGGCGCGGCTGCTGGCGTCGAAGTTTGTGGAGAACTTCCGCAAATTCAATGTGCCGGACAGCGTGCGCCAGGCGGGACCGAAGGTCTAGCCGAGGGTAGAGGGTGCTATTCGCCTTTCCGGCGAGAGCGCGGCAGCAAGGAGGGGCGGCACCCCTGTGCAAACGTCAGGTGAGAAGCATTCCTCGGCGGCTAAAGCCGGATATTTTCTGCGCTGGTTACGGCACGGCTGAAGCCGTGTCCTGACACTTTTCCGTGCCTCGACCCCAGGGATTGTTCGCTGGTTGAGAGGACTGAATTCACGCTGCTGACCGATGGGGCTGTGAGGGGTGTCTCGACCCCAGGGATTGTTCGCTGGTTGAGAGGGCCGGACAGGGTTCTTCTATTCACGCCTTCTCGCCGAAATTGGGCGAACACGGATGGGCATCCCGCCAGTGGTGAGCCGATACAAAAGCGGCTGATGTGCGCAACGCTGGGGTCGTTACGCGCGATCTCTCTCGTAACTTGACTCTTGACAACCGCAGCACTAGTCTCGAAATGGAGGCAGCGGCAGTTCCCTTCCCTCCGCTCTGTAGTAGTTGTCCAGGAGAACGGCCCATGCAAAGCGACCCCAACTACATGTGGAATTACCTTCCGCTGCTGATGCAGATCGTAGTGGTGGGGGCGCTGTCGGTGGGCATGGTGGCGATGTCCTGGTTGATCGGACTCCACCGGAATTACAAAGAAAAGCTGGAAGCATATGAATGCGGCATCCCAGCCGAGGGCGATGCGCGGGGACGTTTCTCCGTGCGCTTTTATATGGTGGCGATGCTGTTCATCCTGTTCGATGTGGAAGCGGTGTTCATGCTTCCCTGGGCGGTGATCTACCGCGACTTGCCGCGGGTGACGGGCTCGCGCCTGTTCGGGTTCTGGGAGATGCTGGTGTACCTCGGGTTCGTGGCGATCGGCATCTTTTATGTATGGAAGAAGGGGATTCTCGACTGGGCCTCCGATAAGGCGGACCTCTAAACCGCAACCCTCACACCCACAGAAGGAAGCGCACAGAAGGAATGATGGGAGAAGCGCTGCTCAGCAAAGAGGCTGTGTTTGAAGCTCTCGCGCAGAACGTGGCCATCCAGGCCCTGCGCGCTGCGCATCCCGACGCCATCACGAACGCGAAGTTCGATCGCGGCGAACTCACCTTAGTCATTGCCGCCGACCAGATCCGCGCCGCCTGCCGGACGCTGCAGACCGCGGGGTACAACTTTCTCGAAGACGTGACGTGCGTGGACTGGTATCCGGCGGAGCCGCGTTTCCAGGTGACGTATCACATCCTGTCGCACCAGCTGAAGGAGCGGGTGCGGCTGCACGCGATGGTGGAGTCGATGGATCCGTCGATCGACAGCATCACGCCGGTGTGGCCTTCGGCGAATTACTACGAGCGCGAGGTGTGGGACCTGTTCGGCATCCGCTTCCACGGACATCCGGGGCTACGGCGGATCATGATGCCGGAGGAATGGGAAGGGCACCCGCTGCGCAAAGATTATCCGGTGGAGGGCTATCGCTGATGGCGGACCGGTTCGATAACCCGCACGCGCCGGAGATCCCTGGCTTCGTGGAAACGGCGACGCTGGTGAAGCCGCGCCCTGAGGAAGGCCCGAAGGATCACACCATGGTCCTGAACATGGGGCCGCAGCATCCTTCGACGCACGGCGTGCTGCGCGTGGTGCTGGAGATCGACGGCGAGACGGTGGTGAGGCTGGTTCCGGATATCGGGTATCTGCACACGGGCATCGAGAAAACCTGCGAGGCGAAGTTCTGGCAGCAGGTGGTTCCGCTGACAGACCGGATCGACTACCTGTGTCCGATGACGAACAACCTGGCTTTTTGTCTGGCCGGAGAGAAACTGCTGCAGATCGAGATTCCGGAGCGGGCGCAGTGGATGCGAGTGCTGCTGAACGAGCTGACGCGGCTCAATTCGCATCTGGTATGGCTGGGCACGCACGCAATGGATATCGGCGCGCTAACGGTGTTCCTGTACACATTTCGCGAGCGCGAGGAGATTCTGCGGATCTTCGAGCACGTGTCGGGGCAGCGGATGATGACTTCGTACTTCCGCATCGGGGGGCTGGCGCTGGAGCCGCCGCTGGATTTCTTCGATTCAGTGCAGGCGCTGGTGAAGGTTTTGCCGGAGAAGATCGATGAGTACGAAAACCTGCTGACGGGGAATCCGATCTTCATCAACCGGCTGAAGGGCGTTGGGTTTCTGAGCGCCGCAGATGCGGTTGCGCTCGGTGTGACCGGGCCGCCGCTGCGGGCGAGCGGGGTGGACTGGGATCTGCGCCGCGACATGCCATACACGAGTTACGAGAAGTTCAAGTTTGAAGTGCCGATTTCCAATGACGGCGACGTGTGGGCGCGGTATGTGGTGCGGCTGAGGGAGATGCGCGAGTCGGTGAAGATCTGCCAGCAGGCGCTGGACGGGATGCCGGCGGGCCCGATCAAGGCGGACGCGCCGCATGTGGTGCTGCCGGACCGCGAAAAGATGAAGACGCAGATGGAAGCGCTCATCTACCACTTCAAGATCGTGACGGAAGGGTTCCAGGTGCCGGCGGGCGAAGTCTACCAGGCGGTTGAGTCGCCGCGTGGCGAGATGGGTTATTACGCGGTGAGCGATGGGACGGCGAAGCCGTATCGGGTGCACATGCGGAATCCATCGTTCGCAACGCTGCAGGCGGTGGAGACGATGTGTGTTGGGCGGATGATCGCCGATGTCGTCGCCGTGATCGGGTCGATCGATATTGTTCTGGGAGAGATCGACCGGTGATCGCGACGGCGGAACCCATGCTACAGGCGGAGTTGTGGGTATCATTCGTATCGATGCTGCGGTCGTACGCGGCGGTGGCGAGCCTGCATGCGGGCGAGATCGGCGTAAGTCTGGATGGGAATGATGTGGCGATCGTGGCGGGCGATGTGCAGCTGGCGATGCAGTTCGATGCGGAATCGGGCGTGGTGCGATGGAGCCAACGCACCGCTGGCAGTGAGCCGATCGCGGGAGGTTTTGAGATCCTCCCCGATGGAGTCCTGTCCATCAACGGGATCACACGCGACCTGGATCATGCCGCCATCGATTTCATCGCGTCCATCACGGAACGTGGGAAAGGAGGCCGCCCGTGAGCACACAGCCGACCACCATGTTTTCTCCGGCGCTGGCTGCGCGTTTCGACAAGCTGGTGACGCTGTATCCGGTGAAGCGTTCGGCGCTGGTACCCATGCTGCTGTATGCGCAGGACGAGGTCGGGTATCTGTCCGATGCGGTGATCGCGGAGGTCGCCGAGCGGATTGGGATCACGGAACTCGATGTGCGCAACGTGATCAGCTACTACTCGCTGCTGCGGACCAAGCCCGCGGGCAAATACCACGTGCAGGTGTGCACGAACATCAGCTGCATGCTGCGCGGGGGCAACGAGATTCTGGACCACTGCAAGAGGAAGCTGGGCATTCCGGCGAAGGGCGTGACGCCCGACGGGCTGTTTTCTCTTGAGGAGGTCGAGTGCATTGGGGCGTGCAGCTGGGCACCGGCGGCGCAGGTAAACTACGACTTCCATGAGAACCTCACGGCCGAATCGATGGACAAAGTGCTGGACGACTACCGCGCGAAATCCAGAAGCGGAGGGACGAAGTAATGGCGACGCTGACGACGCACGCTGACTGCGTCCCTGTCGTCTCGTACCGCTTTGGCCAGGGAGCCGCGGATGTCGAGCGTTACATCGAGCTGGGCGGGTACGAGTCGGCGCGCAAGGCGCTGGCGCTGGGGCCGGAGGGCATCATCAACGAGATGAAGGCCTCGAACCTGCGCGGGCGCGGGGGGGCTGGATTTCCGACGGGGCTGAAGTGGTCATTTGTGCCGAAGCAGTCGGCGAAGCCGAAGTATGTGCTGGTGAATGGCGACGAGTCGGAACCGGGCACGTGCAAGGATCGGCTGATCTTCGAGCATGATCCGCACTCGGTGATCGAGGGCTCGATCATCGCGGGGCTGTCGATCGGCGCGCGGATGGGATTTATTTACCTGCGCGGCGAGTACCGGTACCTGCTGCAGATCATGGAGCGCGCGGTTGCGCAGGCTTACACCAAGGGTTTTCTGGGCAAGAACATTTTTGGCTCGGGCATCGACTTCGATATCGTGACGCAGACGGGCGCCGGGGCGTATGAGGTCGGCGAAGAGTCGGCGCTGATGGAGTCGCTCGAAGGCAAGCGCGGCATTCCGCGCATTCGCCCACCGTTTCCGGCGGTGGTGGGGCTGTATGGCGGCCCGACCATCATTAATAATGCGGAGACGATCGCGACGGTGCCGCATATTTTCCGGCTGGGCGGAGCGGAATACGCGAAGATCGGCACGGAGCGCAACGGCGGCACGCGCTTGTTCTGCCTGAGCGGGCATCTGAATCGGCCGGGGGTTTATGAGTTGCCGATGGGCTACAACCTCAAAAAGATGATTTATGAGGTGGGTGGCGGAATCCCGAATGGCAAGAAGCTGAAGGCGGTTGTCCCGGGTGGGTCGTCGACGCCGGTGCTGTTGCCGGAAGAGATCGACATCGGGATGGATTTCGATCAGGTGGGCAAGGCTGGGTCGATGCTGGGCTCGGGCGGCGTGGTGGTGCTCGATGAGACAGTGTGCATGGTCGAGTTTGCGCTGCGGACGATGAAGTTTTACGCGCACGAAAGTTGCGGCTGGTGCATTCCCTGCCGTGAGGGCACGGACTGGCTGAAGAAGTCGCTGACGCGGCTGCACCAAGGCGGCGCCGTCGATAAGGACATCGACAACATTAAATATCTCGCCGAGAACATGCTGGGGCGGACGTTCTGTCCGCTGGGTGATGCAGCGGCGATGCCGACCATCGGTTTCGTGAAGAAGTTTCGCAAGGAATTTGAAGATCACCTGGACGGCAGGGGCTGTCCGAAGCACCGAGTAGCGGAACGCGAACCCGCGCTGGTCTGAAGGATCGGAATGGCTGACGTTACTTTCACTGTCGATGGCAAGAAGCTCACCGCACCCGCGGGCACGCTGCTGATTGAGGCGTGCCGCGCGCACGGGATCGAGATTCCGGCCTTCTGTTATTACCCGGGCCTCTCGCTGCAGGCGGCGTGTCGCATGTGCGTGGTGCGTCTCGAGAAGGTGCCGAAGCTGCAGACCGCGTGCACCACGCCGGTCGCCGAAGGCATGGTGGTGACGACGGAGAGTCCGGAAATCGCGCAGGCGCGCAAGGCGACGATTGAGCTGCTGCTCGGGAATCATCCGCTCGACTGTCCGGTGTGCGATGCGGGCGGCGAGTGCGAACTGCAGGACATGACGTTCAAGTATGGCGCGGGCGAGTCGAAGTTTGTCGACATCAAGAACCACCGCGAAGAGCAGCAGTGGTCGCCGGTGGTGTTCTTCGATCGTCCGCGCTGCATCCTTTGCTATCGCTGTGTGCGCGTTTGCGGCGAAGGGATGGACGTTTGGGCTCTGGGGATCCAGAATCGCGGCGCGGGATCGGTGATCGCACCCAACGGGCAGGATCATCTGGACTGTGAAGAGTGCGGCATGTGCATCGACATCTGCCCGGTCGGCGCGCTCACATCCGGTGCCTATCGTTATAAAACGCGGCCGTGGGAGATGTCCCATGTGGGGACGGTCTGCACGCACTGCGGCGATGGCTGCAAGACGACCCTTGGGGTCCGGCGGGCGAATGACGGCATGGAGATTGTGCGCGGCGACAATCGCGACAAGTCCGGAATCAACGGCGATTTCTTATGTATCAAGGGTCGTTACGCATTCGACTTCGCGAATCGCGAGAACCGGCTGACGAAGCCGATGATCCGCCAGGCTAATGGTCGCCTCGCAGCGGTCACGTGGGACGAGGCGATCGAGTTCGCGGGCAACAAGCTGCGCGAGATTCGCGACAGCCAGGGCGGATCGGCGATTGGGGTGATCGGTTCGAACCGGACCACGAACGAGGAATCGTATCTGCTGCAGAAGTTCGCACGCACGGTGCTTGGGACGAACAATATCGACCATCATCGGACCGCCGATTATCCGGCCTTCGCGGCTGCGATGAATGGCAAGGTGGAGGCCTCGCTGCGCGATATCGCTGCCGCGAAGGCGATCCTGCTGCTGGGCAACGATCCTACGGAGCAGCATCCGGGACTGGCATGGCAGATTCGCACCAATGTTCGCCTGAATCAGGCGCGCCTGTACGTTGCGAATCACAACGACATCAAGCTGCGCCGGCAGGCAACCGCGTTCCTTGCAATTCCCGAGGATGGCTATGCGGGTCTTGTTTCCTGGTTTGGCGGAGAGGCCTCGCCGCTGGACGACGACAAGACTGCAGTCGCCTTCCGCGAGGCGCTGCGCAAGGAAGAGTCCCTGGTCATCGTCTTCGGTTCCGAGTTTCGCGGCCGCGATGTGGAGGCGCTGATTCAGTTCGGAGCGACGCTGCCCAACGTGAAATTCGCCTGCCTCGGCGACTATGCCAATTCCCGCGGCGCGGCCGATATGGGCCTCTATCCCGATCTGCTTCCCGGCTATGTTCCGGTTTCGGCGGCGGCGCAGTTCACCGCCGAATATCCGAGCCTGCCCACCACGCCTGGCCTGAACCTGCTGCAGATGTTCGACGCGGCGGAAGCCGGCAGCCTGGGCGCGTTCTATGTCGTTGGCGCGAATCCGGTGGCCCGATTCGCTCGTCACAGCGAGGCGCTGCACAAGACGTTCATCGTCGTGCAGGACATGTTCCTCACCGAGCCGGCGCAGTTTGCCGATGTGATCCTGCCGGCTGCGAACCTCTACGAGAAGAGCGGCACGGTGACCAACACGTTCGGCGACCTGCAAATGGTGAAGAAGGCAGCCGATCGGGCGGGCGTTCGCACCGACTTCGAACTGATCGTCCGCATCGCAGCAGCGATGGGCGCCGATGTGAAGAAGCTGGTGCCCTTTGGACAGCGCGGGGTTCGGTCGGATATGGGACAGGCCCGGGGCGCGCAGTCCGGGGAGGCGGATCGGCACGGCGTATGGCTGGCGGCGCATCATCTGGAACCGAAGCTGAGCCCCTTCGATCCGTTCGCGATCCTGGACGAAATCCAGCGGCTGGTGCCGTCGTACGATGTTCCCCGACGCGATTTGCTAACCGGCAACGATCAGCATGTAAAGCCGACGCTGGTTCAGATTGAGAACATCGGCGCGCGTCCGGATCTCGTACTGCCGTCGAACGACACGCTGTTCACCTCGGGATCGCTCGGCCTTTACAGCAAAACTCTGCACTCGGTGCTCGAGTCGCACAAGCCCGTGGAAACGGCGGCGGAATAGAACACCACTGGAAGACTTTCGATGGAGACCAACCTCATAACGTTTCTGCTGTTCAACCTTGCCAAGGTCATCGTGGTGGTGGTGGTTCTGCTGATGTGCGTGGCCTACACGGTGCTACTGGAGCGCAAGCTGGTGGGCCGCATCCAGAATCGCTGGGGACCGAGCCGCGTGGGCCCCTTTGGCCTGCTGCAGCCGCTGGTCGACGGTCTCAAGCTGTTTCTGAAAGAAGATCTGATGCCGGAGGCGGTATACCGGCCACTGTACATCCTGGCGCCGATCATCGCGCTTTCGTGCGCGCTACTCTCGATCTCCGTGATCCCGTTCGGCGCGGATATCCGCTGGCACGGCATGCAGTTCTTCCAGGTCTCCGACAACAACATCGGCCTGCTGATCCTGCTCGGCATTACATCGGTGGGCGTCTACGGTATTGCGCTCTCCGGGTGGGCATCGAACAACAAATATTCGCTGCTGGGCGCGCTGCGCGCTTCGGCACAGGTGATCAGCTACGAGCTGGCGCTGGGACTCTCGCTGGTGGGGATCGTGATCCGCTCCGGCTCGCTGCGACTGCGCGATATTGTGGGTGTTCAGGCTCCGCACGGGCTGCTCTCGTGGAACTTCTTCGGCGGTTTTCAGTTTGTGGCCTTCTTCATCTACCTGATGGCCGCCTATGCGGAGACGAACCGCTCCCCCTTCGATTTGCCCGAAGCCGAGTCCGAGCTGACCGCCGGTTATCACACCGAATACAGCTCGATGAAGTTCGCCATGTTCTTCATGGCCGAGTACGGCAACATGATTACGGTGGGCTGTGTGGCCACGCTGCTGTTTTTGGGCGGGTGGACGAGCCCCTTCGGGAACCTCTTTCACTTCGGCACCGGCCCGGTCGCGACCGCATTCTTTTCGCTCTTCTGGTTCGTTGCCAAGGTCTTCGGTTTTCTCTTCCTTTACATCTGGGTGCGCGGCACGCTGCCGCGTTTCCGTTATGACCAGCTCATGGGCTTCGGATGGAAATTTCTGGTGCCTGTTGCGGTGGCCAATATCGTTGTTACCAGCTTCTGCATCGGGCTCTGGCTGCCGGTGCGGTAATACAATTTTGAGTTTGGACTTTCCACGCTTTTCCTGCAGGTTGCGGATTCGTTAGAAAACCATGCATCTGGCTCTCTTCATCTTTTTCGCGGTGCTGTGTGTGGCGGGTGCGCTGAATCTCCTGCTACAGCGCCACCCGATCAACAGCGCGCTGTCGCTCATCGTAGTCATGAGCTCGCTTGCCGTTCTGTATCTGCTGCTGGGAGCAGAATTCCTCGCGGCCGCACAAGTGATCGTCTACTCCGGCGCCATTATGGTGCTGTTCACTTTCGTCATCATGCTGCTGAACGCGGGCAAGGAAGAGCGCACCCACGGCAGCAAGCTGGCCTACATTGCCGGGTTCCCAGGAGCCGCCGCACTTCTCGGATTGCTGGCTTACGTTTTCATCTCGCGCCGGGGCGACTTCGGCCAAGCTCGGCTGGGTGAGTACGTCGCCACCACCAGCGACCTGAGCCGGGTACTGTTCAAGGACCTGCTGCTGCCCTTCGAGGTCACCTCGGTGCTGATTCTCATCGCTATCCTGGGCGCGGTGGCGCTCGCTCGAAAGGAGCACTGAGCCGTGGTCCCGATTGCGTACTACCTCGTTCTCAGCGCCATCCTGTTCTCGATCGGTGTTGCGGCATTTCTGATCAAGCGCAACATCATCACCGTGTTCATGTCGATTGAGCTGATGCTGAACGCCGTCAATCTGGCCTTCATTGCTTTTTCGCGCCAGTGGAGTCAGATCACCGGCCACTTACAGGTCAACGGCCAGATTTTTGTCTTCTTCGTAATGGTGGTCGCCGCTGCTGAAGCCGCGGTGGGCCTCGCCATCATCATTGCCGTGTTCCGCGCGCGGAACACTCTGAATGTCGACTCGATCGACCTGATGAAATTGTGAACAGACTATGAACCCAGACCTTCACCTCTGGCTTATCCCGATTGTCCCCTTCGCCGGATTTCTGGTGAACGGTCTGCTTGGCCGCAGATTGCCGAAGGCCCTCGTTACGGCGATCGCCATGCTTGCGTCGCTGATCCCGACCCTGCAGGTCGCAGGCATTGTTGCGAAATTCGGATCTCTCAATCTGCCGCATGTCGAGCATCTCGGCACGTGGATCGCGGCCGGGGCCTTCCACGCCGATTTCACTTTCCAGCTCGACCAACTCACGCTGGTGATGCTGTGCGTGGTCACCGGGGTCGGCTTTCTGATTCACGTTTACTCCGTGGGCTACATGGCCGAAGAAGAGGGCTACTGGCGATTCTTCGCCTACATGAATCTCTTCCTCTTCTTCATGCTCACGCTGGTGCTGGCGGAGAACTTCCTGCTGATGTTCGTCGGATGGGAAGGCGTGGGGCTCGCCTCCTATCTGCTGATCGGCTTCTACTTCACACGCGATTCCGCGGCCAACGCGGGCAAGAAGGCATTCATTGTTAATCGCATCGGGGACTTCGGCTTCCTGATCGCGATGTTCCTGCTGATCGCGCACTTTGGCTCGCTCAGTTTCGGCGAGGTCTTCGCGCAGATTGGGGCGCATCCGGAGTGGCAGAGCGGATTTCTGACGGCGATCGCGCTGTTCCTGGTGCTGGGCGCCACGGGTAAGTCGGCCCAGATTCCTCTGTATGTATGGCTGCCCGACGCGATGGAAGGCCCGACGCCTGTGTCCGCGCTGATCCACGCCGCCACGATGGTCACGGCGGGTGTTTACATGATTGCGCGCACGCACGTGATCTTCGACCGGTCTCCGCTGGCGCTCAGCGTGGTGGCGACGATCGGTGTGGCTACGGCTTTCTTCGCGGCCACCATCGGCATTCTGCAAACGGATATCAAGCGCGTGCTGGCCTACTCGACGATTTCGCAGCTGGGCTATATGTTCCTCGGGTGCGGCGTCGCGGCGTACTCGGCGGGCATCTTCCACCTTGTGACGCACGCGTTTTTCAAGGCTCTGCTTTTCCTTGCTGCGGGCTCGGTGATTCACGCTCTGTCCGGCGAGCAGGACATGCGGGCGATGGGCGGACTGCGCAAGAAAATCCCGGTGACCTTCTGGACGATGACCGCCGCGGTGCTGGCGATCTCCGGCATTCCCCCGTTTGCGGGCTTCTTCAGCAAAGACGAGATTCTCTACCAGGCCTTTATCACGCCCAACGGTGGCAGGATCTTCTGGGCGGTTGGACTGCTGACGGCAGGGCTGACCTCCTTCTATATGTTCCGGCTTTGGTATATGACCTTCTTCGGCGAGCGACGTACGGCGGCTGCTGCGCATGAGGACGAGCTCGCCGCGGTCCACGCGCGGTCGGATACGAAGCTGACCGTCGAAGCGGAGCCCCATGCGCATGCAGTCCACGAAAGCCCGTGGATCATGCTGGGACCGCTGGCGATCCTCGCGATTCTTTCCGTCGTTGGCGGCTTCATGGGATGGCCGGAGGCGCTGGGCGGCAGCAACTGGTTTGGGCATTTCCTGGAGCCGGCGGTGGCGGCGGCTCATCCGGCTGCCGGCGGCGACTCGCATCTGGAGTTGCTGCTTGCTCTGACTTCGACGGCGGTTGCGTTCCTCGGCTGGCTGTTTGCACACATTCTTTATTACGCGAAGCCTGGGCTTCCGGCGCGGATGGCGCAAAGCCTGCACAGCGTGTACTCGCTGATCAGGAACAAGTACTGGGTGGATGAAATTTACGGCGCGCTGATCGTGACACCGGTTCTCTTTATCGCGCGCTGGATCCTGGGGGTCCTGATCGATCGCGCCGTCATCGACGGCGGCACACTCACCGCCGGCTATACTGCGCAGGGCCTGGGAGCTTTGGTCGCGCGCATTCAATCCGGCAATATTCGTTCCTACGCGGGATGGCTCGCGTTCTTTGCGGCAGTCCTGCTCGTCCTGTCTTACTTCGGACTCACAACCCACTTCGCGCTGCGATGAATTCTCGACGAAAGACGATATCGTGCTGACTGACCATATCCTGACGCTGATCACCTTCGTTCCCACTGCGGGCGCGATCGTCGTCGCGTTTCTGCCGCGCAAGGGCCGCGTTGTTCAGGCCTTCACTCTGCTCGTCACGCTGGTCCCATTCGTGCGTTGGCTGCACCTGCCGGCGCGCTTCGTCTATGCGCACCATGGCTTCCAGGTTGAAGAGAATCAACCGTGGATCACGTCGCCCGCGATTCGCTATCACCTGGGCGTCGATGGGCTGTCGTTGTGGCTGGTCCTGCTGGCTACGTTCCTCGCACCGGTTGGCGTTCTTGTTTCGTGGCGTTCTGTACAGAACCGGACGAAGGAGTTTTACTTTCTGTTTCTGCTGCAGCAGACGGCGATGATCGGCGTCTTTACGGCGCTCGATCTGTTCCTCTACTACGGATTCTGGGAACTCTCGCTGGTACCGATGGCGATTCTGATCGCGCTGTTCGGACCCGACCGCGGCCGGCAGGCAGCCCTCAAATTCTTCCTCTATACGTTCATCCCTTCGGCGCTCTTCCTGGTGGCGATACTTTATCTGTATGTGAAAGCCGGCACGTTCGACTTCGTTACGCTGCAGAGCCGCCTGGCGTCGGGGTCTCTTGGCATCACGCCCCAGGCGCTTTTCTGGCTCTCGCTTGCGTTCCTGGTGGCTTTCGCGGTGAAGGTACCGGTCTTCCCGCTGCACGGCTGGCTTGCTGACGTCGTGCAGGAAGCGCCGACTGCGATGGCCATGGTTGTTGCCGGGAAGCTTGGGCTCTACTCGATTTTCCGTTTTAACCTCGGGCTTTTCCCTGAGCAGGCACGCGCGATCGCGCCGCTTATGATTGTGCTGGCCGTCGTTGGGCTGCTTTACGGCGCGCTGGTCGCGCTCGCGCAGACCGACATGAAGCGGCTCGTCGCGTACTCGATTCTGGGCAACCTGAGTTTCTGCACGCTGGGGATCTTCTGCTTCGCTCTCGCCGGACTGAATGGCGCGGTCTACCAGACCCTGAATGAAGGCCTGACCGGCGGCGCGCTTCTCGTCCTCGTGAGCATCCTTTATGAACGCTATGGCACCTACGACATGAGCCTTTATGGCGGACTGGCCAGCCGACTCCCGTGGCTTGCGACTCTGTTCGTCATTACGTCCCTGGCCCTGATCGGACTGCCCCTGTTCAATGGCTTCGTCAGCGAGTTCCTGGTTCTCAGCGGCTCATTCGGCTCGCATCCGCGCTGGGTGGGTGTGGCCGCGCTCGGAGTGATCCTGAGCGCCTCGTACATGCTCTGGATGGTGCAACGGATCTTCTACGGCAAGGAGTCCTCGCTGGTCGCCAATCGGCCTGCGACGGACCTCGACTTCCGCGAGCACATCACGCTCTGGCCCATGGCCATCCTGATGCTTGCCATGGGGATTCTGTCGCCGTACTGGATCAAAGCCATTGAGCCGGCGATGACGCCCCTCTCCGGTGCGGTCCCGGCGGTCGAAACCCCCGTGAGTCCCATCGCCAGCGCGGCGCAGGTTCCCGGAGGTGTGCAGTGAACGACTTCGCTCGCATCGCCCCGGAGGTCATCTTTACGCTTGGCGGCATCATCATCATGCTCGCTGACGCCATGATGCCGAAAGCTTCCAGCCGTAAATCGCTCGGCTGGCTCGCGGTACTCGCCACCCTCGCTGCCCTCGCCGCCAGCATGTGGCAGGCACAGCTGCCTGCAGGCACCGCCTACTACGGCGTTGTGCGGACCGATGCCTTCAGCGTCTTCTTTCACGTCCTTATCGCCGGCATCGTCCTCGCCACGCTGCTGATCGTGCTGGATGCCGTCACGCCGGAGACCGAAGGCCTCGGCGAACTCTTCGCGCTTATTCAGTTTGGAGCCGTCGGCATGATACTCATGTCTTCGGCGGTTGAGCTTCTGCTCGTCTTCATCGCCCTTGAGATTTCTTCGATCTCGACCTACATCATGGCGGGCTACCGGCGCAAAAGCGCCAAGAGCGCCGAGTCGGCTCTCAAGTACTTCCTCCTCGGCTCGTTCGCCACGTCGTTTTTTCTCTACGGCATCGCGCTGCTGTTCGGCGCAACCGGCAGCACGCGCATCGATGAGATCGCCCAGGCCATTGCTCGGGCGGTTGCGGGCGGACACGTCAGCCCGCTCCTCTACCCTGGGCTGGCCATGATTATTGTTGGCCTCGGCTTCAAGGTATCGGCCGCGCCGTTCCACGTCTGGACACCCGACGTCTACGAAGGCGCACCTTCGCCGGTAGTGGCGCTGATGTCCACCGCGCCCAAGGCGGCCGCCTTCGCGGTTCTCCTCCGCATCGCGTACGGAGCGCTGCCCGCGCTCCACGCGCACTGGGTGCCGATTCTGTGGTGGCTCGCCGTGATTTCGATGACCGTCGGCAACCTCGGCGCGCTTCGCCAGCGCAATGTCAAGCGGATGCTTGCGTACTCTTCGATCGCGCATGCCGGCTACCTGCTGGTCGCCTTCACCGCGCTTTCGCAGGAAGGCATCGCGGCTGCCAGCTTCTACGCGGTGTCTTACGCGGCTATGAACGTCGGCGTGTTCGCCATCATCAGCCACACGGGCGGCTACGACGACCACCTCACGCTCATCGACGACTATCGCGGTCTCGCTTATGCCTCGCCGGTGCTGGCGGGGTCGATGGCGTTCTTTCTCGTTTCTCTGATTGGGATTCCGTTCACCGGCGGATTCTTCGGCAAGTTTTACGTCTTCTCCGCCGCGCTCCATTCGGGCATGGTGTGGCTGACGATCATCGGTCTGATCAACAGCGGCATCGCAGCTTTTTACTACCTGCGGGTCGTCGCGGCGATTTACTCGGAACCATCGGGGGCAGCTCCCATCATCGGCGTTGCCAAGCCGTCCTTCCCATTGCTGCTGGCGGTATTTCTGACGGCGGCCACGACGCTGATCCTTGGGATTGTGCCGGGCAACGTGCTTTCGGCGGCACGGGACGCCGCGAAGACGTATTCCACCTCGTCCCCCGCAATGCCCTCAGTACCCCCGGCAATCACAGCGTCGCGATAGTCTTCATGCGCTGCGGGATACGCGTCACCTTTTCCTGAGCCGCACCGATTCCCAGCTGCCGTCGGAGCTCCACCCGCCGTCCACGGTCAGGGTTGCGCCGTTCACGAATCCGCTCTCCGTCTCGTCGGCGAGGAATGCAATCGCTCGCGCCACGTCGTCTGGCCGTGCAAAGCGGCCCATCGGCACACGCTGCGTGATGTCCGCGTCGGTGTAGCTGCCGCCCTTTTGGTCGGCTACATCCATCTCCGTCTTCACCCACCCCGGACAGACGGCGTTCACGCGCACACCGCGACCGCCCCACTCGGCGGCGAGGGTGCGCGTAAGGCCAACCAGTCCATGCTTTGACGCGTTGTACGCCGCACGATCGGCCACTGCCACCAGCCCGGCGATTGAGGCCACGTTCACGATCGAGCCGCTGCGAGCGTCGAGCATTCTCTGCCCGAACGTACGCGATAAGAGGAACGGCGCAACGAGGTTGACTTCCATCATGCGCCGGTACTCGGCCGCGGTCGTCTCCTCGGCGGGGCGGATAAGGCTGATGCCGGCGTTGTTCACGAGCACGTCGACGCGGCCGAAGCGTTGCAGCACAGCGTGCGCGAACGCCTCGACGGCCTCGTTGTTCGTGATGTCTCCTGCAAATCCGAGGGCGTCCTGGTTGCGCGCTTCAATCGCCGCCACCGTCGCGTCCGGCATACGCAGATCGATGATGGCGATCCGATACCCGCGTTCTGCGAGCAGTTCCGCTGTCTGCCTTCCGATTCCCTGGGTCCCGCCTGTGACCACCGCCACCCGCCCGCTCGCCATGCTGGTCCTCTCCTCACCGTTACAACACCCAGCTTAACGGCGCGTGCAGGATTTCGTCTGCACGAGGGGGCCGGTGCGGCCGAAGACCGACCCCACCGGCGCAATCCGAATTACTTCTTCGCTTCACCCGGCAACAGACGGCAGTCGGCGATCGCAACGCCCTTGCCTTCGCCGATCGACCAGAAGACGGTCTGGCCCACAACGATCTTCACGGATTTCGGCGAGCTTTTGCCGCCCTTGATCTCGAACGTGGCCGGCTTTTTCAGGGACTCGTACCAGCGGCTGCGCTCTTCGGTGTTGCGGTGAATCGCATTTTCCACCTCAATGCTGCCCTGGATGCCGCTGCCGTGAGGATCGCGCCAATCGTACTTGCCGGGCACGCCGAAGACGTGGGTATAAATGGCGTCGGACTCCATGCTGGCACTGCTGAAGCGGAACCCCTTCCCGGCACCGGCGACATGAAAGCCGGAAACGGCGGGATCGGTGGTGTACCACAGAACGCCGTCTCCTACCTGAATCTCGAGGCTGGCCGGCGAGGCCTCGAGTTTCTTTCCTTTGCGCGTCACCTGGACATTGTGCTGCTGGGGTTTCGCGCCGGAAGCGGCGGGTTTCACGGTGATGAGGTATCCGCCTTCGGCACGCTTGTCGGCGGCGGGGACGAGTTCGCCTCCGGCGGAGACGAAGTAGCGGATCTCACCGGCGACAGGAAATTTTTGTCCAAAGCAATCGCCGGTGCGGAGCGAACGACTGTCGAGCGTGTTCATGGCAATTCCCTTCTCCGCCTAAGCGGCGATGCTGGCGCTGATGACCAGCTCGTTTTTGTCCGAAGCCTGGACCACCGCTCCCAGCGCGGTAATGGTCACGTCGACTTCCGGATCGTTGGGACCGGAATTCGGCAGCACGGGAAAAAGCTGCGGCTGATTGTAGACCGTGAAGGACAGGCCGGAGACGAACGGCGTCAGGATGTCTCCCAGCAGGCCCGTGATGCCGGCGATGCCAACGGCGGCGATCACGGCATCGGCCAGCAACGCGAGGAAGGGTCCGATGAAAGGCACCCATCCGACAGCCAGCGTTACCGCCGCTGCCACCGCAGCCAGCAGCGCCGCTGTTCCGGCTCCGAACTGCAGAAGCGGCACGCTGTCGATCACCACATTCACCAGCCAGTTGGATCCGGACAGCGACGCCACCACGGAGAAGTCCGCAGTGAGCTTTGCGGTGTCGCTGAACGAAATGGGGATGGTCACGGTCGGCCAGCTGATGCAGATCTTCGGCGTGCACCAGCCAAAGACGCAGATCTGCGGCAGGCAGAACGAGGGGAGAAAATCGTTCAGGTCGAGTCCAAACGAGAGCCCCAGCGAGTAGTTGATGTTCAGATCGGCGATCTGGATCACGTTGGGCGGCAGCAGATTCACTGTGCCCCCCGTGAAAGAGACGCTCGCGCTGTAGTTGGCCACGAAGGGCCCCAGGCTGCCGCCGCCGCTTTTGGACAATGTGCCCAGCGTGGTTTCGGCGTCGTGCAGCAGATCGGTCGTCGCGGTTTGGTCGGCGGCTGCAATGATGTCGGGCATGGTTCCTCCTAGATGCTTCCCCAGACTTCCACCTGGTCGTTGTCGATTGTCGGACCGGCTTCCAGAATCAGCTGGAAGGCTCCTGCGCTGAGCGCATGGAAGGGCAGCTGCACGCTGCTGAGCGCACCGTTGAGCATCATGCGGATCAGGCAATCGATGATGGCCTGAAAGTTCTTCGGCTGAATCGCAGGGATGCGCACGTCATCGACCTGCAGGCTGATGTAGCCGGTGCCCGGGCCAAAGTAGTGGGGGACAATTTCGCCCAGCGCCCAGACTTCGAGGTCGGCGACGATGGGCATCATCTGGCCGCCCTTGTCGCCGCGCTGACCGGTCCAGGTCATGCAGCCGAGCACGAGACGGACGGTCGTGTGCAGGCCGAACTGGTTTTTCTTTGGCGGTATGGGCGAGGTGCTGCCGCCGTCGGGGGGGAACAGATCGACGACCGGGATGCTGAAGGACACCGCGTACTGGATGCCTCCCGGCACTCCGGGAAACTGGATCGGGGCCATGCTGGTGGCGTTCACCGTGCTGGTGGGAACGAAGATCGGCGATCCGTAGTTCAGGTAATGCGGGCGTGTTGTGAACAGCGCCTTGAGGAAGGTGTTGATGCCGCTCTCCTCAACGCCCGCGAAGACATGGTGGGTCTGTGTCAGGCTCATCGGAACCTCCACGGTTCAAGAGGTATGTGTGCCTGCCGCTGGTGTCGTTACAGAAAAAAAGATGGGGCTGCTGTTTATTCCTGGTGCCTGTCAGTCGCCTGCACTTGCGGCAATTGTGTGCCGCAGCGCCTTCACATCCCGCATGGGCGATTGCCCGAAGAGCCGCCGATACTCACGATTAAACTGGCTGGCGCTTTCATAGCCGACTTCGAACGCCGCGCTCGCGGCGTCCAGATCGTCGCTCAGCATGCGCTCCCGCGCCATGTGCAGACGCAGTTGTTTCTGATATTGCAGCGGACTCATCGCCGTCAGCGAGCGGAAATGATGATGCAGCGTCGACACGCCCATGCTGGCCGTCGCCGCCAGATCCTCCACCCGCAGCGGTTTGGTGTAGTTCGCGCGCAGCCAGGCGACCGCCTTCGCGGTCCGATGGCTCTGCTCGCCCAGGGTCGCAATCGCGCGCAGGTGCTTTCCCTGTGGGCTGCGCAGGAGCCGGTAGATGATCTCGCGCTGGATCAGCCCGTTCATAAAGGCGATGTCCTGCGGCGTATCCAGCAGGTTCACCAGCCGCGAGCAGGCATCCAGAAGCTCAGGCGAGGTCACGCCGACCGCCATCCCGCGTGCATCGCCGGCTTGTTCGCCTGTTGCGAACTCTTCTTCGCCGAGGATCCTGCGCACTTCCGGCATGGAGAGCTGCAGCAGCAGTCCCAGCAGCGGCTTCTCGGGTGTCGCCTGCACGATCTGGCTGACGACGGGCAGATCGATCGACGTGAGGAGGAAGTTCGACCCGTCGCACAAGTGCGTCGTTTTGCCCACGGTCACACGCTTTTTGCCTTGCACAAAAACCACCAGGCTCGGCTCGTAGGTGGTTGAGGCGCATGCCGAGGGCGTTGACCTGCGCGTCAGGATCAGGCCAGGAACGGCTGTCTCCAGCGGACCGTCTGCGCGGGTGTGGGCCGCGATCTTCTCGGTCAGAAAGGCTCGCAGCTCTTCCGCATGCGTTCGCGCGATTCCGTTCCTGCTTTTCTCATGGACGGGCATTTGCCGGCTCCCCAGAGTCAGCCTACCTCGGGAACTGAGCAGTTTGCACAGAAATCTCTTTCCAGCGACAGGATCAGGCAAGAAACAGGAAGTATCGGGATACCGTCCGGAGACCAGCTTTCCGTAGTCTCTTGTCTGGAGAGGAATCATTCATGCAAAAGCGCAAACTCGGCAAAAGCAATCTGGAAGTCTCAGCACTCGGGCTGGGATGCATGGGCATGAGTTTCAGCTATGGTCCGCCCAAAGACAAAGCGGAAATGATCGCGCTGATGCGCGCTGCCGTGGATCGCGGCGTCACCTTCTTTGACACGGCCGAGGTGTACGGCCCGTTCACCAACGAAGAACTTGTGGGCGAGGCGCTGGAACCCGTGCGCGACCAGGTCGTGATTGCCACGAAATTCGGATTCAACGTCAGCTCCGGCAGCAAGCCGGGCTCGCACAGCCTCAACAGCCGTCCTGAACACATCAAAGAAGTCGCCGAGCAATCGCTGCAGCGCTTACGCACGGACCGCATCGACCTCTTCTATCAGCATCGCGTGGATCCCGATGTTCCGATTGAGGACGTGGCCGGCGCCGTGAAGGAGCTGATCCAGGCGGGCAAGGTGAAGCACTTCGGCATGTCCGAAGCCGCGGCGCAGACGATCCGCCGCGCGCACGCGGTTCAGCCCGTCGCTGCGCTGCAGAGCGAGTACTCGCTGTGGTGGCGTAAGCCTGAAGCCGAGATCCTACCGACGCTTGAAGAACTCGGCATCGGCTTCGTTCCTTACAGCCCGCTGGGGAAGGGCTTCCTGACGGGCAAAATAGAAGCCAGCACGACCTTCAACAGCACCGATTTCCGCAGCACGCTTCCGCGTTTCACGCCTGAAGCGCTGCAGGCGAATCAGGCGATGGTGGATTTGCTGGGAAAAATCGCGACGCAGAAGAAAGCAACGCCCGCACAGATCGCGCTGGCCTGGCTGCTGGCACAAAAGCCGTGGATCGCGCCGATTCCCGGTACAACAAAGCTGCATCGCCTCGAAGAGAACATCGGAGCGCTCGCTGTGGAACTCACGCCGGCGGATCTTCGCGAGATTGAGAGTGCGGCTGCGAAGATTGAGGTGCAGGGCGCGCGGTATCCTGAAAAGCTGGAACAGATGACCTATCGTTGAAGCAGGAGCGAGCCAGCCATGGAGATCATCCGCAGCGGGACCCAGCCTTCACGCCCGGGGCCCGTTGAATACTTCACTGGAACGGTGCGCGTCGATCCTTTGTTCGACGCGCCCGAACCGGCGCGCGTGGTCGGCGCACACGTAACGTTCGAACCCGGCGCGCGCACGGCGTGGCACACCCACCCGCTGGGACAGACGCTGATCGTCACGTCGGGCTGCGGACGCGCGCGGCGATGGGGCGGCCCGGTCGAGGAGATTCGGCCCGGCGATGTGGTTTGGTTTGCTCCGGGCGAGAAGCACTGGCACGGCGCCGCGCCTGCCACCGCGATGACGCACATCGCCATCCAGGAAAAGCTCGACGGCAAGACGGTTGACTGGCTGGAGCATGTTTCCGAGGAGCAGTACGGCGGATGAGGCGATCCATCGCGAGTCCGAGCGGGCTCGGCCCTCTTGCCCGAGCCGCAACTTAAACGCTGCTGATATGCTGGCAGCGTTCTTTGTTTTTCTGCCTTTACGGATAGTCTCGGGAGCCCTCGCAGCATGGAAGCCCTGGTCGAGCTGGACCACGTCTCGAAATCGTATGAAGAAAAAGCCGCGGTTCGCGATCTGAGTCTGAAGATCGAGGCGGGCAGCATGTTCGGGCTGCTGGGTCCGAACGGCGCAGGCAAGACGTCGACGATCCGGATGATGATCGGGATCACGATGCCGGATGCGGGCAAGGTTTCGCTGTTCGGCAAGCCGTTCGGCAACGCGGCGCTGAAGCGGGTGGGGTATCTGCCGGAAGAGCGCGGTCTCTACAAAAAGATGAAGGTGATCGACCAGCTGGTGTTCCTGGCGGAGCTGCGCGGGCTGGGGGCGCTGGAGGCGAAACGACGGTCGAAGCACTGGTGCGAGAGGCTGCAGATCGCGGATTCGATGGAGAAGAGGACCGAGGAGCTGTCGAAGGGGATGCAGCAGAAGATCCAGTTCATCTCGACGCTGCTGCACGATCCGGAGCTGATCATTATGGACGAGCCGTTTTCTGGACTGGATCCGGTGAATGCGATGCTGCTGCAGGACGTCCTTCTGGAACTGAAGAAGAACGGGAACGCCGTTCTGTTTTCGACTCACCGCATGGATCAGGTGGAGAAACTGTGCGATTCGATTTGCCTGATCAATCGCGGCGAGGCGGTGCTGGCGGGGGGGATGCGCGAGGTGAAGGGGCGATACGAGCGCAATCGGGTGATCATCCAGTTCGAAGGCAGCGATGCGTTTTTAAAGCATGCGGCGATTGCGGAGTCGAAGAGCTATGCGGGACATGCGGAGATCAAGCTGAAACCGCACGCGGACGCGCAGGATCTGCTGAAGACGGCGGCCGCGACGGCGACGATTACGAAGTTCGAGCTGGTGGAACCGTCTCTGGAAGAGATCTTCATCGAGACAGTAGGAGGGCGCTCTGATGCGTGAGGGACTGCTGCGGAACACGCTGTTGATTGCGAAACGCGAATACCTGGAGCGGGTGCGGAGCAAGGTGTTCCGGATCACGACGCTGCTGGTGCCGATCGGGATGGCGGGCATGGCGCTGCTGGGGGGAATCAGCGGGCGCAAGCTGGAGGGCGTGCAGGACCTCGCGATTGTGTCGAATAATGCGCAGCTGGCTCTGCAGGTGAAGGCTGCCCTGGAAGACGGGGCCTTCCCTCCGAGACTGGTGGAGGTGTACGCGCCCGCGACGGACGCGGATGTGACACAGGTGAAGGATCAGGTGGCGAATCACCAGATCTCGGGGTATCTGATGCTGAAGACGGCTCCGCAGGAAGTGGAGCCGGAGGCGACATGGATTTCGGGCGCGTCGATTAATCTGGTGGGCAAAGCGCAGATGGAATCGGCGCTGCGGTCGGCGCTGATCCGGGAACAGCTTGTGTCGCGGGGCATTCCGCAGAGCCAGGTGAGCGGTCTGATGAAGGACGTGACGCTGGACACGAAACAGCTGAAGAACGGCGCCGTGGTCCAGTCGAATTCGGAGCGAAGCTTTCTGGGGGCCTACATTCTGATCCTGGTGCTGTACGCATCGGTGCTGATCTACGGGATCAACGTGGCGCGGTCGGTGGTGGAGGAGAAGACGTCGCGCATCTTTGAAGTGCTTTTATCGACGGCATCGTCGGATTCGCTGATGATGGGCAAGCTGCTGGGCGTGGGCGCAGTGGGGCTGACGCAAATGGGGATCTGGGTGGGACTGGTAGTTTTCTACGCGGGGTCGGCGATGGCGGCGAACCAGGGAGTCCACGGCCTGGCATCACTCGGCATCACCCGTGCGG
>VFSW01001884.1_pt1 | contig 31749 bp, 19 predicted proteins | sample 5358111 | NCBI WGS metagenome assembly VFSW01 (sample SAMN11554181, study PRJNA540505) | mine drainage metagenome | isolation source: sediment from site ElyBrook_90M | place: USA: Ely Copper Mine, Vershire, VT | collected 2017 | reverse complement strand
CAGGTAATGATCGAGCAGCAGCGCCGCGAACAGCGCCGACAGATAGACGATGGAATAAACGAACGTGCGATGCGCCAGCGCATCGCTGTAACGCCGGTACAGCTGCACCGCGAAATGCAGAAAACCCGCACCCAGCACCAATGCGGCGGCGAGATACAGCAGGCCGCTCATTCCCAGCGCGTAGGGCACGAGCGAGGTCGCGATCAGGATCAGGGTATAGAGCAGAATATGCAGCCGCGTAAACCGCTCGCCGTGCGTGACTGGAAGCATCGGAACCCCGGCGGCCGCGTATTCGTCACGACGATAGAGGGCAAGCGCCCAGAAATGCGGCGGCGTCCAGGTGAATATGATGGCAAAAAGGATGAGGGGTTCGCGCGCCATATGTCCGGTCACGGCCGCCCATCCCAGGATCGGGGGCATGGCCCCGGCGACTCCGCCGATGACGATATTCATAGGCGTAGCGGCCTTCAGGAACCCGGTATAGATGACGGCATAGCCCACGAAAGCCAACAGGGTCAGCCACATGGTAAGCGGATTGACCAGCGCGTACAGAATCAGCAGTCCGAGCGCCCCAAGCACCGACGCAAAACCCAACGCCTGATGCACGCTGACCTGCCCGGACGGCAGCGGCCGCAGGCAGGTGCGCGCCATGACGATATCGATGCGCCGCTCGATGAGACAGTTGAACGCAGCGGCGGATCCGGAAACGAGCGCGATCCCCGCAAGCGCCGGCAACAACACGGACAGCGGCGGCAGTCCCGGGCGCGCCAGCAGCGCGCCTATGGCCGCCGTAAACACGATCAGCGCAGTCACCCGCGGCTTGCACAGCAGGTAGAATCCCCTGAAACTGTCGACCGTCTGGCGCCGTAGCGTCGCTGTCAGCGTCATCATAATTAATCCCGGCTACTCTGACCGGCTTTATCAGGGGACCGGTGCGGCGACTGCACCAGTCCGGTCACTCGCCTTTCTCCCGGAGAACCCGCAGGCAGCACGCACGCACGACCCCTGGGGTCATCTGCAGCACTCCGTCCTGGTTACAGGTAGTAGACAAATACGAACAGCAGCAGCCAGACCACGTCCACAAAGTGCCAATACCAGCTCACCGCCTCGAACGCGAAGTGCTGATCCGGCTTGAAATGGCCTTTGATGCAGCGCACGAGAATCACGCTGAGCATGATCACACCAATCGTCACGTGCAGACCGTGGAAACCGGTCAGCAGGAAGAACGTCGCGCCGTACACGCCACTGGCAAGCGTCAGGCCGAGCTTGGTATAGGCCTCGTAAAATTCGTGCGCCTGGAAGCCGAGAAACATCAGGCCCAGCGCGACGGTAAGGGCCAGGCCGGCGATAGTGGTGCCGCGCTTGCCTGCTTTCAGGCCCCAGTGCGCCCAGGTGACTGTGACACCTGAACTCAGCAAGATCAGCGTATTGATGGCCGGGATGCCCCAGGGTGAAACCGTGGAAAACGGCTTGCCGAGCGGACCGGCAGATGGCCAGGCGGCAGTGAACCCCGGGTACGGCGTAAACGTCCGACTTAGAGACGCAAGCGACACCACCGAAATGTTACGCTCGTAGAACAGCACGCCGAACAGCCCCGCGAAGAAGGCGATCTCCGAAAGAATGAACCAGACCATGCCCATGCGGAAGGAGCGGTCCTCCCAGGCGTGATAGACGCCGCCCTCGCTTTCTCCGACCACATTTCCGAACCAGTGGAAGAGCACATAGACAAACAGGACCCCTCCCAGAAGCAGTGACCACGGGCCAGCCTTCAGGGCGTTGATCTCCAGGACCGCTCCCATGGCTACCAGGAAAATTGCGCCGGACAGCATCACCGGATACGGGGACGGCTTTGGAACGTAGTAGTGGCCCTTGCTCTGCGTTGCTGCTGGCATCTCAGTCTCCTTCTAAGGGAAATACCCGTTATGTATGCTTCTTCACGGGGAAGAAGGCGTACGACACGATGATGCTCCGTACGTCCTTCGGAATATGCGGGCTGACAAAAAAGACCAGCCGCATGTTCCGGGACTCGCCCGCCTTGATTGTCTCCTGGTGAAAGCAGAAGCATTCCAGTTTCTTGAAATAGCGCGCCGCTCTGCCGGGTACCACGCTCATGATCGCCTGTCCGGTTTCAGCATGATTCGACGGATTGCTGACGAGGTAGCTGGTCCGGGTCACTGCCCCGGGGTGCACCACAATGTAGTTATGCAGCGGCTTGAACCGCCAGTTCAGGCCAGGCATGACTGTGCTGGTGAATCCCACCTTGACCTCGCGCGCACGGTCTGCCTTCATTCCCACGACCGCGCTGGCTTCGACCGGACCCCCAGTCTTGCCATTCAGTCCGGTCAGTTTGCAGAACGAGTTGTACAGCGGCACCAGCGCGAACCCGAATCCGAAGAATCCGAGTACCACTACCGCCAGAATAAAAGTGACCCGACGATGGTGGCCCCCTTCCGTCGGGCCGGCAGGCCCTGCGGAAGGGGTGCGACCGGAATCTACATGCCTGTCCATTACTGGATTACCGGCTGCGTCTCAAAGGTGTGGTACGGAGGCGGCGAGGGCAAAGTGAATTCCAGGCCTTGCGCACCCTCCCAGACCTGGGTGGTGGCCTTCTTGCCGACGCCACGCATGACCTGGATGAGGTTGTAGACCAGCAGCAGCTGGGCGGAACCGAGAATATAGGCGCCGACGCTTGAAAGCATGTTCAGGTGCGCAAACTGCAGCGCGTAATCCGGTATACGCCGCGGCATGCCGGCAATCCCCAAAAAGAACTGGGGTATGAAGGTCAGGTTGAAGCCGATCAGGGTCTGCCAGAAATGCCACTTGCCGAGCGTCTCGTTGTACATCCGCCCGGTGATCTTGGGCAGATAGTAGTACGTCGCCGCGATGATACCCATGACCGGGCCGCCGAACAGGGCATAGTGGAAATGGGCAACCAGAAAGTAGCTGTTGTGGTACTGCTGGTCGGCTACCGCATCGGACAGGATCAGGCCGGTCAACCCGCCCACGCCGAACAGAACGATATAGCCCAGCGCGAACAGCATCGGGGTCTCGAAGGTCATCGAACCCTGCCAGATGGTTGCAAACCAGCAGAAAAACAGGATGGCTACCGGGATCGAAATCGCCATGGTGGCATACATGAAGTACAGCTGCGCCGCCACCGGCATGCCCGACGTGAACATGTGATGCGCCCAGACGACCACGGATAGCACGCCGATCGCCCAGAAGGAGTACACCTGGGCCTTGTAGCCATAGACCGGTTTGCGCGAAAAGGTCGACAGGATATGCGGCATGATGCCGGTGGTCGGAAGCAGCAGGATATACACTTCGGGATGGCCGAAGAACCAGAACAGGTGCTCCCAAAGCACCGGGTCGCCGCCGCCGGCGGCATTGAAGAAGTGGGTCCCGAAATGCCGGTCGGCAAGCAGCATGGTCACGCCGGCAACGAGCGGCGGAAACACCGCGATCAGCAGGAACGCGGTGATCAGCCAGCTCCACACGAAGATCGGCATTTTCATCATCGTCATGCCGGGGGCGCGCATGTTGAAGATCGTCACAATGATGTTGATCGAGGACAGCAGCGACGAGGCGCCCATCAGATAGACCGCGAAGATCGCGAAATCGACTCCCAGCCCGCCCTGCACCGACAGCGGCGCATACATGGTCCAGCCGGTGTCGATCGCTCCGTTGCCAATGCCGAACAACATCAGGATGAATGGCATGACCAGGAGCACCGCGGCCGGAGGCAGCAGCCAGAACCCCCAGTTATTGAGCCGCGGCAGGGCCATATCCGGGGCACCTATCATCATTGGAATGAGGTAGTTGGCAAGCCCGGTAGTGGCCGGCATTACCGCCGCGAACACCATCACCAGACCGTGTACCGTGATGATCTGGTTGTAGAGCTCCGGCGAAAACAGCAGTTGCGGCTTCAAAAGCTCGGTGCGGATCAACATCGCCAGTATCCCGCCCACCAGGAACATTATTATCGAGAAACCGATGTACAGGCGGCCGATATCCTTGTGGTTGGTCGTGAACAGCCAGCGGGTCATCCCGCTTGGATGCTCGTCGTGGTGTGCGTCATGGGCATGAGCTGCGTTCATGTCTAGTCTCCGCGAACAGGATTGCTAGGGTTTCTGGGTTGCGGCCCGTGCCGCCTGCACTTCAGCCGGCTGAATGACATCACCGGTGTGGTTGCCGAAGTCGTTGCGTTCAAAAGTGACCGCCGCCGCAATGTCTTCATTGCTGAGCGAGGAACTGAACGCGGGCATCGGCGTGCCGGCGATGCCTTGCAGCACGATATTGATGTGATCGACAACCGGCCCCTCGACAATCTTGCCGCCGGGCGTGATGAAGCCGCGTTTACGCAACGCCGCGATCATGTTCGGCGCGGCCGAGAACGGCTGGCCGGACGCAATCGGCGGGAACGTTCCCGGAATACCCATGCCGTTTGCCTGATGGCAGGCCGCGCAGTTGGCGGTAAAGACCTTCTGGCCCATCGTGACGAGTTGCGCCTTGGTATAGGTCACCGCAGTGGCGGCAGCCTGCTGCGCTCTGACGGTCTGCTCTCTGGACTGTTCTTGGGCGACCCACTGCTTGAACTGATCGTCGGAGACGGCATCCACGACAATCGGCATGAAGGCGTGGCCAACACCGCACAGCTCGGCGCACTGCCCGCGATAGACCCCGGGCTTGTCGATCTTCACCCAGGTCTCACGCAGAAACCCGGGGATGGAATCTTCCTTGACCCCGAAGGCCGGCACCCACCAGGAGTGGATGACGTCCTTCGACATCAGGATGACGCGTATTTTCTCGTTCACCGGGAGTACCAGCGGGTGGTTCACCTGCCGCAGGAAGTTCTTGTTCTTCGGCTCCTGGTCATGGATCTGGGCCTGGGGCGTGGATATGGAGCTGTAGTACTTGATATGCAGGCCCGGGTACTGGTACTGCCACTTCCACTGCATTCCGGTCACCTTTACAACCATCTGCGCGTCGGCCCGCGTGTTCGCCATTGCCAGCACGGCGTGATAGGCCGGAATACCCATGACGACATAGTCGACGAATGCAAGGATCAGGAACGGAATGGCGGACAGGACAAACTGGAGCTTGGTGCGGGGCGCCGTAAACGTCGCCGGCATAGCGCCGCGGCTCTTCCGGTGAAAGAAGAGCGAGTACAGCATGATACTCAGCACCACGACGAAGACGACTGAGATGAAAGTCAGAAAAATGTTGTGAACCCAGAGTGTTTCCTTGGCAACGGGTGTGACCGGGGTCGGAAACTCCCAAGGATATCTGGCATATGCCGCATCAGGGGCCACCAATGCCGCCAATCCCAGCCCCGACAACAGCGCCAAAACTTTCCTAGCCGACATGCCAGATACCCCCAAAGGTCAAGTTTGCATTCATGCCTGTTCCCACGGTGCCCGGTAGATCTGCCGACCTGGCCTTCTCCCGGCAGCCGGCAAAGTGACCGCGCCGGCCGCTGACCGGCGTCACGCGCACCTCAGGCCCGAAAAGCCATGGGAAATCACCACGATTGGTAAAATTGCGATGCAGAACGCGCCGCGTAAAGGATTTGCCGTTCATTTATTATTGGACTAAATACAACACTTAAGGCCGATCTTTAAACGTCAAATTAGATTTGTAATATCCCTAAGAATTAAAACATCCCTAAGCATACAGCGGCGCAGTAGAACTCAGTGGGGGTCTCGCGATCATTGATCTAGATCAATGAAACTGCAGATATCAGTGGGTACCCCTCCTTGACAGAAACAGATCCGTCTGCTCTTCACGCAAGCAGCCCAGTCACTTTGAAGCAATCGGAAGGGGCGACTTCGTCGCGGTCCTGACCGAAGATCAGAAGCTGAGTCCAAATAGATGTGGCAATCATCCTTGGCGTGCCCGTCTGTTCGCGGTAAATCGCGTGGAGACAGGCGAACTTCCATGACTCAATGTCGACAAGCACCGGCCACCGGAAAAACGCCCGTCGGTCACAAGGCTAAGATCGACGCACAGCGGATGACAAGGTATGCGAACTTGGGGCGTTGACGAACTTCCGAAGCCGCGGAGTGACGCTCAGCGAACTGTGGTTATGGATGGACGATACATCGCGACCAGAAAATTCATCCGGCACACTCGGTAACCGGGCATGGCTTTACGAACCCGTCCCCCGAGCTATCTGCGAGCGCGCCTCGCCAGCTCGATGACGCCGGTCAGCGCCAGTCAAGCGCCCGAAAGATACGGATCTTGAGGTAATCGGCAATTACCAGATAGACCAGCACCAGAACCAATAATCCCAGCACCAGGCTTGGAGCGATCGCCGTCATCAGGATACCGCGACTTGCCAGGATACTGACGATCACGATGTCCGCGATCGAGCTCAGCAGAAGCCAGTGGCCAGGGCGCGAACACCAGAAATGGCGGCGCTCGCGAACCAGGTACACGGTACCCTGCCCGGAAAACACCAGCATAACGAATATCAAGGTCTGCAACTGCGGCAAAGGCAGGTGCAGCCATGCACGCGCCATGAAGAAAACCGAAAAGGATAAAATCAGCACAAGGCCCGCCAATATCCCGCCGGTTAGCACGAGCGTGCGGATGTTCCAACGGTCCGGCTGGCGGGAGAAAGAGACTTGGTCGGTGGCAATCGACATGGTCACAAAATCATTGGTGAACAGCAGTAGCACGATCAGCAGCGGCGTAATGATGAAGGTTCCGGTGAGCATGACGCCCACACTCAAAAAAACGGCGATCTCGATGGTCTTGATGATCTTGTTGAGCGTATAGGTGAGCATCCGCTGATAGATACGCCGGCTCGTTACCACCGCCGCCAGCGCGTCGCTCAGTCCAGGATTGGTCAGGACCAGACTGGCTGATGCCTTCGCGACGTCTGTCGCGTTGGCAACGGCTATGCCCACCTCCGCCTGCTTCAGCGCCGGCGCGTCATTGACGCCATCGCCGGTCATCCCGACCACGTGGCCGAGACGCTGAAACGCCTGCACCAAGTGGAACTTATCTTCCGGAAACACACGCGCGAAGACGTCGCAGTCCGACAGGCTGGCGCCGCCCTCACCACGCAGGACCTCCGGCGGGCACGCGCGGTCTCCGAGACCGACCTCGGCGGCAACGGCGCGGGCCGTCGCCAGATCGTCCCCAGTCACCATCACGACGCGCACACCGAGCTCACGCAGGTTGTCGATCAGGCTCTTCGAGTCGGCCCGCGGCGGATCCTGCAGCGCCAGCAGGCCCATAATGTCGAGATCTTCACCCGTTCCCGTGGCCACCGCCAGAATGCGGTAGCCCTTGGCCGCCATCCGGTCCACGTCGGCATCGAGATCCGGTGCATGCGCACAGAGCGAGCACACGGCGCGCACCGCACCCTTGACCACGCGCAGCCTGCTGCTGCCATCCCGGAACACCGCCTCCGAGCGCTTGGTTGCCGGATCGAAGGGAATGAACTGCAACCGCTCCAGGGTGTCCGTGTGCACTGCGCGTGCGCGTGCCGCGTCGAGGATGGCAAGATCGATAGGGTCCTGGGTAGCCTCATCGCAGGCGAGCGCCGCAGCCCGCAGCAGCTCAGCTTCGGTATGCGGCGCAATCGGCTGCAAGCTGGCCAGTGCCAGCCGATTCGCGGTAATGGTGCCGGTCTTGTCACTCGCCAGTATGTCCATGGCCGCCGCTTCCTCGATCGCCGACAGGCGCGTGACCAGCACGCCGCTGCGCGCAAGCTCGCGCGCGCCCAGGGCAGTGGCAAGCGTGAAAGTCGCCGGCAGCGCTGCCGGAACCGAAGCCACCAGCAGAATGAGTACAAACGGGACCACGTCTGCCAGCGGCAACCCGGTGGACAGTGCATATACCAGTAGCGCCGTGACCAGCGCCGCATCGACGGCAACCAGATATTTGACGATGGTAAAGATGATCGTCTGGAGATGGCTCACGGTCTTGGCGGTGCGAACCAGCTCGGCGGTCTTGCCGAAATAGGTTTTCCCCCCGGTGGCGGTAACCTCGCCCGTGGCCTCCCCGCGCTTGACCACGGCACCAGCGTAAGCCTGGGCGCCCGCTGCGGCCTCTACCGGAAGGGATTCGCCCGTCAGCGCGGACTGATCGAGCAATACCTGACCCTCGGTCAGGTGTACGTCCGCCGGGGAAAGATCACCCATGCGCAGATGGATCACGTCGCCCGGCACCAGCGCTTCCGCTGCCACCTGCTGCCAGTGTCCGTCGCGCCGCACCCGGGCCCGCACCGCAAGTCGGCTCTTGAGCAGGGCCAGCGCCTGATTGGCGCTGCTCTCCTGCAGAAAGCTCAGGACCGCATTGACCAGCAGCAGCGCTGCGATGATGATCGCTTCATCTTTCTTTCCAAGGATGACTTCCAGGACGACGGCTGCCTCAAGCATCCACGGTACCGGATCCCAGAATTTGCCCAGGAGCGCCAGCAGTGGACTGCGCCGCTCTACGGCGACTGCGTTTGGGCCAAACTGCTCGAGGCGCCGTTGCGCTTCCGCGCTGCTAAGACCCGGAAGCGGCTGCGCTGCGCTTTGTGGCGATTCGTTCATGGACAAGATTCTCGCCCCAAGCCAGTTTTCTCGCCAGGTTGTCGATGAAACCAAGCATGCGGCGTCCGCACCTCCGCAACGGCCGGGAAACACCCCAGCGCGCCTTTATGGCGCCGCCACGTCCTTCCGCATGGGCCATACCTGACCCGTGAGGGCCGTCCTGGACGATCCTCGTCCTGCGTGCGCTGCCTTACGGAAAATAGCCTGGGCGGTGCGTGATCCAGCGCAATGGCGTCACCGCCAAGCTCCTTGCCGCGCCAGGTCTGCCGCTCGTTCATTGCATTCCTTATCAGCGAATTTGCGAACCGTTAAGTGGCGAGAACACCGGGTGCCACAAGTCGTGCCCGATAATCATGGGCGGTGCTGTTGCGGAACAGCGGCGCCAGGTCTCTCCAGGACATTACCTTGTAGTTCTTGTCGATGACACTCCCGTTCAGGTTCGACCCGACGTCAGGGGCGGCGCCCAGCTGGATTCTCGGCGTGCGGGTATAGAGGTTGTCGTGAAAGCTGATGGCCTTATATGCGCCAGCCTCCTGCTGCAGGAAATCCGGCATATCCGCATAGTACGGATTGGACTGGCCGACGTCATACAGATATTCCCCGACCACACCGGGCCACTTGCCGTGTTCATACCAGAACTTTCCGGAAGTATTGACGCCACCGTCAACATACATTTCTGGCAGAATCAGGTGCGCTGTTTCGGTCTTCAGCGCAAAGATATTCCCGTATATGTCGTCGTTGAATCCTCCGTAATGCTCCGTTCCATCACGAACTGCGCCTATGATCGTGTTGTGGGCGATGACCACATTGTCGGCATTGCCCAAAAACCAGTTGGTGTCGCCCATTCCGACCTTGATGCCTGTGCGCAGCACCATCCCCTTCGCGAAAATGATGTTGTTCCGGACGATACTGCCGGAAAGAACGATCTTGATACCGGTTTGCACGTTGTATATCTCGTTTGAGAGCAGATACCACGGACCGTACTCCGGCAGTTTCGTGCCGATCCCGCGGGCGCAGTTATGGATCAGATTACGGTAGAAGTAGACGTTGTTGTCCGGTGGTGTCGTGTAACCCGCAAGCTGGGCGATCGTCAGGCTATTCCCGTTCTTTGGAAAAGTATGCAGAGAATTGTTTGAAGAATAGACCTGATTCAGCTCGCTGTACGTACATCCGACATTCACTGAGTCCATGGCATAGTAGCGTAGCGGCCTGCCGCGCGAGTCATACCGGGCAATGCCATGAATATTGTTGCCAATGATGAAGTCGTTGTAATCGCCTCCATGGCGACGCATGACGTCCACGATGCCGACATTATCCTCACCCGTCAGAGCGACGTGATGCAGGTCATTGTTGAGTATCAGGTCGTGCGAGGCGCTCAACCAGATGATCCGGTCCAGGGCATTGCGCATATCCAGGTTCTCGATTACCCAGTAATCCATCGGCCTGACCGCAGCATTGCGGGCGCGGGGTCCATTGGCATCCTTCAGCTGAAAATCGATGGATGCGACGTTCCCAGCGGCCCAGTTCAACTCTGCCGGATCGGTTTCTATGACAATGGGCTTACCCGGATTTCCAGAATTTCTTGGAATCAGTTCGCTGTATTTTTCGCCGAATTTCTGGCGCATGCAGTCCATGAAATAGGTTCCGGGTTCAAGATAGATGCGATCTCCCGGCAGTGCATCCCGAACTACCCTGATCAAATTGTGATAGGGATTATGCCGGGTACCGGCACCGGTCTCGGGAACACCGGCGGCAGCACACCCGGCAACCGGGGCGACATATTTCGGTGGATTGCCCGGCGGAATAACCAGACTCATACCGGCGGCGGCAAGCGCTGTATCCACGGCTTGTCGGTCCTTTGGCGCCCCGGAAAATGTCGGAATCGATGGGAGAGTAGAATGCCGTACGGGAGGTCCTTTACAGCCAGACAGGACAGTGAAGACGAAGCAACAGCTGAACAGCACGTAAATGGTCGCCTTCATGCTCTCTCCCCCTTCCATTTAATTATTTTTCGACCAAACCTCGATTCCCGCGACGGATACGGAACGCCGCCACTGCCCATTTGACATGGTCATCCCACCCGCCACGGCCACGGCCACGGCCACGGCGATTATCTTAACCGATGGTGCATGCTTTACAATCTGCGCGGCGGCTGCAATCTCCAGGGATACTGGTGCACAGTAACGCTGGTTGAGTGCCACAAAAAATCCTGGCCCGTTCCAGGTGCCAGCGAAACGTTAAGTGTCTGGCAGTGGAAGTCAGCGATGACGGATTCGTGGCAATATCGGGCGGCCTGCTGCATGCGCGCGGCGCTCACGGATTTCGATGGGCGTCGATCTTGCCGGCATGCGGGTTTATTAGGCCAGAGGACCAGATCCACAGGGTCCGATTCACCGAAAAAAGCTTGACGGCTGGCGTGGCCATAGTAAGGTTCGCGGTGGTGGCCATCTTCCGACCATCTGGAGCCGCAAGCGTTGCCGATGTTACCCGCTGACATGCTTCGTCCGCGTCCGCGCCAGCGTGTGCAACGCTTGCTATATCGCTGGCGTCACCGATCCCGCTGGGATCTCTGGTTTCCACATACGCCGCTGGCACTGGCGGTAGGTCTGCTGGGAATCGCGAATGCGCTTCCGGCGATCAGGCACGTCATGCAGCTGCACAGTGCCGGCGGCCCGCTCGGTCCGCAGTCCCAGTTGCTCAATATGGGCATGCTCCACAGCCTGCCGCAGGGCATAGCCGGACTGATGCTGTTTGCCATGGCCGTGGGTTTGGTACTGCGCTCACGACTTGCCTGGGTGACTGCCCTGCTCGTTGCCGTGGCCACGCTGGCTATAGGATGGCACACGCCCGCCTATTACTCACGGGCTTTGGTCGTCTTCAACGGCGCAACGCTGCTGGCACTGCTTCTGTTCCACCGGCGCTTCGACCGATCGAGCCTGGCTGCGGGAACATTATTCGCGGTCATCAGCGTGTTGATGCTGCTCGGCTACGCGGTCTTCGGCGCCTATGTCCTGGGCGGAGGCTTCGCACCACCCATCAAAAATCTGTCGACGGCGCTATACTTCTCGGTGGTAACTATGTCGACCGTTGGCTTTGGCGACATCGTGCCTACCAGTGTCGACGCGCGCCTTTTCACGATGTCGGTGGTCATCCTCGGAATCACCATTTTCGCCACATCCATTTCGGCGATCATCGTTCCGGCAGTGAGCAGTCGCATGCAGCGACTGCTAGACGGGAGAAAAAAGCTCATGCCACGCAAAAACCATTACGTTATCGTGGGCGACACACCGCTGGCGCGCAACACCTACCGGGAACTCAGGGCGCGCCAGCTTCCGGTCACCGTAATCGTCGATCAACCGCCGGCAGCTGCCGAATTTTCCGATGCCGACGTCGTGGTTGGTGACGGCAGTGACGTCGAGACGCTCAACCAGGCCGGGGCCAGTACCGCAATAGCCGTGCTGGCCCTGCGTGGCGATGACTCGGAAAATGCCTTTACAGTACTGGCAGTCAAGGAAGCAGGTGGCAACCCACGTACGGTTGCTGCGGTCAATCACGGTAAAAACATGGCGCGTGTGCGCAGTGTGCGGCCCGACATGATCATTGCCCCGCAAGTGATGGGCGGCGAAATCCTTGCGATGGCCCTGAATGGCGAAAATCTGGATCGCGAGACCATCATTGAGCGGCTGTTCAAGGTGAGCGATAAAGAGCCGGAACACCCGTAGGACAGATTGTCGTACCGGGACCGGGGTGTCGGGTTTGCTGAATCGGAGGCCAATCTGTCCACGCCTGCGGCCGGCGTGTGAGTCGTACAGTGGCGGTTCCGACCTAAAACCCGGTCATGGGCGCGGGGAACCGACACAGCATTCATATGCCGGCCGGCAGCACCTCTTGTGTGGACAACCGGCCTGACCAGCCGCCCCGCGTCCCGGCATGCGCATGCCCAATGCGCGTCACCGGTCGCGAACCACCTGACCCGAAGATGCCGGGCACGGCCTGCTCCGCTTCGCCGGAATCCGCGCAGAGGCAATGTTATTTCAGGTTCAACCGATGATTGCCTGATATTTCCTCCATCGTTTTATCGTCGACACCTGCCGCCTTCGCGAATTCCGGCCATCGTTCAACCGCGCTGAACACATCATTGATAACCTCTTGGGGCTTCGCCAAGCCTATGGAGTCGCCTGCTGTCATCAAGTCTTCCTCCGTAAAATGATCGCGCTTTCCGTTCAGACTCATCTGGTGCTGATTGGTCCACTTGCCTGCCGGATTGTGCGAATAAATGACATCGTAGGCCGGCGACAGTTTCCATACCGCGTCGGGCGCCATCAGGAACGAAATATTCTTGGTGTGATCATCCAAATCGCGGGCAACGATGTTGAACACCATTCGCCGATATTGCTGAGCAGCGTCCGCCTTGCTCAATCGAAGCCTGCGCATCACGGAAAATGCCTGCTCATAACTGTATGCTCCCGCCATATTAAAGTCGTAATGCGCGATGCCGCAGAGCGATTGCAGATGAAGCTTTTCGCCATCTACCCGATCGAAGCGCTTCGTCATGAAGTGAGCGCGCCCATTTTCTTCCAGCAAACGGCATTCAGTCATGTCGATGCCAGCCGCTTTTGCCATCAGGTAATAGGCATATTCGATGCGGCCATATCCTCCCGGTTCGCCCAGCTCCAGGTCGGTGACGCCATCGAACTTGAGTACCCAATAATCGTATCCCTCTGGCGCCCTGGCTTGTCCGGACAGGACATTTCCCTTGTCATCCATGGCGATAACCGCCTTGGGACGTGCGCCACCCGCGGACGTACCGACACGCAGGATGTCCATGATGGCGTCAGCATTCTCTTTTTCCGAACCCCCGAGGTTACCGCTCAGCACCTTGTGGTCGCGCATGACTTCCTGCGCCAAGTCGACCAGGGCAGATATCTCTACCGGCACTGACTTGTCGTATTTGCCGATGATGGCGGGAGCGAACTCCAGCGCACCCATTCCACGCTTGCCCGTATAGCACAATCTTTCTACAGGACTGAAACCGACGCTGTCGCGTCCGTTCCGCGCCAGCCAGGCATCGATAATGCTGTTGCCGAATTTGTCGGGCAAGGCATCGGCAAGCAGGCCAGGCAATCCGAGAAACGTGTGCCTGTTCAGGGAAGGAAACGAAAAGATTCCGTCTCCGTTTCTGGCGTCGTCCAGACTCATATGGATGGGAGAGACGTCGATCCCTTTCGTCAGAAAGGTCCGGTCGTATTCGAAAACGCCGTACCCCAGATCGTCCAGCCATGAGACGGCTCCAACGACTTCACCCCACAACCTCACCAGCGCCGTGTCGAGCCTTTTCACCATCCCGGCCGGTCCTTGGATTTGTCCTTGAGCCGCTTGCCCGATGCCCTTTCACGATGCCTGCCTTGCATCCTGGCCAGCTGCAAGGGGCTGATCGAAAGTTCCGGAATGAAGCTGTTCAGCTGCTCCAACGCCCCCAGCTCCCTCAGTACGGCGATGAGGGTGGATAGCTTCCCTCGTCCCGATTCAAGCGATTTAATGACATTGAGCGACAACGTCGTCGCCTCTGCCAGTGCGATCTGGGTCACGTTCTTGCGCAGGCGAAGCGCCCTGATACGGGCGCCAAGCTCAGCCTGTATCCCCCTGTCTGATAGTGAATATAAATCCATAATAACCGTAAATTAGTCTTCTAAACTAAAAATAATGATTAAATGATCCATAATTAGACCATTATATATAGATCATAATTTGAAAATCAATGGCATGTATTAACAGCCTATTAATAGGCTCTAGATATCAATAAATCAATTTATAAGCCTATTTTAAGGATTTTATAAATTTATATACCAGACTTTGAGATGATGACCATGACGAACGGATATTGGCTTCCGGACGGATGATGTACCGGACAGGAAAGGTGAAACACCCGGGTTGGCCATCCCTGGTGCGCCGCGGTGGTCTCCACTTTGAGGGGAGTCTTCATAGAGGTTCACCTCCTGACCGAAACTCCCTCAAGGGTGCGTCGAGCACGGAATTGCATCAAACCATTAGTTGTCTCGGTGAAAGAAGCCGCTTTACTGGGTACCCGACAGGACGGTTAGCTCTGACTACCCGCGGATATGCTCCTGCTCGCCCGATTCCATCCAGATTCTGCGCGCCGCGATCAGCGATGGGGAACCGTCGCTCCTAGCCGGTGCGCGGTGGGGCCGAACAGCTCACGTTGCTTCGCCGCGATCAGGGCACGGATCTGCGGGAGCGCCGCGCGCGCCGCACGCTCACCAGCCTCGATCGCTTTCGCGCGCAGATCGAAGTCCATGCTGGGCACATTGCTCAGGTTGGGACGGATCACGATGTCGGCCCCAGCAAGTTCGTTCTTCGCGAGGGCGTGCTCCATGACGACAATCGACTGGTAGACAAGCGAACTGGTGTCGCCAAACTGCTTGACCGCGGTCGGCTGGCGTGTCACGTCGACCGCAATGACGATGTCGGCACCAAGCGCACGCGCTACCCGCACCGGCATCGGACTCACAAGCCCACCGTCAACGTACTCGTGTCCATCGAACACAAACGGCTGAAACACGCCCGGGACACTGCTTGAGGCACGCACTGCCATGCCGGTATCACCGCGGTCGAAGGCAACGAGCCGACCAGTGCGCAGATCGGTCGCCACCGCCACGAACGGCAGGCCGAGTCGCTGGATGGGCCGATTGTCCAGAAGCCGGTCGACGTAGTTCTGAAGCCGCCAGCCATCAACGAACCCGCGGTCCGGCAATGTGAATCTGATGACCTGATCGCGTCGCAGCGTCAGTCCCGCCTCGATCAGCGCCTCGCCGCGCAGGCCGCCCGCGTAAAGCGCGCCCACCACGCTGCCGGCGCTGGTTCCGACGATACCGTCGGGCCGGATCCCATTCTCATCAAGCACCGTAAGCACGCCAATATGGGCGAAGCCGTGCGCAATACCACCACTCAAGGCAACTACCACGATCGGGTGATTGGTTCGCTTGATCCGCACAAGCGGCCCGGCGGTCGGATATCCTACCGCCGGAACCAGTGGTGGCAAAGTCGCGCATCCAGCCAATAAGGTGCCGACCGCAAGCAGGAACAAGCCTAGGAAAACCCGCGTTCTCATGAGCTTCTCCGACATTTTCCTTCGACCCGAACGGAGTATACGCGTTCACGCACGCGCGCATGCCTGGCGCCACGCAAAGACCGCCGAACGTCCGGTTTCCTCTGAAATTCGGTTGTGCCTGCCCGAATGTGGCCGAAGGGAGCCATCACCGGAAATTCCCCGACCTCCGACATTGACTGCAATCAATGCCAGGTCGCGCCTCCAGGGTTATATAAGGTACTCGCGAACAAACAGTGGGAGTTTCATGAAACCAACCACCGAATACCGCGCCGCCGCAGAAGTCGTTCGATGTGCCAGCGCGGATCTTGCCGCCTGACTGGCTGGCCGGACTGTGCGAGCGGCACGGGACCCGGGACATACGCCCTGTAACCGGGCGGCCGAAATCGTTGACCGCGGATGCCGATGGCGTACCTCTGGCTACATTGGCAAAGCACTGAATCCGCATTACCGCCAGCTACTCCGTTCCATGGAGAAACCTATGATCACTCCGTCGAAATCCGTTAAGCCAGAAGGCTCCATGAGCGTGATGGACGCCATCTATCATCGCCGCGCCGTGCGCCACTATGCGCCGCAAACGGTCGATTCGGGCATCATCCGGGCGCTGCTCGATGCCGCCGTGCATGCTCCGACCGCCCTGCACGAGGAGCCCTGGGCTTTTGCCGTTATTCAGGACAGGAATCTGCTGGATCGCTTGTCGAATGGCGTTATAGAGGCGGCGCGCCGCGAGGCACAAGGTCCACAGTCCGCGCACGAAAAACATCTCGCGCGGCTGCTGAGCCAGCCCGATTCCCATGTCTTCCACGACGCCGGCACGCTGATTGTCATATACGCAAAATTTCCCGGTCCATTTGTCGTTGCGGATTGCTGGCTGGCCGCGGAAAATCTCATGCTGGCTGCCTGCGCAAGCGGCCTGGGTACCTGCGTCATCGGCTCTTCGGTCCCGACACTCAATACGCCATCATGGAAGGCCGAATTAAAGATCCCCGCCGCCATGACAGCCGTGGCACCAATCATCGTGGGCATTCCCGCCGATGAGACACCGCCTGTATCTCGCAAGCCACCAGAAATTCTCACCTGGGAGTGACTCCAAACCGGATACCGCCATGACCAAAAAGTCCTTACCCTTGTCCCAGGTTTACCGTCTGATCGAGCCGGGACCGGTAGTAATGGTCACAACCACCAGCGGCGCTCGCGCGAATGTCATGACCTTGTCCTGGCACATGATGATCGATTTCGAGCCGCCGGTCCTGGCCTGCGTCATCAGCAACCGCGACTACACGTTCGAAATTCTGAAGAAAACGAAAGAATGCGTCATCAACATCCCGACGGTGGAACTGGCCAGAAAGACAGTGGCCTGCGGCAACACCTCCGGGCGAAAAATCGATAAATTCAAGAAGTTTGGCCTGACGCCGTCCTCGGCCGAACGCGTACGGGCACCGCTGATCGAGGAATGCTATGCCAATCTCGAATGCAAGGTGACCGACACGCGGCTCGTCAATCAATACAACATCTTCATCGTCGAGGTGGTCAAGGCATGGATCGACCGCTCAAAAAAGGATCCCCGTACCATCCATCATCGCGGCCGCGGCACGTTCGCCGTCGACGGTGAAGTCATCAAGCTGCCTTCCAGAATGAAATAGCGTGATCCGGCCTGACTGCCGGCGAGGAGAATATGGGCGTGCGGATGACCGACATCGTCCGTCGACAGATCCGGCGGCCGGTCTTTCCGGCCGCGTCGCTAACGCTGGTACTGGCTCGCACCATTAAGTATGTCGCGGCTCCCTCCCTGGGCAAGCCATGGGGAGGCGTACCCTACGCGTTCCTGCGCACCGTCTCAGATGAGGTCGCCCACGAGCGAACGGCGCACGCTTTCTGGCACGGCCCCGACCCTGTGTGCGTACGCCTCGTGCTCGATGCCCATGCCGATCGCCGCACCCTGCTTCACCGCCGCAACCATCGCCGGCGTGAGCTCGAAGCGCAGGAAATGCACCGAGGAGGTCTTGTCCTCGGTGGTGCGCTCCAGATCCTCATCGGCGATCGCGTAAACGCGCGCAAAGCCCGCAGCCTGCACCCACGCGCGCTTCTCGATCCCGACCATATGCATCAGCGCCACACGCCGCTCCTCGATGTCGCCAAACTCGATCATGAACGTCGCCTTCCAGTTTGATCCGTCCGGGATGAGCGGGTTGTAGACACTGAGTTCGTCCTCGATGCCCTCGGGCTCGAATACCCGCTCGATGCGCAGCATTTCCTGCACCTGGTACTGCATCGTCAGGTGGTCCTCAAAGTAGAGCGTGGCATAGGGGCCGATTGGCACCATGCGATCGCGCTTGTGGGCGAGCACTTCAGTGCGGAATGCCGGCCGCGCAACGGCGTACTGTTCGAGGCTCATCAGATTTTCACGGATCAGGGTTTGCATGTTCATTGCTCTCAACAGATCGAAGACCGGGACCGATTGCCCGGTCCCGTTCAGTTGACGTAGTTATTTGCCAAGGTTGTCCAGCGCCTTCTGGAAGCGGTTGGCGTGCGAGCGCTCGGCCTTCGCCAGGGTCTCGAACCAGTCCGCGATTTCCTTGAAGCCTTCCTCGCGCGCAGCCTTCGCCATACCCGGGTACATGTCGGTGTACTCGTGGGTTTCACCGGCAATCGACGCCTTGAGGTTGTCCGAGGTCGAGCCCATCGGCAGTCCAGTGGCTGGATCGCCGCATTGCTCCAAATACTCCAGATGGCCGTGAGCATGGCCGGTCTCGCCTTCCGCAGTCGAACGGAACACCGCCGATACGTCGTTGTAGCCTTCGACGTCGGCCTTGGCGGCAAAATACAGGTAGCGGCGGTTCGCCTGCGATTCGCCAGAGAAAGCATACTTCAGATTCTCTTCAGTCTTACTGCCTTTCAGTTGCATGCTTCAGTCTCCAATTGTTCGGCGTGCCGGACCATCCAGCACGCATGCCAATATCGGGTATCGAGCGCACGAGATCCAATGAAGCCGGTCAATCGACGTGATAGCAATCGCCAATCAGCCACGGGGCTCTGCGCAGGCGATCCTCAGGCCGCTTTGACGTCCTTCAGGTCGATGCCGAGGCCCTTGGCAACCCGCTCGCCATAGGCCGGGTCCGCTTTGTAGAAATGGCGGACCTGGCGCAGCTGGATCTCGTGCGGCACGCCCTGCATGGCGTTAACCAGATTGCCGATCAGCCGCGCCTGCTCGTCGGCGGTCATCAGCCGAAACAGGTTGCCGGGCTGGGTCCAGTAGTCCTCGTTGCCAACCCAGTGGTCGTAGTGATCGGCGTCGCCGTGGATCTTGAGCGGCGGCTCCTTCACACTCGGATCCTCGACCGGCCCGCTGAAGCTGTTCGGCTGGTAGTTAGGCGCAGCCCCGAAGTTGCCGTCGAAGCGCGTCTGGCCATCGCGGTGATAGTGGTGCACCGGGCAGTGCGGCTTGTTCACCGGCAGTTGCGCGTAATTGATACCGATGCGATAGCGATGCGCATCCGGATAGGAAAGCAGCCGCGCCTGCAGCACCTTGTCCGGCGAGGCACCCATACCAGGCGGAAGATTCCCCGGTTCGAATGCCGCCTGTTCAACCTCGGCAAAGTAGTTTTCAGGGTTGCGGTTGAGTTCCAGAATGCCGACTTCGATCAAAGGGTAGTCCTTGTGCGGCCAGACCTTGGTGAGGTCGAACGGATGGATCACATAGGTCTCGGCGTCCTTCTCCGGCATCACCTGTACCATCACGCGCCATTTCGGGAAATCACCCTTTTCAATCGCGGCGTGCAGATCACGCCGGTGGCAGTCCGGGTCTTTGCCGGCGAGCTGGGTCGCCTCGGACTGGGTAAGGCACTGGATGCCTTGCAGGGTCTTGAAGTGCCACTTCACCCAGAAGCGTTCGCCCCTGGCGTTCCACAAACTGTAGGTATGGCTCGAGTAGCCGTTCATGTGACGGTAAGTCGCGGGGATGCCGCGATCACCGAAGAGCCAGGTCACCTGGTGCAGCGATTCGGGCGACAGCGACCAGAAATCCCATTGCATGGTGGCGTCACGCATGCCGGTGTTGGGCAGGCGCTTCTGGGAGTGAATGAAGTCTGAGAACTTGAGCGGATCGCGGATAAAGAATACCGGGGTATCATTTCCGACCATGTCCCAGTTTCCTTCCTCGGTGTAGAACTTGACGGCGAAGCCGCGCGGGTCGCGTGCGGTGTCGGCGCTGCCCAGCTCGCCGGCCACAGTCGAAAAGCGCGCAAACACGGGCGTCTCCTTGCCCGTTATCTCGAACAACCTGGCGCGCGTGTACTTGCTGATATCACCGGTTACCTTGAAGGTACCGTAGGCACCCGTGCCCTTGGCGTGCACCACGCGCTCGGGTACACGCTCGCGGTTGAAGTGCGCCATCTTCTCCATCAACTGATAATCGGTCAGTACTGGGCCACGCGGCCCGGCCGTGAGGCTGTTCTGGTTGTCGCTCACCGGCACCCCGGCGGTGGTGGTCATGACGGGACAACGCGGTTTGTCTTTTTCCATGGTTTCATCTCCTTATCAGATTGAACGGAACTGGCTTGCCGTGCGGCAGAGAAAAAACGCTATCTCCGTCTTTCCGGGGACACATTGACCAACATCAAACGATATTTTTCTGCGCGCGACTTGGGGTTCAGAGTACGGGGGGCCAGCGGTGACTTCTAATTGAATGTCACCATGGGTCCAATAGTGGACGACTATGGGCGCAAGCCGGCCAGGTGTGCCGGAATCACGCAGCGGGGCCGCCGAGATAGGTCACGCACTCGAGCGCACAGGCATGGATCGCCTGGCGCAATGCCTCGATGGCTCGGGGACGCGGGAAAGAGACGCGCCACGCGAGCGCCACACTCCTACGCGGTGGGTCTGAAAAGACACGAATCTCAGTGAGCGTCGAAGCATATTGCCCAGGGCCAGTGGCTGCTGTGCACGGAAGCACGGTGATGCCCATGCCGGAAGCTACCATGTAGCGGATGGTCTCGAGCGAGCTGCCTTCGACCGCCTTCTGCAGACCGCCCTCTGCCGCCGGCGGCCCAACGCAGCTCGGGCAGGCAGCCACCACCTGGTCGCGAAAGCAGTGCCCTGCACCAAGCAGCAACACGGTTTCAGTCGCAAGCTCTTCGGTCGCGATAGCCTGGCGCTTCGCCCATGCGTGGCTCGCTGGTACTAACACCCTGAACGGCTCATCGTAAAGCGCCACTGTCACCACGCCAGGCCCCTCGAACGGCAGACACACGAGCACGGCATCGATCTCGCCCTGCACGAGGCGCTCGCGCAGCCGAGCTGTATAGTTTTCCTCGATGACAAGCGGCATGCGCGGGGCGGTTTCGTGCAGGATCGGCACCAGACGCGGGAACAGGTACGGGCCTACGGTGTAGATCGCGCCGATGCGCAATGGCCCGGCTAGCGGATCCTGTGCCTGCTGGGCGATACGCTTGACGCCTTCGAGCTCGTCGAGCACGCGCCGAGCCTGCTCGACAATGCGTTCGCCAACCGGCGTGACCGCGACCTCGGTTTTGCTGCGTTCGAACAAAGCCACGCCCAGCTCCTCTTCGAGCTTCTTGATCGCCACACTCAGAGTCGGCTGGCTAACGAAGCACGCCTCGGCGGCACGCCCGAAATGGCGTTCACGGGCGAGGGCCACAATGTAGCGAAGTTCAGTGAGCGTCATTGCACGTTATTCTACCGTGTTTCCGCACGCACATGCATTTAACGGCTGTCGCGACAATTGTCTCCTGAACACTCGCACCGCCGCGCACAACACGTTCTCCTTGAAGGGATTGGTGGTCAGGGCTTCTCAATCATGCCGAGTATTGGCTGCGTCAAATGCAGTTTCCCCCACTGGCGACCGGACACTTCCTTGAGCACGCGGTGTTTCTGCAAAAATGCCACCGCATGGCGGGCCGTGGGGTTTGAAACTTTGAGCGTCTGCTCGGCGCGGGCGACGGTAACGTAGGGGTTCACAAACAGCTCGTCCAGGAGTGCCAGCGCGCGCGGCCTGTCGGCACGGCGATGTAGCAGGCATCATAGGCCGTGATCCGACGTATCAATGCAATGTCCAGGGCGTAATCAGCCAGAACCTGGGTAGGAATCGCAGTCAGACCAAGGCCCGTTAGATCGCGCAGATGTTCCTGGGCCAATTTTGTATCGTAGGCAGATCGTCGCATGGTCCGGGGTGATTCTGTGAGCGCAATCACCGCTTCAATCTGCGCTCGCTCGATTGGCTGGGGGAAAAAGACGTGCAGGGCGGCTGACGTTTTGACAGCAGTGTTGTACAATTAATTGTACAATGAAGTCAGGTCGCCAGGTGAACCCATGAAAACACTTTCCTACTCTGCTATCCGCAACAATCTGGCCAAGGCCATCGATCAGGTGACCGAAGACCATGCGCCGATTCTCATCACTCGCCAAAAGGGAACGCCAGCAGTGTTGATCTCGCTCGAAGACTTTGAGTCATGGCAGGAGACCGCCTATTTGATGCAAAATCCTGCCAATGCCGCGCACTTGCGGCGCGGGGTCGCGCAGGTGAAATCTGGCAAAACGCACCGGAGGAAGTTGCTTAAGTGACCGCACGCTGGATGGATGATACCTGGGCGGATTATCTGCGCTGGCACAGCGAGAACCGACCGGTGTTCAAACGCATCAACCGTCTGGTTGAGGCCATCGAGTCAGGCCCGTTCCGGGGTATCGGCAAACCGGAATCGTTGCGCGGTGAGTTGTTGGGGTATTGGTCACGTCGCATCACCCAGGAACACCGGCTGGTGTACAAGGTGGCCGGAAAGACTGTGTACGTCATCTCGTGCCGCTATCACTACCGGAAATAATCAGCATCCCTAATAAGGCCTGCGCGTAGCGAAATACTACTTTGTACCATAATCCATGGTATGGATGTCCGAGGATCGTGCTGACCATTTCCACTACCTTTGGCATCCCGGTGGATAAGGATGGGGTGCGGCACGCCAAGACGCGCCCGGACCGGCCGGACCCGACGCTTGGTGGAGGTCCATCGTTGTTGAAGTTTATCGGTAAGAGGAAGGACCGCATGGGGAGCGTGGATTGGTGTCGTTGTGAATCGATACGCCTGAAGAAGCATTGGGTGCTGGGGGTTATGGACCCGTTCACCCGGTGGATGATCGGGTTTGCCGTAACAGCAGGGGATGTCGATGGGCCGATACTTCGGATGCTGAACCTGGCCATTTACCGGGCAGGCACGCCTGAGGTCTCTAGGCGCCGATCAGGGTTCCCGGTTTACGTTGCACCGAGAGCGGGCCCACCTCCGGATTCTCGGTATCGAGGAAATCAAACCGATACTCTACGTACTGGTCTTGCGTCCCTTTGTCGAACGACTGATCGGGACGGTCCAGCGCGAGGCTCTTGATCCCGTTCTATGTTTGGACGGCAGCCGATTTGGAGCGGAAACTGGATGAGTTCAAGGACTATTACAACGATCACCGAGACCATGCGTCGCTCGATGGCCAAGCGCCAGATCAAATCAGTACCGGCACCTCACCCTTTCCGGTTCAACTTGCTCAATTCTCCTGGAAACGGCGCTGCCACGGATTATTTCACACACCAGTGGTGGCATAATTGGAATTCGCCACCCACACGCAACATTAGCTGCCCTTGCCGCTATGACGCTGCGTCTGTGACTGCGACTGATACTTCAGGATCAGTTTCTCCACTTCGGATTTCATCCCCACCGGCTCGATCATAACAATATGGCGGGCATCAAAAAAAGTCTTCGAGGGCGCATGCAGCTCGTTACCCCGCTTCACGAGCACGTTCTTTGTCACCTTCGTTTGCGGATTTGTGGTCCTGACAATGTAGTAAACATCCGTCATTTCCGGATATCTGTCATCAAGCCCCGTAAGTTTTCCGTAATAAACTTGCCCGTTGTCGAGTAAGATAGCCTGAAAAGGTGTCCCGAAATTTGGCGAATTAGCGTCAGCACCGCCCTTCCACACCAAACCCCATGTCAGGGCAATCACCACAGCCGATAAGCAAGCAATAACTGCCATCGTCAATTTATTCACCAGCACACCTCCAAAATAAGATTACGGGATCAACCCGGCGGAAGAGTCTAAAAGCCACGCCGAACGTCGCTCGGCGACCGTTTATAGCTATTTCCTCAAAATAAGAACAATCACAGTTACGGAAGAAACCTAGCACACCGCCAACACGACACCAAATAGAAACTAATCTCGCGTTACCTCATACGATACCGCAGCGCTGCTTCATTTCTTTGCCGAAGGCTTGGCGTCCGGCTGGCACTTCGGCCGGGCACAGGCAGCAACCACGATGGACCCACCGCAAGGCAGCAAGAGCAAGCGGGCTATGCGACCTGTCTCATCTTCCGCCTCATCATCCAAGACAAGGCGAGCAACCCGCTGGCGAACAGGGGCAGACTCGGGGGCACCGGCGTTGGGATCGGTGTAGCCGCGGTCACCTGCAAGTCAACTATGCCGCAGTCGCCGTCGTACAGCAGGCCCAGCTTGTCGCGGCCTCCGTTGATCAGAAGCGGAGCGCTCATGTCGGTGCCGGAGACTTCCGCGCCACTGCCGCTCACGCAGTTCGGGCCGGGGCAGTCGAACTCCAAGGTGGCGAACGCACCCGAGATATCCCCGTTGGCCGTCACCAAGCCGTAGTAAGTATCGCTCGAGCCAAAGGTAAAGCCATTGGTGAATGAACCCGTCAGTACGTCCAAAGTGCCATCGAGAGCGGCGGTTCCCGGCGAACCAGAGACATTAAGCCTGCCGTAGTTCCCGCTCATCGCAGTACCCGCGATCAACTCGCCCAACGTACCCGAGGAGGTTTGCGTGTAACTGCCGCTGATCAACATTGTGCCCGGCATCAGCGGCGAACCACCGTTGTTAGGGGTCAACGTCGAGCCATTAACCACACCGCCCGAGGTCTTAAGGGTGCCGGAGAGCGTGCCTCCCGCGAGGTCGATTGTGCCCGAAACTGTCCCATTGCCGGAGAGCGTTCCACCCTGCAGGTCGATCGTGCCGGCAATAAGGGTGCCGTTGACAACGGTGCTACCGCCCGTCTGCGTGTACATCACCGGATCTATCGTACCGTTGGCATTTAACGTCACGGTGCCTTGGTTGGTCATATTCCCATTCACTCTCAAAAAGCCGTTGTTCGTAAATGTGCCGCTATTGTTAGTTAAATTTCCGGTTACGGTCATGCTGCCGCTGCTGGAAATCGCGATGGTGCCTTCGTTGGAGAGATCGCGGTGCTTTCCGGCTTGGCTTAAACCTACATCGACGTTTCCGTAGTTTGCCACGTTAAGATTGCTATTGGTTTGGATATCCATCCCCAAACTGTTGGAAACACTGGCCGCATCGGCATGAAGTTCTGCTTGGTTGCCAGAAGTGCCGCCAACAGTGGTTTGACCGCCGCTCGTTTGGACGAAAGCACCATTGGTCACGCGAAGCGCGCCATCGGCGGCAATGTCAATCGTACCGGAATTGCTCAGCCCCCCGGAGCCGGCCACGGTGATGTTGTCCAGGCTTGAATCAAATGTGGTTCCTTTTGTCGTGATCGTACCGGTATTGGTGAACAGACCGGCCTGCGAACTGCCGTTTGTAGAAACCTTCGCGCCGTTATCAACTTCCAGCGCGCCGGCATTGCTCGCGACGCTGGTGAGCGCACTGCTGCTGCCGGGGGCACCGCTCAGCTCAACAAAGGCGTTCGTTCCCGAAAGCGTCAAGCTGCCAGTGCTGGCAATGCTGGTGACGCCCGTGCCAAGCGCTAGGGCCGCCTGCGCACCTGAGCTCGGACCAGTAATCTTGACCGTGCCGTCCAGCGTTCCGCTGGTGACGAAGTCCTGCGCGGTCGCCATCGCGTTCGAGGTGATGCCGCTGTTGCCAACATTGAGCGTGCCGTTCGTATTGTTCAGCGTTCCGGTGATCGTCAGGTTGCTGCCGCCGGAGCCGGTGGTGTCCACGTTTATCGCGCCTCCCACCGGATTTCCGCTTACCGTTATCGAATTGCTAAAGTTGGCAGGCGCGCCGCTTGTGCCCACGGTGACGGAGCCGCCGCTTTCCAAGTGCAGGACCCCACCGTTGCTCATGTTGCCGGCGCTCGTTAGGGCGGCGCCGCTGGCTAACAGGTCAACCTGTCCGCCCTGATTGATGGTAGTTTTGTTGCCCACCGTCAATGTGTTGCCCGCGCCGATGGCGAGCGTGTAATTGGTGGCGCTATTGGTGGCGTCGCTGGCCTCAACCGTCAGGCTCTTGATTCCGGTATTTTCGTTCAGTGTGACGGTGCCGCCGGTTCCTCCACCGACGATGGTGTCCTGTTGACTGGTCGGCGCGCTGCCTTGCGACCAGTTGGTCTGGTCGTTCGAACCGGTCCAGTCGTCAGTGGTTCCGCCCCAGATATCGTTGGTCGAGATCTGGCTTACATCCAGGACGACAAGGCCTTGCGAGTTCTCATACTGCACATCGAGAGTCATGTTATTACCGATATCAAGCGGGCTCGTGCCGCCGCCGGTCACACCGTTATAGGCGAGCGTGGCGAACGTGCCGGAGAGGGCATTGGCTGGGAAATCGATAATGTCGAAGGTCTGCTTGTTCGCGAAAGTGAAGCCATCGAGTGTGGATATATCGAGTGTGCCGCCCAGTGTCAGCACACCCGTTACGTTGAGCACGCTGAATTGACCGGAGTTGGTTCCGCCGATGAGCTCATTAAGCGTAGCGCCCGATTGATGGGTATAACTGCCGTTGATGGTCAGGGTACCGGGGTTAACGCCTTCGGGGCTGGCCTGCAACGTCCCAGCCACATTCATTACATTCGCGGCAATCGTGCCCGTACCCTGCAGGGTACCGCCATTTATCGTAGCTCCGCCTGGCGCCGTCAAAGTGCCGCCAACGGTGGCGGTGCCGCCGCTTTGCGTATACGAGCCGGCACTTAGGCTCAGGTTCCCGCCGCTTGCAACTGTAGTGCTGCCGCCGTTCTGCGAATAGGAGACGCCGGTCACATTGAGTACGCCAGTGCTGCCGATATCGACCGTGCCCGAATTGCTTGCGGTTCCATTTACCGTAAAGGACGCCGTCCCTCCCGCCAAACCCCCTAGATTGGTCGTTCCGGTGTTGGCAAACCCAGCTGCTGAAACCGTACTCGGTGAAGTAGCCCCTAGGTTAAGGCCGATATTGAAGGTCCCGCCGTTACTAACCAGCCCACCCACCGCCAACTTGCTACCGCCGCTACTCAGCGTGTCGTCCACGCCGACCGTGCCCGTACCGGCGATCGTGAAAGCACCGCCGGTGGCCACCGACGCTCCGCTCTCGAGTTCAAGCTGACCCGCGACGTTCGTCAGCCCGCTCAGCCCGCTGTTGTTGGCCACATTGTTGTTGAGGTTCACGAAGGAGTTGGCATCGTCCAAGTACAGCGACGAACCCGGCGCGATAGCGTCAATGCCGTAAGTCAGCAGCAGCGCGGCGGTCGCACTGCCTGGACTGAAATCGCCGACGATGGCCACGCTGCCATTGAGAGTGTTCGTCACGGTTCCGCCACTCGGCCCGCTATTAAAGGCAAACCCCTGCGCGCTCATCGAATCCGATGATGTGTCGCCCGGATACCCGATCTGGATTGTGCCACCGCCATTATCCAGCGTCCCGTTCACGCTCAGCGTGCCATTGCCGATATTGTTTCCGACGAAGATCTTGCCCGAGTTGGCGAGGTTAGTGGTGACGACGGATCCGATCGCGAGCTTCGCGCCATTGTCCACAGAAATGGTTCCCGAATTGGTGAGCGTAGCGATCACGTTGGTTCCAATGGCCACGCTGGCGCCGTCTTCCAGCGTGATTGCGCCCGCGTTGCTGGTAAGCCCGCTGAGCGCGTTATTGGTGAAGGGCGATGCCGTATTGGTGGTCAGAAAGGCATTCGAGTTCGCAAGCGTCAGCGAACCGGATGTCGCGATACCAGTGATTCCGGCGCCCAGCTCGAGCGCGGCCGCCGTCGTGCCCTTGGTCGGGTCCTGGCCCGTGATCGTCACGGCGCCGTCCAGGATATTCGAGCTCGAGCTCGTATCGAATGACGCCGCGCTTACCGTGGATGGAGCGCTGATGCCGGTGTTGCCAATATTAAGCGTACCGCCACTGTTGTTGAGCTCTCCGCTGATAGCCAAGGTGCTGCCGCCGGTCGCCGGGGTGACTCCCAAGACCGCCGTGCTGGCCGGATCAATATTGATCGCGCCGGTATTGGTTAGATTGGCCGGTGTCGCCGAAGTGCCGACGCTGACCGAGCCCCCTTGCCCGGCGGTACCACCTAGTCCCGACGTCGTGTTTTGTCCCAGCGTCAGTGTGCCCGCGTTGGACAGGGCACCGCCCACGTTTAATGCGGCGCCGTTCGCCGTGACATCAATTTCGCCGCCCGCGTTGATATTCACGGTATTGGTGATCGCCAGGGCATCGTTGATGCCGAGGGCGAGGTGGTAGGCGGAAGTCTTGCCCGGCTGTACCGTCAAACTCTGGACCGCGTCGCTGGCCTCGTTATACGTGACGGTGCCGCCGTTTCCGCCGCCGACGAGCACATCTTCGGTCGCCGTTGGCTTGGCTCCCGTGGACCAATTTGTGGGGTCATTCGCACCGGTCCAATTGTCGGTGGCGCCTTGCCACGTGTCGAGCGACCCGACTTGCAGCGCCAGTTCGCCGCCGCCATTGTTGTAATTGACGGCGAGATCGAGGTTGTTGCCGATGCTGATCAGGCCGTTTCCGGGGCCGCTGCTCGTACCATACGTGAGCGTCGCGAAGGTACCCGAGAGCCCGTTGGGCGCGAAATTTACGATGTCGAAGGTCTGGCCGGGCGCGAACGCGAAACTGTTGAGCGTGTTGACTTCCAGAGTGCCGTCCAGCGTGACCGACCCGGAAACGTTCAGCGCGCTGACGTTCGCGCCGGGCGTCCCGGTTCCCGCGATGGCCTCCGCCAAAGTTCCCGTGGACGTTTGCGTGTAACCGCCGCTTATGTTCAGCACGCCGGGACTCGGACTGCCCACCGGGTAATAACTGCCGCCCGCCACGAGGCCCGCGTTGATCACGTTGCCGTTAATCGTGCCATGCCCCTGAAGCACGCCGCCATTGATGTTGACGGCCGGGGCCGTTAGCGTCCCGTCGACGTTCGTTGCCGCAAAACAGAGTGCTCCGCAGGTCTGCGTATAGGAATTGCCGCTGCCGGTGACGGTTAAATTGGCAAAGCTGCCTATGCTGGCCATGAGGACATTGGTGACATTTCCGCTGACCACCAAGCTGGCGCCATTGTTGGCCGAAGCGCCGGTCATTATCAGAATGCCGCTGTTGGCGAGTCCGCCCGCGCTCACGTTGGTGGCTGAAGTGAGGCCGCCGTTTCCGATGGTCAGCGTTCCGATGTTGCTGATCGTCCCGGAGACGGCCGCGCTGCTCCCGCCCGTGGCCGTACCCGCATCAACGTTCATCGTGCCCGCGGCTGAGTTCGTCAAATCCGCCGGCGTGGAAGGCGAGACGACGGCTAGCGTGCCACCGTTGGCCACGTTCAGCGTGCCTTCATTCGTCAACGCGCCGCCCGTGTTCAGCGAAGCGCCCGCCGCGGCCACGTCAATTGCGCCGCCTGAATTGATCGTTACGGTTTTGGCCACGGCCAAGGCGTCGGAGGGACTAAAGCTGAGCGCGTAATCCGAGCTGGTTCCGGCGCCGATCGTAAGGCTGTCAATCGCCGCACTCGTTTGGTCGTAGGTGACCGTACCGCCGGCACCGGTCCCGATGGTAATGTCCTGGTAGCCCAGCGGCACGATGCTGTCCGACCATGCCGCGGCATTGCTCCACGCACCCGAGGTTCCCTGCCAGCTCACGGCGGTCGGGGGCGGCGTTTCCAGAGTGAGCGCCACCTCCCCAAGAGAGTCCAGATAATCAGCGACGATCCCTATCTGGGTCCCGCCTTCATTGATCACCAGCGGGCTACCGCCGGTGGTTTGCGCCGTCACGCAGCTAGGGCCGGGACACTCGTACTGGAGCGTGCTGAACGCGCCGGAAAGGGAGTTGGCCGGAAAATTGATGATGTCGAAGCTTTGGCCCACGTGGAATTGGAAATTGTTGATTGCGGCGATGTCGAGCGTGCCGCCGAGTGTCAGCTTCCCGACCGCCACGCCCGTCGTGAGCATACCGAACTGGCCGCCGCCGGTACCGCCGATGATCTCGCTCAGCGTCCCGCCGGCCCCCTGGTTATAGCTGCCGGCGATTGAAAGCGCGCCGGGCTTGAGGCCGTCGGGGCTCGCCTGCAATGTCCCGGCGACGTTCGATACATCGGCACCAAGGTAGCCCACCCCTCGCAGCGTGCCGCCGTTGAGCGCAACCCCGCCGGAATTGATCAAAATACCGTTGACGGTGGTCGTGCCGCCGCTTTGCGTGTAGGCATTCGCGCCGGTCACGTTAATCTCGGCGCCGCTCGCTATGCTGACCGTGCCCGAATTGCTCGCGGCGCCATTGACGGTGAAGGTCACGCCGGTCGAATACCCGCCTCCGATCACCGCCGTGCCGCTGTTGTTAAAACCGCTGGCACTCGCGATACTCATAATGGCAGGCGGCGTACCAAGCCCGAAGCCGCCGCTGCCGAGCGCGAACGTTCCGCTATTGTTCAGCGTTCCGTTCACCGCCAGGGTGCTGCTGCCGCCGGTAAGCAAAAATTCGTCCACCCCCACCGTGCCGGTGCTGGCGATATTAAGATCACCGTTGGTACTCAGCTGCGAACCATTCTCGAGCTGCAGGCTGCCCGCAACATTCGTCAGTCCCGTCAGGGCGCTGTTGCTGCCAAACGCGCCACTCAGGTTTACCTGAGAATTCGCGTCGAGCAGCAGGAGGTCCGAGTTTGCCGCGATGCCGGTGATGCCGTTTTGCAGTTCGATCGTCGCCGCTGCCCCGCCGGCAGTGTCACTGCCGACGACATGAACCACGCCGGTAAGCGTGTTGCCGGCGAACCCGGCCGCGCTCAAGGTGGCCGACGAGGTGACGCCGGTATTGCCGACGGTGATCTGGCCGCCCGTATCGCTCAGCGTCCCGCTAATGTTGAGCGTGCTACCGCCCGCGAGCGCCGTGTCCAGAATGATCGCGCCGCGATTGTCAAAGCTCCTGGGTTCCGAAGAGGTGCCAATGCTTGCCACGCCGCCACTCTCCAAATGCAGCGTGCCGGCGTTGGTGAAGTCGCCGCCAGCGGTCAGCACTGCACCGCCAGCTTCGACATCGATCTCAGCGCCCGTACCGACGTTTACCGTGCCGGCCGTCGTTAATGTTTCGGAGGGGTTGATCGCCAGCGTATACCCGGAGCTGCTGCCCGCCTCCATGTTCAGGTTGTAGACGCTGGCGGTCTGGTCCAGCGTCACCGTGCCACCGGTCCCGGTGCCGATGTTCACGAGTTGCGTAGGGCCGGGAACGCCGCCGGACCAGTCCGCGCCTACGCTCCAATTCCCCGAGACCCCCGTCCAGTTGTCCGGCGTCACCACATCGAGCAGGACCTGGCCGCTCGAACCCTCGTACGCCAGCGCCAGAGCCAGGTTGCCGCCGAGGTTAAGCAGGCCGGTGCCGCTGATGCTCTGGCCGTTGTACTGCAGGGTATCGAACGTGCCCGAAAGCCCGTTCGGGGCAAGATTCATGATGTCGAATGACTCATTGGCCCCGAATGCGAAGCCATTCACCGTGCTCACGTTCAGCGCGCCGGCAAGCGCCGCCGGGCCGGAAATATCAATCGCGCCGAACTGGGTGCCGCGCGTGCTGGCCCCCTGCACGATTTCGTTCAGCGACGCCGCGGAAGTTTGGATATAGCCGCCGTTAATCGTCAGCAGGCCTGGGGCGGAGGGTCCGGTAGCATCCGCGACCGTCGCCGCGTTCGTCACGTTGCCATTGATCAAACCATTGCCCTGCAGCAATCCGCCATTGATGTTGACCGCCGGCGCGGTCAGGGTGCCTTCCACCAGCGTCGTTGCGGAGGCGCCGCTCTGCGTGTAGGAATTGCCGCTGCCAGTAATGGTTAGGCTGCCAGTCGGAGCTGCAGAGATGCCGACTTCACCGGCGTTGCTCAACCCGGCCACGCTGA
>VFSW01001883.1_pt1 | contig 31757 bp, 28 predicted proteins | sample 5358111 | NCBI WGS metagenome assembly VFSW01 (sample SAMN11554181, study PRJNA540505) | mine drainage metagenome | isolation source: sediment from site ElyBrook_90M | place: USA: Ely Copper Mine, Vershire, VT | collected 2017 | reverse complement strand
CCTAAAACGCGGCGGATACTAACTTACGAATGGGATACCGAACGGGGTAAGCCCACTACGATCAAAAGGAATTGGTGCGCGGATTGCGCGAGCATCGAGTCACGCCGCACGTTGCGCAAAAGGCCCATAGCGCCATCGACGGCCGCACCACCCGCCAACCGGGCTACGCCATCAGTCAGATCAAGCGCAAACGAGTGGAAGAGATCTTCGGCTGGCTCAAGACCATCGCCGGACTGCGCAAGACCCGGCATCGGGGTGCCGACCGGGTCGGTTGGGTGTTTACCTTCGCGGCGGCCGCATACAACTTAGTGAGGATGCGCACCCTCTTGCCAATCGCCATCTGAAGCGAACGCCAGAGCCTGCCGCGCTCTACTCCGTGGTCCTTTAGATGCTAGCTCAACAACACTAACAACTGCCAACAGTGGACAAATTCACAACTAAACCGAACGTTTTCCGCACCCTGCTAGAGTTCCGATGATTCTTCAGACCCTGAGGTCATGCGCACACGCTCAGCATCACGCCGAAAGAAAAACCGTTCAAGACGGCGGCCGCTTATCTGAAGACCTGCTGCTCCCAAGCTGCCACGAGGAACCTAAGCGTCATCGGCAGTCTTTGTGTAATTTCTGACACCCTCCTGAATACTGGCTAGCACCGCCGACGATAAGAATGAGCGAATCGGGAACTAAGAGGCGCGACCCTTCAGTAGGCAAGCCCGGTGCCCTGAAAATCGCGCGAAGCCACCATACAAACAACGTAGCGGCTGCCGGTGGAATCGAAGACTATCCAAACCAAAAGTTGTGGCTGCCACCAATTTAAAGACCGTACGACTGAAGGCGGATCAGATTCCCTATCGCCCCACGTCTCCGACGGTTTGTAGTAGTGATACGACCATCCGAGAAAAGGCCTGATTCCAAAGCTTCGGTGGATCGTCGTAAATCGCGCCAATGTGTTTCGAAGGTCGACTGTGAGAGACAGACGGTACCACTCTCGGTTCGAAGTGAATTCCATTTGTTGATCCGCGCGCCTTGCGCAGTGATTCCGAGGTCGAAATGCGCTGCGCAATTCCATCCCAATAGTTGGCACTGGTAGCTTCTGATCGGTCCAACGCCGGCTTGGTCAAGAATCACCTGCACCTCCTGCTGATCTGCTTTGCGATGAATCTCCAGCGCGCCGACTTGTTGCGCGGCGCCGCATGATGGCGCACTCGCCGCGGCGGAGGTCGGCTCCATCGCGCGCCATCGAGAGCCGTCGTGGGGGAAGAAAATTGCCCTTACTGACCATCTGAAATTTGCCGCCGTTCAATGAAATGCACCTCAAACCACAATCCGCGAAAATCCGCAAATTACGCAAAGGTCTCCTGATAGATAGAGTCGATTGAAAGCGGCGCCATGTGGAGCCGAGTGCGGTCAGAACCGGATCGCCTTCAGGATGCCCGGACGGAAGACAAAATCCGAACAGAAATGGACACCTGGGCGACACCAATGGAGAAGAGTGGTGGATTCAAAGAATGGAAGGTCGGGCGCCTCGCACGCATAAAAACTCTCACGCGCATTCGGCATCCCGATCGAAAAAGCTCGCAGGTGAAGCGTTCGACAGAGAGGATAAGCGCAGCGCCATTCCCCTTTCATATAAAGAGAACAAATTGGTGTGTTAATGTCGGCGCAGGATGCGCCTGAACCGTCGGCAGGTACGCTCGTCGTGGTAAGCTCGATTGAAGGGTCCAACACGCCGCAACGTTTGTTGGCGCTGAAAACTTGTGGCGCACGACTTTAGATCCGAGACCGCCGCGAATGCGAGCCTAAATCAACCTTGCCTCGGATCAAGCGGGGAAATACCTAAGCGCTGGAAGTCCTTGTGGTCACAGGTGGCGAGACCTCCGCCGTGGCGGCGACGAATTCGTCCATCGACCTTGCGTCAGGCCCAACTTCTGTCCCGCGCCATGACCACACCCCAAGTCTCGGCAAGCGTAGAAATCGTGCTCGCAGCGGGACCGCCATTGATTGAGCGTGGAGCTTTGATTTCGAGGGTGGAGCCCGCTCGATCACCAACAATTTCGTTGTGCGCGAGCGCGAGCTTGCGGAACCTGTATCGGCTTCCGATTCCCGAGCGGATAGCGACGCCCATCTGTTCTTGAGTTGCGCGAACCCGGAATCGGAAAAACGCGGTTCTCCGATGAGTTAGCTTCGCGGGTAAACTGCATGTCGGCCTTGTCGCTGCTACTGGCCCATCGGACCCTGATACACCTCGGCGAAGCGTAGGCCTAGTTCGCCAGGAATGGCGAGGTTCGCATCGCGATTGGTCCTGAGGCATATGACGGCGGGCCCGTTCGCCTCACGCGCGCGATTGAGCGCCGGTTGGAGGTCGTCCAACTTGTCGACATAAAAGCCGGTGCAGCCCAGACCCTCGGCGACCTTGTCCCATCGGACCGTGCCCATCACGGTACCAAAGGTTTTTCCCCATAGACTACGTTCGTTGGGCTCTTCCATAGTCCAAGAACCCTCGGCGAATACGATGGTGCGCACTTTGAGGCCTTCGCGCGCGGCGGATTGCATCTCCATGAAGTTAAATCCCGCGGCGCCGTCGCCAGTGACGCACACCACTTCGCGATCCGGGTTACCGAGCTTAGCGCCGATCGACGACGGAACGCCGGTCCCGAGCATGCCGAGTTCCAGGATGTTGAGATAGGAGCGCGGTCGCGTTGCAGGTAGGAACCAATGGGACCACAACGAAGTGTTGCCGCCATCGGTGACGTAGATTGCATCCTTACCGAAAAAGCTGCCGATAGTCTGCAGCGCGTGCGCGGGATGGATTCCGTCGCCCTGGTAGTTGCGCGCCTTCGCAAAGACCTTCTCGCGCCACTGCCGGCTTGCTTCCTGATAACGTTTGACGTCGTCGCTACTTTTCGGTTTCACGGTCTTTGACGTGAGCGCTCGATGAAGTCCTTCGAGCGCGCTTTTCGCATCAGCGATGATTCCTAGCGCGAGTGGCCGCGTGACGCCCATATCGCGTTGATCGATGTCAATCTGAATGAGCTTCTGGCGTGAGGGCTCGCCCCAGTATTTGTCATAAGGAATGTCGAGGTTGCCGAGGCGTGAACCGGCGGCAAGAATCACGTCGGCTTCGCGGCGGGCAGCATCGGCAGGAGGGCTATAAGTGTAAAGGAAGTTAGGATGGTCAAGAGGAACCGCGGACCGGCCGGCCATGGTTCCCAACACCGGGCAATTGAGCAGTTCAACAATGCGCATCAGCGCGTCGTTGGCGTTGGCGCGATCGATTCCGGCGCCACCGAGTATTAACGGGTGCTCGGCTTTTGCGAGCATCTCGGCCGCCTGCTCGAGCTGGGACTGCGAAGCCTCTGGACCCGCGGTGCGATAATTTTCGGGCGCTACCAAACGCACCTTCGCGTCGTCAGCAGTGGCGTACATAACCGGCGAGGGAATTTCGATATGCACCGGGCCCGGCCGCCCATTCCACATCTCGCGGAACGCTATGCGCATCACTTCCGGAATTCGATCCCATGAGAGAATCGGCCCGCTCCATTTGGAAACGGTCTTGAAGACCTCCAGCTGGTCCTGACCCTGGAAGGTCGAGGGCGGCGAAGGATAAACATTGGCTAGGCGATGCTGTGCCGTGAGGACGACGACCGCGACTCCCTCGTGGCGGGCGGTGATCACGCCGGGAAGAAGATTCGCAGAGCCGGGGCCGGGATTGCCTAGCACCAGTGAAACCTGTCCGGTGGTCTTGTATAGCCCTTCTGCCATGTGGACGGCGGCGGCTTCGTGGCGTACCGGAACAAATCGCACACCGTAGTCGTCGAGCTTCGCGAGCAGAGGGTCGACTTCGGGACATGGAATCCCGAACACGAATTTCACGCCTTCGGCCACCAAACATTTCAGGAGTAGCTCGGCTCCGGTGATTTCACTCATGGTTCCCTCTCCCCTGTTGTTGGAGTGATACTACCTAGGAATATTCTCGGTTTGAACCGGCAAAGGTGAACAAAGCGGTAAGGCGCGAGTTTTACGAACTAGCTGCGCTAGACACGCCTTCGAACGCACCAGGTTTACCCTTGGACCAGACAGTCTCAACTTCGCGCGCGTACACGTCGTACAGTACGTTGACGAGCTCCGCGTGCCGGATCAGAATCCGCATGTCGCCGCTGATTTTGATTTTGCCTTTGAGACCAGCGTCGATCAGATCGATCAGGCCGGCCGCGACTCCTTCAAACACGGACGCCGGCAACTCGAAGATGTATTCGAAGTCCTTGCGCGGCGGTGGGATCTCCAGCTGCCGATACTCGAGACATTTGCCATCGGCGAAAACGACGATGAAATTGCGCACCTCTCCAGCTGGCATATATAGAGAAGCGCCATCGCCGACGATCTTGGCGAGGACGCGAAAGGTTCCGCGCGGTGCGTTCTTGTCCACTTCGGGATTTTCGTTCAGAAGCTTTTTCAGCGCCTCGTACCACTCGTTCGTATAAATCTCCGGCATGAAAATACCTCCGTCGAGTTAATAGAGCCGATTTTCCTGCTGCCACGGCTTAGGCAGATTGTGGTCGTGCGCGATAACTTTGTAGGCGTTGTATCCACCCGCTGTACTGATGCCACCACCACCCGCCGATGCCCCGCACATATAGAGTCCTTCTATCTCGCTGCGATAGATATGCGCCCGCGACAGGCCGGGATTCATGTGGCCCAAGCGCCCGTGTGAGAAGTCTCCTTCGGGCATTGCGATACGCCGCTCCATGTCGAGCGACACGTATAGCTTGTCCGCAATGACGTTTTCGCGAGTCATATTGGCCGCATACGTGCTCCAGAGTTCAAGGAATTTGCCGTTGTACTCGCGCCTGACGGTATCCCATTCGTCAGGGCTGAGGCACGACGCACGCGGGAAGAAGTACCAGCCGTTCATCGTGTGAAGTCCCGTGGGCGCTTGGCTCGGATCCCAAAGCGAGTTCACCCACGTGCCGGCCCCCGGCCGATCGGGAATCTGACCGCCGTATGCTTGCAGGATGTATTCCGACACCTGCTGATCATTCTCGAATCCCACGATCGTGTAAAAGCACTTGTTGATGTCGGGATTGTGGCGCGCCGATTTGTAATCCGGCGGCGTCCGCAGTGCGAACGAGGGCGTCCCCAGCACGTGTTCCGGTCCGAATCGCCAGTTCGACATCCGTTCTTTTCTAAACTCGCTCAGCTTCTCCCATCCAATGAGATCGACGAAGGTCGTACGCGGATCCGCGTTCGAGGCAACCAGCTTGCGCGCCTCGATGATGCGGCCGTCCTTGAGCCGCACTCCGATCGCGCGTCCGGCATGCCGGATAATCTCAAGGACCGGGCTGTTGTAACGAAGGTCAGCCCCCGCCGCGAGGGCTGCACTCGCCATTGCATGAGCGAGGGTATGGGTCCCGCCAACCGACATGTAGTGATTCCCGCAGAGCCAGATAACTGCCATCACAAAGCCGAATCCGTCGCCGGAGTGCAGGTTCGCGCCCCATTCGACGCATTGGCGGTAAAGCGTCGCGCGCATCTCACTCGATTCGAAAACCTCGTCAATCAGCACCTTGGGACTCTTGTTCAGCTCATTCGGCTTGAACCCTAGATCAACCCAGAGCTGAAGCATATGACCCACGATCATGTCGCTGCGCCCCCCATCCGAAGGCACTTCACTCGCAGGGGGGCTATACAGCATCGCCGATATGTAGTTGTTCGCGGCTAGCACCTTGCTACGAATGTCATGAAAGGCGTCGGCATCGTGCTTCGAGTAGTAAGCAATGCTTTGATAGGTTTCCTCCGAAAGTTCCGGCTTATAGATGATGAGCGGAGGCCTGCCATCCGCGAACGTGATCCCCACCTGCGCCTCGGGTTTGATCATGCGCGCTCCGAAGCCGGGCAAGTTGAAGTCGCGGTAGAAGGGCATCATCTCGATGAACTCCATGTACTGCGCATGGAGGTTGTGCCAGAAGCCTGGCACTGTTGCCTCGTCGGTATGGGCGCCGCCGCCTTCGTCGTGGCGCCGTTCAAAGACGCCGACCTTCATTCCCGCTCGCGCCAGGTAGGCGGCCAGGCAAAGTCCGTTGTGGCCCGCTCCGATTATCACTGCGTCATAAGATGCGTCTGGCATATTGCGTGCCTCTATGGTTGCTCTCCGGTGCAAGCTTCATCAGCCGATGAACCCGAAGCGGAAAGAAAAGATTGCCGAGCCGCGATCTGACTTTGAGATGCCTGCGCAAATGCTCGACCAGCGGATTGCTGCGGCCCTGCAAAAGTTTCGTTAGCGATTTATAAGGTCCCGCAATGCTCGCATCGAGAGGTTCGAGGCTGCCGTCGCTCACGATGATCTTCTCGCCGCGAAAATCCACCGTGACTGAACTCTCATAGTCGGTCGCGGTAAGTCCGAGCCGGCCGCGCATCCGCGATGCGCGCTTTCGGCGCTTCGATGACTCCGCGAGTTGCTGCTGGAGGAACTGCTGAACGATCGACGCGAGGCCACTACCGGCGTCTTCAGCCAGCCGCACCTCGATATTTACGTCGGTCCTCATTTCCACCAACGTTCGATCTTCTGATCCTGTGCGATGGTCTCTAGCGCATTGTAAGCGGGTGCGAACGTCACGAATCCATGCGGGTGTTGGGTCGCGCCGCACATATAAAGATTCCCGATGGGAGTGCGGTAGTCGGAAAGGATCGGCCCAGGGCGATGATCGAGCATGTTGCCGAGATCGATCAGGCCGCCGATCCAGTCGGCGTGATCCATGTTCGGCATTCGGCGCGCAATGTCGAGCGGCGTATACGTCGCCCAATCCAGGAAAGAATCTTCGGTGAGGTTCGGTGCCGCTGCCTTCCAAACCTCAATACATCGCTTCCCGTACTCGCGCGCGACGTTGTCCCACGCCTGTGGACCACCCTTGGCAAGATCATAGGGCGCCATCTGGCGCAGCAACCCGGTGTAGTATCCGTCGGGCGCGTCGGTCGGGTCGTAAAGCGAGTTGATTGCGACGTTCGGGCCTCGGGTCCAGCAACTTGCCTGCGCGAACATCTTTCCAATCTTGATTGAACTGCTTCGGACTTTCATAGCCCAGGTTCACCACCCACGCCTTGCTCACATCGGGATCGAAGGAGGCCGCGCGATACTCGGGCAGCCGAGTCATCGCGAGATGCACACTGAAGAAGGACCAATCCATATGCGGAAAGTTCTCGACCTCGGCGGCGAGTGGCGCGGTAAGCCTCTCGCGTCCGACCAGCCGGTAGAAGGTCTGCTCCAGGCTGATGGAACTCGCGACCAGGTGCCTCGCCCGCACCTCGCTTCCATCCTCTAGGCGCACGCCTACAGCTTTCCCATTTTCGATTAGAATGCGTTCGACACCGTGCTTCAGGAAAACGCGGCCGCCTGCCTGTGCAAATGCCTCCCAAAGCGAGTGCGCGAGTGCATGCGAACCGCCGATACAAACATGCCAGTTGTCGATCTTGCTGAGCAGCAGAGGAAACGAAACTGCGAGACCGCGGCGATCGGTCGCGTATCCAGCGAGCGCCGCATGAAATGAGAGATGAGCCTTGACCTTATCATTCTCGAAGTGACGATCGAGAAATTCGTTGATGGTCTGGTGGCGTAAGTGCACGCTCAGGAACTTGCTCTTCTCCTCAACGCCCCACGTCACCAGCGCCTTGGTGATGTCCTTGATCGAGACCGGCGGCGAGTACATCAGGGTACGCAGAATCAAGTCGCGGTAACCGCGCGCTTCCTCGTATACAGCGCGGAACGTATCCGCATCTTTGCGTGAGAAACGCGCGATCGATGTGCACGTCTTGTCGAGATCAGTATGCACCACCAACGCAGTTCCGTCGTCGAAAACGCTCGCCATTTGCACCGGCGGTTGCACATAGCGCAAGCCATGCCGGCTGGTGAGTTCGAGATCATCGTAGACGGGGCAAATCCCGACCAGCGTGTGATAATTCGCGTGAACGTTGTGCAGGAAACCTGGCCGGGTCAGTTCCTCGGTGCATAGACCGCCGCCTTCTTCGGCACGCTTCTCGAAAACACCGACCGACCATCCTGCCTTGGCGAGGTAGGCAGCGAGCGCCAGTCCATTGTGACCTGCGCCGATTATGACCGCGTCAAAAGTTGCGTCGGACATTAGCGGATACCTCGCTTGCGAGAGGTCACTAGCTTTTCGATGCGGCGCAAACCTGTGCTCATCTCTCGTTCGAAAGCAGCAACCTACCGAACGGTAGGTTTGCGTGCATAAGGTGTGCCTGCGTCAGAGGCTCGATGTGGGAAGCATTATTGCCCACCGTGGTTATGCGAATCCTTCTCAGCCGATTCAAACGACTCCGATTGCATCACTTCGCTCCAGGCTGCTGCCGCGATCGGTTACACAGAGGTAGAGTTTCGTCAGGAGCAGGTTTCCCTGAATTAGGCGGCTTCCGGGTGAGTGACTATCTCTATGGTAACATGGCTGGTTTCAAGTTGCTTCTTCGCGGCGCGGGCAAGGTCCTCGAGTGCCTCACCGACGTAAAGTTTCATCGTTTCGATGTCCGGCATGAGATCGGGTGCGGCCATCATTCCCAAAGATAGATTCTGGTCGTAGGTGGCTATGACCACACCGTAGCCAAGATTGCCGCCTAGCGGGATCATTCCGACATAGTCGAGCATCCGATGGCTGGCGAGATAGACCGGTCCTCGCGGGCCTGCAACATTCGTCGCGACGAAGTTGATAGTCGGGGTGCGCGGTGCCAGCACGCGCGCGATGAACGGTCCACGAGAGGCAAGTTTTGCGGCAAAATCAATCGCGCGAGCTGCGAGGCCTGATGCCAGACTAATCGCGGCGGGAGGAACCAGGTCCAGGGCACTCATCAAAAGATCCGCCGTCTGCGCCTCATGGGAGGCCTTGATACGCCGCGTCTCTGCGCAGACAGATTTTAGTCGCGCGGCGACGGACATCGGGTAAGCGTGCAGCTCGGGAATCATCATCGAAACGCGATTTCCCAACGTCCCGATTTCCTCATCAGTGCGCACGCTCACTGGACATCCGATGCGCAGGCAAGAACCGCGTGTATGACGCTGATGATGAAAGAGGTAGCGGGCTGCGCCCTCGCCCAGTGCCGCCAGCGCGACGTCGTTGACGGTACCGCCGAACGCACTACGGATCGCCTTCACCTCGGCAAGTGGAAACTGCAACGACGCCATTGACCGAGAACTTGTGATGATGCCGTCGTTCCAAGGGCCGAGAACGGTAGGGCGAAGCAGCGGACCGAGTAGCTCGGCTATTGTGTCGGATGCTGAAGGTCCTTGGGGAGGGCGCTTCGCGAGGCTCATAATTCGACGCACCGCCGCGAACTGTGTCGAGCTCAGATCGCGGGCAGCATCGATCAGGCGTTTTGAGGCGCTAGGGAAGGGCTTCGCTGCATCGACCTCGATGGACGCCGGATCGGCTGCGTCGAACTCGGATTCGAGCATCACATGCAGTGTCTCCACCCATGATACACCATCGACGATACAGTGATGGATCCTCCACAGCACCGCCGAGCGTTCTCCCTCAAGCCCGGTGAACAAGTGCATTTCCCACAGAGGGTGGCTCCGATCAGTTACCGGTTCGAAGACTCGCAGCGCCGCCGCCTGCAGCACGGCCTCGTCGCTGCCCTCGGGCAATTGATGATGAAACAAATGGTTGGTTATCTCGAAGTCAGGATCGTCTTCGAGCGACGGATGCGCCAAATTCAACGGCGCGAACACAACGCGCTGACGGAAGCGCGCTAATAGCGGCAGCCTGCGCTCGATGTACTCGCGTAGTTTCGCGAAATCGATCGGTCCCTCAAAAGTCGCGAGTCCGGAAAAATGGAGCGGAGCGCTCTCTGACTCGCCATATAGAAACAAAGCATCCTGCGTAGTCAGTCGGTGCGATAGTTTCGCGATAGACATAAACACCTCCGCGCCCTTGACGCATTTACGAACACACGCAACGACGGTGCCATCGCGGTGAGTCTTATGCGTCCCAAAGAGGGGTCATGCTGAGCTCGGACCGGAGCGGACAAGTCCACCAGTGGACTTCGCATCCGATTTACTCGAGGTTGGCGCCGATTAGCACATCAAGTATGGCGTCCGAATTAACATCGCGTGATCAGAACAAACCGCGCTCGCCCGTGGATTACGTCGGAGCAAGTTGTTCCTGCGTTGTTGCCGGGTGCAGGAAGCATATTGTTCGGACCTTCGGCCTGAACCGGAACCGAACTCGGAGTTGCATGGAAAGGTGCTTCCTGCTCCTTCGATTCTGAAGGCGGCGGCGGTTGGCTTCAGCAAATCATTGCCCCTCGGAGCCGACAGATCGACCGGCTTTTGGGAATCCTTTGTTTGAGAATTCTCTGACTGACAGATAGCTGGCTCCGAACGTGGCATCAGTGAACCGTAACGATACATTATCTACCGTTCGGTAGATTTATCTGATTGCTGGTTCCAGCCTTTTGCCATTCCCAAGGGAAGGCATGGGATATGCTGCCACCCATCTAGACCCCAGCGACGTGAGGTGGCCATGGATACCTACCGTGAGCTTTGTCTAGACGTTCCCAAAGAATATGAGGCACTGCGATCCAGCGCCCATCGTTTTGCGAAAGAAGTGATGCGACCCGCTGCGGTTGCGCTCGATCGGATGGCTGATCCCAACGATACGATTGCGCCAGGGTCGCCTTTGAGGTGGGTGCTTAAGAAGGCCTACCAGATGGGCTTTCACGTTGCAGGTATCCCAGTCGCGATGGGCGGTCTTGGGTTAGATCCGCTGGCAAGTCACATTCTGCATGAAGAACTGGCCTGGGGATCGGTTGATCTCGCGTTGGCAATCGGATGTGCAGGGTTTCCAGCGTTCGTTGCAGCGCAAAGTGGAAATCCTGAGCTCTATGAAGCATTCGTGAAGCCCTATGTTCAGGATCGGGACGCCGCCTTCATCGGATGCTGGGCCATCACCGAGCCAAACCATGGCTCAGATCATGTCATCGTCGGCACGCCGGAGTTTCACAATCCCAAAGTGACGGGGGAGGTGGTAGCACGAGCGGACGGTGACTCCTATGTCATCAGCGGCCAGAAATCGTCATGGGTCTCCAACTGTACTATCGCAACTCATGCCGCACTCTATCTCAGAATTCAGCAGCCGGGCGTCAAGGGAATGGCCGGGGGAGGTGTGGCCGTCGTTCCACTCAACCTGGCGGGAGTCTCGAAAGGCAAGCCGCTCAACAAGCTCGGCCAGCGCGCGCTTAACCAAGGTGAAATCTTCTTCGATAACGTGCGTATCCCGCGCCACTACATGGTTATCGGCGCCGACGACTACGAGCAACAGACCAAAGCGACGCTCACCTCGGCCAATGGCGGGATGTCGACCGCCTTTACTGGTCTTGCTCGTGCGGCATACGAAGCTGCCCTGGATTACTCCATGGAGAGGGTCCAGGGCGGCAAGCCGATCTGCGAACATCAGCTCGTGCAGAAGCATCTGTTCGAAATGTTCACCAAAGTGGAGGCCTGCCGGGCGCTGTCTCGCGCGGTAACGGTATACAACAGCAGTTCCGTGCCCCCGTCGCTTCAGCATGCGATCGCGGCGAAGACTTTCTGCACTCAGGCCTCGTTCGAGGTTGCCAGTGACGCGCTCCAGATCTTCGGCGGCAACGGTCTCAGCAAAGAATATCCCATCGAGAAGCTGTTCCGTGACGCCCGCGCATCGCTGATCGAGGATGGAACCAACGACGTCCTGAGTCTGGCGGGTGCGCGACAAATCCTTGCGCAAGCTAACGGTCATCCGCACAGCTAACGGCGGTTCAAGAGGAACCCAGCTATGACCCGAACACAAGCTGCACTCGAACAACTGATCAGGCAGCGGGTGAAGCAGCATCCTCGCGAGACCTGGCTCAAGTTTCGCGACACGGAATTTTCCTGGGAGGAAGTGCTGAGCAATATCCTGCGCGCCGCCAACGGTCTGCTCGACTTGGGCATCCGACCCGGCGATCGCGTGGCGATTATGATGGGCAATCGTCCGGAGTTCATCTGGATTCATCATGCGATCGGCTTCATCGGCGCGGTGAGCGTGCCCGTAAACACTTCTCAACGCGGTGTGACATTGCATCATGTGCTGGCCGATTCAGACTCGACGGCGGTGATCTTTGAGGAGTCGCTGCGCGATTCGGTGATGGCGGTGAAGGGCACCGTCAAAAGCCTGAAAGTTACCGTGGTGGCCGACGGCAGGGAAGGCAACGGCGTCGATTCGACCCTCGAACGGCTGATGAATCATTCCGATCGCGAGCCAGAAATCGACGTTGCCGGCGCCGCGGGCGGCGGCAGCATGATGTACACCTCGGGAACCACCGGTCCTCCCAAAGGCGTGGTCGCGAGCGGCGGAGACAGCAGCGCGCTGATGGCGGTGCTGTCTGCGATCACGGTCAAGCCCGGCGAGACAATCTACACAGCGCTACCGCTCTTTCATGGCAACGCGCTGATGATATCGGGATTTGGATCGATGCTGCTGGACGCGAAATTCGCGTTCGCCGAACGCTTCAGCGCCTCGCGTTTCTGGGACGAATGCCGGAAGTACGACGCCGTCGAGTTCAACACGCTCGGCGGGATGATCCCGATTCTCCTGAAGCAACCGCCGCGAAGCGACGATCGAAATCACAAGGTCAGAGTAGTGTTGTCCGCGGCGTGTCCTCCGTCGGTGTGGAAGGAGTTCGAGCATCGCTTCGGTGTCCGGATCGTCGAGGTTTACGGAATGGTCGATTCGCCCGGATTTCTGATGAACGACGTCGGGAGGGTCGGCTCCATGGGCAAACCTGTCGGCGAGGTCGAATTCCGCGTCGTCGATGAAAAAGACAATCAGCACGAGCCCGGCAAAGTCGGAGAGTTGGTCTTCCGTCATCCCAAAGGGCAGCTGAGTCATTACCACAAACTCCCCGACGCGACTGCTGATGCCTACCGCGGCGGCTGGTTCCATTCCGGCGATCTCGCCAAGACTGACGCGGAAGGCTTCTACTACTTCTGCGGGCGCAAGAAGGCATCCATCCGTAGACGCGGCGAGAACATCTCGGCTTGGGAAATCGAAACGGTGGTTAACGATCATCCTGGCGTGCTGGAGTCGGCCGCTTACGCGGTGCCCTCCGAACTTGGTGAAGACGAGGTCAAGATAGCAGTAGTGCTGAAACCAGGCGCGGAACTTCGCCCGGCGGATCTGATCGAGTTCTGCCGCGATCGAATGGCCTACTATGCGGTGCCTCGCTACCTCGAGTACGTCGACGAACTTCCGAAGACTGGCACCCAGCGCATCCAATACGCCGCTTTGAAGGCGCGCGGCGTTGCGGGTGCTTGGGATCGCGAGCAGGCCGGCATCAAGGTCGAACGCGCGAAGATGTCCACATCCGTACCCGCACGACAATAATCCGAGGAGAGGAAAATGGAATATCAGGAACTAATCGGCTCGCGACGTTCGATTCGCTTCTTTGACCCCAAGCGCCAGGTTGAAATGGACAAGATTCAGAAAATCCTCGAGGCATGCCTGGTCGCCTCGTGCGCCGTCAACGCGCATTGGCTTCGCGCAATAGTCGTGAAACGTGACGACCTGCCCAAGGCGGAACTCGAGAAGTTGAAGAATCCGGTTCAGGCCCTCGTCATCGAACTCGCCCCGGTGCATATATACTTCTATGCCGACCTGGGGGTCGTGAATCGAGTAAAGGGAGAGCGTCTAAGACAACTAGTCGACGCCAATATCGTCGCGGCGACGCACGGCTGGAGTCGCAAGTTTGTCGATGAATTCGTGTATCCGCAACTCCTGAAGCCGATGACCGAATCGCCGCACTATCCCGCGATGGCGGCTTTCGATTGCGGTGTGGCCGCATGTCAGGGTCTGCTGATGGCGTTCGAGCTCGGCCTCGGCGCGTGCCTGACTGCGTTCGTCGCGCCCGTCATCGGCGCCATCACCAATCCGCCTGCGGATTGGTTCCCGCTCTACCAGCTCAATATCGGCTATTCGCTGGAGTCGCGCGAGGCCGGCGGCCAACGTCCGCGTCCTCCGTTCGCCGAACAATACTTTCTCGGCAAATACGGTACGTCGTTCCCGCGCGATCCGAAAGTTGTCGAGGAGCTTAAGCAATCGAAAGTGCTGCAGGCGCCCGCGCCGCTGCCGGGCCGCAAGGAGGAGATCCATCGTCTCGCGCAGAAGCTTAACCTTCCCGAGTAGTGATTGAGCTTGTAACTCACGGCGCAGTAATAACAGCGACGGCGCTTTAGTGCTTGTGCTGCCCGCTGAATCCCAAAGCATTTTATCTGTCCAGGAGTTTGAACGCAGAGGTTGCAGCTAGGGACGAATTGAAGAGCAAGGCCGCTTAATCGTTTGCGCCCGAATGACAACTGAAGACGCGACCAGCGTATAAATGCTACTTCGATACAATGGATTACATCGAGCACCTCGAACCGTTGGTTCACCAGATGTTCGAGGTGCCGCGCTACGCGGGAGCCGGCAGGAGGGCACCCATGAACATGAATGTGAAACTCATTCCGACGCTTGACCCTCGGATCAACGAGATCCGCGCGCTCACAGCGCAGATCGTGAACCGCGATATCCTCCCCAACGAGCGGAAGCTCTGGACGGAGTGGCGGGACGGCACAACGGAGGACGACCGGCGCAAGGCTCGGGAGCTGCGGGAGTCGATCAAAGAGAAGGTTAAGCAGGCGGGCCTTTGGGCGCCCCACCTTCCACCGGAGTACGGCGGCGCCGGCTTGGGGTTTCTCGAGCACGCATACATGAACGAGGTGCTGGCCTATAGCTTAGGAGCGGCTGCGCTTTTTGGTGTTTGTCGCACCCAACTCCGGGAATCAGGCAATCCTGCTCAAGTACGGCACCGAAGAACAGAAGCGGAAGTGGCTGGTTCCGCTGACCGAGGGCAAGATGGAGTCCGGCTTCTCCATGACCGAGCCCGACTCAGCTGGTTCGGATCCGCGGTCGATTAAGACCACGGCACGCCGCGATGGCGACCAGTGGGTGATCAACGGCCACAAGTGGTTCACCTCCAATGGGTTTCGCGCCGACTTCCTGATCGTCATGTGCCGCACTGAAGGGAGCGGCCACGACAACGGGCGTATGACCCAGATCATTGTGCCCAAGGACACGCCAGGCGTTCGTATCGTACGCGGCATCGAGGTCTGGGGCCATCAGAGCGACCACTGCGAGATCGTATACGACGATGTCCGCGTACCGCTCAGCAACCAACTTGGCCAGACGGGATCGGGACACCAGGCCGCACAAGATCGTCTCGGAGCAGGGCGGGTCTATCACTGCATGAACTCGATCGGCCAGATGTGGCGGGCTTTCGACTTAATGGTCGAGCGCGCCACGATGCGTGAAGTGCATGGCGGCAAGCTCGAAACCAAGCAGTTCATCCAGGGGTTCATCGCCGACTCCTACATCGACATCCAGGCGGCGCGCCTGATGACCATCCACTGCGCCGAGCGCATGGATAGCGGCAGCGATCCGCGCACGGACATCTCGGCCATCAAGATCTTCGTTCCGGCGGCTTACGAGCGGGTGGTGGACCGCGCAATCCAGGTTTGGGGCGCGGCGGGCGTCTCGGGTGACCTGCCATTTGTGGCCATGTACCAGGGCGCGCGGACGCTGCGGATCGCTGACGGTCCGGACGAGGTTCACAGGATCCTGATCGCGAAGAACGTCCTGTCGAGGTATCACGCGGGGGAGAGCTGGGACTTTGGAAATTGATCGGAAGGGCTAGGCGGCCGGCACTGCTTCGGCAGAAGAAAACGCAGGAAGGCGATCAACGCGAACTGGGCGCCGGCAATCGAAATCCTAAAGCTCGAGGATCGCCTTTGGACTTAGCTACTCCGCCGGTGCGGATTCCATCTTCGCCCAGAGAGGAGCCGAACTCCGCTCGTCCAGCTTCGCTCGAAAGGAGATAGACATGACAGACAAGCGGCGTTATTGGGGGTTGCTGTTTCCGTCCGATGCGGCAACGATGACTCAGGTTGCGCAAGAGAGCGAAGCCGCAGGCTTGGAAGGGCTCTGGGCGGTACAACTTTACGGACCCCCGTTTCTACCGCTCGCTGCGGCTGCAATGGTTACCAAGCGCGTCAAACTTGGTAGCGGAGTCGCGCTTGCCTTTACCAGAAGCCCGCTGGAATCCGCGCTCAGCGCGATCGATATCGACACAATGAGCGGCGGGCGGATGGTTCTCGGGCTTGGAACGAGTATTCGCTGGTGGAACGAAAGCTGGCACGGGGTCGCTTATGGTAAACCCATAGCCCATCTGCGTGAGGTCGTCCGGATCGTACGCGAGATCATGGCGGGTGCACACGGGGGCAAACTCGGCAAGATCGATGGCGAGTATCACAAGCTCGATCTAAAGGGCTTCAGCACGATGGCGCCACCGATACGAGGTCGGATTCCCATCTACTTGCCCGCGGTGTTCGAAAACGGCGTACGCCTGGCTGGTGAGATCGCGGATGGCCTCGCGGGTCATCCGATATGGTCGGCTCGATGGATCGAGAACGAGGTTAGAGAGAGTCTCGGAGCTTCGCTCAAACAAGGAGGGCGCCGGCGTTCGGAGTTTGATCTCAACGTGTGGGGGTTTGTAACGATCGACGACGATCGCAAGCGAGCGATCGCCGACGCGCGAGCGACGGTCGCATTCTATTCCTCGATGGCACAGTACGAAAAATACTTCGCGGCGCATGGCTTTGGCGCTCAGGCGCGCTCTGCCTGCGCCGCCGCGCAGGCGGGCGATCAGGCCGCGATGGTCGCCGCTATTCCCGATGAGATGGTTACCACCTTCGCTATCGCCGGCACCCCAGACGAAGTTCGGGCGCGGGTCGAAAAGCTGTGGGAAAGCGCGGATTCCATGACACTTGCTCCGCCGGCGATTGGCCTCGACGGTGCGAGCATTGCGCGTCATCAAGCGGCAATAGCTCAGATGTTCTACGGTGATTTAAAGCACTTTGGCAACCACAATACCGACCGGTAAATCCCTTCCGCGATCCAAGCAACAAGGAAGCGATCGCGGTTGAAAAGGCACCCGCGGAAAACATTGTCACCATCGTCATCGGAGCCGTGCCCCCCAGAAGTGTCGATCGTCTTCTTGCCTTTGGGAAAAGTGGGCATAAACAGAATGGCGTTTTCCTTGTGACGGGTCGGCAACCGGCACAGATGTAGCGCAGTATCTTCTAAACTGGAAACTGAACTAAGTCGGGCGTGAAACCAGCCGCGACGCTAATACGCGCCGCCTTTGCCGAAGCCCTTTTCGAGGCGATCGATTTCATCTTCCGTGAAGCCCGCCAGCAGGCGCGCCTCGCGCGCGATGGTCGTCGCCGATTCGAATTCGATTTCGCGATCGCCAACCTTCTGCATCACCTTGCCGACTTTCTCCAGCGAGGTCCGCGTGCCGAAGGAAAACATCTCGTCGATGCTGTCCTGGAAGGCCTGCGCCTTCTTGAGCCGCTCGGGGTCGCCCTCGGTCAGTTTGCGCATCCATTTCGAGCCCATCCGCACATGCGTGATCTCGTCGGCGAGAACGTAGTCGATCGATCGCTCGATGACTTCGTCGCCCATCTTCTGCGCCCACCTTATGAGTTGCTCGAAGACGTCGCATGCGAGGCCTTCCAGCCCGCGATTGATGCCCGCAACGCGCGCTGCCGGATCCTCGGCCTGCGTGCAGGACCACAGCACCTCGCCCTCGGGAAATTCGCCGTAGAACGATCCGGCGTACTCCAGCAGCTTCATGTAGATTTCGGCGTGACGCGATTCGTCCCAAACCTGGCGCGCCATGTCGAGGGTGAACTCCCACGGCGCATCGGGAAAGTCATAGATGGTGCGGCCGGCGGCCTCCATCGCCTGGAACTCGCCGGCGCAGATGCCATGCAGGCGCGACTTCAGGAAATCCGCCTCGAACGGCGTGGCGTTGCCGGGCGCGAGGCCCTGATCGACGCGCGCGCGCCGGATACTGCCGAAGGGGAGCAGGACGTGGTCTTCGGGACGCGCGAGCTTGTCGACGGGAATCATTTTTTGCATTGGGCCGGCTCCGATGGAATCAGCGAGATTCGCTGTTCCATTTTAGCAGATTTTAGCGCGCAAGTGAGAGATCGCGATTTCGCTGAGTGCGGTCATTTCACGGTTACGATAATGCTGAAGGTCTTCGCCGGCGGGACGCCTTTCTCCCACGGCCGCCGATATTCCAGATCGATGATGTCGCTTCCGATCGATATCGCAACGAATCTGAAAGACTGATGGCTCGGCGCTCCCGGCATCTCATGCGCGGCGGGATGAAACATCGGCAGGCCATCCAGCTTGAGGATCGCGGCGTCGTTCTTTGCGACTTGCCAGCCATATCCGGTGCTTGGATTGGATGCGAGCGAGACGACGAGCGACGCATTCTTGCCGATGACGACAGTCTTTCCGTTTTGCGCCTCAGTGACAGTTACAACTTGAGCGGCGACGGCCGGAATGGAAATCACAGCTATCATCGTTGCGCAAATCAGGAGCGCGAATGCGGTGATAAATTTCATCATCTTGCGATTGCGACCTTCTTCCTCATAAGCATGATGATCGAAGGTACCTGAAACCCACACACGCGGAGAATCTCTCGATGACGCTGAAACTTCCACGCGCCATGATCGCACCCAATTCGTTCGCGATGCTGATGATCATCGCAACCGCTGCTACGGCGGCTCCGCCAGCGAGCGACCCGACACCGCCGGATCGGCAGCGTAATTTCCGCATCACTTATCATTCGGAGATCGCGATCCCGGCGACGGCGAAGCGTGTCGAAGCATGGATTCCGCTCCCGCGCGAGGATGCGTTCCAGCGCGTCAACGGTCTGGCAATCGACACCCCGGTTCATCATGAGATCGTCGATCAGAATCACAACGGCAATCGCGTCCTTCATCTTGATGCCTCGGCGCCGCTGCCCGCATCGATCCCGGTAACTGTAAGCTTCGATGTGAAGCGCACCGAGGAGGCGCCGAACCTCGAGCGCGCGCAACGTAACATCCCCGAGCCGACTGGCGGCAAGTTCGCGGAATTCCTCGGACCCGACAAGCTGGTGCCGCTCGACGGCCGCATCGCGCAGGTCAGCAACAAACTCGGCGACGAAACCGCCTCGCCATGGCAGCAGGCGCAGATCATCTATGAGTACGTGGTCGGCGTGATGTCATACGATAAGACCGGCAAGGGATGGGGCCGCGGCGACGCGCTCTACGCGTGCGACGTGCGGCGCGGCAACTGCACCGACTTCCATTCGCTGTTCATCGCGCTGGCGCGCTCGCGGGGAATCCCGGCGCGCTTCACCATCGGATTTCCGATTGGCAAAGCCAAGTCAGGTCGGACCGGCGAGATTCCCGGCTATCATTGTTGGGCCGAGTTCTATTCCGGCGGCGAATGGGTTCCGGTCGACGCGTCCGAGGCGTGGAAGAATCCCGGGCGCCACGCTTATTACTTCGGCCACCTCGATGCTGCCGCGTGGCCTTTACGATGGGCCGCGATCTGAAGCTGACTCCGCGCCAGCAAGGCGAGCCGCTCAATTATCTTATTTATCCGTATGTCGAAGTGGATGGGAAGCCGCTACCCAAGGAATCGATCAAGAATCACTTTGAGTACGCGGACACCGGGAACTAGCAAGCATCACAAGAACGAGCATCGATTGCAGGGCTCGGCATCCTGGCGGCGTGCGGTGTGCTCGCGGAGGCGCCGATAGGCGGGAGCGTTGTAGACCTCGAGGACGTGCTGGCGGCTGACGTCGCCGATGGGATACTTCGCCGCGCCATCCATGCAGCAATGCGCGACAATGCCGGTCGCGGTGATCGATAGATCGAACCATCTGCCACATCCGACCTTGGGCGCCGAGGTGGTTGGAGTGTCGACCTGGCTCAGCCAGTCGCCGCGCTGAAAGACACTCGCCGCGAAGAGCGGAAATTCGCGCTGGACCCATCGCACGAATTCGACATCGGCAACCGTGCCGTCACCTACTCGCGACAGCACCACGCGCAACGCGAGGCGACCAGCGGCGCGGGCAGCGTGGATCATTCGTATCCGCTCGATGGTGCGCCGATACGGCAGCTGCATCGTCGCTTCGTACTCGGCCTCGCGATGATCGTTCATTGAGATCCATAGATAGACGAGGTTGCGAACTCCTCCGAGCTTGGCCAGCTGCTTTTCGGTGAGGGCCGAAGCGTTGGTCGTGAGTGTAAGCGAGGCGTTGGGCAACCGTTCGTTGATTTGCGCGAGGATGCTGAACAGGCGCGTGTCGAGGAATGGCTCGTTGACTTTGAACGGCGAGAGCTGAAACGGCAGGGTCTGCGGAATGTCGCGCAGGTCCTCGATGATCTTGGCGATGAGCGCGTCGGGCATCCTCGTGCCCTTGCGCTCCAGCGTCGGATACGGACAGAAGTTGCACGCCGCGTTGCAGAGCGCGTTGGTTTCGAGATGCACATGCGCGGGAAAGTCGAGGTACGGACTTTTCCGCATCGCATCGACCTGGTTTTGATACGCGGCGAGCGAGCGTTCATCGACAGCCATGATCACCTACATGGCAGCAACGGTCATGCCGCGATGTGGGACAAGAATGCTGAGCAGAGACGGGCGGAGATAACGACCTGGCAGGCGAGTGTCACAATTTGTGACATTGGGCAGTGTGCCAAAAAGGAAGGGCGGCTGATGAGCCGCCCTCGTGAATCATTTGCGCAAACGTTTAGTGTTTGGTTTCGATGCGTCTGCCGTAAGTCACTTCGCCCTTGTCAACGCGCAGACTAAAACCACATTCGGGGTTGGTGCAGACCCAAGCCTTGAACAACACGGAAGCGCCTTCCTGTCCGTAATCCGAAAGAGGAATCAGGTTTCCGTTATTGCACTTCTGGCACTTCGGCCAGTCCATCAGCCACGCCTCCTTTAGCCACGACCCAGTCCGCGTCCGTCGTTACCAAGGCTGAACGTATCCGACGCCAGAAAGTAAATCAACGAGCCGCTGCCCGGTTCACGAGGTCGAGGCGCAGGTTGCGGTTGGCTGGAATCTCAAATTGATTCGGCTACTTGGGGCGGGCTTTGAGGCGCGACAGCTTATGCTCGACGCTGCCGGTGTTGTGGCGCATCGCCGGGATCTCCTCGAGCAGCTTGGTCGCTGCGGCGTCGTTCTTCGCATCGATAGCGTTGCGCAGCTCGATGAGGGCGTTGGCGATCGAGGCCCAGCGCCCGCCGCCATACTGCGGGAAGCGCTTCCAGGCGGAGTGCTCGAACATCTTGCCCATATCGAGCAGTGAGCATCCGAAGTCCTCGCGGAAGATAGCCTCGGCGTCCTTCGCCGATGCGGCCTCGGCGGCGCGTTGCTGCGAGGGGATCAGCATCTGCCACGCCTTGCTGTCGTCAGGCGGCAGGTCGGCGAGCTTGCCGAAGGTTTTGGTCGAGGCGGCATGGAGATGGAAGATGCGGCCGACATTGCGGCCCTCGTGATAAACGAGCGCCATCATTTCGACGAACTGCGGCAGCACGGTGGATGATTCAACTGATGAAGCCATAGACTGATCATTGTGCCGTGCGCGGCGATCGAAGAGAACAGCAGCTTTAGCGCGGAGGTCATCGACAGACCTCGCGCCGATGCTGAATCCTCTTCACCGAAACGAGACGGGTTCGATCGTCGATTTTGTAGATGATTCTATACACTCCGATCCGAATGCGGTACTCGTGCCCTTTTCCGCTGAGCTTCAGACAGCCGCGAGGGCGCGGATCGTCCTCCAACGCATCGATAACTTCGGATACGCGAGCGCTAATGGGAGGACCGAGATTTGAATAGTCGCGCTTAGCGGCGCTGTTAAGCTCAACGATGTAGGCCATTCGTTCGACCGAGCTTCAGCTCGCGCTTGACGGTGCTCCAAGGGATCGGGCCACCTGCCTTCTTGGTCTCCCGATCGGATGCCTTCGCGGCTTGGATGTCATTCCAGTCTTCGAGCTCCTCGAACTTTTCCATGTCGCTCGCCGAAATGAGCGCAGCGACCGGCTTGCCATGCTTCGTGATCACGACGCGGTCGTGCTTGTAGGAGACGCGGCTGACGAGGTCGCCGAGGCGGGCGCGCAGCTCGGCTATCGAGATATCTTCGTCGCCGAGGCGGCGAGGAGGTTCGACGATTTCTTTGTTCTGCTTGACGTGTCGCTTGCCGTTTTTATGTACAATTCGTTTCATTGGTACAAATTGTACAATTCGTACCAATTCAACGCCAGAGCGCAACACTGGCGCGCGAGATCCTTTACTGCGCTCAGGATGACATCGCGGACGATGTCCGCGATGTCATTTCAAGGTGCGGACCGAGAAGCCGCGGTCGTTGGAACAGAGCAGCGAGCGCTTGCCGTCCAGCGTGGTTTCCAGCACCACCTCGCGGCCCCATAGCTTCTGCAGATACGCCATGGTCTTTTCCGCGTATTCGAGCTGCAGGTCGCGCCCGTCGTGCGAATGCTTCATGTACAGCGTGCGATTCTGTCCGAAGTCCGCGTCATCAACCTTGATCACCGGAATCGAGGACGCGCCGACATTCTTGATGATGGTTTCCTTGACGTTGCGCCAGCCGTCGTCGTCGGAAACTTTGCTGATGACGTATTCGTCGCCGCGCTGCTCGTACTCGAACATGTCCATCTCGCGCATCAGCTCTTCGGTCAGGTACCGGCGCAGGAACGAGGAGTCGCGCTCGGTCTCGCGGACCTCGAAAATTTTCGCGTCGCCATTTTTATTGGGCGGGCCGTCGCGCTTGATTTCCTCCTTGGTCGGATTTTCCCAGCGCCGATGGATATCCTCCCAAATCTTGAGCCCGAGGTAGTACGGATTGATCTGCCCCGGATGCGGCGTCACCACCTGGTTGTGCCGAATCATGAACTCGATATGGAGGCCCTGCTCGATCCGCAACGCCTCCAAAATCCGATGGTGCCAGTAGCTGGCCCATCCTTCGTTCATGATCTTGGTCTCCATGTTGGGGATGAAGTACTTCGCTTCTTCATCGACGATGGTGAGCAGATCCTTTTCCCATTCGGCGAGATAAGGATTGTGATCGCGGATGAAGAGCAGCACGTCCTCGTCGGGCTCGATGGGGACTTTATGAACTTCGGCTTCCTTGAAGCCCTCGCGCGCGTGGATTTTCTGGAACGGGTCGAAGCGCGGCTGCGACGCGTCGATGGCGCGCTCGACCTGCTCCTTAGCCCCGACCTTGCGAATCGCGAGGTTGCGGCGGCAGTTGAACTGGAGCGCATGGGCCGCATCGAGGATGCGCTCGACCTTGTCATAGCCGATCGAGGGATCTTCGACGTAGCGCCGCACCCGCATCGCATGCGCCTTGAAAGTCTCGATGGTCAATTCGGCGCGAGTCGACTTGAAGGTGAAATTGTTTTTGAAAAAGTCGTTGTGCCCGTAAACGTGCGCCATGGTGAGGATTTGCAGCAGCAGCGTGTTGTCGCGCATCAGGTAAGCGATCGCGGGATTCGAGTTGATGACCAGCTCGTACGCCAGCCCCGCGACACCGTGGTCATAGAGCGTCTTTAACTTTTCGTAGGATTTTCCAAACGACCAGTGCGGGTAATGCGAGGGCATGCCGTTGTAAGACATGAACCCGATCATCCCGTTGTGGTCGCACAGCTCGAACTCCTGCGGGTAGCAATCGAGACCGAACTCGTCGGCCTTGGCGCGGATTTTCTGATCCCATTCAATGAGTTCGCTGAATTCGTAATTCGCCATGACTAATCCTGCCCCTCGCGCTCCTTGGCGAGGAACGCCTTGAAGGAAGGCCAGATGTCTTCCTTGCGCTCGATCAACACGGTGTGGAAGTTGGGATTCTGGATGCGGCGGAACACGTTCAGCATCGAGGATTCATAGTAGCGCGAGCCGAGCGGCTTGATCTCGCCATAGCCGAACAGGTTGCTGATCTCGGACAGCTCCTCGGCCGCTTTCAGCGCGGCCGGATTGTCAGACTCGAAGTTATCGCCGTCGGAGCAATGGAACGCATACACATTCCACAAGGTCGGATGATAACGCGCCGCGATGATTTCCAGCGCCTTCTGATAGCCCGACGAAATAAACGTCCCGCCCGATTCGCCCTTGTGAAAAAATTCTTCCTCGGTCACTTCGTTGGCTTCGGTATGATGCCCGATGAAAACGATTTCGACATTGCGGTAGCGCGTCGAGATGAACTGGTAGAGCAGGAAGAAGAAGCTGCGCGCGAGGTACTTCTTCATGGTGTCCATCGAGCCCGAAGTGTCCATGATGCACATAACCACGGCGTTGGACTCCTCGCGCGTGTCGGTCTCGATATGCTTGTAGCGCAGGTCGCGCTGATGGAACGGGAAGCGTTTGCGCACGCGCGTGACGAGGCCCGGTGCAGCGCCACCGTTGAGCTCCTCGCCAGCCTCGACCGTTTGGTCGAGGTCCTCGATATTCTCGCTCGCGTCATCTGCAAGATCTTTGGGTGCAAGACCGTCGGGCGTGGCTGATTGCGTGCCGCGCTGCGTCGCAAGCATTCGCATCACACGCTGTTTGGCGCTGCGCCGCTTGTCGAGGCGCACCCGAATTCCAACCTGCCGATAGCCTTTGCGCTTGCTCGACTTGTCGGACATCACCTCGCGCAGCGCTTTGCGCTCGAGGTTGGGCAGCTCGAGGTCCTCGAACATGATGTCGATGAGCTCCTCGAGGGTGACGTCGGTCTCGTAATAATCCACGCCAGGTTTGTCCCCGCCCTGACCCTCGTTAACCTGACCCGGTTGCTGGCCAGCCTTGCCGACCACCTGGCCCTCCTGCGCGTTGCCATCGCCGGTGCCGGCGCCGGGAGCATTTTCGCCGAACACGAAGCGATACTCCTTGATGCCGCGCAGGGGGACCTTGATGACGCGGTCCTTGTTTTTGCCGATGATGGATTCCTCGGCGATGATGTCGGCGATGTTCTCGCGAATCGATTCTCTGACCTTTTGGCGATGGCGCAGGCGGTCGCCGGCGGAGCGGTCGGAGCGTTCGGCCTCGGCCGGTTTATAGTCGCGGAAGATTGAGTCTGAGGTTGGCATTCAAATCACCTCGAACCTAACCCCGCCCCCTTCCCTTTAGGGAAGGGGAGTCGGAGGGGAAAAGGCCAATAGAGTCGGGGATAAAGTGGGTTTGTTTTGCGATACGATGGGTGTGGAAGGCTAGCCGTTCGAGATTTCCTCGTAGGGGCGGTTAGCGAACCGCCCGCAGCGATGGCGCGAGGGAGGAAGATCTTCGCGATCGCGGCATCGCCTCGGCAGACCTAACCCCTAGCCCCTTCCCCTGAAGGGGAAGGGGGACCAGAGGGGAAAAGCCTTGCAAATCGGCCGTAAAGTGGGTTTGTTTTTTCATTCCAGGATGTGCCAGGTGAAGCTCCCGACCGGATTGGGACGATCCTCACCTCGCATGAGAGGGCGCTGGATCAACGGCTCGGAAGGCAGGGCAGAGAAAAAACCTCTAAGGATGGGCATTAAGTGGCTTTGTTTCGCCTCTTCCGCAGTGCGAACATGGCCGCCCGCATCGCCCTCGAGAACCTTCCATTTCAACGCAGGAGGAACATAGAGCGAGGAACTTTCCAGCTCGAGGCTGGAGGAAAAAAAGCCCCGGTATTCGAAGGTAATTTGGCTTTGTTTTGTCATTTTAACTGATCGTTGTCGCCCTTTGCTCTTTGTCTTTTCCGGCTCCCCTTCCCCTTCAGGGGAAGGGGTTGGGGGTTAGGTCAGCGATGCCACAAATCCCCATCATTCCAAAGTAGAATATACACCAGTTTCCTCGATGATTTGGCTTCGTTTCGTCAATTTGCGCGCTCGCGAATCGCTTCGCGTAGATCCTTCGCTCCCGCAGCCTCCGCTCAGGATGACAAGCAGGAGAGGCTTCGGCGACAAAGAAAAGCGCGGCCGGAGGCTCGGCCTCCGCCGATACCCGGCCGCGCTCGATGCGCTCATTATGCCGCTATCCTCAATCCTTCCAGAGGTTGTTCGCCGCGTACTTGAGGACCACATCGACGCACGATTCGCAGTACCCGTTTTCCAAGAGATTCTGCACCATCGAGCTGTACTTGGTGCTCTGCTCCTCGTCGCGGGTGCGCGCCTTCGTTATGATGCGCGAGATATCCCGTACCGAGGTCATCAGCTTCTTCTCGATGGCCTCTTTCAAGGGCTCGTAGCTCTTGTAGCTGACCTTCTCACCGCGGCGCGAGGTTGCCCATAGATACGCGATGACTTCCTGACGGAAGCCGTCGGCCGCCGAGCCGATGATCGCGATCTGCTCCTCGATGCTCTTCAGGAAGCCCTCATCAGCCGGGAGCTCTTCCTTGGTATTGCGGTCGCGAACCTTAGTCTTGTTGACGTATGCCTCGGCATGGTCGAGGTAATTCTGGAACAGCGCCTCGGCCTGCTCCTGGTACGAATAGACGAATGCGCGCGTAATCTCTTTTTCGAGCAGGTCCAGATATTCCTTGTGCAGCGTGTCCTGCAGGAATTCGAGATACTGCTTGCGCTGATCGTCGGCCATGTCGGCTTCCTTGGTCATGCCGATGAGCGATTCGCGCACGTTGATTGGATTGATGCAGTTGCCGCTGACGTTGTCCGACAACGCGTTGTCGAGCGCCTTCATGATGAAGCGAGTGGAGATTCCCGACATGCCTTCGCGCTTGGTGTCGTCCTTCAGCTCCGCGACATCGATTTTCTTGGTGCGGCCCTTCTCGACCACTTCCTCGCCGTTGTAGAGCGCGAGCTTCGTCATCAGATCGCATTTCGAGGTCGGCTCGAGGCGCGACAGAATCGCGAACATCGAAGCCAGCTCCAAAGTGTGCGGCGCCACGTGGGCGCGGAAGTCCGAGTTGCGGATAATCTTCTGATAGATCTTCACTTCCTCGGAGAGGCGCAGGTTGTAGGGCACCTTCACCACCACGATACGATCGAGGATCGCTTCGTTGGTGTGGTCGGCCTTGAACTTCTGCCACTCCGCTTCGTTCGAATGCGCGATGATGGTGGTATCGACATACACCATGCCATGGCGGCCGGGCGCGGGAATGACTTTTTCCTGCGTCGCCGTGATCATCGCATGAAGATACTCGGTCTCGTTCTTGAAAACTTCGATGAACTCGACCATTCCGCGGTTGCCGACGTTGAGCGCGCCGTTGAGCTCCAGCACGCGCGGATCGCCTTCGGAATATTGATCGAGCTTCGAGATATCTTCCGAGCCAATCAGGACCGAGGTGTCCTGGTTGTTCGGATCGACCGGCGGCACGACGCCGACGCCCACTCGATTGCGCTTGGAGAAACTGCGCGTGATGATCGGAAATTCCTCGTAGCGCTGGCCGTAGTCCTGCTTCAGGCGATAGCGGCATACCGGGCAGAGGTCGCCCTCGATATGGACCCCGAGCATCTTCTCGAACTCGCGCCGCAGATGGCGCGGGATGAGATGCAGCGGCTCCTCGTTCATCGGGCAGCCTTCGATCGCATAGACAGGCGCCGCCTGCTCGAGGCCGCGCTGCACGCGCTCGACTAGCGAGCTCTTACCGGAGCCGACCGGACCCATCAGGTAGAGGACCTGGCGGCTCTCTTCGCCCTTGAGCGAGGCGGAATGGAAAAAGCGGACTATCTGCGAGACCGTTTTTTCAATTCCGAAGAACTCATCGGCGAAGAAGTTGAACACCTTGACCGGCTCGTCCTTGTGCAGCCGCTTGGAGCGCGGATCGTCAGAATCCTGGACGCTGCGCACGCCCACCGACATGATCATGTCGTAGATGCGCGCGTGAGAAAGCTTGGTCATCGTGGGATCGGCTTTGACCACGTCGAGGTATTCGAGGAGGGTACCTTTCCAGCGCGTGGACTCGCGCGCCGCGCGATCTTTTTTGATGACATCTTCGAAGTTGGTATCCGCCATCCGCTGACTCCTAAACCAAAAAAGTTATGGGCGTTGGGGGAAAGGAAGCTGATGCTGCTAAGGGGAGGATCCTTGGCCTCGGAAGCGTTGTATTATCTTCGACACGCATCCCGAGCGCCAGTATAACGGACATTCTGCAAAGCAACAAGCTAACTAACTCCTTTTCGTCTAGACATTGTTCCTCACCATCACGCCTGATCATAGACGCATTCGGTTTCTCGCAGATTCATGCTGACTCGGCCTCATTTCGCCTGAGTTGCGTCAAATTCTCCCCTCACCGGGACGCTATCGCCGAGAATCAACTTGCCGCGATCGTTCACCACCTTCGCCGCGAAGTAGTGATCGTCGTGCGCGAACGATACCCACCACTTCTCTTCCGCCGCACGATGTAAGTAATGCGATTTCTGTTCCATCGTGCGGAGCGCATCGAGGTCGTACGCCTGGTTCCATGGCCCACGGATGTGCGAGCGGGTCGGCACGATATCCGCCAGATGCACGAACGCGTCGCCGCCGTCGCGCACGATCGCCACCTGATGATCATACGTATGGCCGCCGGTGACGGATGCGGTCACGCCGGGGATCACCTCGGTGTCGCCGACCACCGCTTCGATGGAGGCCTGCGTCGGCGCGAGGATCTCATGCATATGGCGATAGGCGGCGCGCAGCCGCTCGTTGTGAGAATCGCGCGCGGTCTCCAACTCGCCTTTTTGTACGATCAGCTTGGCCTTGGGAAATGCGGGCATCACGTTGCCCGATTCGCTTTTGCGAATCAGCCCGCCGCAATGATCGAAATGCAGATGCGACAGGATGACGTGGGTGATGTCGCCGAGTTCCATCCCCATCGCGTGGAGATGGTCGGGCAGCCATCCTTCGTTGTGCGAGAAGATCTTGCGCTCGACCGACGACAAGCGGTTGCCGATTCCGGTATCGACCAGGATCGCGTCGCGGCCCTTGATGATCAGTGGGCAGGTCAGGTTGAGGCGGATGCGATTTTGCTCATCGGGCGGATGCTCGCGCTTCCAGAGTTCGCGCGGGACCACGCCGAGCATGCATCCACCGTCGTTCCACCACAGCCCGTCGGTGAGAAACGCGACGGTGAAAGCACCGATCGCGATTTTTTCCGGCACATCCACCCAGCGTCAATCATTTCGCAGCGGCAGAGTTGTCACAAGTACATCATGTTCCAAGTAACCACAGGCCTATCAACAGCGCGACGGCCCCGCGGAGGAGAAACGAGTCGCTAGGGCGGCGGCATCGGTTTGCGCGCGCCATCCACGGGGACGAATTTCCAACTCGGTTTGGCTGTAGATTCCGATCCAGTTTCCTTGATGATTTTGTAGGTCCCGACAATGAGGCCCGCCGAGGGGCAGCAATCGGGGTCGCCCTTCTTCGCGAGTGCGAGTTCGAAATGCGGAAACTTTCCGTCATCGAAGAAGTTTACATCGTGAGAGGAGAATTCCTCGCCCGGTCGAAGCAGCGTTTGGAATTTCTTGTCTGCTGAATCGATTTCCACCGGAAGCAGATCGTTCGCCTTGCGATCAATTACGAAGAGGTCCTCGTCTGTACAGCAACGGGTCCCGCTAACGATGTCGAGAAATTGGTTCTTTTCGCCGTCGGGCTGGCCGGCGGGAGTAAACAGGCTCGGGGGACTAATTGTCTGATCGACGTCGGTATTGGCCTCGATCACTTGCAGTTGCTCATATTTGTCGGTGCCGAGCTTCTTCCAGATCGCGACCCGGTCGCCGCGATCTTTGCCCTGATGAAAGCTCACCAGAAATCGGCCGTCATCGATCGGGAGTAGCGACGTCAGCTCCAGTGGATATTCGTGATCGTCGTCGGCCGGGAACGTCGCGACGATTTCCGCCTTGGTGTAAATCTTTCCCGTGTCGTTCGGCTCAGGTGTCGATTCCGGCAGGGGCGCAAGGTTTGTCAAACCCGCCTCTGCCATCGGACCGGGGACATCCTGAAGTGCGATCTCTGCATCCTCCCGGACGATGTTGCTCTTGTCGTGCGCCGCCGTATCCACTAACGCACGCACTGCATCATCGGGAAGCGGATGGAGCCGATTGATCCCCGACAGTGTGTCGACCGCGCCGTCGCGAATGTAGAAATCCTTGTTCTTGAGCGCCGCGATAAGCGCAGGCACCGCCGCATTCCCGAGCTTCGCGAGCGTGTTCTTCGCGTCGTAGCGAATCATGTCATCGCGGTCGCGCATCGCTTCGATAAGCGCGGGAATCGCAGTTTCATCGGCACCGAGATTCTCTATCGATGCGAGCGCTGCTTTGCGCACCTCATCGACGGGATCATGCATCAACGCCTCGGATAGTGCGGGTACCGAGTTCTTTCCACCGACCTTGCCGATCATCTTAGCGATGTAAAACCGGGTGGTATCGGCCGGCGTCGATTCATCAGGCGTCTCGTTCGGATTTCGTCCCACGGTGAGCAGATGCGCGAGGTCGGGAAGCGCCTCATTCGCCTCGGGCCCCATCGTCTCGAGTGCGGCGGTCGCGCCACCCGAATTCATGCCGTCAGGTCTATTGAGAACCTCGATCATTATCGGTATCGCGGCGCGGTTGTGGGGATCGATAGTCAGCAGTGCAAATGCAGCGTCCTCTCGAAGCTCGGGATCGGGATCTTTCAGGACATTGGCGAGTTCTCCGGCTGCCGATGCGGCTGGCGGTCCGATGCTGCGCAGCGCTTCGATTGCCATGCTTCGGTTGTCCCGCGGGCTATCGTGCAGCATCGCCGCGATGTCGGGAGTGGCGTCCTTCGCGCGCGGGCCGAGGCCGCTCAGCGCCTCGACCCCCGCCAGGCGAATTTCCGGTCTCTTGTCCTTTAGCCTCTCGCGAAGCTTTGGCACCAGCATCCGCGCATCGGCGTCCGAGGCATTGGAGAATTGATTGGCAGCAACCCCGCGCACGGCGCCATCATCGCTGCTCAGCGCTTCAAGCAGAATCGGCCACACCGCGGAATTGTGCTTCCCCATGTCGCCGAGCACCCACAGCGCGCCAACGCGCGCGTTGGCGTCTGTACCACGCACCTCGGCGGTCAAGTCCGCTATGGGTAGTCCGCCCCCATCGGCGATGGCTTTGCGCACCTCAGGGTAGGGAAATGCCACCGCAGAAAGCATCGCGTTTTCAGCCTCGGGAGGGACCGGCTTCATCACCATCAGCGCGGTCGCAGCTTCCTTGCGGCGGACAGGATCGGGATCCTGAAGTTGTTGAATGAGCGCGGAGGTTTTCGAAGATGCCTGGGGCGACGAAGCCGGTTGCGCACGCGCGGTCGTAACGATCGCCATGACCATCAGGAAAGATCTCAGCGCAATTGTCCTAGTCTCGCGGGAAAGCAATTGACTCCTCGCTAGCGCTCGGTGATGCCTTGTAAACCCAAGGGGCGGGCGGTGGCAAGAGGCGCAATCCCGCCAGTCATTCGCCGAGTAGCCACAGCCCTATCAACAGCGCGACGGCACCCAGGATCATCACCGTGAGGTTAGAAACAATCAGTCGCCGTGCCGCGCGATGCGCCTCCGTGGGCTCCGGTGACATCAGCATCCGCTCAGCTCGCCACGACGTCGTCAGCACGCCATACATCGCGAGCAGGATGCCGATCTTCAAAAATAGCAATTCGATGAAAGTGTTGGAGAACGCGAAGCCGCGCATCAAGCCCGCGATGTAGATGTTGACGATGCCGCTGGCGACGATGAACAGCAGCGCGCCCAGCCCGATGCGATTGATGATCGGCGCGACGCGCCGCACCATCGCAATGCCCTCATTATCCTCGAAGCCGGTGGCTCCCGCAGCGATGACGAACACCGCGGCGTCGCATGGATTGGCGCCGCCGACCGCATGCAGCCACAGGATGGTGGTGCGC
>VFSW01001882.1_pt1 | contig 31759 bp, 28 predicted proteins | sample 5358111 | NCBI WGS metagenome assembly VFSW01 (sample SAMN11554181, study PRJNA540505) | mine drainage metagenome | isolation source: sediment from site ElyBrook_90M | place: USA: Ely Copper Mine, Vershire, VT | collected 2017 | reverse complement strand
CCAACCCCACCCCGGGGCTGGGCTGGGATGGCTCGAACCGGCATATACTGCGCGGGCGCTAGGCGGGGCTGAGCCGGATGGCGGCCGACGGCAACTAAGGCGCCATGCGGCCTTGTGGGGGGCGCGCGGCGGGCAGGGGGCGGGCCCGCAGGGCAGGCATCCGCAAACGGCAAAGGCAAGGCTGGCGCGGTGTGCAAAGGTCAAGGCGTGGTGTGGCCGCGGAACAGGAAGACCAGGTCGATAATCAGAATAACCACGATGGAAAGCTCCAGAATAAACGCCCGCCCCTGGTGGAACTGCTCCACCATGAATTGATAGAGCTCGCCCGCCGTGCGCAGTTTTTGATCCACCAGATTCTTATAGTCTGCCACGCCCACCTTGGCGGCGGCCAGGCGGTAAAGCCGCGCGAAAAACATATCGCTTAAGAATTTGATGGCATTGTCGGTGTGTTCTGAGAGTTCAATGACATCCAGGCGGATCGTGTTCAAGCGCCCGGCCTCGCGCGCCAGGCGCCACGGCCCCAGAATGCCGCTGCCTTTCTCAAGCGTGCCGTACACCTTTTCAAGGACGCGGGTCAGCAGGTTATCGTAATGCCGAAACTCCAGTAGCTGAGTATTGGCATACTCAAGAAGCTGCAGCGTGGCCGAAGCGCCCTCCAGGCTGTCGTACACCAGCGCCGCCGTCCAGCCCACCACCAGCAAATCCGAAGGGTAGTAGGAGAGGCTGGATTGCAGAATCTCCTGGCGCTCCAGGTCTGAAAGGGGAAGCGTCTCGCCGCGGACGACCCGGGCGATGACGGCGCCGTATTGAGAAAGCAGTTCGGGCGCGGAGAAGGGATGGCCATCATCACGCAAGGCCTCGCGCAGATGGATAATGCAATAGTCCTCGCTAAGCCAATCGGTGTAGGGGCGCACCATGGCCTGGCTGGCGTTTCCCAGGCGCTCGCGAATCAGTTCACGAGCCCGTGCCTCCAGGCCGGGAGCGTCAATCCAGCGGCTGGACTGGTCCACCAGCGAATCCCAATCGCCGGCGAACTGCAGTTCCATCTCGATGCTAACAACGCCGTAATCGTAGTATTTCAGAGTGGCATCAAAGCGCTCGCCGGTTTCAATCTGAATAGAGCCGGCGGATTCCACGACCGGCGGCCGCTCAAAACGCACGTAGTCCGGAGTGCGATGCACAAAAGCGGGAAGGCGCGCCGGCGGCTCATGCCCCAGGATGCGACGCAGCACGTCAAGCCGTATGGCCTCCGCCACATCATAAAGCACCAGGTTGCGAAAGGCACCAGAAAGCTTCATGAATCCTCGCGATGGCAGGCATAGCCAGGCTCAGGCCTTGCGCAGCACCATGCCCAGCAGGCTTAGCAGCAGCGCTCCCCAGAAGGCGGCGATAAATCCCCTTACTTCAAACCCGGGTACAAATCCGGAAGCCAGCATGAGCATGAGGGCGTTGATTACCAGCAGAAAAAGGCCGAACGTGATGATGGAAAACGGTATAGTGATGACTTTCAGAAAGAATCCCAGTGTGCCGTTAACCAGGGCAATTACCAGCACGGCCAGCAGCGCGGAGCCAAAACCCCTTAAGCGGATTCCGGGCACCAGATGGGCAATTCCCAGCAGGCACAGTGCGGTGATCAGCCAATGGATGAGAAGGCGAGTCATTGTAGTTACCCTTAGGATGCAGGATAAAGCTGGAAGGCCACCGCGCTTGTTCCGCATCCCGGCCGCGGTCGGCACTTTTCACCTTACCCGATTCCCGTGGGGGGTGTCTACGGTGTTGGCGGAAGGTCTGAGCCGAGCAGGCAACAAGAGTTGGGCCGCGAGGCGGCCTCATATATGGCCAGCCTCGCGGTCTCCAAGTAATGGGTTCACTGGTTAACCGTTCCAACCTTGCTTTCCAGCGTGGCGAATGTCTCTTTGGCTTCGCCATAATCAACATAGTCGCCGACCAATGTTGCGAAGTCCTTAGTGAGCTGATAGTTCGCTGAGAGCAGTTCCTTATATCCGTGGTGCGCAAAAGCACCTTTGTTGTCATTCAGGTGATTGATGGTGGTCGTAGTGTTTGCCGCCACCTCTTTCAGCAATGGAGTGATGTGGTCAATTGCGTCCTTTTGCCATGCGGATGCGCCGTCTCTGGCGTCATTCATCTGTTGCAGCAGGCGGCCCAGTTTGTTTACATGTTCTTTAATTATGGTGATCTGGGCAGCATGGCTTTCCCAGCTCATTTTGCTGCGGCCGTAGGACTCCATCAAAGCTGCATCTTTTCTCAACTGCACCGCTGATGAGCGGGCATCTTTAAACAACCCGGCAACGGTTGTGGAATCCTGAGCTTCGCTCGTCTGAGCGACGATCTGCGGCGCGGCGAGCAACAATGTGGCTAGTGTTATCACCAAGCCGGCCATTATTGCCCAGATTTGCGTTTTGCTTGTCATCGATTTGTCCTCCCTATCTTTCCGTTACAGGTGGAGACTCGTATTACCGCACCTGCTCTTCATTGACATTATCCTCAGTAGCGTAATGTGAAGCAGTGAGCCTCAGCACCCCCGGCTGTGAGCGTACAAAACGCGCAACGAATTGATAATAAATTACGTGGAAGAACCACGCGGGCCCACAAGCAGCTTGTTGCGAAGGTACTGTTTCTTGGGGGTTTGCAATAGCAGGTGCTAACGGGATTACCCAGATAAAGATCTTGCGGAGCGGCTAAGGCTGCTGGCCGCCCCGCCATCTCTCAACCCAGCCGGCGAAAACGCCCGGTGCAGATTGAGTGAGTTACAGAAAGGCTTCAGAACTGCTCGCGCTCTTCTGCCGGGGCATTATGCGGCTGGCCGCGAGCAAGCCGATAATCCCCAGAAACGCCAGCACAAAGGTAGTGGGTTCCGGGGTGGGAGTGACGGCGCGCTCAAAGTCGGTATAGGCCAGGTCAGCCACCTGCATGTGCCCCTCTGTCGTAGGATGCAAGCCATCCCAGAACAGGTAGGTATTGGGATCCACGTTCAAGCCCTGCGCCGGGCTGTTGATATTGGCAAACCCATACGCGGCGGGATCCGCAAGGATGCTGTTGAACAGCGAGTTGACGTCTACGCCTACCAGGGTTATCGATGGGAACTGCATCTCGATTTGCTGCATAGCCGCAGCCCACTCGGAGTCAAACAGGCCGGAAAGGGCATTCAGCGTGGTACTCTCGCCGGAAGCCAACCCGAAAGGGGTATCGCCCAACGGAGGAAGATTCAGCCACATAAAATACTTACCGCCGTCAGCCGCCAGCGTGTCGATGTTCTGCACCAGATTGTCGACCGCCGTTTGCGGGGACACGCCGTTCAGAATGTCATTGGCGCCTCCCCAGAAAGTGTAAAGAGTACTCGAAGACAGGCTGGACGATTGGGTAGAAAGGTAAACATTCACCTGATCGCCGATGTAGGGCACACCATTGTTATTGGGAAAGTTGGGATCGTTGCCGGTTTGGGCGCTGCCAAACGCAAAATTGGCGCCTCCTGTACCAGCCAGATACGGTGTTGGAGAGGAGACGTTCAATAGCGTGGCCAGTTGCTGGTCCCACACCCCGACCGGTCCCGTTGTGGCCGGCGCAGAGTTGGGGCCATCCGTAAAAAGCCCGGTGGCGTACGCCGGCGGGCCGGGAAGCAAACCGCTGGTAGCGATATAAGTGTTCCCGGTATCCGAAAGGCTGTCGCCAAAAACCACCATTTGCGTAACCTGACCCGCAAACGAGGCTGAGGCAATGCTGAACAAAAAGGCAAAAGCAGTGAGAAAAGTTGCGATTCTTTTCATGGTTCCCTCCACCAACCTGAAACTGCAATTGTGGAGAAGATGATAGTACGTAAACAGGAATTTAGAAAGCCCGAGAGTGTGGAAATGCGAACAACCCGCCCGGACGGCGGTTAAAGACGTGGAAAGCAAGGCCCAATTCAGGCGTGGTGCACAGGCTGAATCTGCACAATTACCCGGCAAGGCGCGTGGCGGGCTACAAACTGCACGGTCGATCCAAGGATCACTTCGCTTAGGCCGTGCGCGCCGTGATAACCCATGACCAGCAGGCTTGCGCCGGAACTTTGAGCTTCGTCAATCAAGGCCGGACCCGCTTCGCGAGCGCGCACAAGGCGAGTCTCGATAGCCGCGGTCCCCCATGTGGAAGCAGCCTGGCGCGCCGCGGAAAGTACCTGCTTGCCGGGTTTATCCAAAGCCTCCGCGTCGGCATCCAGGGGAAGAGCCGGCGGCACCTGTACCACATGAACCAGCAGCAGGCTGGCTTTGGTTCCGTTGGCCAACTGAGCGCCCAGTTGCGCCAGCGCCTCCACGGACTCCGCATCTCGCAAAGCCACCATCACTTTGGGTCTTTCCATATCCGCCTCCTCTGGCCGTACATTAGCTGCAAGCCCTGATCATTATTGCGCCCGCTGAATTCCCGGCCCGCCTTGCAACACCGCTCTCACAAAGAACAACCGCTGGGGGCCAGGTTATTCGCCTGGGGCGGCGGCGGCGGAGCCTGATCTTTCCGCTGCAAAACCGGTGGCTGATCAGTGGCGGGCTGCTTGCTTTTGGGCTCTGCCTGTGGAACGGGCGCCGCCTCGTTGGGGGTTGGCCTTACCGCCGGCGGCCCGGGCGGCGACGGCAGCACCTGCTCGCACTGAGCCTCCGTAGGTTCAAGGCCTTTCAGCGTTGGAGCTTTTTCATCACGCTCCACCTGCGCCTTGCTCTTGTACATGTATCTCTGCAACCGCGCCTTTACTTCCTGGAATTCGGAAGTGTCGGTTACAAACTGGCGGTCCGGCACCACCGACTGCAGCGCCTTGTACTCACTCAGGGAATTCAGGATGCGGTCGCCGAAAGCAGGGTGAGTTGCAAAAAACGATGTGCGGCTGGCATAACCTTCCTTCTGGCTCATTTGGTCAAACAGGTCGATAAAACCGCGCGGATCGTAGCCGGTTTTCCAGGCGTACTGCATGCCCAATTTATCGGCTTCCAATTCAAAGTCGCGGCTTACGCCCAATGCGTTAATCGTAAAAACCAGACCCAGACCGTTGAAGATAGCCTGCAGCAGCAGGCCTTTCAGTTGATAGGCCAGATACGATGCGGCATAAAACAATCCGGGCGCAAACACCTGCAAGCCGATCATGGTTGCCAACTGAACAATGCTGAAGGTTTTGCCTTTGTTGGCCAGCCGATTGGCATGCCGGGCGGAGATGTGCGCCATCTCATGCGCCATAACTCCGGCCAGTTCCGATTCGTTCTGGGCGGCAAGAACCAGCCCGGCAAAAATCACCAACGGCCCGCCCGGCAACGCCATGGCATTAGCTACCTGCTGCGGCTGGCCGCGCGTATCCAACACCAGCTTGCCGTCTTTCCGGACTTCCTGCTGCACCAGAAACACCTGCAAGGGTACCTGAAGATCGCTGTTGCGGGCAATATTGTTGGCCAGCCGGTTCACGTACTCTTTAACCACGGGGTCGTTAACGTCTTTGGGAAAAAGGTTGCGTTGCCGCGCCGCGTCCAGTTCCTTCTGGCCCCAGGCCACGTCCTTTTGCTGGTCCTTGAAAGGTTTTTGACTGCCGCGGTTGCCGATGTCAAGAACATTGCCGAAGGCGCGTTTGGCAATAACGCCGCTCGACACTTCCTGGATGATCCGCTGGTTGTCGGTTGGCCATTCCGACAGCAAGTTCAGCTTGGCTGTCTGAACGTCAAGGGAAATCTCCTGCTGCAGAAAAGTAAAGGTCTTGGCGGTCACATCCTGGCGTATTTTCGCGATCTCGCATTGCAGCTTCACGCGCTCCTTCATGATGGCGGGATCTTTGGTGTTTGTGCCCAGTTTGGATAATGCCTGCTCCCGTGCGGCCACGTCTTTGTCCCCGGCTTTGGCATCCGCCTTGTATCTGGACTCAAGAGCGTCGCTCTCTTTCTTTAGCGACTGGACCTTATCGAGAATGGCGGTGCGGTTGAACTGGAACTTTTCCGCTAAAGCAGCAATTTCCAGCGAGGGGAGTTGGACAACTTCATCCAGGCTGGGCGGGGAGGTGAAATCCTGGGCTGTCTTTTCCGAAACGGGTTGGGTTTTCTGCGGGGCCTGCGGAAGCCCGCCGTAGGCCCAAACACCTTGCAGGGTCAACAGCCAGGCCAAGAGGATTGCGATCAATGGACGGATATTACCCATCGGCGTACCTCCTTCAACATCACGCCGCTCGGCGTATGGGCGCGTATAACTTTTGTCTACAACTCAAACTCTGGTACCGGCGCCGTTTGGGCGCTGTACCTGGGGTCACCTCCCCGTGTGACCAAAGTCACATACCGATCCGGATACAAGATTCATTTTTGTATGTAAAGGGCCACAAGCAACGGTCGCCGACGCACACGCTCGGCGGGTAAGCCCACTTTACCACAGGTGGCAAGCGCCAGGAAGGCTATGCGCGGGGCGTCGCCCGGGAAGCCGTGCAACTGTGATATGGATAAGAGTGGTATGGAAAAGAAGAAGCTGAACTGGGAGCATTTTATTGCCGTGGGTGCGATCGCGGGCATCCTGGCGCACCTGGTGATGCGTTTTCTGCTGCGCCTTCCACCGGATTTAACCCACATTCCTTTGCTGGTTGTGCTCTTCGGGGGAGGCGCGCCCCTGGTGATTGACCTTGCCGCGCACGTGCTAAAGCTTGAGTTCGGCTCCGACCTGCTGGCTGGCATCTCCATTCTCAGTTCTTTCATGCTTGGAGAATACCTGGCCGGGTCTCTGGTAGTGCTTATGCTTTCGGGCGGGAAAGCGCTGGAGACCTACGCCGTGCGCAGCGCTTCGTCGGTTTTGGAAGCGTTGTCCAAACGCATGCCGAACGTGGCCCATGTTCAGCGCAATGGAGCCTTTGCCGATGTGCAGCTAGGCGATGTAGCGGTGGGCGACCTGGTGCGCATCTTTCCTCATGAAATTTGCCCGGTCGATGGCGAAGTGATTGAGGGCCACGGCGCCATGGATGAGTCCTACCTGACGGGTGAACCCTTCCGCATGTCAAAAACGCCGGGGACCGCAGTGATATCGGGCGCTATCAACGGCGATCGGGCGCTAACCATAAAAGCGAAGCGGCTGGCAGTGGATTCCCGCTATGCGAGAATCACCGGGGCGATGCGTGAAGCCCAGCAGCGCCGCCCGAAGATTCGCCGCCTGGGTGACGCGCTGGGTGCGTGGTACACGCCCCTGGCGGTGGTGATCGCGGTGGCTGCCTGGCTTCTTAGTGGCAATTCGCACCGTTTTCTGGCCGTTCTGGTAGTGGCCACGCCTTGTCCCCTGCTGATTGCCATTCCCGTGGCCATGATCGGTTCTATTTCGCTTGCCGCCAAGCGAGCCATTGTGGTGCGTGATCCCGCGGTGCTGGAGCAGATTGACCGCTGCTCGGTAATGATTCTGGACAAGACCGGTACGCTTACCTACGGCAAGCCTCTATTAACTGAGCAACTGACGGCGAAAGGGGTGGAGCGAGTAAGGTTGCTAAGCCTGGTAGCAAGTCTCGAACAGTATTCCAAGCATCCTTTGGCCGGGGCGGTGCTGGCCGCGGCGAAGGTCGAAGGCATTTCTTTGATCGAAGCGGTGGAAATCCAGGAAGCGCCCGGCGAGGGATTGCGGGGGCTGGTTGAGGGGGTGCACGTGATGGTTACCAGCCGCAGCCACGTGCTGGAAGCCCACCCGGAGATGGAGGCTCTGCTTCCGCCCGCTGCCCCCGGGCTGGAGTGTGTGATTCTGCTTGAAGGCAGCTATGCAGGTATCTATCGCTTTCACGACGCGCCACGCCGCGAAAGCCGGCCCTTCATCAGCCACCTGGGCACGCGCCACCGCTTTACCAAAATCATGCTGGTTTCAGGCGACCGCGAGCCCGAAACCCGCTATCTGGCGCAAAGTGTCGGCGTGCAGGAAGTGTTTGCCTCAAAATCTCCCGAAGAAAAAGTTGCGATTGTGCGAGACGAGACGGCAAAGGCCAAAACGCTGTTCATTGGGGATGGAATCAACGACGCCCCGGCCCTGATGACCGCTACGGTAGGGATTGCCCTGGGCCCGCACAGCGAAGTGACAACGCAATCTGCCGGGGCGGTCATCATGGAGTCGTCACTCACCAGGGTGGACGAGTTCATGCACATTGGAACTCGCATGAGGTCCATCGCCCTGCAAAGTGCGGTGGGCGGCATGCTGCTGAGCACTGTCGGCATGGCTGCGGCTGCCTGGGGTTATTTGACCCCGGTGGAAGGAGCGCTGGCACAGGAATTTATAGATATTTTGGCCATCGTTAACGCCCTGCGCGCTGCTTTGCCTCCCCGCCGCCTGGACGACATCACGTAAGCCGGCCTATCGGCCATAATCGCCCTGTGGTCATTCTGCCGGCCGGCGGTTTGCGGGCAAGGTCCAATCACCGCTTGCGGATTGCCATTGCGGACTGCGGCGATGCGTTGTGACGTGCGGCACCGGGCGCGGTGAGCCTTGGTATTGGAATGCCTTCGTGTTTGTCATACTATGCGAAAGGGGAAGGTGACGCGCTCTTAGCGGCGGCGCGACCCGCGCCCCGAAAACGACGCCGCCCGGCTGCGCGTTGCATCCTGCACCGATGAGATAAACGGAAGGGAGCACGCACATGGCACGATTCTCCAAGATTCTCTGCCCGATTGATTTTTCCGACTTCTCCACCAAAGCCTATGCCTACGCGGAATCCCTGGCACGGCATTACCAGGCGGATTTGATTGTGCTGCACGTGATGCAGGGCCTGACCACCGTCTATCCGTATTATGGATTTGCTGAAGCCTACGGCGCGATGGAGGCCGGACTAACGGAGCTGCGCGAGAATGCATCCCGGGAGCTGGCCGGATTTCTGAAAGAGCACGCGCACGAAGGAGTGAAGTACGAGCAGGTGATGCTGGAAGGCGGAGTGACCGACTCCATTCTGAGCCTGGCGGGCGAAAAGAAAGCTGACCTGATCGTAATGGGTACCCACGGGCGGCATGGCCTGGATCATGCGCTAATTGGCTCAGTTACCGAAAAAGTGCTGCGCAAGGCCTTGTGCCCGGTGCTGGTGGTAATGAAGACTACCCACGATTTTGTGGCGCCCGATGCTCCGGATGCAGACCCGGTTCATTTACACAGGATATTGCATGGGACCGACTTTTCGGAAAACTCGGCGCGCGCCCTGCAGTTTGCTCTGTCACTGGCCATGGAGTATAACGCGGAATTGACACTGCTCCATGTGCTGGACGGACTTCCGGAAGGCAAGTCGCTTGAGGAAGAAACCCAGCGCCTGATCGCAGCCATGACGCACGATCTTCCGGAAGACGCCAAAGACTGGTGCACGTTGAAAACCATTGTGCGCGTAGGCCGGCCGTATCAGGAAATCATCCAACTGGGTTTGGAATCGGGAGCCGACCTGATTACACTCGGGGTGCGCGGCCGAAACGCGCTTGACCTGGCGATTTTCGGCTCCACAACCCACCGGGTCATTCAGCGCGGGTCGTGTCCGGTGCTGGCGGTGCACACGTAGGGTCAGGCCGCGGTTCATCAGGCATTCAAGGCGCACCGCTTTCAGCGCGTGATCGTTCCCAGGATGCAGACCACGGAGGAAATCACAGACGCGGGAGGGGATTTTGGGCTTTGTGACTGTGATCACAAGAACCTGTGATGACAATCATCGCCCAATGGTTCAGGGTTAGCTAATCTGCGAGTGCCAAGTGGGAAGCAACTCGAAGGCGGAGGCTGAACCATGAGACTGGAACCCTTTGTTTTGAGCTGGATTGCTATGGGCATCGTTGTTCTGGGGCTGGCTATTTACCGTATGACGGTCGCCAGTCACGAGGACGACACCCTGCACGTATCGGATAAAGAGGCGCGGCTTGTACAGGAACAGACCCAGACCTTTGCGAAGATTCGCACCATAGACCGCTGGGGTCAGGTGTTGACGATCGTGGTTCTGGTTTACGGTCTGCTGATTGCCGGCATCTACCTTTATCACGTTTGGTTGCAGAGCGGTCAGATTCCGAACGGCTAAAGATACGGATTGACGGTGCGGAGCGATGCCCTTGACGTCCTGGGCCGCAGCGCCGCGGTAACGCAACGTGTGTGTTCAGTGGTCGGCCAGGAACCTTGGGCCGCCGGCGCCCGACGGGCGTCCATCAGCCGGGATTCCGCACGATCATAAAAGGAGGCAAATGAAAATGGCTGAGCCCTCTACTGCAAAGTCAACCGAAGCACACACCAGCCCGACACGTGAGCCGGCTCACGATGTATTCCGGCACATCCAGGAGCCGCTGGACGCTTTTTTCCACCCTCAGACCGTGGCCTTGATTGGTGCGACAGAAACCGAGGGCAGCGTAGGGCGGACCATTTTGCGCAACCTGTTGGCTACCCCGTTTGGCGGAACCGTCTATCCGGTGAATCCCAAGCGGCGCAGTGTGCTGGGCATCAAGGCTTATCCCAACGTGGCTGAAATTCCGGACAAAGTTGACCTGGCCGTGATCGTGACCCCGGCCGCCACTGTACCCGCGATTGTTGGCGAGTGCGCCAGTGCGGGCGTAAGAGCCGCCGTGATTATTTCCGCCGGTTTCAAGGAAGTGGGCGAAAAGGGTGTGCAGTTGGAAAAGGAAGTTCTGGAAAAGGCTCAACGCAGTGGGATGCGGCTGATCGGCCCCAATTGCCTGGGTGTGATGATTCCTCCGGTGGGGCTGAATGCGACCTTTGCCAATGCCATGGCGCGCCCAGGGAAGGTTGGCTTTATCAGCCAGAGCGGAGCGCTGTGCACCGCCATCCTGGACTGGAGTCTGCGTGAGCAGGTGGGCTTCAGCGCGTTTATTTCCATCGGCTCCATGCTGGATGTGGGCTGGGGCGACCTGATCGATTATCTGGGCAGCGACCCGCTTACACGCAGCATCATCATTTACATGGAATCAGTGGGCAACGCGCGGGAATTTCTTTCCGCCGCCCGCGAAGTGGCCTTGAGCAAACCCATCATCGTTATCAAAGCCGGCCGCACCGAAGCGGCGGCCAAGGCGGCCGCTTCGCATACAGGAGCGCTTACGGGAAGTGACCAGGTGCTGGACGCCGCCTTCCGGCGCAGCGGCGTGCTGCGCGTGGATACGATTGCGGAGCTGTTCTACCTGGCTGAGATTCTGGACAAGCAGCCGCGCCCCAAAGGACCGCGCCTTACCGTTCTGACCAATGCCGGGGGGCCGGGTGTGCTTGCCGCCGACGCCCTGATGGCCGAAGGCGGAGAGCTGGCTCAGCTTTCACCGGCCACCATTGAAAGCTTTAACAAAATACTGCCTCCGCACTGGAGCCATAACAACCCCGTCGACATTCTGGGAGATGCGGACCCCGGCCGCTATGCCAAGTCGGTTGAGATTGCCGCGCAGGATCCAAACACAGACGGTTTATTGGTAGTGATGACGCCACAAGGCATGACCGATCCTTCTCAAACGGCGGAGCAATTGCGCTCGCACGCCAAACTGGATAGCAAGCCGATTTTGGCAAGCTGGATGGGCGGGGAACAGGTTGCGCGCGGGCAGGCCATTCTGACCAGCTCCGATATTCCGAATTTTCCATACCCTGATACCGCGGCGCGCATGTTCAGCTACATGTGGCGCTACAGCAATAACCTGCGATTTCTGTATGAAACACCCTCACTGCCGTCGGACCAGTCCCGCAGGGAGCACGCTACCGTCATTATCCAGCGAGCGCGCGCCAAGGGCCGCACGCTGCTGACAGAAATTGAATCCAAACAAATTCTTGACGCTTACGGCGTACCCACCATTGTCACCAGGATGGCGGCCAGCGAAGAGGAAGCGGCGCGGGCAGCCCGGGAAGTTGGCTACCCGGCAGTGCTGAAGCTTTATTCGGAAACCATCACCCATAAGACAGACGTGGGCGGCGTCAAACTGAACCTGTGCGATGAGAGCGCGGTGCGCCAGGCTTACCGCCAGATTGAGGCCGCGGTGCGGGAGAAGGCAGGTGCGGAGCATTTCCAGGGCGTCAGCGTGCAACCCATGGTGAAACTGGAAGGCTATGAGCTGATCCTGGGCAGCAGCCTTGACCCGCAATTCGGGCCGGTGTTGCTATTCGGTTCCGGCGGCCAGCTTGTTGAGGTTTACAAGGATCGCGCCCTGGCGCTGCCACCGTTGAATACAACTCTGGCTCGCCGCCTGATGGAGCAGACCAAGGTGTTTACCGCCTTGCGCGGCGTTCGCGGGCGCCCGCCCGTGGACCTGGTGGCGCTGGAATACCTGCTGGTCCACTTCAGCCAGTTGGTAGTGGAGCAGAGGTGGATCAAGGAGATCGATATAAACCCACTGCTGGCATCGCCGGAGCGCCTGGTGGCCCTGGACGCCCGGGTGGTGCTGCACGGACCTGAAGTGGCTGAAGAGAAGTTGCCCATCCCGGCCATTCGCCCTTACCCCAATCAATACTGCGGCAGCACCACCCTGCGCGATGGCACGACGGTTGCAATCCGGCCGATCCGGCCGGAGGATGAGCCCATGATGGTGAAGTTCCATGGGCGCGTCTCCGAGCAGAGCGCTTATATGCGCTACCTGCACGTGCTGAAGCTGTCGCAGCGCATCGAGCACGACCGGCTGATTCGTATCTGCTTTATCGATTACGACCGCGAGATGGCGCTGGTGGCCGAGCACAAGGACCCTAAAACCGAGGCGTGCTCCATTCTGGGGGTGGGAAGGCTGACCAAGAACCGGAACCTGCCGGAGGCCGAGGCGGCGGTTCTGATTTGCGACGAGTATCAAGGCCGCGGGTTGGGTACCGAACTGATGCGGCGATTGCTGGACGTTGCCCGGCGCGAAAACCTGCAGCGGGTGAAGGCCGACATGCTGGCGGAAAATCAAAGCACCCAGAACATTTGCCGCAAGCTGGGGTTCACCCTGCAACATGAAATGGGCGACCCCATCGTGAAGGCTGAAATAGCGCTGGAGCAGAGTGAGGGCAAGATTTAACTCCCGCGGGCGGCGTGCATAAACGCCCCGATCTGGCGGCCGGCAAGGGGACCAAACCCGAAGGCAAGCGGGCTGATCAGCTTAAAGGCAGTACCAGACGCGCTTCGCACCCGGCTCCGTTGGCGCGATTGCTTAAGGTGAGCAGCCCGCCATGCGCTTCAGCTATCTGGCGGCTGAGCACCAATCCGATCCCGGTGCCCCCCGGTTTGGTGGTAAAAAAAGGCACAAACAGATTTGCCGTTCCGGCCAGGCCCGGGCCTTCGTCTCGAATCCACAGTTCCAGGTTCGAACCGCTTCGGGTCCAACCCACACTTACTCCTCCGTGGGTCTGCAGGGCCGCATCGACGGCGTTGCGCATCAGATTGATAAGCAACTGCTCCATCTGGTCGCCGTCGGCTTGAACGGTAACCTCCGGCCCGGTCTTAATCTCAACCTTCATACGGGTTTCAAGTCCGGTTACGCGCTTTACCAAAGCCCCCACATCCAAGGGGCGTGGTTTGGGTTTGGGCAGCCGAGCCAGGCTGGCATAGGCGGCTGTAAAACGGCTTAGCGCCTCCGCCCGAGCGCCAACCACGCGCAAACCTCTCTCCAGATCCTGTTGCCAATCGGGAGCTCGCGGCTGGCGGTGCAGCAGGTCTTCCATGCTGCCGGCCAATGAAACGATGGGCGCCAGGGAGTTGTTGATCTCGTGCCCCAGCACTCTAACCAGACGCTGCCACGCTGCCAGCTCCTCTTCGCGCAGGGCCCGGCTTAAATCGGTAAGTACCAGAAGCTGCATCGGCGCCCCGCCCTGGCGGAACTGGCTGCGGCTTATCCCCCACCGTTTGGCCGGGCCGGGGGTTGCTCCAGAATTTAAATTTGGAACGTGTTCAACCCGATGCGGCTCGCCCTCAAGGCATGATGCCAGCCCCAGACTGACGGCGGGCGACCCTATGACTCTCTCTTCCGGCAGGCCCAGCAATTTTTGTCCGGCGTGGTTGGCCAGCCGCAGGCGATTGAACTCATCAAAAGCAAACACGGCCACATCAATCTCGTTCATTACCTTGCGCAGAAGAGCCGTTGCTTCCAAAGCTCCCAGGCGCTCGTGGTGCAGCGTGTCGGAGAGCGCGTTGGCCTCGCGCATCACCTCAGTTAACGAATCCTCGATGCGGGCCGATCTCGCCCGCATGGAAAAATCGCCCTCGCGCAATGCGGCCAGCAGATTGGAAAGCGTATGCAGGGGCGAAATCACGCGCTCGCGCACGGCAAGGGCGAACAAACCCCACCAGAGCACCAGAAATATACCCATTGTCCATGCGGAGGAAGCCGTCCAACCGCTTTTCCAGATCAAAATGAGGCTGGCAAGCATGCCGGGCAGGCCTGCCGCAAGAATAAGCAGCAGCAGGCGATTATCGAAGGTGAGGCGGCGTGGACGCGCGGGCGGCTTGCGAGGCGGAACCATTTCAGCGTTAACCCCGGTAAGGCGGCTGCCAACGCACCAGCTTACATCAAAGAGGGCCGCAGCGTGATTCGCGCCCCGCCGCGCTTCAGCGCGTGGCCTCGCTACCCTTGAAACCAAAGCGTTCCATGCGGCGGTAAAGGGCGCTGCGGCTAAGGCCCAGCGCCTGCGCGGCCTGGCTTACGTTGCCCTGGTAGCGCGTGAGGGCTTTCTGAACCAGCAGCCTCTCCACTTCCTCCAGCGGCATCTCATCCAGTTTGGGGGAAGCGCCGGGCAGTGAGCGCAGGCCCAGGTCCACGCTGGAAACTTCAGGACCCTCCGCCATCAGCACGGCCCGCTCTACGGTGTGGTTCAGCTCACGGACGTTCCCTGGCCAGGAATAATCCATGAGCAACCGGGTGGCAGAAAGGTCAAATCCAGTAAGAGGCTTGCGGTAGCGCTCTGCAAACGTCTTTAGAAAGCTCATTGCCAGCGGGATTACGTCTTCCCGCCGTTCGCGCAGCGGAGGCAGGTGGATTTCAACCGTGTTCAGGCGGAAGAGCAGATCCTCGCGAAACCGCCCTGCCGCCACTTCCGCCAGCAGATCCGCGTTGGTGGCGGCGAGCACTCTTACATCGACGCGCAGGGTGCGTGAAGAGCCTACCCTCTCCACTTCACCCGATTCCAGCACCCGCAGCAGCTTGGCCTGCTGGGCGTGAGGTACATTGGCAATTTCATCCAGGAACAGTGTTCCGCCATTGGCCAGTTCAAAGCGCCCGGCGCGGTCGGCTTTGGCATCGGTAAAAGCGCCCTTAACGTGACCAAAAAGCTCGCTTTCAAACACGCCTTCGGAAAGACCGCCTGCGTTCACCGTGATCAGGGGCTTGGAAGCCCGCGCGGAAATTGCATGCAGCGTTTGCGCCACAACCTCTTTGCCGGCGCCGTGCTCGCCGGTAATCAGCACGTTGGCGGCGGAAGGCCCCACGCGGCTGATCAGGTCCAGCACCGGCTGCATGGCGCGGGACGTCGCAATCAGGTTGGGGCGTCCCGGCTGGCGCAGCAGGTGATTTTCCGCCGCCAGCCGCGCGCCTTCCCGCAAGGCGCGGCTTAGCTCGACCTGATTGCGAAGAATCGCGGCCAGGCGCGCGTTTTCCCACGGCTTCTGCACAAAATCGCGCGCTCCTCGCCGCATCGCCTCAACGGCCAAATCCACGCTGCCCCACGCCGTCATTACGATAACCGGCAGCGTGCGGTCCATGGACTGGATGCGCTCCAGCAGGTTCAGACCCTCTTCGCCGGATGTCGTGTCGCGGGTGTAATTCAGGTCCATCAGCACGGCGTCGTAATCCCGGGCCGACAGCGCGGCCATCACGCCGGCGGGCGAGCTGGAGGATTCCACCTGGTAGCCTTCGGCCTTCAACAGCAGGCGCAGCGCTTCAATGACGTCCGCCTGATCGTCGGCCACCAGCACGCGCGGGGCTTGCCATGGGGTTGTCATCTAGCTGATCCAGCCATCCACCAGCTTGATAATCCTGGCGCCGTACGCCGCCCAGGCTTCGTTATGGGTCACCTGAATGATCGTTGTGCCCTCCTGATTCAGGCGTTTGAATAACTCCATAATTTCCTGGCCCTGCGACGAATGCAGATTACCGGTAGGCTCGTCGGCCAGTATCAGTCTTGGGCTGGCGATTACGGCCCGCGCCACAGCCACCAATTGCTGCTGGCCTCCGGAAAGCTGGCTGGGGTAAAGGTCCTTCTTGCCGACTATGTGAAAACGGTCCAGCGTGTCCGCAACAAGGGCTTGACGTTCTGACGCTCTTACGTCGCGGTACGAGAGCGGAATATCCAGGTTTTCAGCAACGGTAAGGTTATCCAGCAGGTGGTATTGCTGAAAAACAAAGCCGATGTACTTTTTGTTGATCTCGGCGCGCTGCTTCAAGTTGAGTTTGTGAATGGGATGATCCATGAGGAAGTATTCACCCACCCAGCCGCCTTCCAGCATGCCGATGATACTGAGCAGGGTTGACTTGCCCGCACCCGACGGGCCCATTATGGTTAGGAAATCGCCTTCTCTTACCTCCAGATTGATGCGGCGCAGCACGTAGTATCGCGCCGGGCCGGCGGGGTAAGACTTTTCAATATTCGTAAGCTGGATCATTTTTTCTCAACCTGTTGAGGGTAATATACGGGGTAATTCTGAGCAAGGGGGCGCCGGCAAGGCCGCCGCGGAAGCCGCTGAGGGTCTGGTGGCAAGAGCCAGGCTTTCAGTTCCCCGCCGGCTGGGCCTGGCTGGCGGCAGCTTCACCTGTGTGCTCGTCAACAATCTGCCCGTCGAAAAGGTTAACGGTGCGGCTGGCATAGCGCGCAAAGCGGGGGTCGTGGGTAACCATCACGATGGTTGAGCCGGCGGAGTGCAACTCCCTGAGCAGTGTCATTACTGCCTCGCCGTTTTTGGAATCCAGGTTGCCGGTAGGCTCGTCCGCCAGCAAAACCGCCGGTTCCCCCACCAGCGCCCGGGCTACGGCCACGCGCTGCTGCTGGCCTCCGGAAAGCTGCGAGGGATAGTGCTTCATCCGGTGAGAAATTCCCACGCGCTCAAGGGACTGCTGTACACGCTGCTTACGTTCAGCTGCCGGCATACCACGGTAAGTGAGCGGCAACTCCACGTTTTCGTAAACCGTCAAATCACCAATCAGGTTGAAGCTTTGAAAAATAAATCCCACTTCGCGATTCCGGATGCGGGCCCGCTCCCCCAGGTCCAGATCTTCCACCGGCGTGCCGTTCAGCCAGTACTTGCCCTCCGTGGGAGTATCCAGCAGCCCCATGATGGAAAGCAAGGTCGACTTGCCGCAGCCTGACGGACCTTCAATGGAAAGGTATTCGCCAGGGCGAATATCCAGGTGAATGCCCGACAGCGCGCGCGTTTCAATCTCATCGGTGTAAAAAACCTTGGTAAGGCTTTCCATCCGGATTAGTTCCTGGCCATTCGATGCCATATGCGCTCCTCTTTTCTGACTCTTACCTTACCTGATTTTTTGGTGCAATGCCTTTCTGTGCAGGGTCACTGCAGGCGAATGCGGTCGAAAGCATCCCAACGCGACATATCAGAAAGGATGACTTCATCACCCAGATTGAGCCCATTCAGGATCTCCACGGTAGTAACGGAAACCCGGCCCAGCTTCACCTGCACGCGCACAGCCTGTTTTCCGCCATCCACCACCTTAAACAACCCCACCGTGCTGTCACCCTGGCCAAACGCCGGGCGCCCCACGTATAGCACGTTGTCCAAATGTTCCAGCTCAATGGTGCCATCCACGCTCAAATCCGGCCGCGCGCCCTTGGGCAGGGCGCCATCCAGCGCCACATCAACGGTAACCGTGCCGTTTTGCACGGAAGGGTCAATACGGATTACATGTCCCGGTATCACGCCGTTGTGCGTGTCAATCGAAGCCGTCTGCCCAATCTGCACGTCCTTGGCCTGGGTTTCCGGCACCTTTAACTCCGCTTTCAGGCGCGCCGGGTCAACCACTTTTGCCAGCGTGGCGCCGGGTGAAACCTGCTGCCCTACTTCCACGGGAAGCTCCTGCAACACGCCGGAAACGCCAGCGCGCACTTCGAGCGCCGCCAACTGGCTGCTCTTTAGCTGATAGAGAGCGCGGAGTTGTTCCACTTTGGCCTGTTGAGCGGCTAACTGTGCCTTGACTGACTCAGCGTTGATCGCCAGCCGCTTCTTTTCAATTTCACTGTGGGTGGCAAGCGCCTGAGCCTTGGCTTGGGATAGCTGAGCGGTCAAAGGCGAGGCGATTCCGTTGGAAGCCAGCTTCTGATCAACCTCCGCCTGTAAGCTGGCCTGCTTATAGTCGGATTGCGCCGTGGTCGTGACGGAGCGCTGGTCCAGTTCCTGGCTCTCAAGCTGTACCTTAAGGCTTTGATACTGAGCTTCGGCGGCTTTCATTTGCCACTGTGCGTCTACGGTCTCCTGCTGCAACTGCGGATTGCTCAATTCTATCAGGACCGTATCCGCTTTTACGGGAGAGCCGGGCAGCACCAGGCGCCGCACCACTCGACCCTCCGTTACGGCCGGAATCCACTGGATTTCAAGCGGCGCCAATGTGCCAAGGCCAAGTACCTGTAGATCCATGGGACCCTGCTTTACCGTGTCTCTCCACACTGTGGCTGCGTCAACACTGGGCGGGGCTGGCTTTAGCTTTGAGAGCCCCAGAGTGATCAGCGGAATGGCAATAAGGGCAATCGTCCCAAATAAAATGGCTCGAATGCGGCGGCGACGAACTGCGTCTTTGCGTGGAATATCCATTAGCTCTTCTTTCTATACGCGGCAGCAGCGGCGGGCGTTAAAGCGGATATAGCCGGGTTCACGCTGCCTGCTTCACCAAAGTCCGGTGGCCTGAATCATCGAGCATCCCAGTTCTAATGGCCTGCGGGCACTCTAGCCTGCGCCTTCCGCCCATCCGGTCGCCATCAGCTTTCAAGGCATTTCCAATGCCACACCTACGGCCCCGTGTATCCAGTGTATTTGTAATAGGATAGGCAGGTTTCAGAGAACTCCGAGCTTAGGAAGGATGTCCGCTCATGGGATTGAACTGTCCGGAAGCGGACGACACTCTCGACATAACAGGCGGCGCAATTACGGCCAGCCCATGGGTAGCGGGAGGTGAAGCGTTCGAATGCCATGGCATCGCCTTATGATAATAAACGGAGAATGGCCGCTGCGGCATCATAGGCGGCGCGGGGCCGGGCGATTCCCGCGGCTCGCCGCCGCATCTCAAGCAATTCCTCAGGGTTGGCCAGCAATCGCCGCAGCGCCGGCGCCAAATCCTCCGCGGTCTTTATCCACAGGCCAGCCCGCCACTTTTCAATCCAGCGGCAGGTTCGCTGTTCGTTGCCCGGCAGCGGGTCAAAAGCCAGCATGGGAAGGCCGCACGCGGCGGCTTCCATCAGCGTACCGCCGCCGGGCTTGCTGACCAGCAGATCCGCCGCAGTCATCCATTCCAGCATGTTATCGACCCATCCAAGCACGCGGGCGTTGGGCAGCCCAGCCACCATACTTCGCAAGGCAGTCTCCAGGCGAGGATTGCGCCCGGTAATAAAAACCACCTGCAGGGTTTCGTTTACTTGCGACAGGGCCCTGACAATTCGCGGCGGGCTGCCGTGACCGGCGCCTCCAAACAGCACCAGGAGCACGGGCATAGAAGGCGCCAGCCCCAGTCGGTCGCGCACTTCGTTGCGCGTCGGCAACATGGCGAATGCCGGATCAATGGGCATGCCGCAGGTCAAAACACGGGCAGCGGGCGCGCCGGCTTCCACCAGTTCCACCGCCAGGTCGGGATGCGTGGCAACATACAGGTCGACTTCCGGCTGCACCCATGCCTGGTTAAAATCCATCAGCTCCAGCCCCACCAGCCGGTAGTTGGCGCCGGTGCTTCGCTTGTGCATGGAGGCCAGTTCGCACATACCCACTTCCGTGGCAATAACTACCTCAGGTTGGAGACTCTCCATAGTCTTAAAGAGAGGTTTTGCCCCCTGGCGGTAAAGCCATTGCGGACCGGTTGAAGTCTGCTGATGCTGAAAACTCTCAATCCACCCCCAGAGCTGCGGCCACAGGCGCAGTGGTATTTCGTAGGAGCTGTAGTAGGCCTGGAACCAGCGGGCGCAATGTGCCAGCCCGTCAATCACCTCCACGCTTACGTGCGGAGCGATGGCGTTAAAGGCTTTGCGTAATGCCAGTGAGGCCCGGCGGTGCGAGGCGCCGTGTGGCGTAACAAGGGTCAGGATTTGGGGCATAAATGCTTTTATTAAGCGACGGCAACGCTCTGCCGGTTACGGCTGCAGGGCGTCCTTAATTCAGAAAATCGAGGACCGAGACAAATCGCAGGCCGCGCTGTTGAGCTCCATCGACAATGGCCGGCAGAGCTTCGACCGTGCGCGATCGATCCACCTGGCCAGGCTCGTGCCGGCCGGCGCCATCGTGCAGAAGAATCACGGATCCATCCTGAAGTTTATCAAGAGACTTGCGGGCGATATCCGCGGAGGTATTTTGCCGGATCCAATCGTAGCCCGTGTCAGACCACTGGACGTTCGTCATGCCCCGCGCTTTCAGCACGCTCCACAGGCCAAACCAGCGCCCTCCGTAGGGCGGGCGGAAAATGCGCGGTTGAATACCGGCTGCCCTTTCGATGGCCGCTTGCGTATCGTCAATTTCCTGCGCTATGCGGCGGGGAGTTTTAAGGTAAAGGAAGGGGTGCGAATAGGTGTGGTTGCCAATGGTGTGCCCTTCGTCGCGCATGCGCAGCAGCCGGTCCGGAAAGCGATCCACATGGTTCCCATTCACAAAAAAAGTGGCTGTTACTCCAAGCTGGAGCAGCACGTCGAGGGTGCGATCGGTGTAAGGGGGGGTCGGGCCGTCGTCAAAGGTGAGCGCCACACGCTTCTGCCCCAGCGGGCCGCGTACCAGCGAAGGGCCCAGCAACTGCGAATGAGGCACTGAAGCGCCATAATAGAGAGCCGCCCCAGCGGCCGCGGATACCAAGGCTAGCGGCGCTCCCCAATTCAGCACTTCGGTCGGCATCTTCATCGTCAAATTCTGCACACGCCGCTTAGCCTGCCGCCTTCTGGCCCAATTCCGCGCGGCACCATTCCACCGTGCGCAGCAAGCCGTCTTCAAAACGTACTTTCGGCTCGTATCCCAGCACGCGCCGCGCCAGCGTGATATCCGCCAGCGATTCGCGCACGTCCCCCGCTCGCGGCTCTTCGTGCCGGGGTTTCATTTCGTAGCCGAAAATCCTGTTCAGCACGCCAAGGGTGTAGTTGAGCGTATAACTCTCGCCTACGCCTACGTTGAACACTCCCCCGGAAGCACCCGGCGCTTTGCAGGCTTTCAAAACCGCATCCACCACATTGGCCACGTAGGTAAAATCCCGCGACTGCTCCCCGTCGCCAAAAATCACCGCGGTTTCCCGCCGGATGTAACAGGTGATGAATTTGGAAAGAACGCCGGTGTACTGGGAATAAGGATTCTGGCGCGGGCCGAAGATATTGAAAAAGCGCAGGGCCGCGGTTTCAAGCCTGTAAAGCCGTGCAAAAACCTGGCAATAGTATTCACCCGTCACCTTGGTGAGCGCGTAGGGCGAAAGCGGCGCTGGCAGCAGTGTTTCCACGCGCGGCATCCGCGGGTTGTCACCGTACGCCGCCGATGAGGCCGCAAACACCACGCGCTTTACGCCCGCGTCGCGCGCCGCCAGGAGCACGTTGAGCGTACCTTCCACGTTCACCGCGTTCGACGTAACCGGATCGGCCACGCTGCGTGGTACCGAGGGCATGGCCGCCATGTGCAGAACGTAATCCACGCCCTCAAAATACGGTCGGATGGCGTCAAGCCGGCGGATGTCCGCCTGCACAAATTCGACCTGTTCACGAAATGATGCCAGGTTCTCAATGCGTCCCGTGGAAAGGTCGTCCAATATGCGTACGCGCTCGCCCTGTGCGGCCAAATTTTGCGCCAGGTGCGACCCGATAAACCCGCTTCCGCCCGTAACCAGGTAAGCTAACATTAAGCACTGATCCTCAAAATATTTAGCTTAGCACGCGTGTCTGCAGGCTCCAAATTTAGCGTGCATCCCATAACCGTTCGTTTCCAGGTTATTTGCCCGCTCTTCAGTGGATTCGCCTCAGATTCGTGATGGCGCAGATTTAGCGGAAAAGAACAAAGGCAAGGTTGCGGAGCAATTCCCTGCTGACAACGAGCCGGCGCCAGGCGGCGCCGGGGCATAAGGCAAAACGAACTCCAGACCCTCGATTGGCGAGGAGAGTAGTTTGCGGCTGCGGCGATGTTGGCGGGCGCACTTCACCCGAGAGGGATGATGTTAGACGATGAGAAATTCCGGCAAAATTCTTACACTTGATTTAATTGACCGTGTCACCAGGCAGGCCATGTGCGCACTATCGAGCACGGCCCGCGCCAATTCTGCATCCTCCTGAGACTTTACCGTGATGCGGGGTTGCAGCACGATTTCGGTGAACTGGTAACCACCGGCGGCAAATTCAAGCACGCCCTCGGCGGAGCTCTCGTAGGCTGTGAACTCCAGCCTTTCGTGCGCAGCAAAGGCAATAAAGGTTAATAGGGTACACGCATTCACGCAGGCCACAAACAGATCCTCGGGCGTCCAGCGGCCCGCCTCACCTTTAAATTCCGGCGGGCTCGCCAAGCCGATTTCCGGTTTGTCCGCAGCCGTGGCCAGCCCGCGCCGGGCGCCGTTCCATTGCACCTTGTTCTGATAGCGAAACGCCTTATGCTTCTTTGGAGGTTCCATAACACTGCCTTTCATAATGGAGTCAGCAAAACAGATTCCGCGCCTCGGGCACGCCCGGAACAAAGCTCCTCATAAGGCATCGGGGCAAACTGCTCAATCTTCAAGCGGGCTAACCCGAATGCCGCAGGAAGAAGTCGAACGCCAGCCGGGCGATTCCTAAAAGCCCGGCACGGCCTGCAAGCCCGCTGCGCCGAATGCGTACCTGTTTGGCCGCGAGTGGCTGCGCCCACTGCTGCATGGCCTGTTGCGCCGGAGCCATCAGCATGCGCCCCGCCGCCGCCACCCCGCCGCCAATCACAATCATTTCCGGATTCAGAGTATCCACAATGTTTGCCATGGCAAGGCCCAGCAAGTAGCCTGCCTGGGCCACCACGCTTCTGGCTCGGGCGTCGCCCAGGCGGGCAAGCTGGAAAACCTCGCGAGTATCGATATGCCGTCCAAACAGCCGTTGGGCCTCACGGGCAATGCCGGGGCCTGCGACGTGATACTCCAGGCATCCAGTCGCTTTGTATTCGGGCAAGAAGGGGTCTCGCACGGCCATCCAGCCGAGCGCTCCGGCAAGATCACCATGACCGCGGACCAGACGACCACCGCTGAGAATGCCCGCGCCAATTCCCGTGCCGATAGCGATGAATACCACGTCGGTGCAATTTTTTGCCACGCCTTTCCAGGCTTCGCCAGACACAAAAGCGTTGCGGTCACTTTCCACCAGCACGGGCAGTTTAAATCGGTGTCGCAGCATGCTGCCCAGCGGCATTCGCTGCCACCCGGGAATATTGGGCGCCCAAACCACGCCATTAGCACGAACCAGGCCCGGTACGCCGACGCCCGCCACACAGGCTCCCGCGGATGGAAGCTGCGCCAAAAGACCGAGCACAGCCTCCGCTGCAGCCTGGTCTCCGTCCCGCGGAGTTGGCGCCGTGACCTGATGGGTGACAATAGCATTTTCAGAGACGCGTGCGGCGGCTATTTTGGTGCCGCCCACATCGGCTACCAGGGCATAGCGTGGCATAAGTCACCTGTATGCAGTAAGGCCAACGGCCTCCAGCTTGGTTCCAGCGGAGCGCCTATAGAATCCCGGTGAAACAGCCTATTGCTTATCCAGGCGCAGAATCCAGATGTCTTTCGCGCCAAGCTTCTTGCGCAGCACCACATTTTCTCCAGCCGTCTCGAAATCGACTGCCCGGTGGGTCACAAGATCGTGACAGGCGCCGGCCTTCCACGGCAGGCGAATTGAGAGAGTGCAGTCTGTGGGTTGCGCCGGGTGGTTGAAAACGAAAATGTATTGCAACCTGCTGCTGACAAGGCGGCGAACTTCAACGTCGGCAGCGCTCGAGCCGCTCACCTGCACTTCAGCCGTGACGCCTGCGGCCTTAGCCAGCGAAATTAGCAGGCGCGCCGTGGAAGGATCCGGCTGGCGGTCGTAGGCTAGCCCGGCAAACGAGCCGATCAATACCGCCCTGCCTTTTCCATAGGAGTTTTGGACCATGGCGGCTTCGCCGTTTGCAAAGCGTGCCAGCACTTGCGCCTGGGCCTGAGGCTGCAAATCCTCCTCAAACGCCGCCCCCGCCACGGAATCACCGGCATTCAAGCCCTCAAGGTGAGCCGCAGGCTCGATGATGAGGCGCGGCCGCGGATCGGGGCGGATGAGTGTTTCTCGCGCCCCAAAAACCTGATCGAGTCCAAAGCCGGGAATGACCGGGCTTGCATAACCGCGCGCGTCGTTCCACGCCAGGCGGGCTTCCGCCACGGCAGTGCCGCCGTTTGCGACAAAATCCTTTATTTTAGAGGCGAAGGAGCGGGAGAGCATAACCGCATAGGGTAGAAAAATGATCCTGTAAGGGTTGGAAGGACGGTTTTGGAACAAGTCGGCGTGGATAAAATCGACGGGAATCTGCTTTTCGTAGAAGGCCCGGTAAACTCCCATCAGCGAGTCGCGCTCAGCATTGCCAAGTTTGGAAAGTGTTTGCTGCGTGCCGCCCACCATGTAAGAGAGCCGGTCATACAGAACCGCCACTTGGGCGGGGGCGGGCCGGGCGCTGTTCAGCCCCTGTGCATTGGCTTGAATCAAGCTGGCGGTGTTGCCGGCGGCGTGTGCCCGCGGGGTCAGCGATCCATCAAGTTGGATCAAGCCGTAGCCGTTTGACTCAAAGCCCGAGTTCATGGGGTACCAGGCGTATACCGCGATCTCGCGCGCGCCGTGAGCAACCACCTGCCACATCCAGTACTCTTCGTCGTGCGAATCCACCGGCTGCGCAATGCGCATGCCGGTCGCTCCCTGGCCCGCCTGCAACTCGCCGATCCAGAAAGCCTTGTGGGAGTCGAGACCGGCGGAGCGAGTAAAGTCAAGGCCGGCGGCGAGCATCAGGCGGGACCACGGCCGGGTGGATTCGGAATGCTTGGGATAGAGCGAGGTGCCGAAGAAGTCCGCATTGGCCGACATTTTCCAGTCGTCCGGCTCACCGTAGCCGTCCATGGGCGAAGTAAACAGCCCGGGCGCGGCGGCGTGGCTGGTGATCGCGTGCCCGGCATCTTGGCTGCGGATGGCATCGACGCGGGTCTTCAAATCGGCCGCCAGTTTGTCGCTGATAAAGGCGCGCCAGTCCAGGTAATCCGTGTAGGAAAGGATGGTGGGGAAGCGCGGGGGCTGAACCTGGTCCCAGCTTTGAAATCTGCGATACCAGGCGGTGTTCAGGGCGTCCAGAGTATGGTAGCGCGCCCGCAGCCAGACGCGAAAGCGCTGTTGGCTGCTAGGGCAGAAGCAGAATTCAGGGTTGGAAAGATAAGGAAAATCCGCCCAGTTGATCACGTGCGGCTCGCTCCAGACGTCCCAGGCGTACAGGGCAGGGAAGCGGTTGGCGTCACTGGAAAGCGCGCGCAGGAAAGTTTCCATTTCCCTGCGTACACCGGCGTGGTCAATGCAGAATCCCGGCGCTGACTGTGAAGTAATGACGGCGCCGCTGCGATCCACAAAGCGGCCGTCAGGGTAGCGCGCGCCCACCCAATCCGGGGCGGAATCGGTATAAATCTGCACAATTACGCGCAGGCCGCGCTCCGATGCCAGCTTCATCAAAAGGTTCAGATGACTAAAGTCAAACACCCCGGCGGTGGGTTCCGCCGTGGCCCAATCCACCCAGCACTTTATCGTGTTGAATCCGGTTGCCTTGATTTCATCCAGATCCTTGCCCCACCGCGCGGCACTGGTGGAATCGAGCGGCTCAAGCATGGGCGCGCGGGCCTTGCCGCCGCCGTACCAGACCGCCACGGGGAAGTAGGACGTTGAAGCAGCGTTGCGAGATTGGGCACGCGGGTGCGCACCGCGAAGCAGTTGCCCCGCCAGAAGGGTGTAGATGAGACAAAATACGAGTACAGGCTTCATTGGGCGAACTCGACGTGACTTTCCCGGATATGGGTGGAAGTATCCGGGCGGCCTTGCCGGGTGAACATCCGTTGATTCCTTACTGCGCCGGAATATCGCAGCACAGCCTTTACAGATCGGGACTCAGGAAGTGACGCGGAGTTGAATGAACCGTTCGTATTCCTGGAAGACGCGCTGGTTATGGTCCGCAGGCAAGCCGACGTTGGGGGAGACAAATGTGGCCGGCTTAGCCCCGTGCCGGACCAGCCGCTCTCCGGTTTCCGCCACCAGCGACATGGCAATGGAGACGGCAGCCACGGTTGAGCCGGCCGCAAATTTCTCCGCCATGCCCTCCATGCCCACCAGAGCATCCTCGGCAGGCACGCAATTATCAATGGCTATGTCAGAAGCGTCGGCAAGCTGCTTGCCACTGGAATGCGTGGCGCGTGCTTGCCGGTAGTTCTGGTGTGAAGAAACACTGACCACGGTCAAACCCTGGTTGCGGGCCTCAATGGCCATTTCCACAGGAGCGGCGTTCAGGCCGCCATGCGAGAAGATAACAATAGAGTCGCGAGGCTGAAGCTGGTAACTTTGCAGCAGCACCTGCACATAACCTTCGCGCCGCTCCAGCCAAAGCAGCTCCCGCGCGCCGCCCGGGCCCACCACGTTAAACCACATCAGGCGCGGGTCATACATGGGATAAAATCCTACAAAACTTCCGTAGCGGGGAAAGACATCAAGCACCGGGATAACGGAGTGCCCGCTTCCGAAAAGATAGACGCGCCCCCCGGCCTGGATGGAACGTGCAAAAGCTTCAGCGGCTCTCTCAATCTTCTCTTTCTGGGTTTGCCGGATGGCGGAAAGAATTTCCGTGATGCGACCAAGATAGGTTTCGACAGCCATGAGCCATCTCCTTTGAAAACGACTAACGAGAATAGCAGAGAATGGCGCTACAAAGCGTGATGGCGGGCACAAAATAGGCGGCCGCCCGCGCGGCTGATGCTGCGGCAGGTGGAAGCTCTTTTTCCCGGCGGCCGCCAGTCCCTATAAGAGGGTGGGTATCCACCTGCCTGCAGGCTTTTCAGTGCATGAAAAATGCCCCTTCGGGGCGCCATGAGCCGAATGCCGTCGATAGTGTCCACGGCGCGAAAAGCGTGCCGCGGGTTGCCACTATGACGCTCAGGCCTGGGGTGTTTCAGTAGGCGATTCCGCGGCAGGCTCCGGCGCAGGCACCGGCGGAGCGGGTTCCGCAACCTGGACAGCAGCCTTAGCAGGCTCGGGCAAAGGATTTTCGCTTTCAATCGTCACGGGTAGATTGAACGGAACCTCACGGTGCAGACGCACGGGAACGCTGTGGTTGCCCAAGGTCTTCAGCGGGTTTGGCAATTGCACTTTGCGGCGATCAATGTGAAACCCTTTGGCGGTGAGCGCCGCGGCTACGTCCATGGCCGTAACCGAACCGAAAAGCGCTCCCTGTTCGCCGGTCTTGCGTTTGAAGACAAGGTGCAGGCCTTCCATGAGCTGGGCGAGTTCCTGAGCCTCGCCTTTTTCCTTGGCGGCCAGTTTTAGAAAGCGGGCTCGCTGCTGTTCAACCCACCTGCGGTTGGCCGCGGTGGCGGGCACAGCCATCTTTTTAGGCAGCAGGTGGTTCCGGCCATAGCCCGGCGCCACCTTCACGATTTGGCCGCGCGTGCCTAGATTATCAACGTCAGCAATCAAGATAACTTCCATTTTCAAACTCCCTGTGTGCTATCGATCGCGCTGTGCGCACCTGCGATGCAACTGCGCCAAAGGGCGCATGTTTTCGCCAGTGGCAGCGTTAAATATCGGTGGCGAAGGGCAGAAACGCAATATTACGGGCGCGCTTTATGGCCACGCTCAACTCGCGCTGATGCGGCGAGCAGGTTCCGGTGAGGCGGCGAGGTAGAATCTTGCCGCGCTCGGAAATGAACTGGCCGAGCACCTTCACTTCCTTGTAATCGATGAGGTCGATCTTCTCTTCGCAAAACTTGCACACCTTGCGGCGGCGGAAAAACTGCTTGCGGCCGCCAGGCCCGGCGCCGCTTCCAGCGGGCTTGCCGGGTCGTGCGTCGGGACGGCCGGGTTTTCGAGTCATTTGCATGGCATCCTGCTCCTTTGATCAGACCTGGAATGTTCGCGTTACTGGGCCGGGGCCGCTTCAGGAGCGGCAGCGGGTTGCGGAGGCGCGGCGGCCGCTTTGGGCCGTGGCTGTTTGGCCTGTCGCTTGGCGCGCTGCTCGCGAGCCTTGGCGGCGCGTTTCAGGTCCTCATCCACTCGCACCGTCATGTACTTGATCACCGCGTCTGTCACCCTCAGGCGCCGCTCCAGTTCGTGAATGGTCTCGCCCAGACCTTCCAGAACAAAAAGCACGTAATGGCCCTCACGCTGGCGCTCCACCCGGTAGGCCAGCTTGCGCCGGCCCAGGCGATCCACCTTCTCCATTTTTCCGCCCGCGTGGCCTACCACGCCTTCCATTTGCGATATCAATTTTTCCACTTCTTCCTCAGTGGCATCAGGGCGAACGATGAAAATCAATTCGTATTTATGCATGCTTCCTCACGATTCAGGTTGTAAGTTGCGCTGGTTGTATCGATTCATGGCCGGCGCTACTCCCTGTGAAACGATCACAGCGACGGCTTCAGCAGCCCGATCCACCATTTCCGCCACCGCCTCAAGCGCGGCCTTGCGAAAAGGCGTCAGCACGTAATCAGCCCGGTCATTCAGCGGATGGTCAGGCTGGATGCCCATCCGCACCCTGGGAAAACTGTCGGAGCCGAGCGAGCCAATTATTGACTTGAGACCGTTGTGGCTGCCAGCGCTGCCCTGAGACCGGATGCGAAGGGTTCCTAAAGGCAAGTCCAAGTCATCCACCAAAACGATCAGGCGCTCAATTGAAACCTCATAGCGCTCCATCAGGCGCTTTATTGGCTGGCCGCTCAGGTTCATATACGTTTGCGGTTTGGCCAGCATCACGGCGTGGCCTTGCAGTCGAGCCGGGGCCACCAGCGCCTGGGCTTCAGGCCTTTCAACTCCAACACCGCACATTTCCGCCAATCGATCAATTACCATAAAGCCCAGGTTGTGGGGCGTAAAGGCGTATTCGTAGCCTGGATTGCCCAAACCCGCTATCAACTGTACGTCCGCTTGGTGATTCAACGCCAGCCGTCCTATGCCGCCATACTGCCATTTTCCATTGCCGGCGGGGCAGGCGTTTCCTCTGTCGGCATAGGCCCCGATACCGGCTACGCCGAGGGCTTGCCCTTCTTGCCTTCTTCCTCTTCAGCGCCTTCCTCCTCGGTCTTGCCCTTGCGAATGACTTCCGGCTCGGCTGGCGCAGCTTCAACAGTCTCAGCGACGGGCTTCTCTTCCTCCGCCTTCAAAGCCACCACATGCACTACCACCTGGGCTGGTTCGCTCACCACCTTCACGCTCGAGCCAAGCTGCAGGTCTGAAACGCGCACGTGGTGGCCAATGGTCAATTCGCTGACATCAACGGCAATGTTCTGCGGAATCTCGTCCGGCAAGCATTCCACCTCCACTTCGCGCAGGACGAACTCCAGGATTCCACCTTGCACCTTCACGCCCTTAGCTTCTCCGGTCAGGTGGATGGGCAGCTTCAGGTGCAATCTGGTCTGGGCGGTAATGCGCACCAGGTCCACATGCAACAGCCGGCCGTCAATGGGGTCCACTTGCCAGTCCTTCAGCATGGCGCGGCCTGGCTCTTTGCCGTGCACTTCAATACTGAAGATAGCGGTGTGGGCGGACTCCGAATGGATCACGGGGGAAATCACGCGCGGATCCACAATCACCGGGAGCGGCTGCGCGCTGCCTCCATACAAAACCGCCGGCACCCGGCCGTTGCGACGCAATCGCCGAGATGCGTTCTTGCCGAAATCCTCGCGGGGATCGGCTTCAATTCTCAAACTCTGTTTCATACTATCTGCTCCTTCAGTCGCGCTCTTTAACCGAGGCCGTTGTCGCCTTCAGCAGGCTGCCTGGCCTGAAGTGGCGGCGGCGCCGAAAATCTTTGCATCACGATGGCTCGCAGTCGCGATGTTCGTGGATGGGCCTGGGCGGCAAGGCTATATGAACAGCTTGCTTACAGACGTTTCGTCATGAATCGAGCGAATAGCATCCGCCAGCAGCTTGGCAACACTCAATACGTGAATCTTTTTGCATTTACTGCCTGCCTCAGAAATAGGAATAGAATCCGTGGTAACCACCTGCTCAATCACGGAGGTGGTGATTTTCTCGATCGCGTCGGCGGCGAAAACGCCATGCGTACAACAGGCAAAAACTTTGACGGCGCCATTATCCAGCAGCGCTTGTGCGCTGCGCACCAGCGTGCCTCCGGTATCGATCATGTCGTCCACAATCAGGCAGATTTTGCCACTCACGGCGCCGATTACGTTCATTACCTCGACGGTGTGGGCGTCTTCCCGGCGCTTGTCAATAATGGCCAGGGGAGCATCCAGGCGCTTGGCAAAAGCGCGGGCTCTCTCCACGCCGCCCGGGTCGGGCGAAACTACCACCACGTTCTTTAGCTTGAGGCGGCGAAAATATTTCACGGTTTCGGGCGTGGCGTAAAGGTGATCCACGGGAATATTGAAGTAGCCTTGGATCTGGCCGGTGTGCAGGTCCAGAGCCAGTACGCGGTCGGCGCCCGCTGAGGTCACCAAATCCGCCACCAGCTTGGCGGAAATGGGTACGCGAGGCCGGTCTTTGCGGTCCTGCCGGGCATAGCCGAAAAAGGGCATTACAGCGGTAATGCGGTGCGCGGAGGCCCGCCGGAACGCGTCCATCATGATCAGCAATTCCACCAGATTGTCGTTCACGGGCCGGCACGTGGGTTGAACCACGAAAACGTCGGCGCCACGGACATTTTCCAGAATCTGCAACCGCACCTCCCCGTCGGGGAACCTGCCGACCGCCGCCTTGCCCAGAGGCACGCGCAGGTGGCGGCAAATTTCTTCGGCCAGCGCCGGATGGGAATTGCCTGTAAAAACCTTGAGCGTATGAACCTGCCGCTCCGCCATGTCCGTTTTCCTTCGCGTTCCTCTACCGCGCCGAATAATATGGCTGGGAGGCCTGGATTCGAACCAGGGTTCCATGCTCCAAAGGCATGTGTCCTACCACTGGACGACCTCCCAGCAGGCGTTGAGGCAATCTTATGAGTGTTTTCCCCGTCACAGCCTGGCTTGCAAGCGGGCGGGGGAATTCGCCTTTAATATTACGCTGCAACGATCAAACGCTGATAGGCCGTCCGAGGCAAGGTGCGGGTCGTGAATGCGCGCCAGCCTTGCGGTACCCAGGATTGGGCTTGGCGAAGTTTCCGGGAAGAGTCAAAAAGGGCGTAAAGCGCAGATCCGCTGCCAGTTAGAGAAGCGGTCTCGGCTCCGGCCCGGAAAAAGCGGCGCTTCAAGCGCGCCAACTCTGGCCACATTGCGAAAGCGACAGCCTCAAAGTCGTTTTCGGCCGGTCCCCAATTCAGCCGGGGGAACTGTGACCACACACCGAAATTACCTATGCTACTTGACGGGAGGCCATTTGTCAAACCCTCGCCTGCCTTGTGGTAGGCTTCCGCCGTGGAGACGGAAAATCCTGGGTAAACGACCAGGCACGCGGCTGGGGGAAGGTCAGCCAAAGGATACACCTCCTCCCCTCGCCCGCAACCTAACAC
>VFSW01001881.1_pt1 | contig 31762 bp, 24 predicted proteins | sample 5358111 | NCBI WGS metagenome assembly VFSW01 (sample SAMN11554181, study PRJNA540505) | mine drainage metagenome | isolation source: sediment from site ElyBrook_90M | place: USA: Ely Copper Mine, Vershire, VT | collected 2017 | reverse complement strand
GGTTGCGGCCAGTCCGAACCGCAGTCGCGACGGCTGCTCCCGCAAACGTGGCGCAATGAGCCAGGGTAAAATCAGCAAGACTCCTGCGCCGATTAAGTTGAGCCAGCGCGTGACCTGTTGTGTGATGAATCCGGTCTCTCGCATGCTGTCGAGCACCCTCTCGGCGGTCGGGATGACAATCAGGGCATAAAATGTGAAGCCTCCCATCCACGCGGCCACAAGGAGAATATAACAATAGCGCCGCCATAACGGATGCGCCGGAACTGAAGGGTTGGGCTCGGAGGAGTTCAGCAGCGCGTTAGGTTCCACGGAAACGGAGAATGCAACATCCCTGCGCCTCAGACAAGCCCCCGATCAATAGGAGATTAACCCACTAACCAGGAGCCGAAGCGGCAGGCTTGATATTCAAGCAGCCGGCGACGATACTGATAAAATGACAAATTCTGTTGGCGCGCCCTGCCGTCCGTTCTTGCTGCTGGCAGAATTGACTTACCAATGCCCGTTGCATTGCCCTTACTGCTCCAATCCCTCGGTCTATCCGGCGGGGATGGAACTTTCCACCTCGGAGTGGCGCAGTGTGATCGAACAAGCCGCAAGGCTCGGAGTCTTCCACATCGGCTTTTCCGGCGGTGAACCGCTGCTGCGCCCTGATTTGGCGGAACTCGTCACGGCGGCGCGCACGGCGGGGCTTTACACAAATCTTATCACAAGCGGCCTGGGACTAAAGCCGGCGCGCGCGGGCCAACTGCGCGCCGCGGGGTTGGATTCAGTGCAACTTAGCTTTCAAGCCGACGATCCGGCGCTGGCCGATTCCATCGCCGGCACACGCGCCCATCAACATAAACTGGAAGCCGCCCAGGCCGTGACCGCCGCAGGCATGGCCTTCAGCCTCAACGTTGTGCTGCATCGCGCGAATATCGACCGTCTGCCGCAAATCGTTGATTTCGCCCAACGCCTCGGCGCCACGCGAATCGAACTTGCGAACGTCCAGTATTATGGCTGGGCTTATGGCAACCGCCGGCAACTGCTTCCCACACGCAAGCAAGTGGAAACCGCCCTGGAAGCGGCTCAGGACGCCAAGCTACGGCTGGCTGGAAGCATGGAAATTCTATACGTCCTGCCTGATTATTATGAAGACCGCCCAAAACCCTGCATGCAAGGCTGGGGCCGCCGCTATTTGACTGTCAACCCAATCGGACAGGTGCTCCCGTGCCCCACGGCTTCCAGCATCCCCGGTTTGCGGTTCGAAAATGTGCGCGAACATCCCCTGGCATGGATTTGGTCCGAATCGGAAAGTTTCAATTGTTTCCGCGGCGTGGAATGGATGCCCGAGCCCTGCCAAAGCTGCCCCCGGCGGGATATTGATTTTGGCGGTTGCCGCTGCCAGGCGGCATTGCTGACGGGCGACGCGCGGGCAACCGACCCTGTTTGCACACTGTCTCCGGACCGCCCAATAATTGACAACATCCTCGCAAACACCAATGAAGACGTTCCGCCGGACGCTTTGATTTTCAGGCGCAATCCGCCGGCGAATGCGGAATGCGGAATGCAGAATGGAGAATGAGTGCGTGTTGCGTGGTGCGTGGTGCGTGGCGGCGTTTCTTGCGTCCCATTGGCTTGGACGGCGATTTCCTCACATGCACCACGCACCACGCAACACCCGCCCGCGCTTGAAAATCCACTCGTGCATTCAACACCGCTCAGGTAGGTTTCATTCATGGCGCAAATCGTTCTGACGACTTTAAACGCCAAATACATCCATGCGGCGTTCGGGCTGCGCTACTTGTTCGCCAACCTCGGTCCGTTGCGGCCCCGGGCGCGCATCGTTGAATTCGATATTCAACAAAAGCCCCTGGACATCGTGGAGGCAATTTTGGCCCAGGACCCAAAAATCGTCGGCATGGGCGTTTACATCTGGAACGCAAGAGAGGCGGCCGAAGTGATCTCCGCCTTGAAGCGGCTGCGGCCGGAAGTGACCGTGATCATAGGCGGACCGGAGGTGAGCTTCGAGATCGAGCAGCAAGAGATCGTGCGCCTGGCCGATTATCTCATCACGGGCGAAGCGGATCTGAAATTCGCCGAAGTGTGCGCACAACTTCTCGACGGCGCGCCTCCGCCAGCCAAGGTCATCGCCGCGGCTCCGCCCGATCCGGCGCGCCTGGCGCCGCCGTATGAATTTTATTCGGACGAAGACATTGCCCATCGCGTCGTGTATGTCGAAGCCTCGCGCGGTTGTCCGTTCACCTGCGAATTTTGCCTTTCCTCGCTGGATGTGCCTGTGCGCCAGTTTCCGATTCCGGCTTTCCTGGTTGAATTGCAAACGCTGCTGGACCGGGGCGCGCGCCAATTCAAATTTGTTGACAGGACATTCAATTTAAACATCGGCTCCGGCGCGGCCATCCTGCAGTTTTTCCTCGCACACCATCGCCCGGGTTTGTTCGTTCATTTTGAAATGATTCCAGACCGTCTGCCGCCGGAATTGCGCGAGGTGATCGCCAAATTTCCGGCGGGCGCCCTCCAGTTCGAGGTCGGCATCCAAACCTTTGACGAAACGGTCTCTTCCAATATCAGCCGGCGCCAGAATTACGCCCGGCTGGCGGACAACCTTCGGTTTTTGCGCGAGCGCACCGGCGCGCATGTCCATGCGGATTTGATTGTTGGGCTGCCCGGTGAAACAATCGGGAGTTTTGCGGCGGGTTTTGACCGGCTTGTGGCGCTGGGGCCGCAGGAGATTCAGGTCGGCATCTTGAAGCGCCTCCGTGGCACACCCATTGTGCGCCATGATCAACAATGGCAGATGATTTACAGCGCCCATCCGCCCTATGAGATTTTGCGCAACAAGCTCCTGGATTTCGACTTGATGCAGCGATTGCGGCGGTTTGCCCGCTATTGGGACCTTGTTGCAAACAGCGGCAATTTTGTCGAAACGGCCCCATTGATCTGGAAAGGCCGCGATTCGCCGTTTGCCGGGTTCATGCAATGGAGCGACTGGCTTTACGCGCGCACAGGCCGCCGGCACGGCATCGCGTTGGCGCGCCTGGCCGAATTCCTATTCATATACTTGACCGAACGCGCCGCCGCCTCTTCCCAGGTTGCCGCCGAAACACTCTGGCGCGACTGGCAGCGAGCCGGCCGCCCGGACAAACCCGCGTTTTTGCTCCCTTACATTGCGGACAAATCCGCCAAGCCGCCGCGCGCGCCGAGCCTTGCGCCCCGCCGTCAGGCGCGACATTCTGGAACCGTCGCGAAATAACTTGCGGCGGCAAACCATCACAGCGCCGGCGCAATGCGGGAAGCATGGGGGCGTCTCGAAAACCCTCGGGGGTTTCGAAATTGCCATGATCGAAACACTCTTTGGCAGCCGGGTTGTGCGACCCCGAATGGCCGGCAGCCACCTCGGTATGATTTTATCGAAGTTCGCTCTATTTCTTGAGGCGCGAGGGCGGGTTCTGACGGAATTCGTGCGTCTTGAACAGAAGATTCCTGCAAAAGTCGCTGACGATGGGTCGAGGTGTTGATCTGTCTCCGTGGTTGTCAAGCGCGGTGTCGTGCCCGTGTGACGGTGCGCCCGTGCCCGCTCTGCGCGTTGCCGGCCCGCTTTTGCGCGGCAAAATCCTATTTGCCAAGGCTCGCGCTTTCTGGCATCAGTGGCGGTCTTTTATGCGATTGTTGAAGTATCTTTGGAGGGCATTGCGTCTAGGCCTTCTTTTGAAGATTATGTGCGGCGCAGCCGTGGCGCGGGAGGCAACTCAATCTGATCAAATAGTCGCACATTACCATTTTGCCGGTTGCCGGCAATTGGCGGGCAATCCCGACTTTGCCAATCTAAAGAAGGTCTTTGCCGCTCCTTCGAGCAAGGCATTTGTGGATCTGGCGTTGGACCAACTCTCGGCATCCATTGGCGAATCGCTGGGTTTTCGGAATTATCTGGAGGCCGATCCGCTGACGCGGCCGTTGTTGGATGATCTGGTTGCCTGCGAATCCGTGGCGGACTTTGGCGGCCGGGCATCCGCCCCGCCGGGTTTTCTGTTTGCCATCCATTTGGATGATGCCCGCGCGGCGTTGTGGCAGGCCAATATAGGCAAGGAATTTGGAACCCCGGGGGCGAAATTCCAGGCTGAAGGCGCGGAAGGTTTGCGCTGGTCGCGCGGCACAAACGCATTCTGGCTCCTGCGCGCGCATGGATGGACGCTGGCCGGCAACAGCGGGAACCTTGACCGCCCGCGAAACCAATACCTTCAACGCCTCAACCAAAACGGGCGTCCCGATTCGGAGCTTAAAGAAAGCTGGCTGGAGGCCGAAATTGATTGGCCCGGATTGTCCCATTGGCTTCCGGATTTCTCGCAGCCTTTCAAACCGGCGCGAACTAAAATCACCCTGGCGATGCGGCGGGATAATGTGCGCATGAAGGCGCAAGTGACCTATCCGGAGGAAATTGCCTGGCACGGGCAGCCCTGGCGCATTCCCACCAATTTGGTGTACGATCCGCTGATAAGCTTCACGGCGGGCAACGATATTGCGGCGTTCCTCAAGCCCATTCCTCAGATCGAGCGGCTGACTGGCAACCCATTGACCAACCAGTTTGTCCTGTGGGCATTGGGAGAAATGCCGTTTCAGACCTACATGGCGTGGCCCGTCGAGAACGCCAGCAATACTTTGAAAACCCTGTCCACCGAAGCGCCCGCAACTCTCAACCCTGAATTGCAGAGCCTCAATGCCAGCCATATAATCTGGAACGCACGAGAGCAGCAACTGGTTTGGACGGGAATGCCGATGATCGGGCCGCATTTGCGAACGGCCCCGAACGCAAAAGATCGCTATCTGCTTGCCGGGCTGTTTCCTTTGACGAACGAAAAAGATCCGGCCCCGCAGGCATTGTATCAGCAGTTCCACGGCCGCGCGGATTTGGTTTATTATGATTGGGAACTTTCCGGAGCGCGCCTCAAGCAATGGGAATTGCTGAGCCAATTGCTGCCCCTGCTGCCCCCCGGCAAGCCACTCAACCCTACTTTCGTTAAATCCATTTCCACAGGACGAACCCGCCAGCTTCCGACGACCATCGAAGAAAACTGGCTCCGCGATCTGGCTCCGATGCTCGGGGTTGCCGAAACGGTGACTGAGATCAGCCGCACCGCGCCAAATCAATTGACGCTCCTCCGCAGGTCCCCCATTGGCTTGACAAGCCTGGAGGTGGTTTTGCTGTCGCATCGGCTCGTTGGAACCGGTTCCGGGCCGATTGATATGCGGCTGCTGCCGCCGCGCGCCAAAGTCACCGGCCCCGGCGCCGGCCATTAACGAGCGATCATGCTCAAACTTGGTGTCAATATCGATCACGTCGCCACGTTGCGCGAGGCTCGTTACCGCGGCCGAGAACACGGCCAGCCGGACCCGATTGAGGCGGCGCTGATTTGCGAATCGGCCGGCGCCCACGGCATTACAGCCCATCTGCGCGAAGACCGGCGTCACATTCAGGATCGGGACATCCGCAAGTTGCGGGAAGTCATCAAGACACGTTTGAACCTGGAGATGGCCAACGTGCCCGAAATCGTTGCCGTTGCGCTGCAAATCAAGCCGGACGTCGTTTGCATTGTTCCCGAGCGCCGCCAGGAACTCACCACCGAAGGGGGCTTGGACGTGGCAACGCACTGGCTGGCGCTGGCCCAAACGCGCCAAAAAATGAACGATGCGGCAATTCAGGTCAGCCTTTTCATCGCGCCGGAAGCCGGGCAGGTAAAGGCCGCCGCGCGCGTGGGCGCTCAGTGCGTCGAGTTGCACACCGGCGCTTTTGCGGAAAACTTCCATCGCAAAGGCGGGCGGACGCGCGAAACCCAGCGGTTGATCGCGGCCGCGCGCCAGGCGCAGGACTTGGGGCTGCAAGTCAACGCGGGGCATGGCCTCAATTGCCAGAACCTGCCGGCGTTGGCGCGGCAGGTGCGGGGTGTGGTGGAATTAAATATCGGTCATAGCATCATAAGCAGGGCCGTGGTCGGCGGCCTGGCCACGGCGGTGCGGGAAACCTTGCTGGCAATGGGCAATCTGTAACGGCGCCTGTGTTTTGTGATTCTCGGCACGGGCATTGAGTCATAGATGTCCAGCGCGTGACGGCGGCGAACACGCACCACGCCCGCGCGCTAAAACGCCTTCGTCTTCCCGGGAATCGCAATGGCATAACGCCCCTCCGCATTGGGCCGCGTGGGAGTGGGAGCATCCCACGCCAGCACTTTGGGCATCGTATCCATCGTCGAGTTGAGCGCCGCGTCCCATGTGACTTCTTTGCCAGAGTAAGTGGCCATGCGGCCCATGATAGCTGTCATGGAACTGGTGGCGCCGTGGCTCAGCGCCTCGTTATATGGGGTGTTCTCACGGATGGCCTTGAAGAAATCGTCATGCTCCTGCTGGTAAGGGTTTTTGCCCTTTTCTGACATGTGCCAGGGTTGATCGCCCGTAATCCGGTAGCCGCCGACATTGCAAATGCCTTTGGTACCTTGGACGTGTTCGGAAACATCATCCCAGCAGCCTGGAATGTGACGGCACTGGCTGCTGCACCGGGAACCGTCGGCATATTCGTACTCGACGGCGTGATGGTCATAAATCTCGCCGTCGTCAATGCCGGTCAGGACCTGCCTTCCTCCCATGCCCCGCGCAAGGACGGGAGGGCCTTTCTTGACCCAATTAATCACGTCCAAATTATGAATGTGTTGCTCGACAATGTGATCGCCGCACAACCAGACAAAGTAATACCAATTGCGCAGTTGATATTCCATTTCCGTCAATGGGCGTCCCGCTTCGTGCTCCAACTTCGCGCGGTCAAACCTCCACGGCGTCGAGCCGTTCCAATAGCAGCGCATGGCCACAATGTCGCCAATGTCGCCATCATGCAGGCGTTTGATCGTTTCAATGTAGCCCAATTGGTGATGACGCTGAAGGCCGACGGCAACTTTGAGGTTCTTATTTTTGGCTTCCTCGGCGGCGGCCAAAACCTTGCGAATTCCCGGCCCGTCCACGCCGACGGGTTTTTCGGCAAAGATATGTTTGCTCTGCCGCACGGCTTCTTCAAAGTGAGGCGGACGAAAGCCCGGCGGAGTGGCCAATATAACGACATCGGCCAGCGCGATGGCGTGCTTATACGCGTCAAAACCGATGAACTTTTGATCTTCCGGCACGTCCACGCGGTCCTGATGCTTCTCCTTGAGATTGTCGTAGCTGCCATCCAAACGGTCCTTATGCACATCGGCCATTGCGATGAGCTTGAGCGGCCCGGAAGTGCTCAGCGCCTGGTCGGCGGCGCCGGAACCGCGCCCGCCGCACCCAATGAGCGCGACTTTCAATGTGTCGTCGCCGGCGGCAAAAACCCCGGGGGCCAGCGCCGCGGCGGCGGCCAAAGTGGAGGTGGATTTGAGGAAATCACGCCGGGTGATGTCCAACTGCGGCTTGGATTGCTGTGGTGTGTTCATGTGTCTTTCAATTAATTCGACTACGAATGGTTAGATATATTCACGGCCAATTTGAGTGCGATGGCGTGACATTACCATAACGCACACCGCCTTGTCAGCATTTCTATCCGTGGATTTTTCACCGGGAGCACTCAAGCCACAAACCGCGGCTCGAAAACGGGTCCCAGGCCGTGCTTGCGCAATAGTTCAACGAACCTGGCAATGCCGGCGCGCTCGTGCGCGCCCAGGTGGTAATGCACATGCCACGTCAAGTAATCTTTGCGAAAGTCGCAATCGAACTCCGTCCGGCTGGAGATGATGTAATCCAGGGTGTCCATCCCGAAATTTCTGGCCTCGCGCAACTTGCTTCGCAACGGCTCGTTGGCGATCCGTCTCAAGGCCCACACGGCATAGACAAAGGGCAGGCCGGTCAATTCAAACCATGCCTCGCCCAAGTCCCAAATCTCGCGCGCATGCGGCGCGCGGGAAAATGCGATCGCCTCATCGCCAATCAAGAACACATTTTGCAGGCCCGGCGCGGCCTCGTAATTTGGCAGCGGAGTCAACCGAGGCTTCAATCCCCGTTCCGCCAAAAGCACCTTGAGCAGGTTCAAACTGGCCAGCGCCGCCGGATCACAAAACACCTCCGTCATTTCTTCCAAAGGCTGCCGGTGGGCCAGCAACACGCTTTTCACCTCGCCCAGCGAGGCAATCGCGATGCCGTCCAAAATGTCGTAGCGGTCATTGAACAGAACCTCCGTGATGCTGACCAGGGCGGCGTCCAATTCGTCCTTGCGCAGTTTCTGGGCCAACTCGGCGGGCGGAACAAAAACGATTTCATCCTCCAGCCCGCGAGTCAGGGGCACCGCATTGAGATAAGGCACCGATCCCACCCGGAAGGGAAGCAGGCCGCCGCCCAGCTCGCTTTCACGCTGCAAGAGCAACGTCCGGTTCTCGCGCTCGAAACGATGGGCCAGCTCCTCCGGCGTTTCCGGGCTTGCGAGACGCAGCTTGCGGGTTTGGTCCTGGTTCGGCATTTGGCAAATCCACTGGAGGGGGTTATGAAACGGATGGAGAGGAGGTTGATCTTCTTCCCGCTTTTCCTTGCGGGGCGGGTGAATGTGTTCGAGGGCTTGGATCCTTTTTTGTGGCGGGATGTTTCATCTTTGGGTGTCTTTGGACCTTTCCAAGAGCCGGGCGCGGGTCATGCGTTCGCGCAAACCGCCTTCTTGGAGGAATGCCTTTTCCAACTGGCGCAGGAGTTGGTCGAGAAGGTAGTTGGTCTGGTGGATCAGGCAGATGAGGATGTTGGCCACGGTTTCCGGGGGGCGTGTGTCGAGATAGGGCTTATAGGACGCATAGGACGAATCTTTCATGGCGCCGAGTTTTCGGGCGAATAGGGCTTCTTTGGAGTCTTTTGGCCAAAGAGGGGCGCTGCGCACTCGCAGGAAGTCGCGGTAGTCCTCCAGGAGTTCCTCCAGGCTGGCGCGAGCCACGTTGATCAGCTTGATTTCCATTTCTTTGGAGGTGCCGCTGGCCTGGCTGCCTTCCAGAATGTTCTGTTTGCCGGAACGGGCGGCCTGCACCATTTGGTCGTAGGTGCGGTCGCTCTTTTTCAGGAAACGCTCGCAGAACCTGACTGTGCCGTCATAAACAATTCTGGCTTTTTGAAAGGAGAGGAGATTCTCATAGCCGCCGTGGGCTGGGATGAAGCCAGGAGGCCGCTGTTGTGGGGGGGACATATAAGACATATAGGACTTATAAGACTTATAAGACGGATTTGTGATTGGTAAAACTCATGGCGGGTCAAACGTTAAGTTTGGCGCGCAGTTTGGAGGACGCAACGACCGCCGGCTCGACCAGCCACCGCGGACGGCGCCCGCGCATCAATTCCAAAATGGCTTCCGCCGCCGCATGGCTTAGCTCGGCGCCTGTTTGATGGGTGCATGAGGCCTGGTGCGGCGCCAAAAGGAGGTTCGGGGTCTCGTAAAAAATGTGGTCTTTTGGGAGCGGTTCGGTGGCAAAGACGTCCAGGGCGGCGCCGGCCAAGAGACCCTCGCGCAAGGCGCGCGCCAGGCCGGGTTCGTCGATCATCGCTCCGCGCGCGGTGTTGATGAGGCAGGCCGAACGTTTCATCAATTGGAGTTGCGGATAGCCAATTAATCCGCGGGTTTGATCGGTCAGCGCAAGGTGCAGCGAGACAAAATCGCCGGCGGCCAGCAAATCGGGCAGGGAAACGTAGGTGACTCCCATGCGCTCGGCTTCGGGATTGCGGACCGGATCGCAGGCCAGCACACGCATCTGAAAACCGGCCGCCCGCCTCGCCATCGCCTGCCCGATCCTGCCGCAACCGACCAATCCGAGCGTCTTGCCGTGAATGTTCTGCCCCCACAATTTATGCCAGGACCGTTGTGTCATTTCCAGGTGCGCTTGATGCACGCGCCGGGCCACCGCGCACAGGAGGGTAAACGCGTAATCGGCGACGGTCTCGTTGAGCAGGCCGGGAGTGTAAGCCACGCAAATTCCCGCCTCCGTCGCCGCCCCTATGTCAATCGCGTCATAGCCGACGCCCCAGCGCGAAATGATTTTAAGCGTTGCGGCCTCTTCGCCGCGCAGGATTTGGCCCGTATAAGATTCCGAACTGGCGAGCACGGCGTCGACTCCGGGCAAAAGTTGCGCCAAGTCAGCCGTCGAAAAGCGGTCGCGCGCCGGCGGGATAACGACCTCGCAGCCCGCATCGCGAAGCATTTGCAGCGCCGCCGCCCCGACCTCCGCCATCACCGTTGCAGTAATCAAAACACGCCAAGGCATATAAGAATGGCGGAAGGCTAGAGGGCTTTTGCGGTCGTGGCAAGTCCATCCGCCGATGCGGATGATCCCCGTCTTCCGCGGCTTGACGCTGGATGTGCGGGCCGCTAAGCTTGGCTTGTGCGGGGAGCCAATTGCCTGAAGCCATTGGCTGAGAGTCTTGCCAGGCAAGAGACCCGTGGAACCTGATCCAGGTAATGCTGGCGAAGGGAGCACTTCTACGCTCTTCGCCGCGAAAGGCCATTATGACCGCGTCGAAAAGTTTGACCGAACCCCACAGCGGCAGCAGTCTGCCCAATTCCAAACGAGTGTATGTCGACGGCAGGCTTCATCCGGAAATTCGCGTGCCCTTTCGCGAAGTGGAGCTTAAACCGGCCAAGACGTTTGACGGACGCATCGAAGTCAATGAACCTCTCCGCCTGTACGACTGCTCCGGACCGTGGGGCGACGCATCCTTCGATGGCGATGTGATGCGAGGATTGCCGCCCGCGCGGCGTGACTGGATTTTTGGCCGCGGCGACGTGGAGGAATCTGTGGAGATTGCCGGCGCTCCACGGAACAATGGCGATGCGGCCGCCCGCCGCGCGGAGACGCCGGGAACTTCCGGCGCGCCAGACAAATTGGAGAAGATGGAACCGCCGTCCCGCCGCCCCTGGCGCGCCAAGCCCGGCAGGATTGTCACTCAACTTCACTACGCCCGCCGGGGAATCATCACGCCCGAGATGGAATACATCGCCATCCGCGAGAATATGGGAAGGGGAGCGGCGGCCGCCAACGGTCACAACGGCCATTCAACAAACGCGGCGCAAACGAACGGGGCTGTCCGCCGCAATGATTTGGCGTTCCAGCATCCCGGCAATGCGTTTGGCGCGAGCATTCCGAAGGAAATCACGCCGGAGTTCGTGCGCGATGAAGTGGCGCGCGGACGGGCGATTATTCCGTGCAACATCAATCATCCCGAACTGGAGCCGATGATCATTGGGCGAAATTTCCTTGTCAAGATCAATGCCAACATCGGCAATTCCGCGATCGCGTCGGGCATCGAAGAAGAAGTCGAGAAGATGCGCTGGGCCATCAAATGGGGGGCGGACACCGTGATGGATTTATCCACCGGCAGGAACATTCACGCCACGCGCGAATGGATTTTGCGCAATTCTCCGGTTCCCATCGGCACGGTGCCCATTTACCAGGCGTTGGAAAAAGCCGGCGGCAAGGCCGAGGACCTGACCTGGGAGATGTATCGCGACACGCTCATTGAGCAGTGCGAACAAGGAGTCGATTATTTCACGATCCACGCCGGCGTCCTGCTGCGTTTCATTCCGCTGACGGTCAACCGTGTCACCGGCATTGTAAGCCGCGGCGGTTCGATTTTGGCCAAATGGTGCCTGGCGCATCACAAGGAGAATTTTTGTCACACGCATTGGGATGACATCTGCGAAATCATGGCCGCGCATGACGTGAGTTTCTCCATTGGCGACGGGTTGCGGCCCGGCTCGATTGCCGACGCCAATGACGAAGCGCAGTTTGCGGAATTGAAAACGCAAGGCGAACTGACGCAACGTGCCTGGAAGCATGGTGTGCAGGTGATGAACGAAGGTCCCGGACATGTCCCGATGCACTTGATTCACGAGAACATGGCCAAGCAACTGGAATGGTGCCACGAAGCGCCGTTTTACACCCTGGGGCCGCTGACCACCGACATTGCTCCCGGCTACGATCACATTACCAGCGCCATTGGCGCGGCGATGATCGGCTGGCATGGCTGCGCGATGCTCTGCTATGTCACACCCAAGGAACACCTTGGTTTGCCGAATAAAAAAGATGTCAAGGATGGCGTCATCGCCTACAAAATCGCCGCCCACGCCGCCGACCTGGCAAAAGGGCATCCTGGGGCGCAGTATCGCGACAATGCGTTGAGCAAAGCGCGTTTTGAATTCCGCTGGGAAGATCAGTTTAATCTTTCTCTTGACGCGGAAACCGCGCGCGAGTTTCACGATGAAACGCTGCCACAGGAGGGGGCCAAGAGCGCCCATTTTTGCAGCATGTGCGGACCGCACTTTTGCAGCATGAAGATTACCGAGGACGTCCGGCGATACGCGGCCGAACAAGGCGTTTCGGGTGAAGAAGGCTTGCGTCTGGGACTTGAGCAGAAGTCCCGCGAGTTCGCCGCTCAAGGCTCGGATGTTTATGCCAAGTCATAGTTTTGTTTGTAGGCATTCCTGTGACCGTGAATAAGCGATGGTTTGTCCAGGTTCTGTTTTGCCTTCTCGCGGCGGATTGCGTCGTGTGCCAGGAACAGCCAGGCGAGAGCGGTCCGGCGTCCACGCCTGCGCCGGGCCTGCGCGATGCCGTAATGTTGATCACCCGCCCTGCCGAGAAGCCGGCGCGCGGATATGATTTGTCTCCGGAAGGCTTCGATCGCGCGCGGGCTCATGCGGATTATTTCAAGCGATTGGAGGTGGATTCCAGGCCGCTGCAATTGAGCTGGCTTTTTGCCGCCGCCGATTCCAGATCGAGCCATCGCCCGCGCCTGACGCTGGAGCCGCTGAGCGCCGCGTTGAGCCTTCCTCTTGACACGCGGTTTAAGGCCAGGCAACCGGAGCGGCTGGCGGAGCAACTCAAGGCCACCCCTCACGGCAAAGCCATTTTGATTTGCCGGCATCACGGTCAAATCCCGGAACTTATTCACGCGTTGGGCGGCGACCCGGATAAATTGTTGCCGCGCGGAAAATGGCCGGGCGATGTCTTTAATTGGGTCGTTGAATTGCGCTACGACGCGGCGGGCCGCGTAATTTCAGGACAAAGCAAACGCATCGATGAAAATCTCATGCATGGCGACGCCGCCAATCGCGCCAGCCGGCAATGACGCCCGCCAGTCAATCATCCAAACCCGCCGCCCCGCATCCGCCTTCACCCCGGCAAACCTGGTGGGCTGTGGCAATGCTGGCGCTGGTTGTCCTGGTGATCGTATTCGCGCGTGTTCGGTTGCTTGAAGTGCCGTTGGAACGAGACGAGGGCGAATTTGCCTACGAGGGACAACTTATGCTGGATGGCGTGGCCCCTTACCAGCTTGTCTATCACATGAAGCTGCCGGGGACGTACGCGGCTTACGCGGTGATTATGTCAATTTTTGGGCAAACCATCCCGGCCATTCATTTTGGTTTCCTTTTGACAAATTTGGCGACCGTGCTTCTTGTATTCATGGTTGGCCGGCGGCTGATGGATTTGCGGGGGGCGGCGGCCGCCGGGATAAGCTACGCCTTGTTGTCGGCCAGTCCGACCGTGATGGGCCTGTCGGCCCATGCGACACATCTGGTCGTCCTGGCGGCCATGGGAGGGCTTTTGCTGCTGTTGCGCGCCAGGGAATCCGGGGCGGGGACGACTTTATTTTCCAGCGGGGCGTTGTTTGGCCTCTCATTTGTGTGCAAACAACCGGGCCTGTTTTTCGGTTTGTTCGGCGCGGCGGTTTTGTTGCGCGATGAAACGCAAAGCCGGCCGTTGGAGTGGCGCGGATGCGCGCGAAAGCTGGGCTTGTATTGCGCGGGAATGGCTCTTCCCTTTGCGCTCGTTTGTTTGGCCGTTTGGCGGGGCGGCACGTTCAAACGATTCTGGTTTTGGACGTTTGCATACGCGAAAGTTCAAACCACGCTGGTGCCGGCGGAAACGGCCCGATACCAGTTGCACAGTTTTCTTGTCAATTCGGGATTGATGCCGTGGGCGTGGTTGCTGGCCGGGATCGGCCTCATCACCGCGCTGCGGCAAAGCGCGCAACCCGGCCGAAGGTTCATCTTGACGGCCCTTTTTGGCTGTTCCCTGCTGGCCTTCGTCACGCGGCTTTATTTCACCGGGCACTATTTCATCGTGATGCTTCCGGTGGTCGGCTTATTGACAGGCATCGCGATTACCTCGGCCGCCGGCAAGCTTGAAAGCACGGGACGCGCGTCAGCCGGCGCCCTTGTCCTGGCGGTGTTCCTCGCCGGTTGCGCGTTTTTTATGTATTACAACCGCGCCATTTGGTTCCAACTGGCGCCAGAGGCGGTTTCGCGCAAAATGTATGGCACAAATCCCTTTGCGGAATCGCTGGTGCTGGGCGCGTATATCCGCGGGCATTCGGCGCCCGGGGCGCGGATTGCGGTGATGGGATCGGAACCGGAGATTTATTTTTACGCCCACCGGCATTCGGCCACTGGTTACGTCAATATGTACGACCTGGTCCAGCCGCATCGCTATGCCAGCCAAATGCAGCGGGAGTTGATCCAGGAAGTGGAGGTGGTTAAGCCCGAGTATTTCTTGTACGTCCAGGCGCCCAGTTCGTGGCTGATCTGGCCGGGCGCCGACCCGCGCCTGCTGGACTGGGGCCGGCAATACACGCAAGAATTTTACGATCTGGTGGGAGTGACGTACATCCACCGCGACCATACCGAGTATGCCTGGGGCAAAGGCTCGTTGCACAACGCCAGCGGCGCCTCCGTAATTTATGTGTTTAAAAGGAAAGCATGAGAATCGCCAGGGTTTTGGACATTTTGTGCCGGATGCTTCCGGTTGATTCGAGCCATCCCATCGGCATTGCCGGGGCCGATGGCCCAGGAGATTGCGAATAGGCGATACTCATATCGTTCTCAAGCGGGAAAGAAATGCGTGGGGAGCGAGGCGGCTGCGCCGTCCTTCCGGTTGTCGTCGACTGACAGTTTTCATCGCGCCCACGCCCGATGGCTCGCTTGACATCTTATTGGTCAAGAGCGACACTGGCGCAACCTTCACGCCAAGAGAAAGTCCGTGAGAAAAGAAGCCCAAAAGCAATACATTGAGCGATTGAAAGTTGTGACACCGTCCCGAAAGGCACCCCAAGCAAACTGCGTGTTGATGCAAGGCCGGTCTCGCCCCGGCCACCGACGATCTGATTTTGCGCGGTCAATGCCGTCATGAAAAGAACGATTTATATCGTCGATGATCAAGAGCCGGTCATGGAGACAGCCGTCCTGATCGTGCGCACCGCCGATCCGCTTTGGGAGGTAAGGGGATTTAAGGATCCTTTGGAAGCCCTTGCGGCCGTCAAAACAACGGCGCCGGACCTGATTTTATCCGACCAACTCATGCCCGGAATGCAAGGCAGCCAGTTGCTCGAGCAGGTCCGCTCGGTCGCTCCGGCCGCCATCCGCATCATCATGTCGGGCTACGTGCCGCTTAACAAGCTATCGCTTATTACCTCGGCGCATCAATTCATCGCCAAGCCCTTTGACTCGATGCGATTGCGGGACACCATCCGGCGCAGTTTCGCCGCGCAGGACCGGATCGCGCACCGGGGCTTGCAAGCCATCGCAACTTCGTTGCGCTCCATTCCATCGCTGCCGCAGGCGCACCATGCGCTCTTGAAAGTGTTGGAGGACGACCGCAGCGCCACGACGAAAATCGCGCGGCTCGTGGCGCAAGACGCCGGCTTGTCGGCCAAGGTGCTCCAATTGTCCAACTCACCGCTGTTCGGGCAGGGCACGCAGATCACAAGCCCCATAGACGCGGTGATGTGCCTGGGGACGGACCTAATCTCGGCCGTCGTGCTGGCGCAATCGCTTTTCCGGCATTACGAATCGCTGGCGCACTGGGAAATCAATTTGCAACAGATATGGAGCCATTGCTGGCAGACGGCCTACTTCGCGCAACGCATTTGCGGCGAGATGCAATTTTCGCGCAAGGACGGCGAGGAGGCGTTCCTGGCGGGACTGCTGCACGAGACCGGCCGGTTCATTCTAGTTGACAACTTCCCCAGGGAATTTGCCGCCGCCTGCCAGGCCGCGCGGCGGCAAAACTCGCCCCTTGCCCCGCGATTGCAGGAGACGTTCCTCACCAGCCCCTCCCACGTCACCGCCTATATTCTGGAACTTTGGGGACTGTCCCCGGCGGTCATCGGCGCCATTACAGTCCCGGACCCCGGCAATGCGGGCCAGCCAAGCCAGTTCACGCTTGCCTCCGCGCTCTATGTGGCCGACGGCATTGCGTCGCGCAAGACGCCCCCCGACGCGTTCGCACCGGAGGAGTGGAACAATCCATATCTGCAAGCCATAGGCTGCCTCGACAAAATTGCCGAATGGGAAAAACTCTCGCTTGGCGCGAAACCTGGAGATGCGGAGTAAGGGGCCATCTTATTGACTATGATCGGCGCCGTGTCGAGGATTGCCGGCTCTGAGACAATTGCGCGCCTTGATTGTGATATTTCTATCATTGTATTCCCTTCACATGCTTGCCGAGAACAAAGTCATCCGGCTTTACGATGGGCCCGCTCCCGGCTCGGAGACGTGGAAACAAAGCGAGCAGGAAAACCGGAGCAACCTCTGGCAGACCCGCGTGGTGTTCAATGTGGCCAACCCTACGCTGACCGTTTTCCAGCCCCAAGCCGGGAAGGCCAACGGCACCGCCGTGGTGATCTGTCCGGGCGGGGCGTTTTTCGCGTTGTCCATCGACAGCGAAGGTTTCGATGTCGCGCGCTGGCTGAACACCAGGGGCGTCACATGTTTCGTGCTCAAATACCGGCTGGTGGAATGCAAAACCGATGATCCGACTCGCGAAGTCATGAGCCGGGGACCGCTGGATGATGTGGTGGCGCCCGTCGTCAAGCTTGCCCTGGCCGACGGCGGCGCGGCCATTGGTTATGTGCGCAAACACGCCTCGGAATTTGGAGTCAACCCGGAACGCGTCGGCATCATCGGCTTTTCGGCGGGCGGGACAGTCGCGGTGTCTGTGGCGATGAATTACACGGCCGAAACGCGGCCGAATTTCGCGGCGCCGATTTATCCGGCATACAATTGGGCCGTCAAGGGAAGCGGCGTTCCCTCGGATGCGCCGCCGGCGTTTATCCTGGCGGCGTCGGATGACCCCTTGGGGCTGGCGCCGCAAAGCGTTGCGATTTACCAGGACTGGATTGCGGCGGGCAAGTCCGCGGAATTGCATCTGTACTCCAAGGGTGGGCATGGCTTCGGAATGCACAAACAGAATCTGCCCTCCGATCATTGGATCGAGCGTTTTGCCGATTGGCTGGATGTCCACGGGTTGTTGAAGAAGTAAGGGGTGGTCGAGAAATAACCTGCGCAAGCTGTAAACTACGGCGCCGCCGCGAGTTTGATGTATCTGTCGGCGAATTTAAGGAAGGTCGGCCAGTTTGGCGCGTCGGTGTGGCCGCCGCTGTGCTGGCGAAAGGCGATGTCGCCCTCGATGAGCGGCGTTTCAATGGGCGGAAAATCCGTGGTTCCCATGTCCTTTTTGCCCAATAACTCATAGACCGGACCCGCGGCCGCCGCGGCCAGAAACATGCCCTTGGCGTCCACCCAGGCGTCGCCGTTTGTCGAGCCGCCGCTGATGAACACCGGACGGGGGGCGCACAAAGCGATGAGTTCGTGCGAATCCACCGGAAGATCATCCCAGTGCAAAGGGCCGGCGTATTTGATGAAGTTGCCCGCCATCCAATGATATTCGCCCGAGCCGGCGACGTTCTCGACTACTTCCCCCCAATCACGCCTGTGCAATTTGGCCCCGCCTTCGCCCGAGGAACTGACATAAGCGATGGCGAAACGCGGATCGTAAGCCATTGCGACAAGCGTCGCCTTGCCATAACGCGAGTGGCCCTCCAAACCGACCTGTTTGGCGTCCACCGCCTTGTCCGTTTCAAAATAATCCAGCGCGCGGCTCGCGCCCCAAGCCCATGCGCGCAATGCGCCCCAATCATCGGCCTTGCGCGGCTGCCCGCGATTCATCAGGCCAATGATTCCGGAAGTCAGGCCCGCGCCGTTGTCGGCCTGAACGCTGTTGGGCGTGAGAATGGCGCAGCCCCATCCCTTGGCCAGGACTTGGCGCTGCCAGAGGTTGATGTTTGCAGGATTGCCGGGGAGACCGCGGCCGGGACGAGGCGGGGCGTTGGTCCTGCCCAATCCTCCGCCGAATCCGCGGGGGAATCCTCCGAAGCCAAATTGCATCATCACCGGCACTGGCCCGGCGGCGTCGGCCGGCGTGCTCAAGGTCAATTGAATATTGACTCCGATGTGCGGATCAAGGGAATTATCAACGCGCCCGACGAGCTTTTTGGTAATGACACGAATGCCGCCGTTTGTTTCCACGACGGTGTTCGTGATCTCCCAAGTTACCTTCGGCGTATCGCTGGGAACGCGGCCATAAATTTCGCGGTCGAAATCCTCGACAATTTCCGGCCGGCGCAGTTCCCACCACATCGCAGGCGTGGTGACCTTCCGGCCATCCTTTAACAACAGAGGATCGGGCAATTGCGGATAGGGATTGGCCTTGGCTTCGTCGTAATTGGCGTAGAACGGAGATTGCTTGTTGCCGCCGTCGCGCCCGCGCCGAATGGAATCAATGTGCAGCAACTCGAGCATTCTTTTGTGATCGGCGATAGTCGCGGCATTGTTGGGGCCGCCAAATCTTCCCGCGGGCGGGCGCGCCTGGGCCGGCGCAATGTTATTGGCGGCCCCGGGCGGCGGAACGTTCGTGTTTGTGTCCGCCGCCCTGGCGAACGGGCTGGCAGTGATGAGAACGGCCGCGCCGCATGTGATGATTTCGCGCTTCATAAATGTAATCCGTTGCGAAAGCTCCGATGGCATGTTTTAAGGCGTTTGTGCTGGAAGCTCGGACGCGCATTGGGGGCAGCGCGTGGCGCGCAACGGCACGTTGGATATGCAAAAGGGACATTCCTTGGTCGGCGCCGGGGGCGGCGGAGGCGGAGGCGGCGGCTTGCGATGGATTTTGTTAATGACACGCACCAGCATGAAGATTGCGAAACTGACAATGAGAAATGTAAGAATGGCGTTTAAGAAAGCGCCATACGCAATGACTGTCGCGTGATTCTTCTGCGCCTCCTCCAATGTCGCATAGTGTTTGGCGCCCAGAATGATAAATCGATGGGAAAGATCTATCCCGCCGCTCAACAAACCCAGGGGCGGCATCAGGATGTTGGTGACCAGCGCATCGACCACTTTGCTAAAAGCCGCCCCGATGATCACGCCCACAGCCAGATCGATGACGTTGCCCCGGGCGACGAACTCCTTGAATTCTTTGAGAAGTGGTTTCACGTTTTTGATTGGCGTCGGAAAATCGCGCGCAGGCGTCTTAGCCGCCGATGGCCGCGGATGGAAACTGGCCGTGTTCTGAACTGGGTTTATCTGTGTTCATCTGTGATTACTGTGCGTAAATGATCCTGCAAAAAATCGGCCTCAGAACAAATTTTGCAAAAAACGCACCGCGCCTTGAAATTCACTCGGGCTTTCCGAGCGCAAGAGCGTGCCCGCGGACCTGCGGACGTTGAGATCGATCTGACAGAGTATGCCTATGTTTTGGCCGCCGCGGCCAGTGGAGCGAATGGCTTCAAACCCGTAACCGTAGCTGCCCAAAACCTGCCACTCCCCGCCATGCGACCGATAGCCCAGAGTGATGCCCGCGCCTGAGTTGAAGTGCCCATTCTGCGCCAGCCCCGGTGTATAGTCCAGTTCGGCAACGGTCCCCAAGAGGCTGATTCTCCAATCTTTGGCGGGATCCAGCGGGAGGGAGTATTCGCCTGACATCGTCACAAAACTGCTCGCGCTAAGTTCGTCGTAAAAATAGCCCGGAATGTCCAGCGGAAACTCCGAGCTGAGCGGCAGATTGCCGCCCAGCCGGTAGGCGCTGAATCGGTCCGGATGAATGCTCGTGCCCCCGTTGAGGCTGGCGCTGATGGTTTGTTTGGATTCCGGCAGCGTGTAAATCAAAAGCCCGCGCGCCCAAAACGTTTCCGAGTCGGCCTGCAAAATCCGGTCGCCATTGTAACCGTAGGAACCGGAATCGAAGCGATACTGGCCCTCGCACCAAGCCGACAGTTCCAGCGCAACGTCCGGGGCAAGCGTCGGCTCGCGCCCGCCCCAGCGCAATCCGGCGCGGGCGGCGAGCATGGAATGATCCGCGGGCAGCTTGAAAGCCGCGCTGGTCCCTTCCAGCGGTTCATAAACAGAAAGCCTGTCGCGAATGCGAAAAACGCCCGTCAAAGGAATACGGCTTCCGGGATTGAACAAATGATATATGGAACCGGAAACTTCCGCCGCGTGTCCGAAAAATGAGGACGCGGGCAAATACTTTCCGTTGACGTATTCGAAGTAGCTGTCCGCAAAACCGCCTCCCGCCGCGCCAATTCCCAAATCCGTGTGCGGTCCCAGCGCCTGGCTGATCCCCAATTCCGCATCCACATACACCGGCGCCACTGCCAGGCGCAAAGTCGTGTTGGTCCAGGGATAATTGGGTTCGTTGTCATAGTAAAAGCCGTAAGCCGCCAGCGGCGCCGCGCCCTGAAGCGGCTGATTATAGCCCACTTGAATAAGCTCCCGCCTCTCCGGATCAATTTGAGCGCGTATTTCCCTGTCAACCGCCAGACACAGAAGAACGAACAAAAGTCCGGCGCGGAAGCGTTGCATGAAAACTATTTATCGAAAACGCCCCCCTTAAGCAAGAGACGATGGTTTCAATCCCCTGCGTCCATTTGGGAAATGTCTTTTGCGGTGTCGATATCAAGCGCCCCTTCGGGAAAAGGGACGCCGGCGACGTCCTGGGTATATTTGGCAATGATGTTTTTGGCGCCTTGTCCGCCGGGGAGCGTCGCAAGTTCGGCGAAGTAAGGACGGCAAAACAAGACCGGCACACCCCTGGTTCCGGCGTATTCGGCGGCCACAATCCCTCTGCCGGTTGTTTTTTGAACCGCCGGCAGGCGCTCCAGCAACTGGGGCGAAATCATGGGCTGATCGCAAACCATGAGGATAACCCCGTCGAGTTGCTCGGCGGCGACGGCGTTCAAACCGGCGCCAATGGAGGAGCCCATTCCACTTTCCCAGCGCGGGTTGGTCGCCCGTGTGACCGGCAAGCCATTCAATTCCGGCTCCAGTTGTCCCGAGTAAGCGCCCAGAACCACCACGACAGGGCGGCGCGCCGAGGCGAGCGCCGTTTCCGCCGCGTGCCGCAACAAACTGCGCCCGCGGAATGGAACCAATTGTTTGGGCCTGCCCAGGCGCGCCGAAGCGCCCGCCGCCAAAATGATCACGCCAATCGCATCCATCGCCGTCAAGATTTAGGGGCGAGAGTTTGGGATGGAATTTGAAAGGCGGCAAGATGTTTGTATCAGTGTCGGGAGAATTCATCCGCTTGGGAGGGCGGGCGTCCGCGCCGGCCATGACTGGATTCGACGGCTCGCCCGCGCTCAGGGCGCCTGTCCCAGGCACTTCCAAACCGCCGCGCTGGCGAAAACCTTTCCCGTGGGCATGGCAAAGATATTTGCCGTTTTTTGATTTTGATCGCGCAGAGTCTTGAGGTAGGCCTTCATTTGGGCCAAATCCGCCTCCTCGCGCCGCACATTGACAAGGTCCAACTCCGTCTGGCGCCGCTGGTTGATGCGCTCGCTGAAATGGCGCGCGTCCATGTCGCCGGTCACAGCCTCCGGGGCGGCGGCGTTCTCGGCCTCCGCCTTCTTCCTGTCGGCGGCCACTTGCAGGGCAAACTCGGCCAGCATGGTTTGAAAGGAATAAAGCCCCTCAAAACTTTGTTTGACAGCCGGCGGCAGCCGGTCCAGCAAAATCTCCCGCTCAGTTCCATCCAGCGAAACCAGGCAACGCGCGTAGAGGTTGGTGGCCACGATGTTGATTACCCGCATCCGCCGGCTGTCCGAGGGAAGACGAGGCGCCGCCGACGGCCGGGCCGCGGCGGGTTGCAACGCGGCCGGCTTGGGCGGAGGCCGGGCCGTCGCGGGTTTCTTTTTATTCCTGGTCGCCAGATATTCGCGCGCCTTGGCGGGATCATAGCCATAGCGCTTTTGCAAGGATTCCGGAAGGTCGCTCCACTGCGCGCGCAGGCCGCCTCCGTCGAAAACAACGATGGCATCCGCCGGCGTCACGCTTGTTATCCGGGCGTTGGTGTAAGAGGTGCCTTTGATGGTCAGCACCGGCAAAACATTTGTCGGATCTTCGGCGGCGCACGACATCGCAAACACCAGGCAAAGCAAAACAACCAGTCGCGTCATATCGTTCCTGCGCAACCGCAGGCCGGATCAATTTAAGCACACGCGCGCCCAAATGTGAAAAAAAATCAACGGAAACGCAGGCGATGTCAGACACGGGAAACCACATTTCCCATGGCGAAACTGTTCCTTGGAGGCTCGATTATGAACCCTTACTGATGAGAGTCTATCCCAGACTCTCATCAGTAACAGGCGCATGGCGCGTGAGGCGCTGAACAGATACACATGTTTAGAAAGTGCTGCGAGGAGCTTTTGATCCGTTTGCGATTGCGAAGCCAGTCAGACGCCTTGTCTCGCATCGCATAGGTCCACCGTTCCCGGGTGTTTTCCGTCTTGGTCGAAATGACTTGCTCCATCGAGTAGAAACACGAGCGCCCCGCTGCAATCAGCCTTGCCGCGCCTCCGCGAGAGTGGTTAGCATGTGGCGCATTGAAGCGTAAACGACAGGAGTCCAAGGCGCCGCTATTTTCAGGAGTCCTGACGGGAAGCCCGGCGACAGGGCGCTCACGGGATGGCGCACGGCTTCAAGTCCGGAACAGATGGCTGTTGCGCGTTCTGCTGGCAACGATTGGGCCGTTCTTGGTTCTCGCTTTGCTCGAGGCTGCTCTGCGTGGCGCCGGGTTCGGGCATCCGACTTCCTTTTTTGTCCAAAAGCAGGTGGATGGAAGAACGGTTTTGGTGGAAAACGCGTGGTTCGGGCTTCGCTTTTTTCCTCCTGCCCTGGTGCGCGGCTCCTCGCCAGTCGTAATGGAGGCGGAGAAGCCGCCAGGGGTTTACCGCATTTTTTTGTTTGGAGAGTCCGCAGCCATGGGGGATCCTCGGCCCGCTTTTGGCGTTGGCCGTTATCTGGAAACGTTGTTGCGGGAACGAATGCCTGGCGAGAAGTTCGAGGTCGTCTGCGTGGCCATGACTGCGATCAATTCGCACGCTATTGTGCCCATTGCCCGGGAGTGCGCCGGCTACCACGGGGACCTTTGGATCGTCTATATGGGCAATAACGAATTCCTTGGGCCTTTTGGCATGAGCCAGGTCTTTGGAGCGCAGGCTCCCCGCCTCTCTTGGGTGCGGGCTTATTTGGCCTTGCAGCGCACACGCGTTGGCCAGTGGTTTGTCGCTTTAAGCCGCAAATTGAGCGGAAGCCGCAACACACCGGCGGCCTGGGGCGGCATGAGGATGTTCGTGGACCAGCACATTTCGCCGGACGACCCGCGCAAAGAGCGCATCTATGCGAACTTTCGCCAAAACTTGGAGGACATCCTCCAGGCGGGGCGGGTGGCGGGAGTGCCAATTATCCTCAGCAGTGTCGTGTGCAATCTCAAAGACTGCGCGCCTTTTGCGTCGGTTCATTCGCCCACGCTCAACAGCTTCCAGCAGGGAGAGTGGGAAAGCGTTTACCAAGCGGCCATCACTAACGCCGAGCACGGCAGCCTGGCAGAGTCGATGCGAGGACTGGCGGAGGCGACGAGGCTCAGCCCCAACTACGCGGCTGCGCATTTCCGACTGGGGCAAAGCATGCTGTCGGGGACGAATGTTGGGGCGGGACTTCGGAGTTTCGCACGGGCTCGGGACCTGGATGCGTTGCCCTTTCGGGCCGATTCCGAGATCAACCGTCTTATTGCGGAGGCGGCCCGCCGTCACGCCGGGCAAGGGGTTGCCTATTTGGACGCGGAGGAAGCGCTCGTGCCGGCGGAGGCGGGCCAGATTGCCGGAGAGGAATACTTCTACGATCATGTCCACCTGAATTTCGAGGGCAATTACCATCTGGCGCGCGCGTTGGCGGAAAAAGTATTGACATATCTGCCGGCCAGTGTTGTCGGGCTAAGGAACGCCGGCTGGGCGGGACCCGAACTTTGCGCGCGGGACCTGGGATTGACGGATTGGAACCGAAGTACGGTGCTGGAAGAAATCGGCCGGCGCCTTGCGGACCCGCCGTTCAGTGAGCAGCTCAACCATAATCACCAGGCGGAGAGGGTGGCCCGCCAACTGGCGGAATGCAGGCGGCGGCAACAGCCGGGCGCGGTGGAGGAGGCGCGGCAGGTCTATGAAGAGGCGCTCCGGAAGGATCCCAATGAACATTGGCTTCACCATAATTATGCGGAGTTTTTGACAGGCATCGGGGACTGGGCCGGCGCGACGGCGCAGATGCGGATCGTGTGCGACCTGACGCCGGAACACCCGTCCGCGTTGCTGCAATTGGGGCGTTTGCTGGCCAGACAACATAAATTTGATGAAGCCCGGCAGTGCCTGGAGCAAGCTTTGGAATTGCGTCCGGGGGCGGCGGACGTCCACATGGAACTGGGCCAGGTGTATTCCGCGCAGGGAAACCTCGAGGAGGCGCTCCGTGAATATGGGAAAGCCCGCATCTCGCATCAGGACGATGCGCGCGTCTGTTTTCTGGAAGCTGAGGTGCTGGAAAAGCAAGGGAAGCGAAGCGAGGCAATGGGCAGCCTGCGCGAAGCGCTGCGACTTCGCCCCTCCTACTGGGAGGCGCACGACCGCCTCGGGATGGAGTTGGGCCTCGTGGGTAAGTTTTCCGAGGCGGCGCAAGAATTTGATCAAGTGGTGCGGTTGCAGCCGGATTATGGTGAAGGGCACTTGAACCTGGGCATCGCGTTAGCCAGGCAGGGAAGCTTTGGCGCGGCGCGCGATCAGTTTCAGACGGCGCTGCGTTTGGAGCCGGGCAATGGAAAGGCGCGGGATTTCATCACGAGGATTGAACAGCTCAGCGCCCAGGGCGGCGTACCATAACGAGATGGTAGCCGTTCACAGGTTGGCAGGTGCTATTTCGGAAAGCTGGCCGAGGGCTGTGAGGGAGTTTTGTAATTGACTGTGCTTGGACTGCCAATCGAGCAGCCGCAGCCTGTGCTCCTCCAGGACGGCGGCTGGGGCCTTTCCGGCGAAAGCGGGGTTGTCCAATTTGCGCGCAACCTTATCGATTTCCAGTTGAACCCTGTCCAGTTCCTTGATTATCCGGGATTTCTCCGCTGACACATCGATCAACCCCTCCAACGGCAGATAAATCTCGCCAAGCTCGGCGGCGACCGACGGCGTTCCTTTTGGCGGCGCGTAATTCTGATTGACATCCAATTGCGCGGCGTTGAGCAGAAGCTTCATGGCGGCCAGATCGTGCGCCGAAAAATCCCGCGCCGGCTTGAGCACGAAATTGATTTTTTTGTTGCCTGGAATGTTGCTCGATTGTCGAAGGTTCCGGGCTTGAGTGACCAGCCAGTTGCGCTGCTCGACGTGTTGCAAGTGATGGGCGTCCAATCCGTAATGTTCGCAAAAATCGCGTTCCAACGGCTTGGGCCAATTTGCGAGCATGATGGTGTCGGCGCCCTGGCCGGCCGGCAAATCCAGATGATAGCCCAAACCATGCCAAAGCTCCTCGGTGATGAAGGGCAAAAACGGATGGAAAAGCCGCAGGGTGTTGGACAAAACAAAATCGATTACCGCCAGGGTATTGGCGCGGGAAGCAGCCGTTGCGGCGCCCGCCTCGGGCTGCGCCCCGGCGGATGGCGCGGCCAAGGCGGCTTTGCTCGCCTCGAGGTGCCAATCGCAAAATTCGCTCCAGAAAAAGCGGTAAAGAATTTGCGCGGCCTCATTGAATTTGTATTGCTCCAGCGCCTCGGTCACTTGGCGGATCGCTTGATCCAGTTTCAGGAGAAGCCATTTGTCATCGGTGGTAAGCAACGCCGGCGTAATCTCGCCTTCGGTCTCGCCGGCTTGCATTTGGCGGAACCGGCACGCATTCCAAAGCTTGTTGCAAAAATTGCGGCCCAATTCCACTTGTTGCTCATCGTAGAGGACGTCCTGTCCGAGCGGAGCCGAGCGCATGACGCCGAAGCGCAAAGCATCGGCGCCATATTGCTCGATGAGTTTCAACGGGTCGGGAGAATTGCCCAAACTCTTGGACATTTTTCGGCCCTGCTTGTCGCGAACGATGCCGGTAAAATACACATTCTTGAAGGGTTTATCACCCATGAACTCGAATCCCGCCATGATCATTCGCGCCACCCAGAAAAAAATAATGTCCGGGCCGGTGACCAGGTCCGTGGTGGGATAAAATCTTTGCAACGTCGCCGTCCGCTCCGGCCAGCCCATCGTCGCAAACGGCCACAGCCACGAACTGAACCAAGTGTCGAGCACATCGGGGTCCTGCTCCCAATTTTCCGGATCGGCGGCCGGCGTGATGTCCACCCGGATATTTTCCGGGGAATCGGCGGCGCCAATCGGCGATTTCCTATACCAGACCGGGATGCGATGGCCCCACCATAATTGCCGGGAAATGCACCAATCCTTAATGTTCGCCATCCAATGGATGTAAGTCTTGCTCCAGCGCTCGGGATGAAATTTGATTTGCTGTTTTTCAACGGCCTCGGTCGACTCCGTGACGCACGGATAACGCAAAAACCATTGTTCGCTTAAATACGGCTCGATGGCGACCATGCTGCGCTGGCTATAACCGACGTTATGCGTGTAATCCTCGGTCTTGAGCAAAAGGCCCATCGCCGAAAGTTTCTCCACGACAAGCTTTCGCGCTTCGACGCGGTCCTTGCCGGCGAAATCAGCGCCGCTTTCCGCCGTCATGGCGCCGTCCGGCCCAATGACCACTGTCAAGGGCAGATGATGGCGCAACGCCATTTGATAATCATTGGGGTCGTGGGCCGGGGTGACTTTGACGCACCCGGTGCCGAACTTTGGGTCGACCAGTTCGTCGGCGATGATTGGAATTATTTTGTTCCGCAACGGGAGCCACGCGCGGCGGCCAATCCATTGTTGGTAGCGCGGGTCTGCCGGGTTGCCCGCGACAGCTTCGTCGCCGAGCATGGTTTCGGGCCGCGTCGTTGCCACCATCACAAACTGATCAGCCGCTGGCTGGCCGCAGTCGTCCACCAATGGATATTTCAAATGCCATAAATGACCCCGCTGTTCGACCATCTCGACTTCTTCATCGGAGAGGGCGGTGCGCGCGGCTGGGTCCCAGTTTACCATTCGCTTGCCGCGATAGATCAGGCCCTTTTTATAAAGCTCCACGAAGACAAGCTGCACACATCGTGCGTAGGCGGGATCCATGGTGAAGCGTTCACGCGACCAATCGCACGACGCCCCCAATTTCTTAAGCTGTTGAATAATGATGCCGCCGTGTTTTTCTTTCCACTGCCAGGTTTTCTCCAGGAATTTTTCCCGCCCCAGGTCCTCGCGATGTTTCATCAGGCCCTCCTGGCGCAGGGCTTTTTCGACCACTGTTTGGGTGCCGATTCCCGCGTGATCGGTCCCCGGCAGCCAGAGAACCTCGAAGCCTTTCATCCGTGCCAGACGGGCCAGGATGTCTTGAATGGTGATGTTCAGGACGTGGCCAAGCGTCAGAATTCCCGTGACATTAGGCGGCGGCATGACAATTGAATACGGAGGCTTGGGCGCACTTGCGTCGGCGACGAAGCATTTTTGTTCCAGCCAGTATTCGCGCCATTTTGTTTCAACGGCCTGCGGCTCGTAAGCTTTGGGGATTTCAGGCATGGCAGAACTCGCTAAAAATCACTCGACGACTTCAAACTCGCCAAACTGACGGAAGTGATGGTCAAAGGTTGCCACTTGCCCAATGGAGAGCCTGCGCATCATTACGAACGAAACGACATCGCAAAACGAATAATTCTTGTCCCGATGGTGTCGCAACAGGCTGACGGCGTGGCTTTCATCGGCCCGCGACACTGGCTCCCAGCGCAACGTGGGATTGCGCTCGGCGTCATCGAGAATTTGCAAGCGAGTCAACAAAGACCGGCTGAAATAAGCGTGAGTCTCCGCCAAAACAAGGCTCGTGAACACCAATTGCCGGCGCTGCCGCAGCAGTTTTCCGGCAACCTCGAGGGCGCGGCCGTGCCACGGTTCCCGCGCGTCGCGCAAGGCGATCCAAAAGGATGCGTCAAGAAAAACTTCGGTCACATTTTCCGCTCAAGTCGCCGGTCGTACGCCGCTGCGCTGGCGGGGTTGGCATGGTAATCTTGCGGCAGTGGCGGCGCCTCAGCCCAACCGCCATTTTTTTTGACCCATTTTTTGGGGCACCCATAGATATAGTGATCGTGATTGATCACGCCGTCTTCGGGCCCCACAAAATCAGGATCGGCGGGCGGACGCAAGAGCGGATTATTGTTCCAGGCCTCGTCCGGAATTTCCATTTTCTCATCAATGAACGTGCGAATCAAGGCCGCCATGGGTTGGCCGCGCCGCGCGGCTTCATTTTGAAGAAACTGATGTTCGCCCCGTGTGAGATAAATTTGGGTGCGCACCATGGATTGCGTCTCCGGCCGCGTTTCCGTTTCCGTTTCGATTTCCGTTTCCGTTTCCATTTCGGCAATGAACGTGGCGTCGTGAAGCTGGTCTGCTGGCGCGTTGGAAACCGGGTAAGCCTCGAATTTCTCTTCGCGTCGGCTATGTTTCTTCTTTTTCATAGGACATTTATACATCTCAATGTATATAAGTCAAGTCTTTTTGTTTATTAAGCGATATTCCACACTATCAACCATGGCGCGGAGGCTGGCTTCCACAATGTTATCGCTCACGCCGACGGTCCCCCACTCTTGCCGTCCATCGCTGGATTGGATTAACACGCGAGTCTTGGCGGCGGTGCCGCCGGTCGAATCCAGGATGCGCACTTTATAATCTGTGAGGCGGATTTTTTTGACCTGCGGATAAAATTTTGCCAGCGCGGCGCGCAGCGCCGAATCCAGCGCGTTTACCGGGCCGTCGCCATCGGCAACCGTATGCGCCTGCTGCCCCTCGACCTGGACCTTGATCGTCGCCTCGCAAACCGAAGAACCGCCCTCCCGCCGCATGGAAACATGATAGCCGTTGACCTCGAATGGGAGCCGCTGATGGCGGAGGACCTTGCAAATCAACACCGCCAGCGAGCCGCCCGCCGTCTCGAACTCATATCCCTGGTGTTCCAATTCCTTGATGCGCGTGAGTATTTCCTTGAGTTGTGGGGCGTCGTTGGCCAGATTGATGCCCAGTTCCCGGGCCTTCATCACGATGTTGCTTCGACCCGCCAGATCGCTGATGAGCACCGTCCGCGTGTTTCCCACCGCGGCCGGATCAATGTGTTCATAGGAACGGACGACTTTTTGCACCGCGTTCACATGAGTGCCTCCCTTGTGCGAAAACGCGGCCGATCCCACCCACGGCTGGCGCGGACTATGCCGGAAATTGGCGATTTCATCTACGAACTGCGACAGTTGTTTGAGCGTCGCCAGCGAGGCCGGCGGCACGCAACTCATGCCCATTTTAAGCGCGATGTTTGGAATCAGGCTCGTCAGATTGCAATTGCCCGTCCGTTCGCCATAACCGTTGATTGTTCCCTGCACATGGCGCGCGCCGGCGTCCACGCCGGCGAGGGCGTTGGCCACCCCAAGGCCGATGTCGTCATGCGTGTGAATTCCAAGCCGGCCAGTAAGCTTTTCCCGCGCGATCTGTGTAATTCTGGAAATCTCCCCGGGCAATGAGCCTCCGTTGGTATCGCACAGCGTGATAATCGCCGCCCCGGCTTTCTCGGCGACCTGCCAGGTGGCGATGGCGTAATCAGCATCGTCCTTGAAACCATCGAAACAGTGTTCGGCGTCGTAAACGACAAATCTGCCGCGCTCCTTCAAGAATCGGATTGTGTCGGCGATCATCGACAAGTTTTCCTCGGGAGTGGTGCGCAAGACTTCCCGCACATGGAGCAGCCACGTCTTTCCATAAATGGTCACCACCGGTGTGCCGGCCTGCAACAGCAGGCGCACCTGCTCGTCCTCCTCGACTTTGACGGATTTACGCCGCGTGGAACCAAAGGCCGCCAGCCTGGCCGCTTTGAACTTCTTTCGCTTCGCAATCTCGAAAAACTCCACGTCCTTGGGATTGGACCCGGGCCAGCCGCCTTCGATATAATGCACACCAAAAGCGTCCAACTTTTCGGCGATGCGCAACTTGTCCAGGACCGAGAAATTAATCCCCTCACCCTGGCTTCCGTCGCGCAGGGTGGTGTCATAGATTTCCACCTCAGGTTTCATAAGTTCTTCGGCCCCGCCCCTCGCCGCCGCCGCGCCGGAGTGAAACTACTACGACAACCCTTCGCAATTTGCAAAGCCTTTGAAACGGCCTTCCGGGGCAGGCCAGATTCCTTCACGGCGCGTCCCGCGTCTGACAAAGCATTGGCCCCGCCGCGCCCGCACACGCGACTCGCCCTGGGTTCGCCCTCGCCTGGAGGGCGCCGGGCGGCAACGGGCGATTTCACCAAACTTCCACCGGTCCTTTGGGCACGGGGATTTGCTGGCGCGCCACGACGGATGGTTCCTCCATGAACGAAGGCGCCATCGGCGGCGGCTGATACTTGGGTTTGAGCCGTCCGGTTTCATCCAGGAATTGCAGCCGCCATTGCCGGTAACGATCGAGAATTTCATGGAATTGCGTTTTGTTTGACAGCGTCACGATCTGTTTGTTGAACTCGACGGCCGGGCCGAATCGCTTGGAATACCAGGGCCCGACCTTTCGGAACATCCGGCAGCCGTGCGCTTCGCCAAACACTTCGATCATCAGGTCCAGGTGCCGGCACATCACCCGCGCCCGCTCCTCGAAGCCGGGTTCGGGCGCCAGCTCCCCCGTTTGCAGGAAATGGCTGGTGTCGCGGAAAATCCACGGATTATAAAAGGCGCCCCGCCCGATGCTCACACCCGCGCAGCCGGTTTCTTGGAGCATCATGCGGGCCGCCTGGCAGGTCGTCACGTCGCCGTTGCCAATGACTGGAATATGTTTGACAGCCTGCGCCACCGCGCGAATGCCGGCCAGGTTGACGGCGCCCCCAAACCCCTGCTCGCGCGTTCGCCCATGCACGAAAATCCCGGCAATTCCGGCCCCTTCCAGCACACGCGCCAATTCCGGCGCGGTAAGATTATCCTGGTCCCATCCCAGGCGCATTTTGGCGGTGACAGGAATAGCCACCGCGTCGACCATTGCGCGCGCCAGCCGGGCCGTTTTGTCCAACTCCGTCATCATTGCCGAACCTCCGCCGACGCGGCAAACCTTGCGCACCGGGCAACCCATATTGATGTCCACCGAAGAAACGCCGATGGATTGGAGATAAACGGCCGCATCGCGCATTTCCTCCGGCACCGAGCCAAACAATTGCACGGCCAGCGGACGATCCGCCGGAGAGGTCTCGATGAGCTTGAGCGCCTTGGGATTCTTCTCGATCAATGAGCGGGCATTGACCAAATCAGTCGTCGCCAGGTCCAGCCCGCCAATCTCGCGCAAAGTCAACCGGAATGGCAGGTTGGTATAACCCGCCAAGGGCGACAGGAATAAGTTGGACTTCAACGCAAGCGAACCGATTTGCATGTCTTTATCTTTATTCATGGCCGGTGGCCGGTTTTTCCCAGATTTTGTTATCAACGCAACTGCCCGAACGTTCCCGCTTCTTCCAAGTTTAAACCGTGGCCCCAAAGCCTGCATAGATACTATTCTGTAA
>VFSW01001880.1_pt1 | contig 31774 bp, 30 predicted proteins | sample 5358111 | NCBI WGS metagenome assembly VFSW01 (sample SAMN11554181, study PRJNA540505) | mine drainage metagenome | isolation source: sediment from site ElyBrook_90M | place: USA: Ely Copper Mine, Vershire, VT | collected 2017 | reverse complement strand
CGGGGGGGTCAGCGGCTTCGGTTGCCAAAATCTCGCCAAACCCCCGGGGGGCGTATTGAAAAACAAATTTTTTTTTTTTATTTCAAACCCAACCCCCGGGGTGGGGGGTGTTTCCGATTCTCACTCGTACCACGGGCCTGAGATCAGTAGCCCGTGCCTGCGGCGGCTCCTCCGGAACTGCCCGTGCTCGGAGCCGGGACGGTGACGTTCACGGTTGCCGCGCTCGAAGGCGCCGGCGCTGCAGCTGCTACAGGATGGCCGTAGTATCGGTACCACATGAATGCGCCGATGATGACCGCGAGGAGAATGATAATAGCGACGACCCAGCCCGCTGCGCTGCTGTCATCGGAAGATGCAGGAGTATTGACGATTGTTGTATCTGCCATAGAAATTAGGGTGCTTATCGAATAAACATTAATACTATGGTAGCAGCGATCCCATGAAGCTAGAGTGAAAGCAGCGGCAGGATCATATGGGTCATAAAAAACACCCCCGGCGGCGCATGCCGTCGGGGGTCGTTTTCGTATTGGGATCACCCCGCTCGCCGCGTCTCGGTCTTCTTCTCAAAGAGTTCACGGAAGACTGGGAAGATCTGGTTGGCATGGCTGACCTTGCGCATTGCGACCGGCCGGCGCACCTTCGACAAGGCGTCGAGGAGCTTCCACATACCGGATTCCGTAGCAGAATGGCCATGGAACGCTCCATAAGCACTCGCTTCGGCAACCTCGATATACGCGAGGTATTGGATCAGAGGAAGTATCTGGTCGAGATACTTCCCCACTTTCGGTGTGTCGTCGGGTGCGTTGTCGCCGTCGGAAGCTTCCGCGGCATAGATGTTCCAATTCTCCGGGTCGTAACGCGCTTTGATGATCCGAAGCATCTCTGCGAATGCGCTCGAGATCGCCGTGGCGCCCGTCTGGGTGCTATGGAAGAACGTGTGCTCGTCGACTTCTGCGGCCTCGTCAGTGTGCCGAATGAAGACGATACTCACGTGGCGATAGCGCCGTGTCAGGAAGATATACAGCAATGTGTAGAATCGCTTGGCGAGATCCTTCATGTGCGCCGACATCGAACCCGAGACGTCCATCAGGCAGAACATCACCGCTTGCGATGCGGGCTTGGGCCTGCGCTCATACCTCCGGTAGCGCAGGTCGATCGGGTCGAACTTTATCACGCGCCCGAGCTTTACTTTCTCGGCCGCGAGCAAGCCTTCGAGGGCCTTGCGGGCATCCTCGTCTTGGCATTCGTCGAGAAGCTTCTTGAGCCGCTCGATCTCCCGATGGACGGAACCGCGCAGGGCGATCTGGCGGGCCAGCTTCTTCTTCATGGTCCGCATGATCGCGATGGCCGTCGGATTGCCGGTCATCGAATACCCTGCGCGCTGCAACCCTTCGAATTCGAGTTCCATCATCCTGCGCTTGGCGAGATCGGGAAGCTCGAGATCCTCGAGGAAGAGGTCGATGAATTCATCCCGGCTCAAGAAAAACCGGAAAGCATCTTCGCCTTCTCCGCCGCCGTTCTGTGCCATGCCTCCGCCTTCGTGTGAGCGCGGCAAGACGTCGCCTTCAGCGAACTGCTTGTTGCCTGGCAGCACGTTGTCGTGGATGCCTTTGCTGCCGCGCACCAAGGACGGCTCGCGCAAGCCATCCTTCGAGATGATCACCTCATGCTTGTCGGCGAGCATGTCGGTGATATCGGTGCCTGCGACCCTCGTGCGTATGGCAGCTTGGAGGGCCACCTTGGCGCGACGGAGGAACCGTTGCCGATTTTCCAGATTCTTGCCGGGATCATTCTTACGCCTGTCGGTGATGCTCAGCTTCATGACCATCTGCATGCCCTTTCCTGAAGAAGCGTTGCAAGACCTCATTTCTCCTTATCAAAGAACGAGGCATGTTCGGAATCGTATCTCTAGCAAATGTATAGGCTGTGCAGCATCTGTCAACGCAAAAAAAGAAGGGCCCTCGATTCTCATCGGGGGCTCTTTTGGATCGCATAGCGATCCGTCAGTGGAAGCTCTCGTACGTGGCGAGAAGCTCTTTGCGGGGACTGGCGACGTGCGTTTCGAGCACATTGCCGAGCTCGTTGCGCTCTTCGAGCACAACGCCATATCCCCAAAGGTCCGCCAGATGCTGGAGGACCCCTTCGACGTTCTTTTTGTCGAGTTCTTTTCCATCGGCCACCGCATGATGCAGTATCAGCTTGCGGTCGCCGGCAAGGTCGACTTCCACCACTTCGATATTGGGACTGTTGTGTCCGACATCGTAGCGGCGCGAGAGCGCGGAGCGTACGCGGCGATATCCGCGCTCGTCGTGTATCGCCTTGACCCTGACGCCTTGCGTATCGGCAGGATCATCATTGAGGTGGAACATCCGCATCTGCCGTATCAGCCGAGGGCTCAGGAATTGGCCGATGAAGGTTTCGTCCCGATAATCCGACCATATACGGCGAAGCGTCCCCATAGCGTCGCCGTTGCCGGCGATGCCTATCTCGCGGAACCACTCGCGATCCTCATCTTCCGGCTTCGTAACGACCCGTTCGATGTCTTGCATCATCGCCAAGCCGAGCGCATACGGGTTGAAGCCGGAGAAGTGCGGATCGTCGTACCCCGGTTGGAAGATCGCATTGGTATGCGACTCCAGAAATTCGAGGAAATCGCCGTCACCGATCCTCCCCTGCTCATGCAGGCGGGTCATGATCCGATAGTGGACATACGTCGCCGTGCCTTCGTTCATTACCTTAGTCTGCCCCTGCGGGTAGAAGTATTGGGCCATCATGCGCGTGATTCGCAGGATCTCGCGCTGCCATGGCTGGAGGCGCGGAGCCGACTTCTCGAGGAAGTAGAGGATGTTGTCCTGGGGCAGCCCTAGGATAGTTCGGCGGCGTTCGACGGTCAGGTCGGACGCAGCCTTGCCTTTCCCCGTGGGAACGGTTCGCCACAGGTCATTGAAGATGCTCCGTTCGTGCTCGATCCGCTCGAAGGAGCGCTTCTTTTCGGCAGCGAGGTCGATGTGCTTCTTGCTGCCCTGGTAGCGATCGACGCCGTTGAGCATGAGCGCATGAGCCGCATCGAGCGTACGCTCGACGATTGCATGTCCGTACCGCGCTTCGCAATCGGCGATGTAGCCTTTCGCGAAGGCGAGGTAGTCGAGGATATCTTCGGCGCGCGTCCACTGCTTGAAGAGATAATTATTCTTGAAGAAGTGGTTGTGGCCGAAGGCGGCATGCGCGATGACCAAGGCCTGCATCGTCGCTGTGTTCTCTTCCATCAGATAGGCGATGCACGGCGAGCTGTTGATAACGATCTCGTAGGCGAGGCCGCGGAGTCCTTTGCGGTACAGCGCTTCATGCTGGACGAAATGCTTTCCGAAGGACCAATGCTTGTATGAGAGCGGCATGCCGACGGAAGTATAAACGTCGAGCATCTGCTCGAAAGTAATCACCTCGATATGAGTGGGGTAGACGTCGAGACCGAGCTCGCCAAGGGCGATTCCTTCGCAGGCTTCGTGTATGCGCTTAAGCGTGCTGAAATCCCACTCCGCTCCCTTGAAGAGCAGTCCGTCACTGGTATGCATCATGGCTATTCCCTCCTGTATGGGTATGGGTTTGCGTCCCCGTATAAAAAGAACGCGGGCTAGAGCGATAATCTGCTTCTAGCCCGCTAATGTCAATCCGCTTTCGTGTCGTGATGACGGATCAGCCTGCTTGTTTGACGCGTATGTACCATTCGACCAGGCGCCTGACCTGCCGCTCGGTATAGCCGCGCGCCGTCATGCGTTCGACGAACTGGCCATGCTTCTTCTCGGACTCGCCGTCTTTCTTGCTGCCGAAGGAAACGACTGGCAAGAGATCTTCGACCTGGGAGAACATCTTCTTCTCGATGACCTCCCGAATCTTCTCATAGCTCGTCCACGAGGGATTCTTACCCCCATTGTTGGCCCTGGTACGCAGGGAGAACTTGACGATCTCATTGCGGAAATCCTTCGGGTTGGCAATGCCGGCCGGCTTCTCGATCTTCGTGAGCTCCTGATTGAGGAGATCACGATTGAGGAGCTGGCCGGTGTCTGCGTCCTTGAAGTCCTGGTCCTCGATCCATGCGTCGGCGTAGTCGACGTACCGATCGAACACATTCTGGCCGTACTCGCTGTAGGATTCGAGGTAGGCCTTCTGGATCTCCTTGCCGATGAACTCCGCATAGCGCGGCGCGAGCTCGCCCTTGATGAACTCGAGATAGCGCTTTTCGCTCTCATCCGCCAACTGTTCCCGGCGGATCGCCTGCTCGAGCACATACATGAGATGCACCGGGTCGGCGGATATCTCAGCCGCGTCGTGGTTGAACGTCGCCGCGAGCACCTTGAACGCGAAGCGCGTCGAGGTGCCGTCCATCCCTTCGTCCACACCCCCCGCATCCCGATACTCCTGGATACTGCGGGCCTTCGGATCGGACTCCTTCAAGGTCTCGCCGTCGTAGATGCGCATCTTGAGATACAGGGTAGAGTTCTCGTGCTTGTGCAGGCGCGTAAGCACCGAGAAGCGTGCCATGGTCTCGAACGTGCCGGGAGCGCAGGGCGCCCTGGCGAGCTCGGAACCTTGGATCAGCTTATCGTAGATCCTCGTCTCTTCCGTGACACGCAGGCAGTACGGGACCTTGATGACCGAGATGCGGTCGATGAAGGCCTCGTTGTTCTTGTTGCTTCTGAACGTCTGCCATTCTGACTCATTGGAATGAGCCAGAATGAGGCCCGAGAATGGGATCGCGCCGATGTTCTCGGTGCCGATATAGTTCCCTTCCTGGGTCGCGGTGAGCAGGGGATGCAACATCTTGATGGGCGCCTTGAACATCTCGACGAACTCGAGTACGCCTTGGTTGGCGCGATTGAGTCCGCCGGAATAGCTGTAGGCGTCCGTGTCGTTCTGAGCGAAGCTCTCCAGCTTGCGGATGTCGACTTTGCCAACTAGGGACGAGATGTCCTGGTTGTTCTCGTCGCCTGGCTCGGTCTTGGCGATGGCAATCTGCATCTGGCGCGAAGGCGTCATCTTGAGGACGCTGAATCGGGAGATGTCTCCCCCGAATTTCTCCAAATGCTTCAGGCACCAAGGGCTCATGAGCCCCGTGAGCCGTCGGCGCGGGATCTTGTACTCCTCTTCGAGCCATGCGCCGTGAGTTTCCGGATTGAAGAGCCCGAGCGGGCTCTCGAATATCGGACTGATCTCGTCGCCGACCTTCAGGACGTAGATGGGATTCATTTCCATCAGCGACTTGATCCGCTCGGCGAGCGAAGACTTGCCGCCGCCGACCGGTCCGAGCAGATAGAGTATCTGCTTGCGCTCCTCGAGCCCCTGCGCCGCGTGGCGGAAGAACGACATGATGCGCTCGATCGTGTCCTCCATACCGTAGAATCCGGCGAAAGCCGGGTAGGAGCGGATCGTCCTGTTGACGAAGATCTTGCTGAGGCGCGGATCCTTTGCCGTGTCGACGATCTCAGGCTCGCCGGCCGCCTTGAGAAGACGTTCGGTTGCATTGGCGTAGGCGTTGGAATCCGTCCGGCACAGATCGAGGAAACTGAGCAGCGGCATTTCTTCCGATTTCCGTGACTCAAAAGCCTTCTTGAATCGTTCGGCTACGTTGGACATCGTGACTTCCCTCCTTTGGACGACTGTTCTATCAAAGAACCAATCGTCTGGTGACGCTGTGCGAACTCTAGACTCTTGGGGGGTGATGTCAAGGATTCTTTTTACGACAACATGGAGAATACTAGCATTTCTCCTTCACCTGATTTCAGGAGGCCTTCTAATCAACCGGCTTCATCCTCTTTCCACGATGAGCGGAGTAAGATGTCCGGCGTGGCTGAGATCGCACTGAGACAGAATTACTATCCCGGGATCTTCGTGGCGCGCGTCATAAACGCGGTCGTCGGGATTATCGAGATCGCTCTCGCTCTACGGGTGGTCTTGGAGTTGTTCGGGGCGAGCCCCTCGTCGCAGTTCGTCGCATGGGTCTACAGCGTCACGACGGGGCTCATCGGACCGTTTGCCGGGGCTTTCCCCGGCCTGTCTGTGGGATCTGCCTCCGTAATTGACATCGTCGCCATCCTTGCCATGATCGGCTACGCTATCCTCGGGTGGCTCATCATTCAGATCCTTTCATTCATCTTTGTCTCGGTGAGCAGGATATGATATGACGAGCATTTCCAGAACCGGTATTGACAGTTAACGGGATTTCCCTTCGGGCCGCGGTTTGCGGTCGCCATGCGACATGGCTTCACCTTGGCGGCTCGCTTCGCGACCGCACTTGGATTTTCTAAGGCGACAAGTCGCTAAGAAAATCTCGGCGCATATCCGACGCGAAGCGCGCAGGCGCTTCACTCCCCCGCAATAAGAAAAAGCGCCGTAGGCGCTCTTTCTTTTTCTTGTTGCGGGGGCGGGATTTGCAAATGTACTGGTGAACTTTCAGCGAAGCGGAATTAATGGCGCGAATTAAAGATTAGTGGCTAATAATAAAGAAATATTGGAAATAAGTAACTTACTCAATCGCACAGGAAATACTAAGAATTATTAAGCTTTTATCAATTTTTGGGCAACCGGTGGGCAACGCTCTCCGGAATTATTAGCAAGGAGTAGTACAGGATCAGTGATAACAAGGATGTAGAAATGCCGCATGACGGTAGTTTTTATATTGCAAGCACGCCAGCATTGAAAGTACCGCAGTAGGGAGAGACTATTTTGATCTTTCCGGAATTGTCTAATTTTCCCAGATCAAGATCTTTTTTGCGGGGGCAGCATCTTGATGAAGTATTCTTCACGCTGTTCATCAACGAGTGCCTTCAAGATGGACCGGTCGGTGAATGTTTTTGAGACACGCTCCAGCACGATATTGCCGAGCGCGCGCAAGCGACGCATTTTTGCAGGGTTCTGGATTCTCTGCCGTAATAGCTGACTATTCTTGATGCAGTCGATAAATGCCTCAGCTGCGCGGTCATCAAAGGTCTGTATCATGGACGGGATAAGCAAACATGCTTCATCTGCATAAAAATCGGAACGTGAAAACTGGACACTGTGACCTATATATCCGACATAGGTCTGCACGAGCCCATGCACATAATCCGACAGGAACTCATGGGGTATCAGGCCGGCATACGGGTATAGCTCCGCAACGATGCGATTTTCTTCCTTCCATTTATCAAGGTTCTCCTTGAGCTCTTTGACGAGCGGCCCGATCTTATATTTCCTCGCGACAGTAGACAAATATGGTGTCGCAGCGACGACGCGAACGAAGGCAAACGCCTGCTCAGTCGAGGCGGCATCACCTTTCGGGATCTCCTGATCAACACGACGCACGATCTGGATTTTCGTCTCCTTCGGAAGCACCTGCCAGAGTGTTGGGGCGATGAATTCGATGTTGGATCGTAGGATTGTGGTTGATCCACTGTGGACGTATGAGGAAAATAATTTATTTATGAGTTCATTCTTATATATTTCTGGAAGGGACCCCAGAGCATTTTCAACGGCGATAGTATTGCGATCGAACTGCTGCGTACCGAGCATAGTGACATACTCATCGATGTCGATGATGGGCGGCGGGTAATCAGCATTCAACACGTATCGGACGCAATCGTCCATCATCGCGAGCACTTTGATGACGGACGGCTCGCTGCTCCTCGGATGACCATCGAAAATATGTCTTGTCTCCTTCGCATGCTTCAAGATACGAGATGCCTCCCAACCAATTACCCCGATGGCATATGCCCCCTCGATCAGCTTGTCATCATTAACGTGATCCTGAAAATCCTCATAGGTCTTTACTTCCCGATCGAGGCTGACACTCTTATTAAAGAGCTTAAGACTTCTTGCTACGACCTTGTTCCTTAAGTCGTCAACGACGGCATTCCAGAACGATCCTATCGCGCTCCGATATCCTTTCACGGGCAAGACCTTTAGCCCTTCAATAATGTAAGGATTATCTCGCATTTCTGGCCTCACCGAATTCAAACAACGCTCAAATAGCGTCGAAAAATCGGATTCGGAAATCGGTACCATTTCACCCTGTTTGATAGGAATGACTTTTGTCTGCTTCATACGCCAGGCATTCTATACCTATCTCGCAAACCGGCATAGCATGGCGATTTTCAGTTACGTTGCCTTAAAACATAGTGGTATTTATACGAGTACCCATCTAAAGTGCTCAATCTGTACTGAAGATTGCCTTTCACTACCATTTCCCCTACAGTTCCCTCAGCACTGCTTGTGCAGTGAAAAAGGAGGATCATATGCATTCTGCACCAATGACCTACGCCGGAGTCGGCGTCGACTACGACGTATTAGATCGGTTCAAACGCATGGCGCAGGAAGCTGCGCGAAAGACCGCCGGAAACATCCGCCGCCAGAGTGACGGCGAGTTCCAGGAAGTCGCCTGGAGCCGGGGCGAGAGCGCGTATCTCATTGAAGGAGCGCGAAGCATTCTCGGCCATGTCGAGGAAGGACTCGGCACGAAGAGCCTTGTCGCCGATGCGATGTACCAGCTTACGGGCAAATCGTATTACGACCAGGTCGCTCAGGATACTGTGGCGATGATCGTCAACGATATGATCACGCTCGGCGTACTGCCGCTCTCCGTCGCTATGCATGTCGCCGTCGGCGAATCGAGCTGGTTTGCAGATGAGCAAAGGTGCCGAGACCTTATCGACGGCTGGAAGAGGGCGTGCGATCGGGCGAGATGCACGTGGGGTTGCGGCGAGACGCCGACGCTCGAAGGCATCATCATGCCGGGGACTGCACTTCTTTCTGGTTCGGCAATCGGATCACTGAAACCGAAGGCGTGCCTCATCAATCCGGCAAGAATCCGGCATGGGGATGTGATCATTCTCATCGGAAGCTCAGGCATCCATGCCAACGGTCTTACGATGGCGAGAAAGATCGCGAGCAAGTTGCCAGAGGGATACCTTACGAAACTTGATGATGGCCGCACATATGGTGAGACGCTCCTTGATCCGACCCACATCTATGTCGGACTGATCGAGGACTGCCTCAACGCAGGCGTCATCATCCATTACGGAGTGAACATCACCGGCCATGGCTGGCGCAAGCTGATGCGGGCGACGCAACCGTTCTCCTACATCATCGAACGACTTCCGAAGCAACTGCCAATCTTCGACTTCATACAGAAGTATGGGCCAATGGAGGACGACCAGGCTTACGGCAACTTGAACATGGGCGCTGGATTCGCGCTCTATGTGTCAGAGCAAGATGTGCCGAAGGTATTCCAAGTCGCAGTGGACGGATGGTTACCTGCCAGGTATCCACACATTGAAGTGACACCTATTGTCGCCGGTCACATCGAATCCGGCGAGAGGAAGGTCGTCATCAAGCCCAAGAATCTCGAGTTCAAAGCGGATACTCTGAGTGTCCGTTGAGATCCCTTCAGAGCCCTGTCGCAACCGCTGCGGCAGGGCTTTCTCTTTGCTTTGACTTATCTGATACCCTGGGATAGTTTGCAACTAGGCCTGAACCATAGAGGTATAGAGCCCGAGCAGCAAGAGGAGAAACGACCATGCGTCGTGACCTGACAGTATTGATCGTTGGCAGCGGCGCACGCGAACATGCGCTTTACAGAACCATTGAACAAAGCCCGCTCGTACGGCGAGTGCTTTGCACGCCCGGCAACGGCGGCATCCCCGCAAGAGATCGCCGCGACATCAAGGATTCTGATTTTGGCGGAATCTTCAAGCTCATCGAAGAAGAAGGCGTCAACCTACTGGTCATCGGTCCGGAAGGACCGCTAGTCGCCGGTCTTGTCGACTCCATCGAGGAATTCGGAATAGACGTCGTGGCTTTCGGTCCACAGAAGGGAGCGGCGATGCTTGAAGGCAGCAAGATCTTTACCAAGACCTACTGCGGCTACTGGCATATCCCCACTGCTCCATTTGAGTTTACCGACGATTACGATATGGCGGAGCGGATCATCAAGCGTACCGGCTTCCGCGTAATAAAGGCGGACGGGCTCTGCGGTGGCAAAGGAGTCACTGTGGCCGATAGCGAAGCTGAGGCGCTCGAGGCTGCGTATCAGCTTTTGGTAAAGCGGACACAAGGCGATGCCGGAGCGCGAATCCTCATCGAGGAGCGCCTCGAAGGGCGTGAATGCTCCGTAATGGCGTTCTGCGACGGCGAGAACGCGGTACTGTTACCGCCTGCTCGCGATTTCAAACGCGCGCATGACGGCAATACAGGACCGAACACCGGCGGTATGGGCTCGTATTCCCCGCTTCCGGATGTTGACGATGCTTTGCTCGACGAGATTAAAGAGCAAATCATTCTGCCTACCGTGCGCGGCATGAAGAATTTGAGTTGTCTGTATTACGGACTGCTCTATGCAGGCATCATGCTCACGAAGGATGGGCCGAAGCTCTTGGAATACAACGTCCGATTCGGCGACCCGGAAACCCAAGTGGTCCTGCCGAGACTTGAATCGGATATCGTTCCTTATATGCTTGCCTCTTGTAAGCGGGGCGGTCTTTCTAAGCTCGGCCCGCTCCAAGTCAAACCGGATGGCGCAGTCTGCACGGTGCTGGTTTCGCAAGGATATCCTGATAAATACGAGACCGGCTTCCCGATTACCGGGGTGGAAGAGGCCGAGCGTGATGCACTCGTATTTCACGCCGGTACCAAGCAAACCTCGGAGCTCGTCACATCCGGTGGACGGGTCATGAGTTGCGTAGCCTTGGGTGACACGTTCGAAGCCGCGAGACAACGATCTCTCAGAGCAGCCGGAATGATCGGCTTCGAGAACAAGTTCAATCGAACAGATATCGCCGCCAATGTCTGACGATGAATACAAACATTATATTCTGAGTCCCGGTTTCGGCCGGGACTTTTTCTTTGACTTATAGCACCCCCTAAGCTAGCTTGAGTCCGGAAGCACCTTCACACAGAGAAAGGCAAGCAAATGCTAACGACCCTGACGAACAGCACACCTGACTCCCTTGCCGCGATTGCAGCGGAAAAGGCAATACGCAAGACCGGCTCGCTGGTGCTGCTGTTCTCGATGGGTAGTCAGTTCGACCATCTCATCGTCCAGCAGCTTGCGAAGATCGGCGTCTTCTGTCTCGTGGCAGACCCGGTCAAGATCACTGCCGCAGACGTGGAGCGAGTGGAGCCGCAAGGCATCATCATCTCTGGCGGCCCGGCCTCGGTTCACTCTGAGCCACCGCCGTTCGATAATCACATCTTTGACCTTGGTATTCCCGTCCTTGGGATTTGCCTCGGTTTCCAGATGTGGGCGAAACACGTCGGCTGCGAGGTAACCCCCGCGAAGAAGCGTGAATTCCATCCTACGGAATTTATGCTCGTCACGAATCGTGGGCCGCTTCTTCAAGAGTGGGGCGTGCGATCGACAGTGCTTCAAAGCCACGGCGACATCGTGCAGTTATCGCCACGGATTGAAGTGCTCGGATATACCGACAATTCGTCAGTGGCCGCAGCCCAACGTGCCCATCTTTGGGGCGTACAATTCCACCCTGAGGTGAGCGATACCGAATACGGCACGCAACTCTTCGAGAACTTCTGCGGACTCATCTGCGGTATCCAAGATCGGTTTCCGGCTCACGATGTCGCGGCGCAGAAGATCGAACAATTGCGAAAGCAGGTCGACGGCAAGAAAGTTCTCATCGCCCTTTCCGGCGGTTCGGATTCTTCGGTCGTCGCATATCTGCTCAAACACGCGCTCGGTGGAGATCGCACCCGACTCAAAGGCATCTATATCAAAGGGGTTGACCGCCCCGATGATGAAGCCGACTTGCTTCGGTTCTTCGGCAACCAGCCGTGGATCCAAATCGAGGTCGTGGATGCAACCGACGCACTGTTGGCTGCACTCGCGGGCAAAACAACCGGCAAAGAGAAGCGGGTTGCTTTCCGAGGTCCATACCCGGAAGTGCTCGAGCAAAAGATCCGAGAGTTCGGCGCTGACTTTATCGCCCAAGGTACGCTCTACACCGACTTGGTGGAAAGCGGACATGGGCACGTGACCGGCGCACGTCGGGCGCAGATCAAGCAGCACCACAACACCGGGCTGACGTTCTCGATACCCGAACTCATGCCGCTCGCGGACTGCGTCAAAGACAATGCCCGCAACATCGGCCGTGACATCGGTGTACCGGAAGAACTGCTCATTCGTCATCCATTCCCCGGCCCGGGTCTCGTTATCCGGATCGAGGGTGAGGTGACGGCGGAGAAGCTTGTGATCGCTCGTGCTGCTGACGGTATTCTCATGGAAGAACTCCACCGCGCGGAGCTCTATGAGAAGATCTGGCAGGCAGGCGCTCGGGTTACCAAATCCGAGCACACTACAACCAAGGGCGACGACGCCGGTTTGGGCTTTGTCATCCAATGGTTCGCGGTCGCGAGCGTCAACGGCTTCACTGCTCGAGCATACGATGTTCCGTTTGAGGTACGGCAACGCATCGCTGACCGGATGGGTAACGAGATTCGTGAAGTCGGTGCAACCGATTATCGCGACTCTGGCAAGCCATACTCGACTATCGAAGGCGAATAATTCACGCCTTACAAATGACATCCCGTCGCGTCACAAGACCCGGCGGGATTTTTCTCTTCACTCAGATAGACTAAGAATCGACTCGAAAAACTGCAACTTCTTGGTTTCTTGCAATGTGAGCTTTGGTGGATTAGTCTGCTCCTAGCTATGGAGACTCAAATGAAAAAAGGTGTGGATTATACGGGGGTAACAGTCTGCTTTGCCTGTCATGACGGCAAGGGCAATTTTATCTTTTGTAAACGGAGCATTCGTTGCAGAGACGAGCATGGTATATGGGATGCCGGCGGCGGCGGTGTTGATTTCGGCGACAGCGTTGAAGATACGCTCAAAAAAGAGATCGCCGAAGAATATTGCACCGACGTATTGTCTTATGAATTCCTGGGATACAGGGATCTATTCCGAGAACAAGACGGCAAGAAAACTCACTGGGTATGTCTAGATTTCAAAGTGCTCGTAGATCGTTCAAAGGTTAAGAACGGCGAGCCGCACAAATTCGACGATATGCAGTGGTTCGCGCTCGATAATCTCCCGACTCCAATGCATTCCGCATGGCCCGCATTCTTCAACAAAAACAAAGAAAGGCTTCTCGAATCTACGCCGACTTCTTAGTCGGCTTTTCCTTTTGATGATTTGAGTTTGATGTAAGCATTGATGCAACCTTTCGTGAGATCGTCAGCAGAGCTCTTTATCCATGCTTCCAAATCTACAGGAACAATCCACTTTACCTCAGAGACCTCTTCGGGATTGGGTATGACTTTCCCATCATATATGGCCGTGTAGAGCATGTTGAATCGTTTTCTATATGGAGGATCTTCACCCTCCGAATAATATTTTGTGACTTCACTGAGTGAGAGACCCTCAACACCAAGCTCTTCCTTTAATTCACGATATGCGGCCTCGTCATAATTCTCCCTTTCGTCGACATGGCCGCCGACAGATTGATCCCATTTACCTGCTCCTGTCATCATGGCATGTGAAGCTCGTCTTTGGAGCAATAACTCTCCCTTTGAGTTGGTTATGAAAATGCGTATGACACGATGAATGATTCCTTTCTCTGTGGCCTCTTTCTTAGAGCCAGCGCCGATAGGTACGTCATTCACGTCGACAAAAATGATGTTTGTCATAGACTAAAGAGACTTCTGAAGCAACACCTCTACCCACGCTTGATCGCGTAACTGATGAACTTCACTTTTGAGGACCGTATATCCTTGCGCACATTCCTCGATATCTTCTTTTGAATACAAGTAGTAGGTGCGCGTACCGAACTCATCATTTTTTGTTGTCTCGGAATATTCCGGCGCTTGTTTCATCGAAAGGCGGAAGACTCCACCGGGATTAAGAGCTTCACGTCCGTCGGCAAATATTTTCTTAAGGCTTTCTTTAGGCACGTGAATAAGCGAAGCAAATGCAAATATCGCGTCAATATCTTTCGGAAATGAATAATCCTCGATATCAGCAACTACGAAATTCCCTTGCGGATTCTTTTCTTTTGCCAGTTTGATCAGCTCCTCAGATACATCGACTCCGAGGTATCCGTTCGTCCGTTTCAGTATCTCCGCAGCATCACGGCCGTTTCCGCAACCAATCTCAAGGACTGAGGGATGCTCTTTGTGGATAGCTGCAAAGGTCTCCTCGATATCAGCGACCCGTGCACCGAGTCCGTCAAATTTATCCGCAAGGGCTTTGGCGCTTTCTCTATATGTCTTTATGGTCTCTAATTTTTTCTCCATACTTATTTCCTTATCGATTTAATGTCTTCCTTGATCATCTTCACGATTTCGGGAAATTCCGCTATCTGGAAATGACCACCCTTGCTCTTATAGATCACGATATCAGCATTCTTGAGCTTCTTCTCATATTTCTTTGCATGAGAGACAGGCACGACGTCATCATCTGCTGAAAATAGCAGGTGGAGATTCTTGGAGTTCTTCTCAAGCAGAGACAGCTCGGATTTGAGCTTGAAGCCACCGACCAAATCTTCTCCTTTCACAGTATCGTCGAATGGCGGGCAGACTAAGAATGTCGATAGTATTTTCTTGGGAAATTTATTCTCGGACAGATACTTGGCAAGGAATATTCCACCCAGTGAAGTACCGATCAAGATGCAGTTGTTTTTCAATTGCGGTACGTATCTCTCAAAATGGATCTTCCACTCCTCGTATTTCGAATCATCCTGCAAGGGCATGCGCGGTCTGGTGATCTCAAAATCCGCTCCTAGTTTCTTGTCTAAGTAGTCATCGCTCCAACGAATTCTCTTACCTAGAGTAACCTCGCGCGTCTTCAAAAAATGCAGATAATCCTTCTTGTTTTTGAAGGTCATCCCGCCGTGGATCAGTAATACCTGAGTCTTTTCTTTCATCGCCGCATTATAGCAAAAGACGAAGCGGCCATCATGAATGACCGCTGTTTGTGAGGGTCTTAAACATCCTATCCACACCGTGGCCTTGCTTCATTGACTATTCACCCTCAAAAAGGTAAATTATGGACATACACGCCCCAGCCGACCGCAAGGTTCGCTGGGGTTTTTTGTTGCCTATTTGCTACAATATGGGCACATGCAAGCGATTCTGCTCATAGACGGCGAGAATATCAAAGGCAAGATCCGCTCCGTTTTCAAGGATGCAGGCAAGGAAAGACCCGTCTGGCATGAGTATGACTTCCAAGGGCTTCTGGATAAGGTCTTGAAGGGCATCAAAATAGATCGAAAAGTATTTTACTTTGCGCGTATCAAAGAACACGAAGAAAGTAGAGAGAAATCGAAACAACTTATCGAAGAGCAGCGACAACTCAAAACGCATCTGGAGAAACAGGGGTTCGAGGTCATCCTGAGCGGACGAGTACGCGGACAATATGAGGATGGACAGAACGGCAAGAAGGTACTGGTCTTCAAAGAGAAGGGTGTCGACGTGAAGATTGCCGTTGATATGGTCAGCTTATCCTGCGACAAGAAAGTCAAGGAAATAATCCTCGGCAGTTCCGACTCCGACCTCCAGCCAGCGATCAAAGAGGTACGCGACCGGCATGTTAATTGTGTGTATCTTGGATTCGAGGCACAGCCGAACAAAGGTCTATCCTTCACAACGAATAGAACAATCCTGATTAGAAATTCGGAGCTTTTTGAGTTTGAGAAAGTGCAACCAACACTTATTCCAAGATGATTAGCTGCCATTCCAACTCGGAATGGCGGGTTTGCTAAATGAGGTCAACAGACCCCCATCGGAACGGATATCGCGGGGTCGTCTTACGCATTTTGTGCGTTCTATCTTCGTCGAAATTCTTGATGCGGTAATGCCGTCGCATGCGCGCATGCTGCGTACCAAGGAGCACCAAGACGATCGTCGGTGCTGCTGCATCCGCAATACATGTCTCGTAATAAATCGTCTGCCCACCAGCACTAGTGATGTATTTCTTTTTGATAGCAGGCCCTGTTATGGCTTCTGGCTATGCACTGACTGTGCCAAGACTGATCGATACACCCGTTCCATCGTATTGACGCTCTCCATGAGATCGTACTTCCTGCTCATGACATGACTGGCTTCGGACATCTTCTTGCGCCCCACGTCATCGCTCAATATCGCTATAGCACACTTCGCAAGATCATCGGGATCATTCGGTTTGAATAGAAGGCCGTTGCCTTCGACGAAGTACGGTGACGCGCTCTCTTTTGAATCTGCTATGAGTATCGGCGCGCCGCAGGCCATTGCCTCCAAGACGACCATGCCTTCGAGCTCTGCCAGAGACGGCAGCACGAAAAGATCGCTCGTGCTGTATGCAAGCAGCAAGGCTTCATCGCTGACTCGTCCGGTAAACGTGACGTGCTCTGCCATCTTGAGATCCGAGGCGAGCTTCATCAGCTTTTCGTACTCACTGCCGCCGCCGACGATCAAGATGTGCGCATCCGGAATCGCTTTGACGATCGCCGGCGTAGCGCGAACGAGCATGTCGGCGCACTTTTCCGGCTCGAGACGCGCGACAAACAGCACTACTTTGCTATGCAATGAGATCCTGTGTCTATTGCGAAACTCAGTTGCATCAACCTTGGCAAAGCGGCCCAAGTCGACGCCGTTGCTTATCACGATATCGCGGGGCGCATGTCCGTTCCACTTGAATTGCCGCCGCGCGAACTCCGTCGGATATACGATGATGCTTCCCTTCTTGTAGAGCCAGTGCAGATAGGAGTAGGCCAGGCGGATGAACCAGCTGCTCGGGAAAAACGCGGGCGCGTGAATGAATATATTCTCCGGCTGGAAGTGCGAGTGGATTACGATAGGGATACCGAGCCGCTGTGCTGCCATAGCCCCGCTTACCGCAGTCGGCATCGGCAGCATGATATGCACGACGTCAATCTTCTCCTCCTTGAGTATTGCCTCTATCTCAGAAGCAGTTGAGAAGCCGATATACAATTGTTTTTTAGTCTTAGGGACGGGAATTCCTCTGAAGCGATATATCTTGATATCGCCATACTGCGTTCGCGTATTTGAAGGATTCGAGCTGATGAATATGACGTGATGTCCTCGCGCTACGAGCTCATTGGCGAAACGCTCTGTAGAAACATATCCTCCCGCCATGAAATCGGTCACACCGTCGCAGATCATCGCGATGCGCAGCGGCCGGCGCTCTACTGTCTCGGGTGAGGTTGAAGGAGTGTCTGGCATAGTGCGTAAAGAATGAGATAGTACGTGCAATTAAAGCATGGTTTGACCTGCCGAGAAAATCTTCAGTGCGGCCGAATGAATGGACACAGATTTTAGTAATGTAAAACTCTCTCTGCTGGTAAAAAAATTACCCTCAGAAATAAAAGGGTTTCCTCTAAGATAGAGTAGTTTTGCAGTCCAAAGTTGAATTCCCACCTTACGTACATATTGACAAATAGAAAATTAGGAGTATAATAGCCATAGCTTTGACAACCGCATAACTTGTGAGGAAACCATGGGTGATCTTATTGGAATCCACTACCTGCTCGCCACGACTCCTCTCTGGAAATTGGCACCCTTTCTGTATCTCGCAACTGATGGAGTGATCCATTTCTTGCGCGACAAGAAAGAAGGCTTCGCTTACCAGACTTCATGGTCGGCGAAATACGGGGACTTGGCGCTACTCAGCGTAGTGCTGATGGTCGCCTCGGATCTCCACGACGGAGTGTATGTGCCGTCGTGGGCAGGAAATCCCTGGATACAAGCGTTCTTGCTCGTGGCCAGCGTTGCGGCCGGCATCGTCATCTGCGTCCACACGATCGGTCAGCGGTCGGGCAAGCCCGGTGAGTCGGGACAGTTCGGCGACATCTATCATGACGTCGTCGTCGCGCCCTTCATTTTGTTCTCAGCGATCACGCTCCTGCCGGTCATTTGGTATAGCGCGGATTGGGTCGAGCAATATGGTTGGACAGCTGCTATGGCCGCTATTTGGGCCTGGCTTGTCTATCGCGACTTCAAGTCTGACCGCATCAACCAACGCGAATACATCGCAGGACAGGTACAGCGCGGTCTCACCTGGATCACGTGATGCTTTCCAAAAACACTGCCCCGCGCTTTCACAAGCTCGGGGCGGTTTTCTTTTTAGAGAAGGGATTCCTTGCTGTAATTGGTAAGATTGCGACCCTTCGACGCACTGCCCGATATCAGTATATCTCCCAACTCTTGTCGCTGCTTCACGGATGTGCCGAATCAATCTCATGGCGGCATTTTTGTTACCTGTGGCAACGTAGGAAAAAATCTCGTCGAGACCAGTGAGCGCAGCGGTACGGAAATAAACCCTCATACGTTGACTAATTTTAGGGCCTTTTGGAGTGTCTGAGTCTACCAACAGCCGCTAGTTAACGACTGAGCATCCATCGACCTCGACATCCAAGGGCTTCCCTGCAACGGTGCCTTGGAGCGTAACAACCTGCCCGCTCGAGAGATTCGCGAGCGTCGCTTCGTCCGCGTCCGAGAACATGCACTGAACTTCGAAAGGCGAGTACTCGCCTGTCTTGAGAGCAACATATGGGTTGCCGAGAACGTCCTTGCCGATGGTATCGATTGTGCCGCTCACGTCGACTACCTTGCCCTTGTATTGCGCATCGGCTGCGACTTCGTTATCGTTGTATGCATTACTGAGATCAGTTGCAGAAACATCGATAGGTGGCTGAGCCGGCGCTTTTGTCGTATTAACCGTGCTTGCCGTGCTGCTCGCGCTGGTGCTCGCGATAGCAGGATTACTTGGTGCCGAAGTGCCGAGAGAAGATCCTGCGGCGATCATGAGTATGATGACGAGAATCGCCTTGAGTCCTCCAGAGAGCGCGAACTTGGTCCGCTTCTCGATCCATGTGTTAAGGGGCGGGAGGAGAACAAGCGCGATGATGATAAAGAGAAGGCCGGTAAGAATCTTTCCTTGAAATAACATGATGAGCCCGGGAACGCCGAACAGGACTGCCAAGACCCAACTGATCACGAACCCTGCTGTTATCTTCTTCGTCTTAACCTCCGCTGATTGATTGTCGTTAGACATATCGTTAGTGCGATTACTAATTTAGTAAATAATCGCCTCCATGGAGATGGGAACTTTTTTATACAAAAAGCCCGTCACCAGGAGGCCTTGCGGCCCTATATGAGTTTCCCCATATAACGTACAGCACGCCCTGAATGACGGGTTTTCCATGCTGTACGATTTCGCACCATGCCACCGATTACTCGATGGTTTAGGCACTAGCCTTGCGGCTCGATATGGGTTGTGTAGAGAGCATAATAGCTCCAAATTTAGCATCGTCCAAGCTCCTGTGGGGAATAAGGATTTTTCATAAGAAGCTGCGTAGCTTTGAAATAGAGAGGAAAAAGCGTAGATTTAGGGAGCAACCAACATGGATCAGGAGAAAAAGATAGCTACAGAAATATGGCTGGTGCTCGCGCAGCTACGAGAGGATCAGATACTAACGCCCGTTGAAGAGTACATTGTGTACGAAGTGATAACTTATGGCAGAGATCCACGCTACCCTAGCGTCCATAACCAGCTGAAAATAATGAACAAACTGAAAAGCTGGGGTGCAATAAAAGAGATAAGGCGAAATTATTTAAATCGACGAGGAAGTATGGCCGATATTTCCGCCTTTGGTGATGTGCTCGACATAGACCCACGAGGCATAGTTCTTGAGATCTTATTACCGAAGTTCGATGAGCTATATCAGGAGTATTCAAAGTACGATTCCGAAACCCTTAGCTCGCCGACTGTGACAGCGACATTCTCAGTCAATATCAAAGATCGAGAAGTTAGGATAAATAATTTTGTCTTGTGTAGGCCGCACGCTACGGGACGGAACATGCACTTTATGGAGTACATTTTTGATCATCCAGATAAAGACATCGACCGCGAGGATTTGCCTAGCCTTTTGCGGGACGAAGTCAAGGCCACAAAATTTACTGGGCTGCTGCATGAACTTGGCTTTACTGGGGAGATATTAAAAGCCTTTTTCCCAGGACGTAGCCAAGAAAGTCTGAGGTTCAGAAAAACAATTTCAAGCGACGAGCTGGAACAACAAGGAATAAGTGCAGAGGTGCTTTTGCAGGCGATCAAGCTAGCTCACACTAAGAATAATCGGAAATAAATCGGACGCAGTAGGTTTTAGTCGGGAATTCTAAATAGTTATTACAAGACGACCATACTGGCCAGTATGGAGATTTTTGATGTGCGCGATTTATTAATTTATCAATTAACTAGCAACTAGAAATATGGATACCATGAAATATTTAGACAACAAGTTGAACTGCTTATGATCGATACCATTCAGATTCGGATAGATGGAAAAAGATTTTTTATCGGCAGACATGCGCCCTTCACGCCCGTATTCTCGCGGCGTAAGTTCGAAGAGCTCTCGGATGTGGAAAAGGAGCGCTTCAACTTCAAAGTGCCGTACCTGCGTAAGTTCATCCTACATCCTGAAAAGAATGAGGGCAGCCAGAACGCAATCATTGTGGAGATCTATGAGAAAGTGAATCGAGCCCATGAAAAGGTGGAGTACGAGATGGCAATTCGGACCTCTCTTCCAAAGCTGATTTATTCTCAAAATCTAAGCGAGTTATCAGCAACAAGCGGGCCACGAGTGTTCGAGGAGCTGCGACGCCGGTTGGCAGATTACGGTATCACCGTAACAATCGACGCAATTGCCACCGCTCCACTTTCTGTCATCCATCTCGGAAAAAATATTATTCTTCCAAAGAACATTAAGACTCAGGCAATCATAAAAGCGCTTTCGAAGCTCGACATAGGGAAGGCCTACGACATCAATGAGAACAAGACGACTAGTGACAGAAATAACGGTCGGTCCTTACGCCTCGCTTCTGGGGTAAGAGAATGGTCTTTTTACGACAAGATCGACGAGATGCGATGCAGGACCAAAAGAGGCGCTGCTGGGCATCTGTCGCCTTATGAAAAAAGCATGGTCGATCTATATGAACTTGAGGACGTGGAGGTGTTCAGGTTTGAATACCGCTTAAATAAGGCGCAGACAATTCGAAGCGAGATCAATGAAGTTCTCGGGAGAGAATACAATACCCCCGTCACTCTTGCTTGTGTTTTCTCTGAAAGGCTTTGGAAAGACGTCCTAAACAAGGCATGGCGGAAATTGATCAATAGACCCGATAATCAACTCGCGCTTTTGTCCGCTGATAGCAAGCTCGATCTCTTTCATCATGTTCTGGGAAATGCTCAGCGGCATGATAAGGGTGGCCATAGCCAGAACCAAGCTCTTTGGTGTTACGGGCTCGCCGCGGCGTTGATGGATCATGGGGTAAAGACGATACGGCACGACTTCGCACGCATCTGGTCTGAGAAAGCTGGTGAGCGCTTTGAGGAGAAGATTAGGGCAGCTGCAGAACTGATTAAAGACATGCCGCTTATAGATGGCATTTCATACATAACAGCAGATCTTGAGCGCTTTCAGCCCGTTCTCCTTGATACTCTCTTGTTTTATGCAACTAAGCTGGGAGACCAGACATTCTAAATTATGCCTTTCCCAGAGGATAATAGGTCCTTATCTATTCCCGAAAAAAGCGTTAAAATGAAGCCTGATCCTGTACTACTGTCCTTTGACAAAGAATCGACCGGCCCCAGCTTGATGATTGAGCTATTGACTGTTGCTGAAGTGGCGCAAGCACTAAAGATTTCAGCTTCAGGGGTACGCCGTCTTCAAGAACGCCGTCTCATTCCTTTCTTCAAAGTAGGCGGGAGTGTTCGCTTTACCAAAAGCGACATCTTAACCTACTTGGGAAAACAGCGTGTGGGAGCGGTCGAATAAAGAGAAATATGGCGGTTAGATTAATGAGAAAGTCATGGTGGGTAGATCTTCGAATAAACCACCTTCGATATCGGAAAAGGAGTCCTGAGAATACAAAAGCAGGGGCATTGGCATATGAGGCGCTATTAAGGCAGAAACTGGCCCGAGGCGAGTCCCTAGAGAGGGCAGCTAGTACGGAACAACCCACCTTCGAGCAATTCGCACAGAAATGGTTCGATACTTATGTGGTTCCAAATAACAAGCACTCTGAACAGCGGTCGAAGAGATACGTTCTGAGTGGAACGCTCATCCCTTTCTTCGGAAAACACCTCGTCGGAGGGATCACGTCGTATCACATCGAGCAATACAAAGCGCACATGATGAAGCGTGAGATATCCAACAAGACGATAAAGAACTACCTGACGGTCCTGCATAAGTGCTTGGGCACCGCATACGACTGGCTTGAGCTCGACGGCGCACCTCCTAAAATCGTATGGCCGAAATGCGCTCCGAGCCGCACAGATTATCTCTCTCCCGATGAATGCCAAGCATTACTGGCCTATTCTGAAGGGATAGTGCATGAAATGATTCTCACTGCTCTTCGAACCGGTATGCGACAGGGTGAGTTGAAGGGGCTTCAATGGGCTTCGATAAATTGGGAAAACCGAAGCATCGTAGTCCGTCATTCCCGTGATGATCGAATGAAACTGCTCGTCTCGCCGAAGAGTAATCGCGAGCGGTACATACCGTTGGATACGGATGTATACGACGCACTCTATAAGCGAAGGCAAGCAACAGGATACGCGTTCTTGGATTCAGATGGCGAGCCGTTCGATTACCACCGCATGGAACGCCGGCTAACGAGAGCATGCGAGGATGCTGGACTGCGCAAGATTGGCTGGCATACCTTGCGGCATACGTTCGCCTCTCATCTTGCTATGCAAGGAGTCCCCATTACAGCTATCCAAACGCTTCTAGGTCACGCGACAATCACCACAACCATGCGATATGCCCATGTGTCTCCTTCGACGCTACGTTCGGCGATAGAGATGCTGAATCCGCGACAAAGGTTCGTAAACGCGAATTTTGGGCAACCGGTGGGCAACGCATGGATTGCAGCACAACAGGACGAGATAGCACTTAAAAATGCATCTTCAAAAAATCTATGATTCTCAAGCTAAAAATCGGATGGTCGTTAGTTCAAATTCCTTCCTCTCTTGTTGCGGGGGCGGGATTTGCACCCGCGACCTCAAGGTTATGAGCCTTGCGAGCTACTACTGCTCCACCCCGCGATACCTGGATACAAAGGAGAGCATACTACGGTCTCGATACAGCCGCAATGAACCGGATGGGGTCTAGCGCTACGCGACGAATTGGAATTCGCGGAAGACCTTGCTGTAGAGGTCGAAGACGTGGCGCACATCGCGCGGGTTGAGCGGGGTCTCCGAGCTCTCGTGGGCGATGCGATTGCGCGCGCGATGCGCTTCCCACGCGAGGTCTATCGTATTGAAATCCGCGCGCTCGACAGCGCGCATCTTGTCGGCCATGGTTTCCCCGCGATACCCCAGGCTGTCGAGAAGTTCGTTGAGCATGATGTCGCATTCGAGTATCGCGAGCCTCCAGCTCTGCTCGGAGTCGGAGCCTATCTCGGCGACGATGCGCTCCCAGCGCAGCTGCGTTTTCGGCAGATCGTGCGCGGCGACGGTCGCGGAAGCCGCCTCGAAACGCTTGCGCTCGAACTCGCGCACCTGCCAGAGCCTGATGACGCAGTAGACGAGGATCGAGAGGAGTATGAGCGAGAGAAATATCGAGAACGACGCGAAGAGCCCCCAGTCGGTGACGAACTGCTGGTAGGCCACCGGCGTGGAAGCGCTCTGCAGGTAGCTCTCGACCTGCGGCAAGGTGACGGCGCTCGAGATCGGAGTCGAAGAAGCGCTGCCGAAAGCCGAATCGCCCGCGGTCGAGAAAGATAAGAGGACGCTCGGCACCCATTGGAACATCAAGATTCCCAAACCGGAGAGCCCGGCCTTGAATCCACCAGCGGCGGTGAGTCCACCCATGGATAGATTATACCGCGTAAAGCTAAGCGCTCGGGCGTTTCTCCACGCAGCTTACTGGCTTTCTATATCCTCTCCGATAGCGAAGAGGACGTCTTCGCGTCGGCTCGGCGCGATTATCTGGAAGCCGACCGGCAGCCCGGAGCCATCCCTGTCGACGGTGCCCATCGGCAATGAGAGCGCCGGCACGCCGGCGAGATTGGCCGGCACGCTGAAGATATCTTCGGCATACATCGCGACCGGGTCTGACTTGGTGCCGAAGGCGAAGGCAGGCGCGGGACACGTCGGGGTGACGATAGCGTCGACCGACTCGAACGCATGCGTGAAGTCGTTCGTTATCAGTTCGCGCACCGCTTTGGCGCGACGATAGTACGCATCGGCGTAGCCGGCAGAGAGTACGAAGCTTCCGAGGATGATGCGTCGGCGCACTTCAGGGCCGAACCCCCCGCCGCGCGTCTTGAAGTACACGTCCTTGATGTCCTCGGCGGGGGCGGACAAGCCGTAGCGGATGCCGTCGTAGCGGTCGAGGTTCGTAGAAGCCTCGGCTGGCATGATGATGTAATAGACCGCAAGCGAATACGGGATGTTGGGAAGCTCGATATCGCGGATCTCGTAGCCTCGTGCCGAGAGCTTCGAGAGCATCTGCTCGAAGCGCGCGAGCACGTCAGGATCAGTCCCCTCCTTGAGAAAGGTGCGCGGCACGCCGAGGACTTTCTTGGATGGAGGATTTTCCTTTGCGGCATCAGGAAGGCTCGTGCTGTCTTTGGCGTCGTGGCCCTTGAGCGCGTCAAAGAGGATCTTCGCGTCGGCGACGGAATTCGTGAGCGGTCCTATCTGGTCGAGACTGCTTCCCATCGCCATGAGCCCGGATCGCGAGAGCGCGCCATAGGTCGGCTTCAGGCCGACGATGCCGGTGAGGGATGCCGGCTGCCTGATGGAGCCGCCGGTGTCCGAGCCGAGCGCGGCGAGCGCGAGGCCTGCCGCGACGGCCGCCGCCGAGCCGCCGGAAGAGCCGCCGGGGACGCGGCTCGTATCGCGCGGGTTCTTCGTCGGCCCGAATGCGGAGTTCTCCGTCGAGGAGCCCATCGCGAATTCGTCCATGTTTGTGCGGCCGAGGAAGACCGCGCCCTGCGCCTTCAGCTTCGAGGTCACCGTCGCGTCATAGCTCGCGACGTAGTGCTCGAGGATCTTCGAGGCGGCACTCGCCACGCGGCCTTCGATGAGAATGTTGTCCTTCATCGCGAGGGGAATGCCGGTGAGCGGGTGTATTTCGCCACGCGCGATCATCTCATCCGCCCGCGTGGCTTCCTGCCGCGCGGAATCTGCCCAGACTTCCAAGTACGCATGTATGTCGCCGTCTTTCCTCTCTATCGCATCCAGATACGCATTCGTAAGCTCGATCGAGGAATACTCCTTCGCATCCAGCGCGCGTCGCGCCTCGGTGATCGTAAGCTTCGAGAGATCCATATCAGTTATCTATTGCGTCGCGTGACTACCTGCTTGACCGCGATGCGATCCCCGTCGCGCGCCGGCGCTGCGCTCAGAAGCCGTTCGGTATATATGCCGCTCTCGTGCGGATCCGTATCCTCGCGCAGGACGTTGCGCAACGACGTATCAGCCGTCGCCTCAGAGACGTCGGCTTTCTGTATCGTCTCGACGAAGGCGAGGATGCTCGGTAATTCCTGTTCGAGCTTCGCGACCTCCTCGTCGCTTATCTGCACGCGGGCCAATTGCGCGAGCGCACGCACGTCTACGCTGGTCCTTCCGGAGGTCATGCCTGTACTATATGCAAAAATTCATCTTCTGTCAGTATGGCGACTCCGAGCGAGCGGGCTTTGTCCAATTTGGAGCCGGCGTCGGAGCCCGCAACTACATAGGATGTCTTCTTGGAAACGGAGCCGGCGACTTTGCCCCCGAGCGCGCGGACTTTTTCCTCGGCTTCCTCGCGGGACATTTTTTCCATGGCGCCGGTGAAGACGAAGGACTTCCTTGCGAGCGGGAGCGAAGCTTTTTTCTTTTCAAGTTTGGCGAACGTGATATGCGCAAGCAGACGGTCGAGCAATGCGGTATTTTTCTTCTCGGCGAACCATTCCACAAGAGATTTGGCGCCGACGTCGCCGACGCCGTCGATTAGCTGCAGCTCGTCGAGGGTCGCGGCGCGCAGTTCCGCTATCGTCCCGAAATTATCGGCCACGTCGCGTGCGGTCTCCTCGCCCACGTGGTCTATCGAGAGACCGGTGATGAAGCGCGCGAGCGGCACATCTCTTGAGGCCTTGCGTATCGCATCGACGGCGTTCTTGGCGGAGAGTTCGGCGAACCCTGGCAGCGTGAGGAAGTCAGCTTCGGTGAGGTCGAAGAGGTCGTCGAGGGTCGTTACCAGCCCTTCGTCGATGAGAAGCTCGGCGACCTTCGCCCCGAGGCCCTCGACATCGAGTGCCTTCTTGGACAAGAAATACGCGAAGGCGCGCTTGAAGCGCGTCTGCGAGGAGCGGTCCACACAGCGCCATGCGGATTGGCCCGGGACGCGCTCGATGGCGCCGGTGCCCCCGCATGACGCGACATGCGTCGGGAACCTGAACGGCTTTTCCTTGCCGGTACGCAGCTCGGGAAGCACTCGCAGGATCTCGGGTATCACGTCTCCCGCCTTGCGCAGGATAACGGTATCACCGATGCGCAGATCGAGACGCTTGATCTCGTCTTCGTTGTGCAGGGTCGCGCGCGCGACCGTGGTACCAGCGACGGATACGGGAGCGAGCTTGGCAACGGGGGTCACGACGCCGGTACGGCCGACCTGGAAGATGATGTCTTCGACCTTGGTCGTCACTTCTTCCGCCGGGAATTTGAAGGCGATCGCGAAGCGCGGCGCTTTGCCGGTATAGCCGAGCGCCTCCTCGTATGAGCGCTCGTTCACCTTGAGGACCACCCCGTCGATCCAGTATTCCTGATGGCGGCCCTTGGCCTTCCATTTTTCCCAATAAGCGATGGCATCATCGATATCCTTGGCGACGGCGTGATGCGGATTGACCTTGAAGCCGAGTTCGCGCAGATAATCCAACTCCTCCATCTGTGTCGCCGGGAATGCCTCGGAGGTCTTCGCGACGTCGTAGATGAAGACGTCGAGCTTGCGCCTCGCCGCGATCTTCGGATCGAGCTGGCGGATGGAGCCGGCAGCGACGTTGCGCGGATTAGCATACAAGGGCTTCCCCGCCTTCGCCTGCTCATCATTGAGCTTCTCGAGGTTCTTCGAGCTCATCCACACCTCGCCTTCGACGATGATGTCGATGGGCCGTGTCAAGAAAAGCGGCACGGAAGGGATGGTGCGGATGTTCTGCGTGACGTTCTCGCCCACTTCTCCGTCGCCGCGCGTCGCTGCGGTCACCAACATACCCTTCTCGTAGGTGAAGACGATCTTCAAGCCGTCGATCTTGAGCTCGCATGCATAGCTCGGCGCGAGTGGGAGAAACTGTTTCTCCCCAACGCCACCGGGAGAAACGGTTTCTCCCACTCCCAGGGTAGTTTTGAGGAAGCGCTTCACGCGTTCATCGAAGGCGCGGACGTCTTCCGGCGTGAAGGCATCGTTGAAGGACCACTGCGGGACCTGGTGGCGGACCTTCTGAAATTGCGGCAAGGGCTTCCCCGCGATGCGCTGCGAAGGCGAATCAGGCGTGACCAGCTCGGGGTATTTGGCTTCGAGCTCAGTGAGCTCATGCATCAGGGAATCCCGCGCCTCCTCGGAGATGACCTGCCTATCGTAGACGTGGAATTGATGCCGGTACTGCTCAATCGCCGCCTTCAGCTTCTCATAGCGCTCTGTATCTGCTTTCGGCACCATAACGCGGGAATATATCCCGCATCATACATCAATAATTGAGCTCAACCGAGCGCTCGAGCGCGACGGAGCTGGTGGTGATAGCGGCGCAGGCAACGTTGTACCCGTCGGCATGTATCAGCGTATGGACGGTCGCCGGGTTGGTCGAGGAATCGAGGGTCTTGGTGACCGTGATCTGGGCGCAATATTTCTGTGAGAAAAGATTGATTGCCGTGAGATTCGGGGTAGTGATCGTATAGGGATATGAGTGGTTTGAGAGCGGCGTGGCAAGGGCTATGGATTGGCCGTCGCATTTCGGCGCGTACGGAAGCGAGGCGCCCGAGGGCGTGGTCGTCGCGAAGTAGTTGTACCGCACGTCCCAGTAGAGAGCGCACTCGGCTGCCGTATCGGCGGCATAGAAGGCATACTGCGATTGCTGCGAGAGCGAAGCCAGCGCCACCTGCTTCTGTGCGATGTCGAATATCGCGGAGGCGAGCGAGAGTACTATGGACGCGATGAGGGCGGCAATGAGGAGCGTGAATCCCGCCTGGCCGGCAGGCCTGATAGTACGAACGCGTTTTTTCATGCTGAGAAGTATCTTCATAATAAAATCAACTGCCTGTTCCGGGATTGACCCAGTTGTAAAGATTCTCGGAGAGCGTGACGCTCTGGGTCTTATAGGCAGCCGTCTGCCACGAGACCGTGACGATCACCTGTATCTCCTGGGCATTGCCGCCGCTGTCGCTCCAGACGACCGAAGCGCTTGCGCTGCGCTGGAAATTGGTAGGGGTCCAGCCTGAGCCGCCATAGCCATAGAGCTGCCCGTTGGTCTCGAGCGTCGATGCCGATACCGAGCAAGGGTTCGAATTGCATCCCACCAGAGCTGCGGGAATGGTGTGCGCATCTATAGTGAATGCGGGATAGGTCGGGGGAAGCGGGATCCCGTTAAAGAGCGGGGTCGCGGTGCCTCTGGCGGTCGCGAGGATGTTGCCGTCGCGGATGCTCCGCACCGCCTCTATCCCCTCCTGCGCGAGGTTGGATGCGGTGATCTGGTCGCGCGCGTAGTACGCGCCCTCGAGGCTCTGGACCGTGAGCGCCATCGGCGCGATGATGGCTATCGTTATAAGGCTGATCGCCGCCAGCGTCTCGATGAGGGTGAAGCCTGCCTGCCGGCCACGCAGGCCCCGCTCTGTATCCGTTTTCATGTTCATAGGTCAAGTACGCGCTGGACCGCGGTCGCTTCGAGATGGAATGCGGTCGAGTCCTTCACGGTGCCCGTGCCGCCGGCATCGCCGTTGATGGTCATGATGACGCGCGGCTGGATGTTGTCGGTGGTCACGGTGCCGCTCACATAGAACTCCATGCTCGTTATGGAGACCTCAGGCGCCGTCAGTGAAGAGAAGGTCCCGTTGATCCCGGTCTCGGAGCGCACGATGCATCCACCTTGCCCGTTCTGGGTCGTACAGACGACCTGATTGCCCTGTTTCCACCCGTTCTGTACATACATATAGACCCAAGACTGGCCATTGTAGGTAGTGAACGCGATGGCCGTGCCACCGTTGAGGCAATCCTGCGGACCGCCGGTATTGCCGTTGAGGCTGTTGCCGCTGCACGAAGTGCCGGATGCATTGTAGTCGGTCCCCTCGCGCAGATTGCGCACCATGTCGTCGATCGAGATGTTGAGGTTGTTCATGGTCGATTCCAGCGCCTGCGCTTTCTTGTTGGCGCCGACGAGTGACAAGAGGGCGCCCACGCAGACGATCATCACGATGGCGAAGAGCGCTATCGAGACCAGCATCTCGATGAGCGTGAAGCCTGCCTGCCTGCCGCGCGTCGAATGGATTGCATGGAATGTTTTCCTTTTCATATCAGGCTCCATTGGCGTCGCTCTGCACGCTTATCTGGCCGTTGGAATAGATGATGACGTCCATGAAATCCCCGCGCGGCGAGGTCAGCACGATACGCGCGCCCGTGTAGGTGAAACTGCACACGTAACTGCCGTTCACTTGGCTTGCCCCGTTGATGCTTATGCACGCATCAGGCTCGGGACGGATGAAAAGGATGTCGAGCTTCGTCGGCGTGCAGTCTTCCGCGCCGTTTGCGGGCGTAGCGCACAGCTTGTAGATATAAAAGCCCTGGCCGATCGCATAGGGCGATGGCGAGACATCTTCGCCGGACATATATATGCCCGAGAGAGCAACATCGGCGAAAAGATGATAGGTTTCGGAATTCTGGAGCGTGGTGATGTCGAAATGCATGCCGTAACCGGAGTTGAACGTGCCGGCACTGGTCTGCTTGACCGATATTCCGTAGACCTGCGCCTCCCGCACCGAGAGCGCGACGTCGTATGCGAGATTCTGCAGGAGCGCCGCTCCGCCGAACTTGTTGTTGTTGGCGAGTATCACCGCCGAGACGATCGTGATGATGGCGACGACGACGAGAAGCTCTATCAGGGTGAACGCCCGCTTGCCCAGCGAGCCTCGCCGTACCGAGGAGATGATTTGTCGGGGATTCATGTGAAGGTGAAGAACGGCAGCGTTATCCCGTATATGCCCATGATCCAGAGAAAGATGCCGCTGGCTATGAGGAACGGCCCGAATGGCACTTCGCTCTTCATTGTAAAGCCCGCGCCCTTTCCGCTCAACCGGGTTATCCCGAATCGCTGCCGCACATACGAGAGCGGCAGGAGGATCAGGACCGAGACGAGCGCGCCGATGACGAACGCGAGAAAGATGGCGGAGAGCCCCGAAGACAATCCCAGGAGCCAGCCGATGCCGAGGGACAGCTTCACGTCTCCGAAACCCATCCATCGTCCGCGGGACACTGCCCAGAGCGCGAAGAGCGGCAGCGCGCAGACGGGACCGGCGATGAGAAGCATGCCTATCCCGCCTGCCCCGGCGCTCTCGAGCGCGAACGGGGACGAGGCGACGAGCGCGAGGAACGCGAAGGCATACGCCCACTCGTCCGGAATGATGGGGTGGAGGATATCGTATGCGGCGATGAGGGCCAGGAGCGCGACGATGACGAGCGAGACGAGCTTCAGCGGGATCGGGAGATCCGACGCGCCGATGAAGCCGAAGAGCATCGCGGTCGAAGCCTCGACGAGCGGATACTGGATCGAGATGCGGCTTCCGCACGCGCGGCAGCGCCCGCGCAACGCTATCCAGGAGACGACAGGTATCATGTCGTACCACAAGAGGAGCGCGCCGCAGCTCAGGCATCCCGACCTGCCGCCGACAGTGCGCGCGCCGTGGCGCAGTATGACTACGTTGAGAAAGCTCCCGATGATGAGCCCGAAGAGCGCGTAAATCAGACCGAGCATGAGCATTATCACGCCTTTAAGTATAACGCGTCCTGCGCAGAGGCGCGGCCTAGGGCGTCACGGCGTAGCAGGTCTCGGTCCCGGGATACGGGGTTCCGACAGGCCCGGTGCATAGGGTGCTGGCAGAGTTCGCGCTCGCATCCAAGCCGTTAAAATCGGACACCGAACCCGATTTTTGGGCATCCTGGACCCCTACGCCGCTCGGGCATGGCTTCCCAATGCCACTGCTGTAGGGGCATGCATCCGAATCGTTCGCCAGAGCGCTATTAGCGGTCTCGAGGACTGTCGCGAGATGATATGAGGTGATGGTACAACCTAGGCCCGGATTCGCGCAGAGCGGTACATACTGATAGCAGCCGGTGACGCCGTCAGTCGTGCACGGGGAACTTGCAGAAGGGTCATACGGCATCGAGGACAGATACCCGCCCGCGACGAGCGGATTGTTCGTGTAGATGGTCGCGGGATATTGGCCGTTGGCATCATAGTAGAGCTCGAGAGCAAGCTGGATCTGCTTGATGTCGGAAACACGCTTCGCGTCGCGGCCCTTGGCGCGCGCGGTATTCAAAGACGCGAGGATGATCGAGGCCAGGATGCCGATGATGGCGATGACGACGAGGAGTTCGATGAGGGTGAAGCCTCGTTGCCGAGAGGAGTTGCTCTTATCGTTGAATCGAAAAAACATAGCGGATAAGTTAACCTCATTCTACTCCCCCGCGCATTTTCTCCTATCCGGATTGGGGATAAGTACAAGCCTATCCCTTGACAACCTAATTACAGGGTATACACTTCCCTGTATATGACT
>VFSW01001879.1_pt1 | contig 31774 bp, 33 predicted proteins | sample 5358111 | NCBI WGS metagenome assembly VFSW01 (sample SAMN11554181, study PRJNA540505) | mine drainage metagenome | isolation source: sediment from site ElyBrook_90M | place: USA: Ely Copper Mine, Vershire, VT | collected 2017 | reverse complement strand
TGTAATCGAGGCCGTTCGCCCATTCGATGCCGGTGCCGAACTCGTCGGGCTTCACTTGCCGAAAAGCGTCGGCATCGTCGGCGAATACCTTGAAGTGCCGCGAACTGTAAACCAGCCCCGTCAGATCGACCTTCGATTTCGCGCCGTCGGCCCATTCCACATTCAGGGTCAGCGGCGCCCGGCCCGCCGAAACCGCTTTTACGCGTGGTAGTGCGCCCATCGTTCTTATTCTCCATCCTCACCGCATCTCTTCCCACTCGACAAGAAGAGGCGCTTTGTTCGCCGCAATCCAATCGAGCGCCTCCCGGCTGAATTTGGAAGGTATCTCGCCCTCCAGGATTGCCAAATCGCCGACTGCAACGCGTGCCTCGAAGTCGGGTCCAACCACGTGCACATGCGGCGGGTTGTGATCTTCAAAATACATCCTGATCACAAATCCGCCGAAGCGTTGGAGAACCGGCATGTCAGCCTCGTTCGAGGGATTATATACAGAAATATTTTCCGTATTTCAATATAAATATGGAAATAATTTCTCGAATTATATGCGGGGATAAGCGCCTCCGAGGCGTTCCTGGAAATTATCGCGCCCGCCATTCTTAATGATAAAGCGCTTTTCGTCGCACCCCCTTGGCAGCTCCGGCCTTAATTCCCACGTCTCATTGGTAGGCCGCGCGGTGCGGCCGGATGGAATTGGAGGTGAGGGGATACCCCCTGTGCGTTTTTGAAAACGAATGGGCGCCCTGACGGGGGACCCGTTTTCGGAAACTCGAAAACGAATGGCGCGCGAATGAGATTGCGAGTCACAACGCTCGGGAAAAGAGGCTTTCACGGCACGAAATATCGAACATTTTAGCCGGACGAAAAATTCGTTGAATCAGGTGGTTGCAGCGAAATTTCGGCATTCGAATTCGAGTGAGGCAATGAGGGGGAGGGGGCGAAGATTTTTGAAAACAACCGTCGGCAGGAGGTGCAAGCCGGGCTGGTGCCCGCATGAGAGACCGAGGCGCAAACCGGCGACGGCGCGGATAACGCGGGGCAGACGGCGCGGACAAAAAAAGGGCGGCCGAAGCCGCCCTCTTCGTCACGCAGCTTCTACATCCGCTTCGAAAGCATCTGGCTGAGGAAGTCGACCTCCTGCTTGAACAGAGGATCTTCCGAGCACAGGGCTTCGATCCGCCGGCAGGCGTGCAGCACGGTGGTGTGGTCGCGTCCGCCGAAGCGCCGCCCGATCTCGGGCAGGGAGCGCGTCGTCAGTTTGCGGGCGAGATACATCGCCACCTGGCGCGGCCGCGCCACGCGGCGGGCGCGTTGCGGGGAGTAGAAGTCCTTGACGTCGAGCTTGTAGAACTCGGCGGTCTTGCGCTGGATGTCCTCGATCGAGGTCTTGGCGCCCGGCGCGCTGCGCAGGCCTACGGCTTCCTCGGCCATCTCCGGCGTCACCGGCTTCTTGGTGAGGTCGGCATAGGTGGCGAGCTTGGTGAGCACGGCGATCATCTCGCGCGGGCTGGCGTCGTCGATGTCGGCGATGCGCTCGAGAACGCAGTCCGGCAGCACCACTTCGGGCCTGAGGCGTGTGAACTCCGTGGCGCGCGATTTCAGGATGGCGAGGCGGGTGTCGCGATCCGGCTTTTCCAGCTGGATCATCAGCCCGCCGGTCATGCGCGACTTGATGTCGGCGCCCAGGCCTTCCATCGCGGCGGGGGCGCGATCGGCGGCGATCACCACGCGGCGTCGCAGATCGGCGAAGGCGTTGACGGTGTAGAGGAACTCCGAGGCCGTCGCGGTGGAGCGGCAGATGTGCTGCAGATCGTCGATGATCAGCACGTCGGCGCTGCGCAGCTCCTCTTTGAAGGCCAGCGTGTCCTTGCGGTAGAGGGCGCCCAGGAAGTGGCGCATGAAGTCCTCGGCGCGCAGGAACAGCACGCGCTTGCCGCGCTTGCGGAATTCGAGCGCGGCGGCGTTGAGCAGATGCGTCTTGCCGTAGCCGAAACCGCCATGGATGTAGAGCAGCGGGATGTCGCTGCCTTTGCCTTCGGCGAAGGCCCGCGCGGCGCCATGGCCGAACTCGTTGGCGGTGCCGGCGATGAAGCTGTCGAAGGTCTGCTGCGGATGCAGCACCCGCGTCCACAGGCCCTTGGGCGCTCCGGCTTCCTCGACGCCGTCGGTACGCGGCAGGTAGGACACTGGCGCGGCAGGCTGCTGCTCGAGGCGCACTGGTTCCTTGGAGACACCGGCGGCGACCGTCGGCGGCGTGTTCGAGACGACGATCGACAGGGAGGCGGGTTCGGCGCTCTCGGCCTGGAAGGCGCGCTCGATGCGGGTCACGTAGTGGTTGGAGACCCAGTTGCGCACAAAGGGCTTGGCCGCGCCGATGCGCAACTCGTCCTTCTCCGCGCTGTCCAGGGTGAGGGGCCGGATCCAGGCGTCGAACACCGGATCGCCCAGTTCGCGGCGCAGCCTTTCGCGCACACGCGCCCACGCCGCATACCAGTCCACAGCCGTCTGCTTATTCGTAAATTGTCCCATTGCCATACCCGCTGCCCGTCCGCCCCGAAGGTACGGCAGGCCCTTATTTTTGGTTATTCCGTCCGAACTCTTCTCAGCGCCCGGTCTAGTCGCCTCCTGTGCGCCGTCCCCACGGCGCTCCCCCTCGTCGCATCGGTTCCTCCTATGTTTGTTTCCACGGAAGGCCGCTGGCCTTCCAGCCATTTTGTTGTCCGCGGTGGCCGTTCTGATCGAGGTCCCCCTCGAAACCGCCCGCAATGTTGTACGCCCGCTCGTATCCCGCCGCCGTCATCGCCATCGCCGCCGCCCGCGAGCGGCCCCCCGAGCGGCACAGGAACAGCAACGCCTTATTCCTGCTGGCGGCGCCCAAGGCCGCGGCCACTTGGCCCACAAAGGCCGGGTTCTGCGCCATGGAGGGAAACCCCTGCCACTCCACACAGTGGACACGGCGGCCGACCTCCGAAAGGTCTGGTACCCCCACGAAACTCCACTCGGCCTGGGTGCGCACATCCACCAGCTGGGCCGCCTTGTCGCTGTACAGCAGCTCCCAGGCCTCGGGCGCACTCAGGTCTCCGGCATATCCAGAAGAGAGGTCGTCAGAAGCCATACGCGTCAACCTTGCGACAAAGATCACGGTCGCAGGCATCCGCCCGCGGCCAAGTCCTATATTTTCAAGAGTTCACTAAGAGTAAGACTTGGTACTCGTCTGATAAAAGCACCGAGAACTGGCGAGTACTAGAGCTTTATTTTTACTTTTCTTTGGCATCTCTGTCTCGTGCCGTCGCCACGTGGTAACCATATGCTCAAGCCTGATTCGACTTCAAGGGAACGAAATTGGAACAGTGACGATTTGACGACAAAATTATTCATCCGTATCCGTCCTAAGTATATGTTCTCTATACGGAAAATCGATCTAGCGACTTAATCTTAACGAATCAGGCACTTACATGGCAGGGCTTTTATGTCGCGCCATAAAACTGTCATGCGGCAGGTTTGTCAGCCCACGGACAAATAAAAATGGGCTCGAAGTCTTGTCGAGCCCATCTTGAGCCAGATTCCACAAAGAATCCAGAGAACTAGTCTATTTGTTCAGTTTGGCGACGCGCTTGGTCAAGCGGGAAACCTTCCGCGACCCGGTATTCTTGTGGACCGTACCTTTCGCGACGCCACGCATGATTTCCGGCTCCGCCGCCTTTAGTGCAGCCAGCGCCGCTTTCTGGTCGCCGGCAGCGATGGCTTCCTCGACCTTGCGCACGAAACCGCGGATGCGGGTCTTGCGCGAATGGTTGATGGCGGTCTTCTTGGCGGCTGTGCGCACGCGTTTCTTGGCGGAGGCGATATTGGGCATAGGTCGTCCTGTCGGTCCTAAAGAGGCGGGGCGTATAGCCCGCGCCCGCGTCGGGGTCAAATCCCGGACTATTTGTCCTTAAAGGCCGGTTTCCGCTTCTCGCTGAAGGCCGCCATGCCTTCCTTCTGATCCTCGGTTGCGAATGTGGCGTGGAACAGCCGCCGCTCGAACCGGAGTCCCTCAGCCAACGTCGTCTCATAGGCGCGGTTCACGGTTTCCTTGGTCATCATAAGGATGGGCAGGGATTGCTCGGCAATCTTTCCAGCGGTTTTCATGGCCTCGGCCATAAGGTCGCTGGCCGCCACGACGCGACTGACCAAGCCCGAGCGCTCTGCTTCTGCCGCGTCCATCATTCGTCCGGTCAGGCACATATCCATCGCTTTGGACTTGCCGACAAACCGGGTGAGGCGCTGGCTTCCGCCCATACCCGGCATCACTCCGAGTGTAATCTCGGGCTGGCCGAATTTGGCCGTATCGGCGGCAATAATGAAATCGCACATCATGGCCAGTTCGCAGCCGCCGCCAAGGGCATAGCCGGCGACCGCCGCAATAACCGGCTTGCGAATGGCGGTGATCCGCTCGGAAGCGGTCACAAAGAAATTCGTCTTGAACATGTCCATGTAGGACTTGGTCGCCATCTCCTTGATGTCCGCGCCAGCTGCGAAGGCACGGTCGGAGCCGGTGATGACGACGGCGCGGACGGCGTCGTCGGCATCAAAACCTTCCAGTGCGTCTGCCAATTCGCCAAGCAATTCGGAATTGAGGGCGTTCAGCGCCTTGGGCCGGTTGAGGGTGACGATGCCGACGGCACCTATCGTTTTCACAAGGATGTTCTGCGGTTCCATCAAGGTTCTCTCAAATTAGTCGCCGCGCGGCTTGCTGCGTGCACGCTTCAGTTCCGCATGTTTCTTTTTGCGCTGCAATCGTTTTTCTTTTGCAGCGCGGGAAGGCTTCGTGGCGCGCCGCTTCTTTGGCTCGACCGCTGCCGCGCGGATCAGCTCCAACAGCTTTTCGCGCACGTCGGCGCGGTTACGGGCCTGGTCGCGATACTGTCGGCCGGTCAGCACGATGACCCCATCTTTGGTCAGCTTGTTGCCGGCGAGTGTCATCAGCCGGAAGCGCACCGGTTCGGGCAGTGAACGGCAAAATGCCGCGTTGAAGCGCAATTGCACGGCGCTCGAGACCTTGTTGACATTCTGGCCGCCGGGGCCTGAAGCCAGCACGAATGTTTCTTCAAGTTCGGTTTCATCAATCGCGATGTGGGCGGTAATGCGAATCTTGCTCATAGCGGCGGTATTTTACGACGCACCTTGACGCGCAACCAATTGGTTGCATATTTCGCCTATGAGCATGGATGCGGTTTTCAAGGCGCTTGCGGATTCCACCCGGCGGCTACTGCTTGATCGGCTCCATGCTAGGAACGGACGGACGCTAACGGAGCTTTGCGATGAGATGGAGATAACGCGTCAAGCGGTGACCAAGCATCTGGCACTGCTGGAGGCAGCAAACTTGGTTGTCGTGCAAAGGCGAGGGCGCGAGAAGCTGCACTATCTGAACCGCGTACCCATCAACGAGATCGCCGACAGGTGGATCGGCAAATACGAGGGACATCGGGTGAAGGCACTCGCGGATGTCAAGAATAACCTGGCAGAGAAATCAGATGACTAAGAAGACGCAGCAGGAGACGGTCTATATCATCTACATCGCGACGACGCCGGAGCGGTGTTGGAGTGCGCTCACACAATCGAAATTCATCGGCCAGTTCTTTTTTGGCCGAACCGTCGAGTCCAGCTGGCAGAGGGGAGCGCCATGGATCCTGCGCAAGCCTGACGGGGGGGCGGATGTCAGAGGCTTGGTGCTTGAATGCGATCCTCCGAGAAAGCTGGTTGTGTCGTGGAACATCGAGTGGGCTGATCCAAAACTGCCAGAGTGTGTCGTCAGCTATGTCATCGAGGTGGTGAGCGACGACGTCGTGCGGTTGACAATGACAGAGGCGCATCCGACGCCGGTCCCGGACGATATTCTGGAAGGTGGCCGGCTCGGCTGGCCGATGATCTTGTCCGGGCTCAAATCGCTGCTGGAAACCGGCCGAGGATTGAATATCCCGACACCCATGCCACCAAACGAACTAAAGTGAATAGCTCCGTTTATATGACCTATCGTTGGCATATCGGGCAATAGAAGGTTGAGCGACCTGCCTGCACGATGCGTTTCACCGTCCCACCGCAGTCCTTCCTGGGGCACGGTTCGCCTTCGCGGTCGTAGACCGCGAAATGATGCTGGAAATTGCCCAGATCGCCGTCGGACTTTCTGTAGTCGCGCAGAGACGAACCGCCGGCCTTGATTGCCTGCGTCAGCACCCTCCTGATCGCATGGACGAGCAGCTCGATCGAGGCCTTCTGAACCTTTGAAGCAAGCCGCTTCGGCGAGATGCCCGCTCGGAACAGCGCCTCGCAAGCATAGATGTTGCCGATGCCGGCGATCACACGCTGATCGAGCACGGCGCCTTTGATTGGCGTCTTCTTGCCTTTCAGGGCGTCAAAGAGATAGGGCGCGTCGAACGCGTCCGACAATGGCTCTACGCCCAACCCTCTGAACAACTTGTCCTTGTCGATTGTATTTGTATCAATCAAAGTCATCAGTCCGAAGCGACGATGATCGGTGAAAACGATGCGCGCGGGCGCGTCGGTTTCCATGACCACGTGATCGTGCTTGCCGTGACCAGCTTCCGGCGGGGATTCTTTGTAGACATATTGGCCCAGTTTACGTTCCTTTCCCTCCGCATAAACCGTCATTCGGCCGCTCATGCCCAGATGGATGACCAACGTCTCGCCATGATCCAACTCCGCAAGCAGGTACTTCGCCCGCCGCAGCAGCCGCCGGACATGACGCCCGATTAGCCGCTTGGCGAAGTCCTGCGGGAACGGAACGCGCAGGTCGCCGCGCCGTGTCTCGACGTGGACGAACCTGTGCCCTTCCAGGGCAGGCACCAGGCCCATGCGGACAGTTTCGACTTCGGGCAGTTCAGGCATATATTAATCCTTGTCATCCCGGCCAATACCGCAGTAGCAGCGCTGAGCCGGGTCCCATGGCGAAGCGTCACGGTGCACCCTGGGTCTCACCGCTTCGCTACGCGTCCAGGATGACATACTGTATGTTTACGCCATGACAAACGATCCCCATCAAACCGCTTCTTTCGGTTTTCGCAATGTTCCGGCCGGCCAGAAGGAGGGTCTCGTGCGCGAGGTGTTTTCCTCGGTCGCGCGCAATTACGACCTGATGAATGACCTGATGAGCGCTGGCGTCCATCGGCTGTGGAAGGATGCCATGGTCGAATGGCTCAATCCGCAGCCCGGCTGGCGGGTGCTCGACGTGGCCGGCGGGACGGGCGATATCGCCTTCAGGATCGCCCATGCCGTCCGGGAGCGTGGCGGCCAGGCGGACATCGCGGTTTGTGACATCAATGCGGATATGCTGGGGGAGGGCGTTCGCCGCGCCGAAGCGAAAGCCGAGAGCGCCCTTCGCTGGATCAACGGCGACGCCGAGGCGCTGCCGGTTCCTGACGCGACCTTCGACGCCTACACGATCGCGTTCGGAATTCGCAACGTTACCCATATCGACAAGGCGTTGGCCGAGGCACGGCGCGTGCTGAAACCCGGCGGGCGGTTTCTTTGCCTGGAATTTTCGCAGGTGCAGGTGCCGGGGCTGGACTTTCTCTACGATAAATTCTCGTTCAACGTACTGCCCGCACTTGGACACATCGTGGCTGGAGACGGCGAAGCCTATCGGTACTTGGTGGAAAGCATCCGGCGGTTTCCGCCGCAGGCGAAATTCGCCAAGATGATCGAACAGGCCGGATTATCGCGTGTGCAATACCGCAACCTGACGGGCGGCATCGCGGCCATGCATTCGGCATGGAATATCTGACATGGCCGGTACGTTGTCGAACCTTTCGCGTCTCTGGACGATCGCCTGCACGCTCGGTCACAACGACGCACTGATTCCGAGTGAATACCTTGCGTCGATGCCAATGTCATTGAAGCTGGCGCGCTGGTTCTTCGGCGGCCGTCGCGGTAAGGGCGGTGCCTTGGCGCCGGGCCTGCGACTGGCGCGGGCGCTGGAAAGCCTGGGGCCGGCGCATATCAAGCTCGGCCAGATTCTTGCGACGCGCCCGGACCTCGTCGGCAGCAACATCGCAACCGCCCTGGAAGGTTTGCAGGACCGCTTGCCATCGTTCTCGACCGAAGAGGCCCGCGCGGTCGTCGCAGCGTCATTCGGACGCGCAGTGGAAACCTTGTTCGCCACCTTTGGCGAACCGGTCGCCGCGGCGTCCATCGCACAGGTGCACGAGGCAACGACAGCCGAGGAGCCGCCGCGGCGTGTGGCGGTCAAGGTCTTGCGGCCCTGTGTGGAGGCGGAATTCGCACGTGATCTGTCCGCTCTGGCCTTTGCCGCGCGCATATCGGAGCGTCTGTCCGCCGAGGCGCGTCGGCTGCGCGTGACAGCGCTGGTGGAAACGCTGGCCACGTCGGTGGCGCTGGAGCTTGACCTGCGGATGGAGGCGGCCGCCGCCTCCGAACTCGCCGAGCGCACTCGAAACGAAGCAGATTTCCGCGTACCTGCGATCGATTGGAGCCGTACGGCAGAGCGCGTGCTGACGACGGAATGGATCGACGGCATTTCTGTTCGTGATGTCGAGGTGCTTCGGGCGGCAGGCCATGACCCCAAGAAAATCGCGCTGACACTGATGCGTAGCTTCCTCACGCAAGCGCTGCGCGAAGGGTTTTTTCACGCCGATTTGCATCCCGGAAATCTTTTCGTCGACGGGAGGGGACATCTCGTCGCTGTCGATTTCGGTATTATGGGGCGGCTCGATCCGCTGATGCGCAGCTTCATGGCTGAGACTCTGGCCGGGTTTCTGGCGCGCGATTATGTGCGGGTGGCGCAGGCTCATTACGGAGCCAATTTCGTTCCGGGTCGGCATCCGGTGGAGACTTTTGCACAGGCATTGCGCGCCATCGGCGAGCCGATCTTTGGTCGCTCGGCAAAAGACGTCTCGATGGCCAAGCTGTTGCAGCAACTGTTCGACACCACGCGGCGCTTCGACATGCAAGCGCAGCCGCAATTGCTGTTGCTGCAGAAGACTATGGTCGTTGTGGAAGGCGTGGCGCGCAGCCTCGATCCCGAATTCGACATTTGGGAGGCGTCACGCCCCGTCGTCGAACGCTGGATGCTCGACCGGCTCGGGCCCGAGGCCCGCCTGCGCGAGGCCGCGGAAGGCATGGGCGCTTTGGGGCGTGTGGCGCAACACCTGCCGCAATTGCTGCGCAACGCAGAGGTCGTTTCGGCGATGCTTGCCGACGGAGGCCTGCGGCTTCATCCCGACACGGTCCAACAGATCGCCGAGGCACAACTGAAGGGCGCGCGCTATACCCGCATTGCCATATGGCTTGCCGCTGGCGCGCTGGGCGTCATCGCGATGGTTTGGATAGCCTAGACAATCCGCACTCGGCCGCCGTCGCAGCTATGCGTGCCTTTTGAGTCGGTCACGAAGACTTTCACGTTCACCGTATGCTGCGACAGGCCTGGCACACTGGGTACACGCACATGCACCTCGTCGTCCGTGATCTTTTGTTCTGTTGCGAGGACCGCGTCATATCCAGTCTCCGATTCTCCGATGGCATGGGTCACCTGCAGCACCACCTGCACGACGGCGCCGACCTCGTTGACGTCGGCACATGCGACCCCGAGCGGCTGACCACGTGCAACGGTCGGAAGATGGCCGCCGGTCTCATTTGGTGTGGCATATGTCGTGATCTTGCCTGAGAGCGGCAACATCAGCTCGTGAGACATCGCCGGCGACGCGACGGCCACCGCGCCGATCACCGTTATGCCTGCAAGACATTCGACGAACGAAAGTCGCATGGATGGACTCCCCTCCAACCAGTCCAGTCTATCGCGGTCTGCCGCCCAGCCAAGCCATTATTGTTCGCGCGATAGGTGATAGAAGCGCCAACACATACAAATGGCTGCCATAAATAAGGCAAAAGCAAGGCCCAGCCACACCCCCAGCCCCCTGAGGCCGAGGCCGATTCCCAGCCCGATGCACATTGGAAAACCCAGCAGCCAGTAACATGCCCCGGCAATCCACATGGGCATGTGCGCGTCCTTAAGGCCGCGCAGGGTCAGGGCCGCTGTAACCTGGATGCCGTCGAAAATCTGGAACGCCGCCGCCACCCGCAGGAAAACCACGGTCAATGCCACGGCCCCGGCGTCCGCCGAGAAATAGAGCCGGGCGATCTGATACGGGAAAAGGGCAATCATGGTACCGGACATACTCATGAATGCCGCTGACACCAGGATGGCTGCGGTGCCAGCGCGCCGCACCCCCACGCGGTCCCCCGCTCCGGCTGAAAGGCCGACGCGCACGGTGGACGCCAAAGCGATACCCAGCGGCACCATGAACGTGATTGATGCGACATTGATCGCGATCTGGTGCGCCGCCACGGACTCTGTGCCGAACGTACCCATCAGAAGCGTCGCGGCGTTGAACAGCATCGCTTCGAAGATCATTGTCAGGCCGATCGGCATGCCTAGCCGGAACAGTTCTGAGAACCTCCTCCAATCCGGCCGCATAAAGCGGTGGAATATCCGATACCTCCGCAGGACGGGTGCCACGAACACCACGGCGATCATCGCCAGGCAACTGAACGTGTACGAGCAGGCACTCGAAATGCCCGAACCGAGCAATTCCAGTCTCGGCATTCCGAGATGGCCGAAGATCAATGCGTAGTCGCCCAGCGCGTTGAAGGCTATCGTCAGCACCATAACCAACAGCGATGTGTTCGGCTTGCCGAGCGCGGTGGCATAATTCCGAAGCACCTGGAACCCAAGCGAGAACGGCAGGCCCAAGCACAGCGGCATGACGAAGCGACCGGCGGCGTCGGCCAGTGCTGGCTGTTGCCCGAGGACGAGCAGCATCTCTTTGGTGAACAACAGGAATATCGCAAGCGGCAGCGAAAGAACCAGTACGGCCCAGAAGCCCATGCGTGTCACGGCGCGTACGCCGGCGCGGTCATTCGGACGGCCGCCAAGAATATGAGCGATCATCGGCGAAATGGCTGCGGTTGGCCCGAGGCCGATCAGCCATGCAAAGAAGAAGACCGTATTGCCCAAGGCGGCGCCGGCCAGCGCGGCCTCGCCGAGCCGGCCCAACATGACAACATCAGTCGTCATGATCGCCATCTGCGCGAGCTGCGTGATTACGAGCGGCCAGGCAAGCCTCAACAACTCGCGAATCTCGGCGATCCAGGCTGTGGCGCCAGTGCCCTCGATGCGTGGTCCGGCATCGGCTGTGTCGACCTTGGCGATTTCAGTCATGACGGCAACTTGTTTGGTTGATCCGAAAATCCGCTGGGGAAAGTAGCAACAAAAAACCCTCCGAAGCGGAGCTCGGGAGGGCGAACATTCGCAAGCATATCTGAAAATCTACGCGGCATGCTCCTCGCGAGCCGAGGCGGTTTGGCCGCCCCCGGACGGGGTGAGTGTTATAACCACGATGTTGAGGAAATCATCGTTCAACATGCCAATAACTCGTTCGGATCGCAGATAAATTCCACACTCAACCACTGGGTAGACTTGGCTCGGCGCGAAGTCAACTTATGCGTCGCGCATGCCGGCTATTCGCGAAGGAAGTGGCCGGGACGACACACGAGCTACGTTGTGACAATCGCTCTGTAAAAGTCGAAGGGTTGAATTAACGGCGGCCTAAGAGGGTTCCGCTGTCGTGCTGGGAAGTTGCGATGGTGCGGACCATAGGCGTAGCCAAAGGAGTCTGCCCTTGCTGCGCGGCTGTAACATTTTGCATGGTGTCCATGCCGGGGCCGACGCACTCCAGGACGAATACCGAATCATCGCGCCGCCTGCCCACCCTCAGGCCCAAAAACTGCTTGTCTTCTGGAATGCACGACCATCAGACGGAATCATCATCGGCCGTGACGTGCCATCACGGTCGATCGCCAATATTCTGAGCAACGTCACAATCGACGAACCGGTCAACGGCGGACTGGACTGTCGCGTGCGTCTGGCGGGCGAGTCGATCAAGCGGCGCTTCGGTCGCGGCATCACCGGCATGCTGATGTCAGAATTGTTTCCTCCGAACGATTTTCGTGGCCATCTTGACGATGCTTTCGCGAACATCGAAGCCGGAATGGCAACCGTCATCGACTCGCGTCTCAGCAACTGGCCGGTCGAGAAGATGCATCTCGAAGTCGTCATTCTGCCGGTTCTCGCGCCGGATCGCGTCAGCAAATAGGTGCTCGTAGGTCTCTTCTACTTCAGCTAGTCTCCGGGCGAATGCGGGAGAGCGTCCATGCGGCCATGGAACATCGCCCATCGCGGCGGCGCCAAACTGCGCCCCGAGAACACGTTGGCGGCTTTCGCCAATGCCGTCGCGGGTGGCTGCGACGGCGCGGAGCTGGACGTACAGCTGTCGCGCGACGGCGAAGTGGTGGTGTTCCATGATCAATGCTTGAAACCGGAAATCTGCCGCGAGGCGAGTGGGCAATGGCTGGTCGCGCCCACGCCACGGGTCAAGGACCTGTCGCTCGCCGAGTTGCGGCAATTTGAAGTCGGGCGCGCCAATCCGCAGAGCGATTACGCGGGTGAACACCGAGTCGTTGTCTGGCAGGACGGTGAGTGCATTCCACTGCTGGAGGAGGTGGTGGCAGTCGCGAAAACAGCAAGCACGCCGTTTCGGCTGTTCGTCGAGTTGAAGACGAGCTTCTCTGATCGCGATGCCTCGGCATTGCCGGAAGATCTTGCCGAACGCACCGTTGCAGTGTTGACAGCGTGCGGCTATCTGGATCGGACTATTTTTGTCAGCTTCGACTGGCCGGGCCTCATCCACGCCAAGAAGATCGCGCCGGACGCGCAGTGTTGGTTCACGACGATGCCGCAAAGCTGGTTTCGGGACGGTGAGCCGCCGCCTGAAGACGATCCGCCAGGCACTGCCGCACTACAGGTATTACGCTATTGGGCCCGGGAGGGGATTTCTCCCTGGGCCGGTGGCTATGACGCGATCAAGTATGGCGGCTCGCTCATCGCGGCGGTCCACGCGGCAGGCGGCGATGGGTGGTTTCCCATGTGGGCCGATGCAACTGATGAGGCGGTTCGTGAGGCGCGCGGCTTCGGCCTTAAGATCGGGGCATGGACAGTCAACGCCCCGGGGCAGATGCGCATGCTTGCTGCGCGCGGATTGGATGCGATCTGCACCGACCGCCCCGATATTCTGGAAGCGATCGGCCGATAGACCACGGCGAGTGGATGTTCATTCGCCGTGGCGGGCCTCGCAGGTCACAGCCCTTCGAATAACGCCGTCGAAAGGTACCGTTCTGCGAAAGACGGGATGATCGTCACGATCGTCTTGCCCGCCATTTCAGGGCGTGCGCCGACTTCGAGAGCCGCGGCCACCGCCGCACCCGAGGAGATGCCGACGGGAATCCCCTCTTCGCGTGCCATCCGGCGCGCCATTTCGAACGCGGTCTCGTTGGAAATGGTGATGACCTCATCAATCACTTTCCGGTCGAGGATCGCCGGTACGAAGCCCGCGCCGAGGCCTTGGATTTTGTGTGGTCCGGGCTGGCCGCCGGACAGCACCGGCGAATCTTCGGGTTCAAGCGCTATCATCTTCACACTGGGCTTGCGCGCCTTCAGGACTTGGCCGACGCCGGTGATCGTTCCGCCTGTCCCAACACCGGAGATCACAACGTCGACCTTGCCGTCCGTGTCGTTCCAGATTTCCTCGGCGGTCGTGCGGCGGTGGATATCCGGATTGGCTGGATTTTCGAATTGCTGCGGGATGATGGCGCCCGGCGTCGCGGCCACGATCTCTTGCGCCTTGGCGATCGCGCCTTTCATGCCTTTGGGGCCCTCGGTCAGCACGACCTGCGCGCCGAGCAGCGCCAGCATCTTGCGGCGTTCGATCGACATGGTCTCCGGCATCACCAAGATGAGCTTGTAGCCCTTGGCTGCGGCGACGAAGGCGAGTGCAATGCCGGTGTTGCCGCTGGTCGGCTCCACGAGCGTGGTTTTCCCCGGTGTGATCAGGCCTTGGCGCTCCATCGCTTCGATCATCGATACGCCGATGCGATCTTTCACACTGGAGATCGGATTGAAGAATTCGAGCTTGAGCAGGATGTCCGCCTTGACGCCTGCTTGCTTCGGCAGACGCGTCATCCGCACCAGCGGGGTGTCGCCTATGGTTTCCGTGATGGAATTATAGATGCGGCCTCGACCTGGCTTGTGTTCGGACATTGTGATCCTCCTAAATTATGAAATCGGCCGTGATTTTGTCGCCAGCATCGACGCCGACGGCGCGGGCGCGTTGGCACAGATCCTCAATGGTGATGGAGTCCAGCTTCGCCATCACGTCACCCTGCAGGGATTGGATGAACGGCGTCACGATGTGGACACCAAGTTCGGAGCGCGGCGCGGCGTCCTCGCCATCTTCCTGGTCGATACTTTCCGCCGCGCGCACAATGTCACCCACTGAAATTCGTCTGCGTTCCTTGGCGAGGCGATAACCACCGCGTGGTCCGCGTACGCCCCTGAGGATGCCGGCGCGCACCAATTGTTGCATCACCTGCTCCAGATAGCGCTGCGGAACCCCCTGGCGCGCGGTGATCTCCTTGGCCTGGACCGGCTCGGGGCGTGCGTTGAAGGCGATGTCGATCACCGCTTCAAGGGCCAGCAACGTCTTTCGGGAGAGCTTGAGCATGGATCAGGCCATCTTCTTGGTTGCGATATGTAAGCCGGTCGAGCCGAATCCGCCGGCGCCGCGTTCGCTTGCAGGCAATTCGCCGACTTCTTGCGGTACGACGGATTCGTAACGTGCGACTATCATTTGCGCGATCTTCATGCCGCGCGTGATGCAAAAATCCGTTTCGCCATGGTTGATGAGCGTCGCTTTGACTTCGCCGCGGTAATCACTGTCGATCGTGCCCGGCGCGTTCAGCAGAGTGACGCCGTGGTGCAGCGCCAATCCGGAGCGCGGACGCACCTGCGCCTCGAAGCCGGGAGGGAGTGCGATTGCGATACCGCACGGCACGCAAATGCGCGCGCCGGGTCTCAGCTTGATCTCCGTGTCGATGGCAGCAAGCAGGTCGAGCCCCGCGGAGCCTTCGGTCGCGTACGAGGGCAGGGGCAGGTCGCTTGCGTGCGGCAGGCGCCTTACTTCAAGCTTCGTCATGCCGCTTTGCCTTTCAGTGCGTCCACAATGCGTACAGCGAGCCTGGCGCCGACTTCACTCTTTTTCATATCCGGCCAATCCTCCACACGGTCCGCGGTGATGAGATGGACCTTGTTGCGGTCACCGCCCATGACGCCACCGCTAACGTCGTTGGCGACAATCCAATCACAGCCTTTCTTTGAGCGCTTTTCTACGGCGTGGGCGACCACGTTCTCGGTCTCCGCGGCGAAGCCGACCAACAGGGCGGGGCGTCGCGGGCCATGGGCCAGTGTCGAAAGAATGTCCGGGTTGGCGCTCAACTTAAGCACCGGCGCGGCATCCGCTTTCTTGATCTTGTTGTTGGCTTGGACTTCGGGACGCCAATCGGCGACCGCCGCGGTACAGACCGCCACGTCGACCGGCAGCACCGACTCACATGCGGCCAGCATTTCGCGGGCCGTCTCGACGCGCATAAGCTTGACATGCGGCGGCGGTGATATCTCCACCGGCCCGGAAACAAGGACGGTGTTGGCACCCGCGCGCGCCAAAGCATCCGCGATCGCATAGCCCTGCTTGCCCGACGATCGGTTGGCTATAAACCGCACGGGATCAAGCGGCTCGCGCGTCGGCCCGGCGGTCACCAAAGCCCTGAAACCGACCAATGGCCCGCCCGACTGCACCGCCAGCGCGCCTTCGATCGCCGCAAGTATCTGTTCCGTTTCGGCCATGCGCCCTGGGCCGTATTCGCCACACGCCATCTCACCGTCGTTCGGGCCAACGAACGTTACGCCGTCGTTCTTCAGCGTCTTGAGATTTCGCTGGGTCGCGGGATGGTTCCACATCCGCACGTTCATCGCCGGCGCCATCACGACGGGTTTGTCGGTTGCGAGCAGCGCGGTGGAGGCCAAATCGTTCGCAAGTCCGTTCGCAAGCTTCGCCATCAGATCAGCCGTCGCCGGCGCTACGACAACAAGATCGGCGCTGCGCGAAAGTTGGATATGCCCCATTTCCGCTTCGTCGGTCAGGCTGAACAAGTCCTGGAAGACCCTTTCGCCGCTCAACGCCGAGACCGACAGCGGTGTAACGAATTCGCCGCCGGCCTTGGTCACAATCGCGCGGACGGCGACGCCACGCTCTTTGAGGCGGCGTATCAACTCAAGCGACTTATAGGCGGCGATGCCACCGCCAATGACGAGCAGGACGCTGTTACCACGCATGCCGACCTCCCGATCGGGAAATACCCGTTTCAAAACGGAGTTTACGCAGAATAACGGAAATATTATGTAGTTCCAGCTAAATCTTCGGCCCAGAGGGGTCTTAACCTCGCGGTCACCCGGACCTGCTTGGATGGCATCGCAGTTCAGGGTGCGACGCCATGCGGATGTCCGCCGGCGACTTTTGCATATTGGCAGGCGAACTGGCCGCCGAGCACGGTCTCCTCGCGCGCGATTATGCACGGCGTGCCTCGGCTTCGTTCGAGGCGGACGGCGAGCCAGAGCGCGCCCGCTTCTGGTTCACGCTCTCGATTCTGCTCGATGACATCGCGCTGTACGGTCTCGATCCCCGCCGCGAGCCGACAATCCACTGAGATTTCCGGCACGAGAATCCGTCTTGCGCGGCGTTCATCGATCCGTCCACACTGAAGCCGCGAAGCTCTCCCCGGGGACTGAATGCCCCTCGATCCGCTCACCAAAGCATTCCTCGACCAGCTGGGTGCGGCGCCCACACCCAAGCTTTGGGAGCTGTCGCCCACGAATGCGCGGCTGGCCTTCGCCATGATGATGGGGCTGGCCGGTCCGAAAGACGTGCCGATCGGCAGGGTGGAAAGCCGCACGATGCCCGGCCCCGGCGGGGATATCGCGCTGCGCCTCTATACGCCGGTGGCGGCAGGCGGCGAGGCGTTGCCGGCGATCGTGTACTTTCACGGCGGTGGCTTCACGATTGGCGATCTCGACAGTCACGACGGTATCTGCCGGCTGCTGGCGCGGCAGAGCGGCGCACGCGTCATCGCCGTCGATTACCGTTTGGCGCCGGAACACAAATTCCCCGCCGCGGTGGACGATGCGTTTGCCGCCGTGAATTGGATCCAGGCAAACGCGGCAGATATCAACGTCGATGCGAACCGGATTGCCGTCGCCGGCGACTCCGCCGGGGCGACGTTGTCGGCGGTGGTCTGCCAACTCGCGAAGACGCTGGATGGCCCGAGCATCGCCGCCCAGCTGCTGATGTTTCCCATGGTGCAACTGGGCGGAAAGTTTGCCTCTCTGCGCGAATTCGCCGTCGGCTATTTCCTCGACAAGGAGGTGATGGAATGGTTCTACCATAATTACGTACCACCGGGTTCCAACTTCGCCGATCCGCGCCTGTCGCCGCTCCTCGCAGAGGACGTCGGCGGGTTGCCGCCCGCCTACGTGATGCTGGGCGGCTGCGATCCGTTGCACGACGAGGGCCTGGCCTATGCCGGGAAATTGCGCGCCGCCGGTGTCCCGATAACGGTCGCGGATTACCCCGGCATGATCCATTGCTTCATCTATCTGCAGGCGATCGTGCCTCAGGCCTATGTGGCGCTGACCGACGCCGCGAAAGCGCTGCGCCAGAGGTTCGATGCTGTCTAGCGGGGCAGCAGTTTTCCCGGATTGAGGATGCCGCTGGGATCGAGCGCGGTTTTGACGGCCCGCAGCGCCTCGATGCCCAGCATTCCTTTTTCCTGGGCAATCCAAGGTGCGTGATCTTCGCCGACGCCGTGATGATGGCTGACGGTGCCGCCATTCGCCACGATCGCATCGGTCGCGGCCTTCTTGATCGCCTTCCATTGCGCGATATCGCTGTCGAGCGCGCGCGGGAAGATGTACGTGAAATAGAGGCTGGCGCCGTCCGGGTAGGAGTGACTGACGTGGCACATCACGATGCCCTTCGCGCCTTCACGCGGAACGGTTTGCAGGATGGCGGTTTTCAACGCCGCACGGGTGGCGGCATAAAGCGCGCCGAGCTTCGACCAACTCGCCGCTGTCTCCAGCGTGTCGACCCCGACGCCGCGATCCATCATCGGATCCCGCAGATACGGCGCCTGAAAGCGACCTTGCTGCCAGCGCTCGCCCATCCGGTGACCCAGCGCCAGCGCGCCGAACCGGCGCGCGATGGCGTCGAATTGTCTGCGCGCCGATGAGGCCGCCTTCCCGCGTCCTTCGAAACCGGCAATCAGGGCGCACGCCTTGTCGTCGAACCGGCGCATTTCCAGATAGAGATCGGACAGCCGATGGGAGATGGTCCGTTTTTTCCCGATCCGGCCATAGGCGCGGTAGAAGCGCGTTTCGCCGGCATCCGACAGGCGCAGCATCGTCGCCGAGACGTCTTCCTGCATCGCGGCGCGGATCGCCGCCATTCCGCTTTCGAAATCATGGAACAGATAGCCGCGATAGTCGCTGACCTCGGGCCGTGAATGGACGCGGATCGTTGCTTCGGTGACGATGCCGAAAATACCTTCGGAGCCGAGCACAAGATCCTTCAATTGTGGTCCCGCTGCGGACGCGGGAACGTCGCCGGTCGCCAGCAAGCCGCGCGGCGTCGCGAGCTTGGCGCCGACCAACCAGTCCTCTGCGCGTCCGTAACGGTTCGATCCCTGACCCGCGCCGCGATGACCGATCCAGCCGCCGAGCGTCGAGAATTCGAAGGACTGCGGCGTATGGCCGAGCGTGAAGCCTTTGGCCTCCAGCGCTTTCTCCAACGCGGGACCGGCGATGCCCGCTTCCGCCGTGGCCGTGCCGGAAACAGTATCGACGTCGATCACTCTGTCCATCGCCGACAAGTCCATGGTGATTGCCTTCTTGAACCCTCCACGGCTTCCGCTGACGCCGCCGACCACACTGGTCCCGCCGCCATACGGAATGACTGCGATGTCGCGCGCTGCCGCGAAGGCGAGGATGGTCAGCACTTCCTCGGTTCCACGGGGATAAATGACGGCGTCCGGTGCCAGCGAAAGATCGCCGGCGCGCAGACGCAGCAAGTCGTAATAGCTCCGGCCCAGGGCGTGAAAGGCGCGCTCGTAAGCGTCGTCGCGAACGTGCTCGACGCCGACGATGCCGTTCAGGCCATGGCGGTCCTCGAGCGAAAGCGCGCAAGGCGGAAGCGACAATTCCTCAAACGCACGCCCGGGTGTGGCCAGCAAGGCCGGCATGCCGAGCTCCGCGGCCAGCCATGCCCAGAGGTCCTCACGGTCCGCGAGGTCGTCCTTGTGTGCGGCCCAGCCCCAGCCATTCCAGCGGATTTTCGTGCGATCGATGCCCATCACGCTCCTCCGTCCGTCAGCATCGCACATTCAGGGCGTGTGGCAGAATCTCGAATGTCGCGGGCAGCCGGCCAATCCCTTCGCCGTCGGCTTCAATCAGAACGGAACGGCCGTGTGTCTCGGCGACGGGTGCGGCGACCACCTTGTGCCCGCGAATCACATAGACATTCGGATTGCCGAGATGCTCGCCAGTATAGATGAGTTTCATGTCCGCCAGCATCTGCCTTCTGGGGGCGTTGCCGATGATAACGACATCGAACACGCCATCGTCCGGCTTGGCGCCGGGCGCGACCATCATGCCGCCGCCGAATGTCGTGCCGTTGGCGACGGCAACCGTCGAAATCGGAACGATGGCGTCGAACGCGTCGTCGACGATCAAGCGAACCGATCGGCCACGGTAGGTCATCAGGCCGAGTGCGCTGTGGAACGCGAAGGCAAAGGAGCCGCCGAACAGTTTGGCGAAGGTCGAGCGGTTGACGGCGTCGACGATTTTTCCGGAAAGACCGAACGAGCCGATATTCGCGAAATAGCGGATGCGCGCCGTACCGTCTTTCGAGAGGAATGATACCCGCCCCACGTCGATCGGCCGCACGCTCGCGTGCCTCAGACGTTCCGCCGCGGCCGGTCCGTTCTCGGTCATGCGGAATGCCTTCCTGAAGTCGCCGCCGGTACCGCTGGAAACGAAGGCCAGCACCGCATCGGGCGACACGGCTCCGTTGACGTCGAAGAACCCGTTCACGACCTCGTTGATCGTGCCGTCGCCGCCCACCGCGACGATTTCGTGATGGCCTTCGCGCAATGCCGCGGCCACCAGCTCGGCTGCGTCACCGCGCCTCCGTGTAAATGCGACCGTCATATAGGGATAGATCGCCGACAGGGACTTCTCCAATGCGCGCCAACGGCGGCCGGTGCTGCCGTTGCCGGAACGCGGATTGACGACGACAAAAGCGGTCATGCGGCGTCCCGGTTGCAGTAAGGTGAGCATAGGCTCCGGCGAGGCTGACATCTTGTCAAGGAAGCGGTGCAGTCCGATAAGAGCAGTCAAAAGGATACGGGGGCTTCATGGCCAGGATTCGCGCGAATGGCATCGACATGGCCTACGAGGCATACGGTCCGACGGACGGGGTGCCCATTCTCCTGATCCACGGATTCGGACAACAGCTGACCGCCTGGCCGGAGGAATTCCGCGACGGTTTGGTCAATGCGGGACTGCGTGTCATCTGCTTCGACAATCGCGACGTCGGCCTGACGCAAAAATGGGACGGCATGATCCCCGACGTCCGCGCCATCGCGGTGGCGCTACGCGACGGGCGCAAACCAGACATACCGTATTTCCTGAGCGACATGGCGGCGGATGCGGCCGGGCTGCTCGATGCCCTTCGTATCGACAGCGCGCATATCTGCGGCGCCTCCATGGGCGGGATGATCGCCCAACTGGTGGCGCTGGACAGGCCCGAGAAAGCGCGCTCGCTGATCGCCATCTACTCCACAACCAATGACATGGGATTGCCTCCGTCGACACCCGAGGCGCATCTGGCACTGACGACGCGGTCGGCGGCCCAAGATCGTGCTTCAGTGATCGACCATGTGCTGAAATCGCGCGGCGCCTATTCCTCCACCGCATTCGCACTCGACGATGCGCGCGCCGCCGCACAGATCGGCCGCGCCTATGACCGCTGCTACTACCCCGAGGGAATGCTGCGCCATTGGTCGGCGATTCTGGCTGGTCCCTCGCGCGGCGAGCGACTGAAATCGCTGAAACTGCCGGCGCTGGTGCTGCACGGTTCGGCCGATACGTTGCTGCCGCCGGAACATGGGCGGCAGCTCGCGGCCTGCATCCCCGGCGCGGAATTTCACGAGATCGAAGGCTGGGGGCACGACATGCCGGCGGGCGTGATCCCGATCTTGCACGGGTTCATGCTGCCATTCGTCGAAAAGGTTGAAGCGGCGCGGGAGTAGAGGCGGCCAGACTACTTAATCTTGCCTTCCTTGAACTCGACATGCTTGCGCAGGACAGGGTCGTACTTCTTGACCGAGAACTTCTCCGTCATGGTGCGCGTGTTCTTCTTGGTGACGTAGAAATAGCCGGTACCGCCCTCGCTGTTGAGCCGGATTTTGGCCGTTGTCGGCTTCGCCATGGGGGTACTCCTGAGATAGGCGCATCAAAGGGGCCGTAACCTAGCCACGGCCACCGGGATGTCAAGGCGGCGGCTCTACAGATAGGTCAGGCTCGCTTTCCCCCTGTTAAACCTGAAAAACGGGACCGGGCCTGGGCCGGAGGCGAGGCGAGTCTCAACTTCGGCCAGGACACGGCGGGTGATGGACGGAAGGTCGAGCGCGCGGGCTTCCGGTAGCGTCAGCCAGCAGGGTTTAAGCAGCTCGTCATTCTCGGCATCCTCCAGCACATGGGCGATGGAGCTTGCGTCCGCCATGAAGAACCGGGCGTCGAAACGGCGTGAACGGTTCGGCGGTGTGATCGCGCGGGCGACGAAATCCAGTGTGTCGAGCTTGGGCACGACCCCGTGTGCAAAGAACCGCGCCCAGGCGGAGGAGCGCGTATGCGGACAATGATCACTGCGCACGCCGACCAGAACACCGGTCTCCTCGAAGGTCTCTCGGATGGCCGCGAGAGCGAGGCCGCGCGCGCGCGGCGGCGTTATGCCAAAAGTCAGCTTTTCCAGAACTTCGGGTCGCAGATCATTCGCGGCAGCGACGCGCTGGTCGCAGGGATCGACACGCCCGCCCGGGAATACGAATTTGCCGGCCATGAACGCCATGCCGGAATGGCGCTGTCCCATCAGCACGCGCGGCTCGCCGTCGTGCTTCACCAGGATCAGCGTTGCGGCATCTTTCGGGCGCAACGCGCCATGGACGATCTTGTCGTCGGGATCGAAAGCGACGTCGCTCATCGCCGCCTTTTGCTCCGCGGGCGTATCGGTGCGGGACGACGCGCCGATTTTGACGTTTCTGCCGCCTCCGCGAGGTCGAAGCGCAGCCCGCCGGTGAGCGGCGCCGCTTCGGCGAGCCGGACGGCGACGGTGTCACCGAGGCTGTAGACCGTGCCCGAGCGTTCGCCGATCATCGCGTGTCGGCGCTCGTCGTGGCGGAAATACTCGGCGCCCAGGACACGCGCCGGCAGCAGCCCTTCTGCGCCGCTCTCGGCCAACCGCACGAACAATCCGAAACGCGTGACGCCGGTGATGCGCGCGTCGAAGCGGGCGCCGACGCGATCTTCCATGAAAGCGGCGACGTAGCGGTCGTTGGAATCGCGTTCGGCGGCCATGGCGCGGCGCTCGGTGGTCGAGATGTGCTCCGCGATTTCGCCAAGCCGTCCGACTTCGCGATCCGTCAGCCCGCCGTCGCCCAGTTTCAGGGCGCGGATCAAGGCGCGATGCACAATCAAGTCGGCATAACGACGGATGGGCGAGGTGAAATGCGCATACTTCGCCAAGTTCAGACCAAAATGACCAAGATTGTTGGGATCGTAGATCGCCTGCGCCTGGGTGCGCAGGACGACGTCGTTCATCACATGTTCGTGCGGGCCGTCCTTGGCGTTCTCGAGAATGCGGTTAAAGACGGACGGCTTCATCACCTGGCCCTTGGCGAAGGTCACGCCGATGGTACGCAGATAGTCGGAGAAGGCGAACAGTTTCTCCTTGGACGGTTCCTCATGCACGCGATAGATCAGCGGCATGCGGGCCTTTTCCAGCGTCTCCGCCGCCGCGACATTCGCCAGCACCATGAATTCTTCGATCAGGCGCATGGATTCAAGCCGTTCGCGGAAGGCGATGGAGGCGATCTTGCCGTCGGCGCCGATCTGGATGCGCCGCTCCGGCAGATCGAGATCGAGCGGATTGCGGGTCTCGCGTTCCTTTGTGAGCGTGCCGTAAGCCTTCCACAGCGCCGCCAGAGCTTCCTTGGCGGTTTCGGACAACGCCGCGTCCGGCTTGCCGTCGAAGGCGTGTTGCGCCTGGGCGTAGGTCAGCCGCGCCGCCGAGCGCATCATACCGCGCAGGAATTCGTGGTGCCGCTTGCGGCCATGAGCGTCGAACACCATACGAACGGCGAGGCAAGGTCGATCGACGCCTTCCTTCAGCGAGCACAGATCGGCGGACAGCCTTTCGGGCAGCATCGGCACGACGCGATCGGGGAAATAGACGGAGTTGCCGCGCTTGTAGGCCTCGCGATCCAACTGCGAGCCCGGCGTGACGTAATGGGCGACGTCGGCGATGGCGACCAGACAGATATGCCCGCCCTTGTTTGCCGGATCAGGATCGGGGCCGGCCCACACCGCGTCGTCGTGATCGCGCGCATCTTCGGGATCGATGGTGACCAGCGGAATGTTCCGCAGGTCGGTGCGCCCGCGCGGATCGGCGGGTGCGGCGCGCGTCGCCTCGTCGAGCGACTCCTTGGGAAACTCCGTCGGGATGCCGTGAGCGTGAATGGCGATCAGACTGACCGTTTTCGGCGTGTCCATGCTGCCGATGCGCTCCAGGATGCGCGCGCGGGGAAATCCGGCAGCGCGCCCGGCGAGCGGTTCGACCAGCACCAGCTCGTTGTTCTGCGCCCCGTTGCGGTCGCGCGCATCGATCGAAAATTCGGTCCTGGTCTTGCGGTCGATCGGTGCGATGCGCACGCCCTGGCCGGTGACGCGCACGACGCCCAGCACACGATGGGCGCTGGCGCCGAGGCGTTTGATGATCCGCGCCTCGTAGCCGTCGCCGGATTTCGACAGCCGCGCGAGTATGCGCTCGCCGCGGCCCAGCGCCGGTCCCGCTTCATCGAGCACGACGATGATCTGCGGCGGTTCTTCGTTCGAGTCCCAGTTCTGCGGACGGGCGAGCAGTTCACCATCCATGTCCTGCCCGGTGATTTCCAGCATGGCGACGTCGGGCAGAGTGCCCGGCTGGGTATAGCCGCGCTTGCGGTTACCCTCGAGCAGACCTTCCGCGTCCAGCTCCTTCAGGATGCGCTTGAGCGCGATGCGGTCGGAGCCCTTGATGCCCAGCATGCGCGTCAGGTCGCGCTTGGTGGCGCCGGGCTTCGACGCCAGCGCTTCAAGCACGCGCGCCCTGTCGATGGGCGGCGCGGGCTTGCCTTTTGCTTTTCGGGTCACGTCTATTCGCCGGCTGGCGCAGCCTTGGCTGCAGCTTTCTTCGCCGGTGCCTTCTTCTTTTTCGCAGGCGCGGTCTTCTTCTTGTCCGCCTTCTTTTCGGCGGGCGCTTTGGCCGCCTTCTTGGATTTCTTGGTTTTGCCGCCGCCCTTGGCCGCGCGCTCCGCGATCAACGCGGCTGCTTCCTCAAGGGTGATCGTCATCGGATCGCTGCCTTTGGGCACCGTTGCATTGACCGAACCATCGGTCACATAAGGACCGAAGCGTCCCTTCATCAATTTGATCGCGGCGCCGCCGTTCGGATTGGCGCCCAGTTCCTTCAGCGGCTCGGGGCCGCGCCGCACAAAGCCGCGCGCCTTCTTCTCCGCCAGCACCGTGACCGCGTGGTTGAGGCCGATGTTGAAGACGTCCTCGGGCGACTCCAGCGAGGCGTAGCTCCCGTTGTGGGCGACGTAAGGCCCATAGCGGCCGAAATTCGCCGTGATCGGCTCGCCGCTTTCCGGATGCTTGCCCACTTCGCGCGGCAAGGAGAGCAGGCGGATGGCCAGCTCCAGGTCGACATTCGAAACGTCCGTGCCTTTGGGGATGCCGGCGCGCTTGGGCTTCTCGCCTTCGCCGAGCTGCACATAAGGCCCGAAACGGCCGTTGCGCAGGGTGATCTGTTCACCGGTGTCGGGGAACGCGCCGAGCGGCTGCGGTTCGCCGTTGCCTTCGCCGTTCTTCTGGCCAAGCTGGCGCGTGTAGCGGCATTCCGGATAGTTCGAGCAGCCGACGAAGGCGCCAAACTTGCCGAGCTTCAGGCTCAGCCGGCCGTTGCCGCAGGTCGGGCAGACGCGCGGATCGACGCCGTTGTCGCCCGGCGGGAAGATATGCGGCCCGAGCAGGGTATCCAGCTCGGTAATGACCTGCGAAATCTTCAGGTCCTTGGTGCCGGCGACGGCGGCCGAGAAGTCCTTCCAGAAATCGCGCAGCAGCTGCTTCCAGTCGAGCTCACCGGCGGACACCTCGTCGAGCTTCTCTTCGAGATCCGCAGTGAAGCTGTATTCGACATAGTGGCGGAAGAAGCTTGAAAGGAACCCTGTGACAAGCCGGCCCTTGTCTTCCGGAAGGAAGCGCCCGCGATCCATGCGCACATAGGCGCGGTCGCGCAGCACCGACAGGATGGTGGCGTAAGTGGAAGGCCGGCCGATGCCGAGTTCTTCCAGCTTGCGCACCAGACTGGCTTCGGAATAGCGCGGCGGCGGTTCGGTGAAATGCTGCGCCGGCTCGACCTTTTCGACTTGCGCGGCATCGCCGGCGGTCACGCGCGGCAGCTTGGCGCCGTTCTCGTCCTCCTCGTCGTCGTGGCCTTCCTGGTAGAGCGTCAGGAAGCCGTCGAACAGCGTCACCGAGCCGGTGGCGCGCAATGTGATCTGACGGTCGGCGGAAACGACATCCACCGTCGTGCGTTCCAGTTCCGCGCTCTCCATCTGGCTGGCCACGGCGCGCTTCCAGATCAGTTCGTAGAGCCTGGCCTGATCGGAATCGAGATAACGCGAAACGGACTCGGGCGTGCGGTGGAAACTCGTCGGCCTGACGGCTTCGTGCGCTTCCTGTGCGTTCTTCGCCTTGCTGGTGTAGGCGCGCGGCGCGTGGGGAACGTATTTCTTGCCGTAACGCTCTCCGATCATGTCGCGCGCTTCGTGAACGGCGCCGCCATCCATCGTCACGCCGTCGGTTCGCATATAGGTGATCAGGCCGACGCTTTCGCCGCCGAGATCGACGCCCTCATAAAGCTGCTGCGCGATCTGCATGGTGCGCTTGGCCGCGAAACCCAGTTTGCGCGAGGCTTCCTGCTGCAGCGTGGAGGTGATGAAGGGCGGCGAAGGGTGCCGCTTGACCGGCTTGCTCTCGACGCTGCCAATGGAAAATCTGCGGCTGTTGATCGCGTCCACGGCCCGTTTGGCGTCGGCTTCGCCGCCGAGCGAAAGCTTGTCCAGTTTCTTGCCATCAAGATGGGTGAGGCGCGCCTTGAACGAACCCGACGGCGCCTGCACGTCGGCGTCGATGGTCCAATATTCCTGGGCCTTGAAGGCCTCGATTTCGACTTCGCGATCGACCACCAGCCTGAGCGCCACCGATTGCACACGTCCGGCAGACCGCGCGCCGGGCAGCTTGCGCCACAGCACCGGCGACAGGGTGAAGCCGACCAGATAATCGAGGGCGCGGCGCGCCAGGTAGGCGTCGACCAGTTCCTCGTTGATCTCGCGCGGATGGGCGATGGCTTCCAGCACGGCCGCCTTGGTCACGGAGTTGAACACGACGCGTTCGATGGGCGTTTTGCCCAGCGCCTTGCGCTCCTTCAGCACTTCCAGCACGTGCCAGGAAATCGCCTCGCCCTCGCGGTCGGGGTCGGTGGCCAGGATCAGCTTGTCCGCCGTCTTGAGGGCGTCCGCGATGTCCTTGATGCGTTTCTGGGCGCGCTCGTCCACGTGCCAGGTCATGGCGAAGTCTTCGTCCGGCTTCACCGAACCGTCCTTGGAGGGGAGGTCGCGGATATGGCCGAAACTAGCCAGAATTTTGTACCCCGGACCAAGGTATTTGCTGATCGCTTTGATCTTGCCGGGGGATTCGACGACGACAACGTTCATGCGGAATGGTGCTCACGCGGTCTTGGGGTGGCGCGGAAGGGCCGCGAACCGCGAAAACCGCCAACTGCTGTGGTTCTTTGGGCCGGCGGACACTGATAGAAGCCGCCGAGCGGTGTCAACGCGTGATTTGGGTCGGCGCGATGTGTCATTAACCTTATTTTCCTTTCATTTCCGGTGTTCTGTGCACCGGCCGTGCAAGCTCCACAATTTTTCGGCGGGCGAACTTTGGTCCCTTGTAACTTGTAGTTGTCCATCTATCAGGGTACCCGCATATTCTTGCCAAGGCCTTGATATCGACCGTTTTGGCAAGGGCGCCAGTTAAGATGCCGACACAAAGAGACGGGTTCAGGCCCAGGACACGCGGTTTCCCGGGTGCCGCGCCAATCTCCCGGCCAGTTCAAGTTCCAGCAGAACCGTCAGAACGCCGGCAGCCGGCACGTTGCAGAGCCGAATCAGATCGTCGACCGCGACCGGCGCGGGACCGAGGGCTTCTTCGACCAGCGTCCGAATCCGATCCGCTTCCGCCTCGGCCTGGGCCGGCGACGTCCCCTCGATGTCGCGCGCCGGCTCCTGGAAGCTGCCGCCGAGGATGGGACTGAGCACGGCGAGGACGTCCTCGGCGGTCTCGGTGAGCACGGCACCCTGGCGCAACAGCCGGTTGGCGCCTTTGGCGCGCGGATCCAGCGGCGAGCCGGGCACGGCGAAAACCTCGCGGTTCTGCTCCAGCGCGAAGTTCGCGGTGATCAGCGAACCCGATCCTTCCGCGGCCTCAACGACAATCACGCCGCGCGCCAGACCGGAGACGATCCGGTTGCGCCGCGGGAAGTGCCGGGCCTGCGGGATCTGACCTAAGGGCATTTCCGAGGCGATGATGCCTTCGCTCTTGATGCGGTCGTAGAGCCATGCGTTTTCCGGCGGATAGACGATGTCGATCCCGCCGGCGACGACGGCGCAGGTTCCGCTCGTTAGCGTTCCTTCATGCGCCGCGGTATCGATGCCGCGCGCCATGCCCGACACGATCACGAGCCCGGCGGTTCCCAGATCGGCGGCGAGGCGGCTCGCCAGCTTGCGACCCAGCGCCGAGGCGTTGCGCGCGCCGACGATGGCGATCATCTCGCGCGACAGAAGCGGGTCCTGGCCGAGGACCGACACGATCGGCGGCGGCGCATCGAGGGCGGCCAAGCCGCGCGGGAAATCCGGCTCGACGCTTGCGATCATGCGGCCGCCGAGTTTCGCCAGCGCCTCCAGCTCGCGTCGTGCATCGTCGTCGCTTGGCAATGCGGCCGTCTCTCCGCCGCCGCGTCGTATCAGGCGCGGGACCTCGGCGAGCGCCGCAGTGGCCGAGCCAAAGCGCTTCAGCAACTGCGCGAATGTGACGGGACCGACATTCGGCGACCGCGCCAGCCTGAGCCAGGCGCGCCGCTCGCTGTCCGAAAGATTGTACGGCATTGTCAGCCGCCGTTCTTCCCGCTGCCGATACGCGGTTCCTCCCCGCGCCAGAGCCGATGGATGTTTTCGTGATGCGTAATGAAGATGACCACCGCGAGGCCGAGCGCCAGCACCGCTTCGGTCAGGTGACCCATGGCGATGGTATAGGCGGGCGCGAGCGCCGCCGCGACCAGCGCCGACAGCGACGAGATTTTCCAGAGATAGGCCACGATCAGCCAGGTCGCGATTACCAGAAGCCCGGTCGGCCAGTTGGCGGCGAGCATCACGCCGATGAAGGTCGCCACGCCCTTGCCGCCCTTGAAGCGGAGCCAGACGGGAAAGATGTGTCCCAGGACGGCGGCGATCCCGGCGACCATGCCCCCTTCGGTGCCGTAGAAGGCATATGCCAGCAGGACCGCGACGGCGCCTTTGCCGCCGTCGAGCAGCAGGGTGAGCGCGGCCGCCCATTTCTTGCCGGTGCGCAGCACGTTGGTGGCGCCGATGTTGCCGGAACCGATCTTGCGCACGTCGCCCAGTCCGGCAAGGCGCGCGATGATCAGGCCGAACGGGATCGAACCGAGCAGATAACCAAGCACCAGACAGAACAGAATTTCCGGCAGGTCTATGGGCGCACTGACAATCATTTTTTGATCTCTCGGTCGAAAACACATTCGCCGCCGACGAAAGTCTTCATCGCCTGGCCCTGGAATTTGCGGCCTTCGAAGGGCGTGTTGCGGGCGCGCGAACGCAGCTTGTCGGGATCGACGACGAACGGCGCATCCGGATCGATCAGCACCAGGTCGGCCGGCCCGCCCCTGGCCAGCGTTCCGGCGTTGAGGCCGAGGATCGAGGCCGGCGTCGCCGTCAGCGCCTTCAGCACGTGAAACAGGTCGGCATGTCCGTTGTGATACACGCCGAGCGCCACCGGCAGGAGAGTTTCCAATCCCACCGCGCCGAACGCGGCCTGTGCGAAAGGCTGCCGCTTGGTGTCCGCAGCTTGGGGATCATGGCCGGAGACGATCACATCGATCGCACCCGACGCGACGCCTTCAACCATCGCGGCGCGATCGGCTTCGGAGCGCAGCGGCGGCTTCACCTTCATGAAGGTATAGTAGGAACCCACATCCAATTCGTTCAATGCCAGGTGATGCGCGGCGACGCCGCAGGTGATCGGCAGGCCGCGCTGCTTGGCGGCCGTGATGGCGTCCAGCGACGCGCGGCAGGAAATCTGCCCAAAATGGTAACGCGCGCCGGTCAGTTCGACGAGACGGATGTCGCGCTCGACGATCATGGATTCGGCCGCGGCGGGAGCGGCAGGAATGCCAAGCCGCATCGCGTATTCGCCTTCGGTCACCGATGCGCCTTCGGCGAGGTCGGGATCTTCCGCGTGGCCCACCACCAACGCGCCGAAGGTGGAGGCATAGGCCAGCGCCCGGCGCAGCACGCGCGTGTTGGCGATGCTGCGGTCGCCGTCGGTGAACGCCACCGCGCCCGCTTCCTTGAGTAAACCCACCTCTGTCATCACTTCGCCGGCCAGATGGCGGGTGAGGGCGGCCATCGGCGCGACACGCACGCACGCCGTCGCCGCCGCGCGCCGCAGGATGAAGTCGACCAGCGACGGCTCGTCGATCACCGGATCCGTGTTCGGCATGACGACGATGGTGGTGACGCCGCCCGCGGCCGCCGCGCGGCTGGCGGATTCCAGCGTCTCGCGATGTTCGCTGCCCGGCTCGCCGGTGAAGACGCGCATATCGACCAGGCCGGGCGCCAGCACCATACCCTTGCAATCGATCACCTCGGGGTCCTTGCGGTCGACGTCGCCGAACAGGCGCGGACCGACATCGGCGATCTTGCCGTTTTCCACCAGCAGGCCGCCCTTGGCGTCGAGCCCCGTTGCGGGATCGATCAGCCGCGCGTTGCAGAAGACGGTGCGCCGGTTGCTCATGGCGTGTTGCGTCCCTGCTGGGCCAGCCCGCGCGACAGCGCATCCAGCACGGCCATGCGGATGGCGACGCCCATTTCCACCTGCTCGTGGATCAGGCTCACTTCGATATCGTCGGCGACGGCCGAGTCGATCTCCACGCCGCGGTTCATCGGCCCGGGATGCATCACCAGGGCGCCAGGCTTGGCGAAGGCCAGCTTCTCGCGGTCGAGCCCCCAGAAGCGGAAATATTCGCGGGTGGACGGAATGAAGGCGCCCGTCATGCGTTCCATCTGAAGCCGCAGCATCATCACGATGTCGACACCTTTCAGGCCTTCGCGCATATCGGTGAAAATCTCCACGCCGAAGCGATCCGCCGCGGCAGGCAACAGAGTACGCGGCGCGATCAGCCGGACCCGCGCGCCCATCTTCGACAGAAGATGGATGTTCGAGCGCGCCACGCGGCTGTGGGCCACGTCGCCGCAAATCGCCACCGTCAATCCCTCGAAAGAACCCCGCCGCCGCCGGATGGTCAGGGCGTCGAGCAGGGCCTGCGTCGGGTGTTCGTGGCTGCCGTCGCCGGCATTGACCACGCAGCAGTCCAGTTTCCGCGCCAACATTTCCGCCGCGCCCGAATCCTGGTGGCGGACGATGAGGATGTCCGGCCGCATGGCGTTCAGGGTGGTGGCCGTGTCGATCAGGGTCTCGCCCTTGGATACCGACGAGGTCCGCACCGACATGTTCATGACGTCGGCACCCAGCCGCTTGCCCGCCAGCTCGAACGAACTTTGGGTGCGCGTGGAGGCTTCGAAGAACAGGTTGATGACCGTGCGGCCCTTCAGCAGAGGCGACTTCTTCTCCTTGGCGCGGCCGAGGGTGACATATTCGTCCCCCAAATCCAGCAAAGCCGTGATCTCGCCGACCGAAAGGCCTTCGATTCCAAGCAGATGGCTTGTTTTGAGGATCGGTGTGGCGGCAGTGGCCGGGCTCATCGAAACCCGGCTTATAGGCATGTCAAAGGGTTAGGGCAAGCGCCCCCTGGTCCGGCGTACAATTCCGGCGGCAAAAGCATTTTTTCGACCTCGTTTTGCACAGACTCCTCCCGTGTATGGGTTGGGACTTCTTGAAAAACACTCGCACTCTCGCCTGCGCGGCTACCGGCAGGTCATGCCGCAATGACAGGCCGCATGAGCGCTGCCTGCCGTTCGCTTACAAGTGTCGGGATATAAGATATGTGGTAATTCGACCTTGTCGGTTCAAGAGGCGGTAGTGTCCTAATTTGGATTTGCCTTAGGCAGATCACAGGCGCTTTTTCGA
>VFSW01001878.1_pt1 | contig 31786 bp, 47 predicted proteins | sample 5358111 | NCBI WGS metagenome assembly VFSW01 (sample SAMN11554181, study PRJNA540505) | mine drainage metagenome | isolation source: sediment from site ElyBrook_90M | place: USA: Ely Copper Mine, Vershire, VT | collected 2017 | reverse complement strand
CGCAATGGCAAGATCCCGGCCCGACCGTCGAGGATGTCGAACGGCTCCTGAAAAGCGGCGTCCTGCGCCGCTACATCATCGACATCGAGACCGATTCGACCATCGCCATCGACCAGGCGGCCGAACAGAAACGGCGCGTCGAGTTCATCAGCGAGGCCGGGAAATTCATCACCGCGATGCTTCCCGTAGCGCAGGAGCAGCCGAAGATCCTGCCCTTCGTCGGCAAGCTGTTCATGTTCGGCATCCGCGCCTTCCCGGCGGCGCGCGAACTGGAGGAAACCGGCCAGCAGATGGTCGACGGGCTCGAGGAAGCCGCCGGCATGCCGCCGCCGCCGAATCCCGAGCAGCTGAAGCTGCGGGCGGACATGGAACGGGCGAAGATTGAAATTCAGAAGGCGCAGATGGGCATGCAGACCGAACGCATGCGAGCGCAAGCCGAACAGGACAAGGCGCGCCTCGACCTCGCCGCGGCCCAAGCCGACCATCAGCACGGCATGGCGCAGATGCAGATGGAGATGCAGAAAAACCAGCAGGCGCACCAGCTCGCGCAAGCGGAGCACGGGATGAAGCTGCGCACGATGTCGCAAGAGGTCGAAATGTTGGAGCGCAAGAACGCCGCCCAACAGAGCCTCGGGCTTTTCAAAGACAACCTGGAGCGGGGAAAGGCGCAGCGCCAGGCGAGCGCGCCGGCTCCGGCTCTGACGAATTCGAATGCGATGGCCGCCCCGCCGGTCAAACGGAAGTTCCGGATCGAACGCGGCGCGGACGGCCGCATGAGCGGACTGAGCGAGGCATAGCATGGCAGGCGGAAAAGGCTCGACCTTCGAGGACGCCCTTCTCAAGCTGATTTTCAACGCGACGGGCATTCCGAACATCGCGGACAACACGGCGACGTCCCCCCTGACGTCGCTGTATTGCGCGCTTCATACCGCGAGTCCGGGCGCGGGGGGCTCGCAAACCACCAGCGAGGCGGCCTACACGGGCTATGCGCGCGTCGCGGTGGCGCGCACCACGGGCGGCTGGACGGTAACGGCGAACAGCGTCAGCCCGATCGCGAACATCGTCTGGCCTACGGCCACGGCCGGGACTGAGACGGAAACCTACTGGTCCGTGGGAACCGCCGCGACCGGGACCGGGGAAATCCTCTACTGGGGTCCGATCACGCCGAGCATCGCCGTGAGCGCCGGCGTCTCGCCGACCCTCACCATCGCTTCCGCCATAACCGAAAGCTGATTCCATGGCCGCCGGAACCCCGACCTTCAACGACATGTATGTGCTGTCTCAATGCGCGGCCTATCAGAATCGCGTCCAGGCCTCGCTGCTCCAGGCATGCGTCAACGTCTCCTCGGAAGGCTGGACGGTGCCGTTCCACCGGGAGCGCCAGCAGGCGGTCGTCAATTATCTGGCGTCACCGACCGCGCTCGCGGCGGCTGTCTCACTGTTCGCCAATTCGTGCGCGACCGATTCCACCTCGATCGGCGCGGCGACGGCGGCGAGCACGAACTACGTCGCGCTGACGACGTCCAACGTGGCGGCGCAGCAGGCCCTGGTCACCGATGCGGATATCTCCAACGCGATCGGTGGCCAGTTCAACGCGTACATCCGCGAGCCGGGATTCTAGGCGCTCGGCGATAGGGCGCGGCGATGACCACGATCTTCACCGAGACCTTATCGTCGGACAACAACGGCAACACGAACTATTCCTTTCGGCAGGTCGTAGAGATCACTGGCAATGCGCAAGGCCAGGTGCGCGTGACCTTCAAGGCCGCGTCGAACGTCTCGACCAACGGCAACTTCACCACCAATCATTGTGCAATCGGCATCTCGACCCAGTCCACCGCCTACGGGCCCGCGGGAGGGCCTTTGGCGCTGAACACGACGGCTAAGCCGGTCGAACTGACCTTCGGCGGCGTTTCAGGCTTCAATCTGACGGCCAACGGCCAGACCATCGTTTCCGATTGGATCAATCTAAGCGGTTTCACCACCACGAATATGCTGGTCGTGGTGATGGATTGGGCCTCCACGGGCGGCGGCGATGCGTTTATCGGGAGTGGCCTGTCCAATGCGGGCCTGTGGTATCTCGCGAGCGCCGCCACCTACAATGTCGCCGCGCCGACCGGCTCGTGGAGCGGCGCGCCCGGCGAACTCGACGGCGTCACGCTGATCGAGACCCAGGCCGCGCCGGTCACGGTTATCGCGATGCCCCGCCGCGCCATCGTCCGGCCGCGCCGCAAAATCTCTTGGAGCAACTGACATGTCCGGGCGCATTTACCGAGTCCCGATGAACCAGCTCGCCATCGGGACGAGCAAGCAGGATTTGTGGGCGATCACCGCCTCGTCCACCATTCCGTTCTGGCTGGAGGAAATTCGTTTGGACCCGACGGCCACGGCGGTGGCCGAATATCTGCTGTCGCTCAGACTGTTCACCGGCTCGTTCACGGCGGGGTCCGGGGGATCGACGACCCCCGGCGTAGTCAAGAATCTGCCCAACGACTCTGCCGCAGGCGCAACGTCCAAAGTGGGGAACACGACGCAAACCGCTGTCGGGACGGGCGTCGATCTACAGGTCGACGCCGGCAATTGGAATCTGGTCAACGGCTGGGCTTGGCAGCCGATCGATTCGGACCATCGCATTCCCGTTCCGCCGTCCGGCTGCATCGTCCTATCGCTCGACACGACGCCCGTCGCGGCGACCGTCAACGGCTGCGCGATCATCCGCGAGATGTTCTAGCCCGCGGGGCAGCGGGGGCTTGAATGGCGAAGGTCATTATCGGGCGCAATCGCGCTCGTCAGGCGCGCCCCAAGCGGTTCGCCCCGCCGATCGCGGCCGGAACCGCGGTCGGCAACGCGGACGGCTCGGCTTCCGTCAGCGGCATTGCAGGCTTTATTGGCTCCGCGCCCGGCGCGGCGAGCGTCGCGGGCGTCGCGGGTTTCATCGGCTCGGCGAATGGCCCGGCATCGGTCTCCGGAATTTCCGGATCGATAGGCAACGCCGATGGCGCGGGGGCCGCTTTCGGCGTCTCGGGGGCTGTCGGATCGGCCAACGGCTCGGCGTCGCTTTCCGGCGTCATGGGGGCGATCGGCAACGCCGATGGCGCGGCGAGCGTCGTCGGCATGCCCCCCGGCTATGTCGGCAACGCGGACGGAGCGTCGTCCGTCAGTGGCGTCTCCGGTTCGGTCGGAAATGCAGCCGGCTCGGCTTCTGTCGGCGGGGTTTCCGGTTCGATCGGCAGCGGCAGCGGGTCAGGGCTCGTCGTCGGGCTCGCCGGATCGGTCGGCTCCGCGGCCGGCGCGGCATCGGTCGCGGGCGTCGCGCTCACCGGCTCTGTCGGCAACGCGGACGGCGCGGCCAGCGTCTCGGGCGCCGGCGCGGCGACCGCATTCGCCGCGGGTTCGGCGGGCGGCTCAGCGAGTGTCGCCGGCGTTCCGTGGGAGCCGATGCTCCTCGATACGCACGACGGGGGTTTGGGCCCCTACGCGCGGAAATTCCAGCGCGAAGAGGAGCGCAAACGGAAGCGCGAACGGAAGCGCGGGGTCGAGGAAGCGGCCGAGCCGCGAGCCCCGGCGCCCGCCACATCGACCAAAGCGCTCGAAAGGGCGCTCGGCTCGCGCGACGCGCCGAGGCCGATCGAACGCGAATGGGCGGCCGTCCACGCTGCTACGCCGATCGATACGGCATCGATCCTCGCCGCTTCGCGCCGCCGCGACGCGGAAATGCAGGCGGCGCGCGAACGCGACGACGAAGAGACGATCGCCCAGATGCTCTCTCATCTCGGGCGAGCTTATGGCGAAGATTGGGAAATCGAAGGAATCGACGGATGAGCCGACTCACCGCAGGCCAGCGCAGCGACATGCCGAAGTCCGAATTCGCCGGTCCCGGCCGCTCCTATCCGGTCAACGATCCCGTTCACGCGCGCCTGGCTAAGGCCATGGCGGCCAAATACGCCAGCCCCGGCGAACGGGCCAAGATCGACGCCAAGGCCAACGCCGAACTGCGGAGGGGGTGATGAGGCGGCTTTTCCTCGCCGCGGCCATCGCGCTCACGGCGTCGCCCGCCCTGGCGCTGTTCGACACGACGGCTCCAGGCTTCATCGTCAACGGCCCGTATAAGTCGGCCGGCGCGGCGCAAATGGGCCTGTCGGTCGGGGCGAGCGCCGTTTCGCTGACCGTTCCCTCGGGAGCCTCGATCGCGGAAATCTGCGCCGAAGGGGGCGTCCGCTATCGCGACGACGGGACGGCTCCGACAGCCACGGTCGGAATGCCGGTCCCGAGCGGCACATGCTTCGCCTATTCCGGGCCGCTCTCGGCGATCCAGTTCATTTCCGAGTCCGGGACAGTCTCGATCGACGTGAGCTACTACCGATGAAGCGGATCTTTCTCTCGGCGCTTTCGCTCCTCTTCTCGGCAGCGCTGGCGCTCGCGCAGAACACACAGACCTCGATCGGCCCCGGCGGCGGGGGCGGCGGCGGAAGCGCCCTGACGGTTTCGGGAACCTCGGGGGCGCTGCAGACCAACAACGGTTCCGGAGGCCTCGGCTCGATTCTGCCGGGAAGCGGCGTTGCCGCCGCGCTGGCCGATGGCGTCAACGGCCTCAGCGGCTTTCCGACCGTCTACGCCGCGATCGTCACCGGGCATTGCCTGATGTGGGGTCCGGGCGTCGAGGACGCCGGCGCGGCCTGCGGCGGCGGCTCAGGCACTGTGACGTCGGTCGACACGACCTGCCCGACCAGCGCCAATTCGCCGGTCTCCGGCGTCGTCACCATTACGGGAGGCGTGGTCGTCTCCACCAAGACGGCGACTTACGCCGTCCTGTCGTCGGATTGCGGGTCCAAGCTGATTTACAATAGCGCCTCGGCCGGGACGTTCACGTTGCCGACAGCGGCGAGCGGCTTCTTTCTCGCCTCGGTGCAGAACATCGGGGCGGGCACGCTCACCGTCGCGCCGCCATCCGGAACGATCAACGGCGCGGCGTCGATCGCGCTCGCGACCAACCAGAGCGCTGGGATCACCACGGACGGGACGAACTATTTCGCCGACGGCGGCACTGGCGGGAGTGCGTCGGCCGGAGGTTCGACCGGAGCGATTCAGTACAACTCCGGTTCCGGCTTCGGCGGGTCCGCCGTGGTCGCGGCAAACGACATCGTCACCGGCAATGGCGCGAGCGGGCCGCAAGACAGCGGTGTCCTCGTTACTGGCGCGACGACTGCCTCAGCGGGCTCGCTGCAACATCATCCCGGGTACGTCACCGGAGGGGTCTGGTATCCGACCGCCCCGAGTTCGACTGTGGCGGGAGCGGTGGGAGCGGCGAACGTGGTCAACTGCGCGCCCGGCGTGATCGCGAGCCCCGTCACCATCAAGGCGCTCGGCGACTATTTTTCCGCCGGCGTCGCCAGCGGCAACGGCAGTTTCGCCATTTACACCAGTGTTTCCGGGCGCCCAGGCGCATTGATCGATTACGCGACGGCGACCGAACCTACCGCGGCCGGTGATTTCACCCCGGCGATGCACAATACGACCGATGCTCTCAAACAAGGGGCGTACTGGTTCTGTTTCACCGAAGACAACGCCACGGCAATCGCTGAAGCGGCGAGCTTCGTCGGCAACAACATGACGTTGAGTTGGCTGATAGGCTCGGCGACGCTCAACAATGTCGCTGGCACGACCGATGACATGATCGGGATTTCGTGCACGGCGGGAACCAATTGCGGCACCGGATTCACTGTGTGGACGACCGGAGCCTTCGTCTGGACGACGGCTTTCAGCGGTCCGACATGGACCGACATTCACAATGCCGAGACGATGCCTTTCATTTCGATGGAGACGAATTGATGCGCCGCCTGCTGCTGGCGGCGCTCGTCGCCTCGATCTCGCCGGCCGCTCACGCCCAATTCCTGCACTCGGGCGGCCAGCATACGGGCCCGCGCTGTCCCAATCAGGCGACCGCATCGTCGGACGGGTGCAGCGGCGCTAACTTCGCCTCGACCACGCAGGACTCGGCTTTTTTCACCGAGATCAGACAAAGCGGCCAAGGCGCCTATGCGGCGCTCCCGCCCTGGAACGTGGCCGGAGTCGCCTATCCGGTCGGCTATTATACCCCGACCGCGTCGCTGCTCGATCCGCAAGTCAGTGTCCCGGCGAACTGCTCGCTCGTGGCGAACGACAGCCAATTCGTCGCGACGCAGCCGGCCATCGTCTGCCCGACGACGGCCGGGACCAACGTCGATATCGAAGGATACGACTTCGGCCCGATCGGGACGCACGACTGCACTCCGGTTCGGCTCGATACGACCAAGCTGACGGCGGGGACTACCGTAAAGATTTGGGATAACCTGTTCGAGAACGGGACGGAGTGCTCGAACTCGATCGCCACGTCCGGAACGGGGATGATCCAGACGTCCGTTCCGACCACCAGCTCGCCCTACGCCTCGGCGGTCGCCGCCAGCATCGACGTCGAATTCAACACCTGGAAAGGCCACGCTGGCGACGCATGCTGTAACGCGCCGCCGGTGACGAGAATTCCCCGCGCCATGGGGTTCCTGACCACGGGCGGCAACATAACGTTCCAATACAACGCCGTGGAGGATTGGCCGGGCGATCCGATATACGTGGCCGTCGCTTCGCCATACACGGTTAATATTCGTTACAACTATATCCGGGGCTGGGAGTTTCGGTCGCCGCAGGCCCACGGCGAGATGGGATCGATCACCTATCCGGACACGGGGGACGAGAACAACATCGGGGGAGCCCTCGTCGGCTATAACACCGTCGCCACGGACAGCCAGACGGCGAGCAATGGTACAGCGCTGATCTGGCTGGCGAATGGAAGCTCGGCGACCACCTACGTCGGGGCGATGACCGCCGATCACAACGTCGTGGTGGCGAACAACACCAGCGGCGCCACCGCCGCGACCACGGTGAGCTTCACGCTTTCCGACGTTACCGAGACGACGTCCGGCAACGTCGCGACGTTCACCTCCGGAACGCCCTATGTGGGCATGGGAATCAGCGGCACCGGACTGAACCTCTACCAATATCTCGGCAATGATGGGAGCGGGCATCCGCAATACACGGTCGATTGTGCGGGCGTCGGAACGATAATATGCACCGGAGCGGCCTATGCCTCGGCGCTATCGTTCACAATGGCGTCCTATACCGGCAAGTCTACGTCGATCATCACCGCGAATGCCGACATCGTGTCGGCCGGGCACACGCTGGACCAGACGCAAACCTTGACCAACAACTATCTCGACATGACCGGCACGTCGAGCGGCTCGGGCAACTTCTGGGCGCAGGGAACGAAATGCAACGGGACGCCCGGCTCGTCCATCTCGGGCAACGTCAACATGCTGACCGGCGCGGCCGTCAACGCCTACGCGCTCAACACCGGGACGGGCTGCTGAGGCAGGAGCAACGAAACCGCCATGAAGGACAATCTTGTTCCCTCCTTCGCCGCGACGATGGCGTGGGAGGGGGGAGAGAAGCTGTCGCTCGATCCGCGCGACCCCGGCAACTGGACCGGCGGGAAATGCGGCGTCGGCTATCTTCGGGGAACGAAATACGGAGTCAGCGCGGCGGCCCATCCCGAGCTGAATATCCGGGAACTCAGCATCAACGCGGCGGCCGACATCTTCAAACGCGACTATTGGGATGAGGTCGCCGGGGACGGATTGCCGGCCGGTCTCGATCATTGCGTGAGCGACGACGCCTATAACGCCGGCCCGACGAATGCCCGGCGCCTTTATGGCGACGTGCGCAGCCGCAAGTTGAAGACGGTCGCCGAGCAGATCGGCGCGTTCTCCGAAGAGCGTCTTTCGTTCCTGCGCTCGCTTCGCATCTGGAGCACGTTCGGCCGCGGCTGGACGGCGCGCGTGGCGGGCGTGGAAGCTGAAAGCCTGCGGATGGCGAAAGCGCCTCCCGATGTCGTCCAGGGGGCGGCGGACGAGGCGCAAGCGCGTTCCTCGGGACATGTTAAGATCGCGGCCCAGACAGGCGCCGGCGGCGGGGGCGCGGCCATCGTCGCCAGCGCGCATCTGCCATGGTGGGCTATTCTCGCCATGGTCCTCGCCGTTCTCGCGATCGTCGGCGTCTTCGTCTGGAAATCGCAGGCGCACGCCCATCGCGCCGAGGCGCTGCAAAAGCTGGCGACCGAAGCAAAGTCGGGTCGATGAGCCTGCCGGTCGGGATTGCCCTCGGGCTCACCGGCTTCGCCGCCATGCTCGGCTTGCTGATCATCGCGCCGGAAGCGGTCGCGTTTGTTCGATACATCTGCGCCTGCGGCCGCCGCTGGTTCGACTGATATATTTACAGGAACGGAAAGATCGCATGAGGGGAACCTTCGTCCTGCGCGACGGCGAGCTGGTGCCCAAGCACCTCGCCCCGCCGATCATGTCGCGTGGCCCGCGTTCGGCCCTCCCCACGCCGCACGTCATTTCCGACTGCCAGGACCCTTTGAAGAGCATGGCTGACGGCAGGATTTACGAAAGCAAAAGCGCCATGCGCCGCGCATACCGCGAGCGCGGCTATGTGGAACTCGGCTCCGACGCTCCGACCAAGGCCGAGCCGGTCGACCGGCCGCAAGTGCGGCGCGATCTCGAGGACGGCCTGCGGGCCATCAAGCAGGGTTACAAGCCGGAAGCGCCGAGCGTTCCGATCATTCCTGAAGACTGACTTAAGCCCGATCAAAAGGGCGCAACCCCAAAAAGGATCATGGCAGACACAAACGACCTCCTCGAGGGCGACCGCGTCGACGCGCCCGAGTTGCACGAAGTCGAGCCCGATACGGTCAAATCGGACGTGCGCGCGGCGCTAGAGGAAGTGCGCGCCAAGGCCGCGCCGGCCGAAGGAGTCGAAACGCCGCGCGCAAATCGCGGCGACGGACGCGACGCCGCCGGCAAGTTCGTCGGCAAGGAAGGCGCGTCAGCGGCCCCAGCGGCCCCAGCGGCCCCGCACGCGCCCGTCGCGCCGGAAGGGCCGGCGTCGCCCCAAGCCGCGCCCGGCCCCGCTCCGGGAGCTTTCCAGCCGCCTCCCGGCTGGGCTCCCGAGGCCAAGGCGGCGTTCGGCTCGCTTCCTCCGGCGGTCCAGCAGGCCGTCGCGGCGCGCGAGGAGGAAGTCAATCGCGGCTTCCAGGTGCTACAGAATTACAAGGGGCTGGAAAAGTTCGCCGACTTCGTCCGGTCGAACGGGACCAACTATCACGATGTTTTCGACCGGGCGACCAAGTGGGAGCAGGCGATCGTCCGCGATCCGATCGGCTCGATTCTGCATCTGGCGCAGTTGCGCGGACTGACGCCTCAACTCCTCGTGTCGGCCCTCACCAATCCGCAAGTGCGCGCCGAGATTCAGGCGCGCAACGCCTACGGCGCCCAAAGGCAGACGCAGGCGCAACAGCCGCTCACGATCGACGCCGTGCGCGAAGCGGCGCGCGAGGAATACCAGCGCGCCTCGACCGAGCAGCGCGTCAACCACGAAGTTTCGTCTTTCCTGTCCGACCCTCGATTCCCCCACGCGGCGGCCGTCTCCGAAACCATGGGACGGCTCCTCGAAGGGAATTGGCCGGGCGTGGAAAACCTTGAGCAGGCCTATCAGACGGCCCTCCGAATGCATCCCGAAATTCAGGCGACCGCTCCCGGCATCAATCCCGGACAGCAACGCCAGCAGCAGGCCGCAAATCAGGCGCGGCAGGCCGCAAAAGCCGTAACCGGGGCTCCGGCCGGCGGGACTCCCCCGACCGCGCGCCCCAACGAACCCGAAACCCTCCGCGACGCCCTGCGCCAGGCTCTCGACCAGCAACGCGGGCGCGTCGCCTGAAACCCTTTAAGGAAATCAGAAAATGGCTTCTCCTCAAGTCGTATCGGTTGATTGGGGCGATGTTGTCACGTCGACCCTGGAAATGCGCTCGAAGAAACTCGGCGACAACATCAGCAACAACAACGCCCTGCTCAAGGTTTTGCGCAGCAAGGGCAAGGAAAAGACGGTCTCCGGCGGTCGCGAGATCATGCAGGAGCTGCGCTACGCTCAGAACGGAACTTTCATGTTCTATTCGGGCTATGAGTTTTTGAATATCGCGCTCAACGACACCATGACGGCGGCGCGTTTCCCGTGGAAACAGGCGTCGATCGCGGTTACGATCTCCGGGCTCGAAGACCTGATGAACGCCGGCGAAGAGCAGATGCTCGACCTCATCGAAGAGAGGGTCGAGACCGCGGAGTTGACGTTTTGGAACAACATGTCAGCGGCGATCTATTCGGATGGAACCGGATGGTCCGGCAAGCAGGTGAACGGTCTCGCGGCCCTCGTCTCGCTCACCCCCACCGTCGGCGTCGTCGGCGGCATCGACCGCAGCGCTCAGGTGTGGTGGCGCAACGCCTCGACGAATCTCGGCGCCGGGCCCACTTCGGCGAACATCCAAGGCTACATGAATACCATGGCTGTCAGCCTCAAGCGCAACAGCGACGGCGTCGACCTCATCGTGGCCGACAACAACTACTACCTGGCCTATCTGGGGAGCCTTCAGGCGATCCAGCGCATCATGGAAAACCCCGACAGGAAGGCCGGGGCGGGCTTCACGTCGCTCGCCTACTACGGCGCCGGCAAAGCGGTCGACGTGGTCCTCGACGGCGGCCGGAACGGCCAGATCCGCCCGAACACGATGTATTTCCTCAATACCGACTACCTGATGTATCGCCCGCACGCGGCGCGGAACTTCAAGGTCATCGGCAACGGGGATCGGACCAACGTCAATCAGGACGCCAAGGTCCGGATCATGGCCTGGGCGGGAAACATGACGGCTAACAACCTCTCTCTCCAGGGCGTTCTCTGGAACTGAGGTAAGCATTTCAGCATATTAGCGCCAATAATCCGGGTAAGACATAATTTCAACATAACGCGACGATATGACACGGCTCTCTGAAAATCGAGGGTGAAAGAAATGTCGTCGGCAACGTTGGAAGAGATCAAGGCCCGGGTTGAGTACAATCCGAAAACAGGTGTTTTTGTTTGGAAGCAGACCCTCGGAGGGAAATGCCGCAAAGGCTATCCCGCTGGGCGCATGGGGACCGGCAAAGCCGCTGGATACATGCGGGTCACGATCGGCGGGCGCGAATATAAAGCGCATCGCTTGGCGTGGTTGTTCATGAAGGGCGAGTGGCCGACGCAGCAAATCGACCATATCAACGGCCTTCCGCACGACAACCGATGGGCTAATCTGCGGCTCGCTACGCAGTCGCAGAATAAAGCCAACGGCAAACCTTACAAGAACAACACGAGCGGGTTCAAAGGCGTAAGCTGGAATAAACAGGCCGCCAAGTGGCAAGCCTCCCTCCAAGCAAATAAGAAACTCATCTATCTCGGGCGGTATGTGAACATCGCGGACGCGATAGATGCTTACAACAAGGCCGCCGAACGGTATTTCGGCGATTACCACCGCAAATCCTGAAAGGATCGACTCACCATGACTATCGCGCTCAAAGCCTCTTCGGCCATGGGCCTGCGGGACTTCTCGCCGGAAGGCCCGTTCGGCACGGTATCGAACTTCCCCATTTCGCCCCATTCCTTCGGCGATACGATCGACGGCGACAAGGGAGCGCGCTACGTTTACGTGCGCTACGCCCCGGTCGCCGCCGTCACGGCCAATCAGGGCGACGTGTTCGTGTTCGACGGTTCGTTCACCGCCGAGAGGGCGACCCTCGGGGCGGCCTATCATCCGATGGGCGCATGGGCCGGAACGCTGTTCCTCGGCGCCCGCGTGGCCGACAAGAGCCTCAATCCCGCGCCGTCGTGGAGCTTCGCCTTCGCTCCCGGCGTCTACGGAATTTGGCTCCAGGTGCGCGGCTGCTCGCTGATTCACGCCGCGAGCCAGAACGCCCAGACCAAGCCGGCCTCGACCACGGCGACGGCCGGCGAAGTCGACTTCCCCGCCACGGCGGCGGTCGGAAGCGAAACCATCGCGGGCATGTTCTCGGCGCTGCTGACCGGGACGATCACCGCCAACACCACGGCCGGATCGGCCACGCTGACCAGCGTCAGTTCCAACAAGGATCTGGCGGTCGGCATGACCTTGTCCGGAACCGGCATTCCGAACGGATCGACCATCACCGACATTCAGGGCTCGTCGATGACGATCTCTCAGGCGGCGACGGCGACCGGCGCTGGCGTCACGGTCACGTGGAACCTCGGAACCTTCTTCGGAACCACGACCAACGGCACTTACACGATCACGTCGACGCAGGAAGGGCTGCCGGGCGTCTATCCGAACCAGACGCTGACCGGGACTGGGCTCGGGGCGAGCGCCGTCGTCACGGAGATCGACGGGACGCCGGGCAACTGGACGATTACCGCATCGGTCGCCTCGACGGCGTCCGGAACCGTGTCGATCGCGGCCAGCGGCTATTATGAGGCGATGCTGAACGATCCCTACATCAGCGCGCAGAACTGAGGCAGGCGGGCGGCTTTCGGGCCGCCCTCTTCATTCGGAGCGGCACATGAACATCCTGGACCACGCACGGGCGCTTTTCAGCGGCTGGGAGGCGCGCGGCAAGACGTTCGAAGCGGACACGCAGACCGCCGTGGAGCATTTGGCGGCCGGTATCGAAGACGAAGTGCAACACCTGGCGGCGTCCATGCAAGCCGAGTTCGCCGCTCTTCGCGGTCGGCTCGCGGCGCTGGAGACGGTCGTCCACGCGCCGCCGGCTCCCTGAGATTTTCCCATCAATCGGAAAGAGCAATCCCCCATGAGCGATGTTTTTGGCAGCCTGTCCGCGACCTTCGGCTTCGGTTTCACCGATGACGCGCGCGAGATGGTTTTCGACGAAGACGCGAACAAAGGCGTCACGCCGGAGTTCCTGCTGACCCCGGAGCCCGACATCGAACGCGCCAAGGCGGAAGGGCGCCCATGCTACCGCGACCGCGAGACGGTGCTCCTGCACGTCTCGGGCGACCCTTTGAACACCGTCTCGGCGCCGGTCGACGAGAAGATCAAGCGCCGTTTCCCGGAGCAATACAAGCGCTGGTCGGAGAACCGGAGCCAATCGATCACGGTGAGCGGAACGCCCTTGGCGCAATGGCCGGTCATCGGCCCGAGCCACGTCCGCGAGCTGGAGGCGCTTCGCATCTATAACGTCGAGGGCCTCGCCGAGGTCGCCGACGTGCATCTGTCGCGCTCGCCGAGCCTGCGCGAGCTGCGCGCCAAGGCGGTTGCGTGGCTCGCCAGCGCCAAGGACAATGCGGAAGTCGTGCGAATGGCCTCCGAACTCGAAAAGCGCGACGCCATGCTGGCGGAAATGGGCGAGCGGCTGAAAGCATTGGAGGCCCGCGAAGGCGAACCGAAGAAGGGGCGCCCGGCGAAGCATCAGGACGAAGCGGCATGACGAAGCTCTGGAAAGCCGGAGACTCCGTCCTCGTCTTTGAGTGCCCGGCATGCGGATACGGGCACCCCTTCCACATCGGGGAGGGCCACCCGGACAATCAACGCTGGGAATTCAACGGGGATTTCGAAAAGCCTACGTTTTCTCCGTCTCTCATGGTTTGCCGCGACTTCCCTGACAAACGATGTCACTCATTCGTGCGAGACGGACGCATTCAGTTTCTTCCTGATAGCTGGCACGGCCGTTCCGATACGGCCGATCTTCCGGACGTGGAGGCCTGACTTTGTCCCTTCTCAGCGTTGTCCAAGGCATCGCGCGCCGGACGAACTATCCGCAGCCCTCGACGGTCATCGGCAACACCGATCCGAATGTCGCGCTGATGCTCGACGCCGTGCAGGACACCGGGGACGAGCTGGTCGAGCGCTGGGGCTGGCAGGCCTTGAAGGTTCAAACCCCGGTTTATTTCACCGGCGACGGCGCGACGGCGACCTTCTCCATTCCCGCGACGCTGGAAACCTTTCAGCCGAGCGGGACTTTCGTGTCTTCGCTCTATCCGACCTGGCGCATGCCGGGACCAATCAACGAAGAAGACCTTCTCAACCTCAAGAACCTGGCTGTTTCGCTTTATCCCTCGTCCTGGCGGGTCGTCGGGGGGACGGTCGAGTTCTATCCGGTGCTCCAAAGCGGCGAGATCGTCAAGTACGTTTTCGCGCAAAACACCTGGGTCACGAATTCCAGCGGGACACCTTACAGCACGCCAGCGCCGCAAGCCGATTCCGACCTGTTTCTGGTCTCCGAGCGCTTGCTGCGCTTCGGCGGCTTGTGGCGCTTCAAGATGGCGAAAGGGTTGCAATACGCGGAACAAATGGAGGACTACGAGCAGGCCTTCCAGAGGCAGGCGGGGCAGGAATCGACGACCCGGGTCAAGGACACGAGCCGCACCATCGTGCTCAACGACGCCGACTTTTTCCCGGGCGTCATTACCGACCTGACGGACCCGAGTTTCTAAATGTACCGGCAAGCGATCATCCGGCCCAGAGGGCGGCGCGTCATGCCGGCCACGCGCCCGCGCGCGTGGCTCGCGCCGGTCGAGGGCTGGCGCACCGATCAGCCGCCCGGCATGATGTCGCCCAAGTCCGCCGCGTTCCTGCAGAACTGGTTTCCCGAGGCGGGCTATATCCGAGCGCGCAACGGCTCCTATGTCTACGCCTCGGGCCTGGGCGGCCCCGTCAATTCGCTCATGCCGTGGGCCGGAACCGGCTCTTACAAGCTGTTCGCCGCCTCGGGCGCCAACATCTTCGACGTCTCGGGCTCCGGTCCCGTGGGGGCTGCGGTCGTGACCGGCCTGACGAACGACCATTGGTCGTGGGCGCTGCTGTCGACCGGGGGCGGCCAGTATCTGACCATCGTCAACGGCTCCGATCAGCCGCGCCAGTACACCGCCTCGGCGTGGTCCACGCCAGCTTTCACCGGGCCGAGCAACAATGACATTCTCAGCGTCGCCCTCGCGTACAAGGAGCGGCTGTACTTCATTCAGAAGAACTCGACGATTTTCTGGTATGGCGGGACGTCGGCGATTACCGGCGCGCTTCTGAGTTTCGACGTCGGCCCGACGATGAAATTCGGTGGAACGCTGGTCGCCATGGGCGTCTGGACGATGATGGCCTACACGGGGCCGATCCAGTTCATCGTCTTCGTGACTTCCGAGGGCGAGCTGGTCATCTGGAGCGGCTCGAATCCCGGCGACTCGACCAACTGGTCTCTGCTCGGGACTTGCAAGATGTCGCCTCCCCTCGGGGGCGACCGCTGTCTTTACAACGTCGGCGGCGATCTCGCCGTCATGACAATGGACGGCGTGATCCCGGTTTCCAAGGCGTTCATGCTCGACCCGAGCGCCTCCGACATCGGCTCGATTACCGCGCGGATTGCGCCGACGTGGCTCGAAGTCGTGCAAACGATCGGCACCACGTCGCCCAAATGGCAGTTTCTCACCTTCGCCCGCCGCCGAATGGCGATCGTCAACATTCCCGATCTCACTCAGACCTATCAATACGTCATGAATACTGAGACGAAGGCCTGGACAACCTTCGTCGGCATGCAGGCGAACTGCTGGTGCGAGTGGGAAACCAATCTGTATTTCGGCGATGCCAACGGCAATGTGCAGCAGGCCGAATATGGCTCGAACGATAACGGAGCGGCGATCGACTGCATCGGCGTCGGGGCGTGGGAGCGGGGCGACGGCATCTCCGAACGCATGCCGAGCTTGATTTCGCTCGACGCGCAACTCGGCGCCTACGCGACGATCTACGGCGGCGTGGCGGCTGACTACTCGGTGGTTCCTCCTAGCGCCATCGCGGGGGGAGCCGGGACGGCGACGCCGGCCGATTGGGGCGTTGCGGACTGGGGCGTCGCCGATTGGCCCGGAACGAACACCATGCGCCTGATCGCGGCGGCCAACTGCCCGAGCGGCGTCGCGCTCGCGCCGGCCTTTCGCGCCCTCGTGGCGGGCCAGCCGAGTTCCTATTCCAACTGCGCGATCTACGGCGGTTCGATCGTGTTCGAGCAAGGCGGGTTCATATGATTGCGCTCCCGGCCGAGCAAGTGGAAGCCGGAGCATGGATCGAACGGGAGAGCGGCTATCCGTGCCATGTCCCCTACAGCATGCTCGCCTACCGGCGTGACGGCCGAATCCTGGCGGCCATCCGGTTTCAGAACTGGTGCGGAGCCGACGTTGAACTGACGGTCGCGGGGAAGGTCATCCCGCGTTCGCTGTTGCGTGACGCCTGGCGCTACGTCGTCAACCAGCTCGGCTGTCGCCGCGCCACCTTCCGCACGCGCTCCGACAATCTGGCGGCGATCCGGGCCATGGGACGGCTCGGCGCGCAGATGGAGGGCGTGCAGCGCGCCTGGTATCCGGACGGTTGCGATTCAATCCTGTTTGGAATCCTCAAAGAGGAATACCCCTATCATGGGTAGCACGCCGTCCCCTCCCCCGGTCCCGAGTCCGCAGGCCACCGCGGCGGCGCAGACGAGCGAAAACGTCACGACTGCGGTTGCCAACAATGAGATGTCGAAAGTCCCGCAGACGGACCAGTACGGCAACACGACCACATACAATGTGACGGGATCGACGCCGCTCACCGATCCGATGAGCGGCGCGACTTATCAGCTCCCCAATTACAGCGAAACAACGTCCATGTCGCCTGCCAATCAGGCGATCTACAGCGCGCAGCAGGGGGCGGAAAAGCAACTGGCGAACGCCGCCGGGACGCTCGGCGGCCAGATCAACAACCAGATTCAGACCCCGCTCAATCTGTCGCAATATCAGACGACAGCCAACGCGCCGACTGCGGCGGACATCAATTCTTACGCCAATAACTCCTGGGAAACCCCGTTCAATACGTCGTGGAACATCCAGCAGCAGCAACTCGACCAAAAGCTCGCGGACCAGGGCATCAATCCCGGATCGAACGCCTACAACCAAGCGGAGTTCGGCTTCACGCAAAACCAGCAGCAGGCGATGGATTCCTACGCCTCGGGCATGTACGGCACCGCGACGCAGGCGGCGCTCGGAAGTTACAATTCAGAGCTGGCGAAGAACGCGCAGAACGCGCAACTGGCCCAGTCGCAATATACGCTTCCCCTCAACGAAATGTCATCGCTGCTCGGCAGCTCTCAGGTCGCGTCGCCGCAGTTTCAGAACATCCAGACGCCGACGATTCCGACGACCGATTACGCGACGATCGCGCAGAACACCTATCAGGACCAGCTTGCGGGCTATCAGATCCAGCAACAGAACAATGCGGCGATGTACGGCGGCCTGTTCGGCCTCGGCGGTTCGCTGATCATGGGCGGAGGCCTCCTGATGTGATCGAGGAGACCGTCGCGCGCCACGAGCGCATCATCCTGCAATTCAGCGGCGGCAAGGACAGCCTCGCCACGCTCTATCTCATGCGGCCGTGGTGGGAAAAAATTCTCGTCGTCTGGGCGAACTCGGGCGACGCTTTTCCCGAGACGCTGGCGCAGATGCAGCGCATTCGAAACACGGTCCCGCGCTTTTTCGAGGCGCGGGCCGATCAGCCGCGCCATATCGCGGAGCACGGCTGGCCTTCCGATCTCGTCAGCGTCGATGCGACGGCGTTCGGCGATCTTCTGCGGCGCAAGAGCACGCAGCGGCTTCAGCCCTATCCGGCATGCTGTGGGACGAACATCTGGGCCCCGATGGAAGCGGCGGTGGCCGCGTTCGGCGCCACGCTGGTTATCCGGGGAACACGCAAGGACGATTCCCGACGCGGACCCGAGGAGCCGGGCGCGATTATCGGCGGTGTCGAGTTCCTGTTTCCGGTATGGGACTGGACCGCCGGGCAGGTCATGGAGTGGCTGAAAAAAGAGAATATAGACGTCCCGGATTACTATAAGTTCACCGGGACATCGCTCGATTGCCGGCATTGCACAGCCTATCTCGATGAGAACGCCGGAAAGATGCGCTACATTTCCATGATGCACCGCGAACTTTCCGACGAAATACAGAAAAGACTGAAAACAATTCGCCATATCGTCATGAGCGACGTGGCGCACATCACGAAGGCGGTGCTGTAATGTCCCAAGAGCAGGGCTACGGGTACGGCGGCTATATGGGATATGGCGTTCCGACCAATCCCCAGCAAATGCGGGCGCTGATGGCGGCGCAACTGATGCGCGAAGGAACCAGCTACTCGCCCATCCTGTCGCCGTGGCAGGGCGCGGCGCGCATGAGCAACGCTTTGATCAGCGCGCTTCTCATGCGCCAGATGGGGCAGGGATATTCGAATGCTTTCGGCGCGGGGGGCCCGGTCCAGCGAATGCTCGGCTTGGGCGCCGGCCCCGGAGCCGCGCCGGTCGCGCAAGCGCCCAATCCGGGTTACGCGGCCTCGGTCGCTCCCCCTCCCGCGCCGGCCGCGCCTGCGCCTTCGGCCGGGGCGCCTTATCCGGCGAGCCCGATCGTCGACCCGGCCGGCGCGTTCGCGCCGAGCAATTCGGCCGGCTCGCCGCCGCCGGCCGTCGCGCCTCCGGGCGGTCGCATGGTCGCGTCCGCCGATCCGTCTTTTATGCCGGCCCTCGCTTCCGCGGCGGATGAGGGCGCGGGATCGGCCGCGTCGGGAGGCGCGCCCGGGGCGGGCCTCAATGGATGGTCCGGGAACGCTCTGGCGGGCGCCTATGGGCCGCCGGTCGACATCTCCGGCTACCCCATGGGCGGCAACGTGCCCGCGAGCGCGATCATGGCTCCTCCCCCCGACGAAGGCGCACCGGCTGCGCCAGCAATGCAACCATCCGCCGGCGCCGGCAATATCGCGCAATACATCGCGGCTCGGGCGCAAGCACTGGGGATCGATCCGAATGTCGCGCTCCGCGTGGCGGCGCATGAAGGGCTCAATGCCTTCAATCCGAATGCTCCGGACCGCGGCGGCGACGGCGGGTCGAGCTTCGGCCCCTTCCAGTTGCACTACGGCGGTATCAATCCGAAGATGGCGAACCCTGGGCTCGGAGACGAGTTTACCGCGGCCACGGGTTTGTCCGCGCAAGATCCCTCGACTTGGCGGCAGCAAGTCGATTTCGCCCTGCAAAAAGCCGCGCAAGGAGGCTGGAGCCCATGGATGGGGGCAAAGGCTGCCGGAGTCGGCCCATGGCAAGGCATCGGCCATCCCGGAAGCCCGACCGCGGTTGCCTCGGCGCTGCCGGCGGGCGCCTCGATGCAGCCCGGCATGATGTTCGCCGGCCCCGGCGCGGTGGCCTCGCCCGATCCTCTCAGCCTGGCGTACTCGGGCGCCGCGCCTGGCGCGGGAGGGCCGGCGCAAGCGGCCATCGCAGCATCGGCTGGCCCTGGGGCCGGCCTCCCGGCGCCTGCGCTCGGCGGCGCGCTCGGGCCTATGACCGGGATCGCTCGGGGAAATCCTGTTCTTCTCGGGCAGCCTCAAATGGCGCAGGGCGGCCTTCCGTTCTTCGGGACGGGGAACGGCTCGGGTTTTAACGAGGGGCAGCAGGCGGCCCCGCAAAACGCGCCTGTCGGCCCCGGTGCTTCCGCTCCGCAGGGCCAAGGCGGCATAGACCCGCGCGTCGGCGCGGCAATGCAGATCCTCGCCGACCCCTACGCGCCTCCACAAGCGCAAGAGATCGCCGGCATGGTCCTGCAGGCCTATGGGCTCCCGCATCCGGGGACATGGAAACAGCGGCCCGGCACGAATGATGAAATCGGCTTGGATTGGCTCGGGCGTCCCAATGGAATGACGATCCAGGGCGGCCCGATCACGAAAGACCTCGCCCCGGGGAACGTCTTGCTGCAAGGAACGCCGGAAGGCAATTTCCAGGGCGCGACCCCGATCGGCGGGACCGGCGGAACGGACTTCTTTGCCCAGAAAGCGGCGGCCGAAGAGCAGGGCAAGCGCATGGCGCAATCGGTCGGGGCGACGGCGCCCGCGGCCGAAGAGATGGAGTTCTACGGCAAAGCGGCGGCCAACGAGGCATACAAGGAGCTGCAAACGTCCGTTCCCAACTACATCGCCATGACGAAGCTCGCGCCGAACAACGATCGCGGCTCGGCGAAAGCGTTCATCGACGCTTTCGGCCGCACCATCAATCCCGGCGCTTCGATGCGCCTCGGCATGTTTCAGGTCATCAAGGACTCCCAGAGCCTTCCCGACCAGATCGTGGCCGACATCCAGGCCGCTTATAATGGAAGCAGCGAACTCAGCGCCGACGCCAAGCAGGCGATGCTGAATGCGGCGCGCAGCAAGGTCCAGTCCTACAAGGACGTTTGGGACCCCGAGAGCGCGCAATACGCGGCCATCGCCAAGGCGCACGGCTACAACGTCGACAATGTCGTCCCGAAGCTTCCCCCCCTTCCCGACTTCGATCCGAGCCAAATCAACTCGGTTGCCGCCCCGCAAAACGCGGGCCCGCAGCCCACGGGAGCGGTACATCCCAGCGTTCAGTTCGGCGCCGGCCCTCCCGGCCCAGCGGCGGCCTACTTGCGCCAGCATCCCGATCTCGCCCCGGCATTCGATCAAAAATACGGGGCCGGGGCAGCGGCGAAGGTATTGGGGCAGTAGCCGATGGGCAACCCGTTCGACCAGTTCGACCCGGCTCCCGCGAACCCGTTCGATCAGTTCGACCCGGCACTATCGACCGCCGCGCCGGGCGTCCTGACCGACGACGGGACGGTCTGGCCGGCCGATCACGAGCCGGTGGCGCCGGTTTCCCCCGCGCCGTCGTCGCCCGGACTTTTCTCGGCGCTCGGGCAATTCCTCGCGCCTTCGGGCGCGGCGGTCGAAAGCGCGTGGAATGGCGGTCCCTCCCTCGCCGCGCCGCTGGCGCAATGGTGGAATTCGACGCCATCCCAATGGGAGCCGATGAGCGTTCCCGGCATCGTGGGGGCCATCGGCTCGGGCGCGAAGGACGCTGCGACCCTTCCCCATGACGTGGCGGCGGGAAACGTCGATATGAACGATCCGGCGCAGGCCGCGCAGATCGCCGGGCGCGTCGCCAACGCGGCGCTTTTGGCCTCTCCCGTGTCGCCCGGCTCGATCGGGTCGACCATCGCCCGCGACGCCGCGCCGAGCGCCGAAGCGCTGCTCCAGACCGGCGGCAACGGCTTTGACGCATGGCGGGCGAGCGGCGTAGAGTCTCCGGTGCAGCCCGTGGCCGATTGGGCGGCGCAGTTCCAGCAGGGCCTTCTCCGCGATGGAATCAAGAATCTGCCGGCCGGAGCACCGAGCACTCACGCCATCCTCGACGAGCTCGCTTCCCCTGTGCCCGGCGCGGTCCCCTTCAACGCCGGCGATCTCGACGCCATCCGCAAAAGCTTCGGAAAGACCGCGCAGGGAGCCGGCGCGAACAACACCGAGCGCCTCGCCGCTGATCGAGCAGAGAACAGCTTTTTGGACTTTCTTAGCCGAGATCATGACCCGGGAGTGGTGGACCCGTCAAATGAGGACGCGGCGGCGATCCTCCGAAACGCCATCGGAAATTGGGGCGCCGGCAAGCGATCGGTCCTCATCAACAATCTCGATACCAACGCCGAACTCCAGGAAATGCGGGCTCATTCCGGCCACGCCGGAAGCAACCCGATTCGGCAGAACGTCGCCAGCGCTATTCGCCTCAATCCGGCGACCGGGGAGAGCCTTGCTTCCCGCTTCGGACTCGACAAGCCGGAAATCGGCGCGCTGAAAAACGTCGTCGCCGGCGACCGCGCCTCGAACGCCATCCGGACGGCTTCGAACCTGATGGGCGGCGGCCTGGGCCACGCCGGGGCGATCGGGGGCATTCTGGGGGCCAAGGAAGGCTATGAGGCCGGCGGCGTTCCGGGGCTGATCGTCGGCGGCTCGCTGCCCTTCGTCGGGACCGGGCTGCGCAAGGTCGACCAATATCTCGCATCGCGGCGTCTCGCCGACGCCGACAATCTCGTGCGCCTGCGCTCGCCGCTGGCGCAGGAAACCGGAGCGAACATTCCGACAGCGCCGGTGTTCCCGACCGCGCAAAGCCGTCTGGTCAAGGCGCTCCTGCTTTCGCAGACGCCGCAAAATCAGTAGCGCCGAAAACCCCCGGCCGCCCACGCGAGGGCCGTCCCGATCAGGAACAGGATGACGGGTGGCCCGAAATAGATCTGCGGCGGCAACGGTCCTTGGTCCGGCGCGCCGGCGCTCATGAGCGCCAGGAAGCCGACCCATGCGCCGCTCAGAACGAGCCAAAGCCGGAAAAATCCCCTCGACACAGGATTCACTCCTTTGCCACGCAACCTCACCAGCGGCGTATACGCGCCGCCGTCCGGCACCTACGGCGTCACCGGCGCGATCATCGATCCGGTCGCATATAACGCCTTCGTCAACGACATCGGCGCCGAAATCACCAATTCGATCGACGCGCGCGGCGAAACGCCGATGGCCGCGGCGCTCAACATGGGCGGCAAAAAGGTCACAAATGCGGCGAACGGCGTCGCGTCCAGCGATCTCGCGACGGTCAGTCAGCTTTCGTCGGCGATTCCGGTGGGAACGATCGTGGCATATGCCACCTCGGCTCCTCCACCGGGAGGCTGGGCTTATTGCAACGGCGCGGCTATCAGCCGCTCGGCGAACCCGAATCTTTTCAGCTTGATCGGCACGACGTTCGGGGCCGGCGACGGATCGACCACGTTCAACGTCCCGAGCATCATCGACAAAACGATTGTGATGTTTTCCAACCTGTTCACCTTCAACCAGGTGGGCGGCGAGGAAAACCACACCCTGGCCCTCGCGGAAATCCCGAACCACAACCACGGCTACTCGCAGACGGCTCACTCTCATTCGGACTCGGGCCACGGCCATTCCGACACCGGCCACACGCACGCCTACACCGCGCCGGTCAACGGCGTCACAGTTACCCTCGGCTCGAGCGCCTACGCCCTCGGCACGACTGCCACGGCAACCGGAACCGGTTATGCCGCTATAACGACCGGCTATGCAAACATTCAGGCGCAGGTAGCAAGTATATCCTTCAGCGCGCAAGGCGGGTCGGGGGCGCACAACAACATGCAGCCCTTCATAGCGCTGAGCTACATCATCAAGATCGGCTGAAAACCTGGAAAGGGCACTTGAATGAACTGGCAAAGCATCGCGGGCGCGCTCGTCTCGGCAGGCGCTCCGACCATCGGCGGCCTGCTCGGCGGCCCAGCCGGCGGCATCGTCGGCAATTTGGTCGGCTCGCTGTTGGGACAGGCGCTCGGTGTCCCGGCGACGCCGGAAGCGGTCGGCTCGGCGATTCAGACGAATCCGAATGCGGGGGCCGTCCTGCAGCAGGTCGAGGCGCAGAACGCCGCGCACCTGACTGAGTTGGAGGCGACGGTCAAGGAAATGCAGTCGGCGCGCTCCCAGACTATCGAGCTCGCCAAAAGCGGATCGTCGATCGCCTGGGGCGCGCCCGTCGTGTCGACCATCGGCCTGGGCGGCTTCGTGCTGATTTCCGCCTTCGCCCTCTATCACGGCATTTCGAGCGACGCCGGGGCGCAAATGATCGTCTCGACGTTCCGCGATATCGCCATTTACACGGTCAGCTACTGGCTCGGATCTTCGTTCGGGTCGAAGCAGAAAGACGCTGTTATCGCGGCCTCCAGGCGTTGAGGCCGTGTCCGAATCGTCCGACGCATTGGGGCTCACCCAATGGATCGTGGGCATCGCCATGGCCGCGTTCGGCGGCCTGATGGGCGCGGCGTTGTTCGTCACGGGGACTCGCAACAGGCTCGATGAGCACGCGCGCCGCATCGATGCCATGGAACGGGAGGGGCGGGCCATCCGGGCCACCATCGAAGACAACTCGCGGAGGCTGGAAACCAAGCTGGACGCCAATCAGATCGCGATGATGACGGCGCTCCTCGGCCTCAATCGCCGCGCGTCGGCGGAGGATTGACGGCCTTTTGATAGGCCTCCCATGCCTCGGAGGTGCGCTTGCCGAATTCCGCCCAGGTGTCGACCAGCGCCAGATCGCGCAACCGCCGTGCTTCCACGAGGGCGTCTTCATAGCGGCGGAATGCCGCGCGTTGGGCCTCGATTGGGACCTCGTTCATGCTGCGAATCATTCGCCTTCCAATTCGATGATCTGTTTGCCTGGATCGTCGCATTGAGGCGGAACGGCGTAGGCCCAATAGGTCTCGTCCAACGCCAGCAGCACGATCGCCGGTGTGATGTTCCAGGTCGCTGCCGCTTCGGCCACCGTGACGTCGGGCCGATCCTGCATCGCCACCCAGGTTATGAGCGCCTCGCCGAAACGCCTCATGGTGATGCCAGAGAGCGCGCCCGCGGAGCAAAATTTCTCAATGTCAAATAGCCTGCTCATGCTGTGCCGTCTTTCGTGACGTGGTCAAACCGCTTTTCGGGCGCGTCCGGCGCGGTTTGCGCGCGGACTTGCGGGCACCACTCTGGCCTGCAACCCATTGTTTCTAAATAATGACAATAGTACTCACAGTCACACCAAAGCCATCGCCTAACCGAATCAGCAACGGTTTTGTAAACCGTGGGTCGGGGGTTCGAGTCCCTCAACCGGCACTTATTTTTCAACAACTTAACCATTGTGAACCGTGGGCGCTGTGCCGTCTGGCGTGCCGACCCACTTATCGACCGTCGCCGTCGCGTCGGGTTTTTGCAAGATCGTGAAGGCGTCCGTCACGGCGTCTCGGATGAGCTCGAGTGGGGCGTTGAACCACTCGCCGTGCATTCTATAATCCTTAAGAAGGGCGTGAATCAATCTCTCATAATAGATAGCCGCATTCGGGACGCGGCGATAGGCGACGGCCTCAATCGGGAGGGGACAATGGTTCTGCATCTCGATCAGGCGCGCGCTTGGGTCTTTTGATATTCCAACTTTATAAAAGCCGCCGCTTCGGAAAATATATACGTAAGCCGTGCTTCGGCTCTTTCGGAGAGCATAGGCCTGCTTGTCGCCCTTTCTCTGGCGCGGCGGCGTTCCGTCTCTAAGTCCTGGCCTGCGCCGAAGTTTAATGACTTTCGCGCTCACGCCGTCTTGTCCTTGCAATAACCATCGGGGTTAAGCCTGGAACTGATGTAGGCGTCGCAAACGCAACATTCCCATCTGTCGCCTGCTAATATCCATTGGCACTTACAGGGAACGTCTTGCTGCACCAAAGCGCTTGCTGGTTTCATTGGGCCATGCTTTCTGCGCAGCGGCGCGCCGGCCGCGCGTGCGAGCTTGATTGCATAGCCGGGATTGACGCCGAAGGTCACGGAAATCTCTGTCACCGGAATACCTGCCTTATATGCTGCGAGGATTGCCTCATCGCGCTCACGTATCGCGGCGCGTCCATCGGCGATCCGTTCGTTGATTTTTTCAAGGTTCACGCCGCCTTGTTCTTCGCTCTTATTTTTCATCGCTCGGAGCAATGGGAGAAGCCGCGAGCATATTATGCCAATTTTCACGAAACGGCTCGTCGACATCGCGCCCGATCGTCCCGGTTCTGACCTTGTCTCGAAGGCGTTTCTGCCATTCAGCACGGCATCCGGCCAACATCGCATCAGTCGGCCATTTTACCGCTTGTCTGTAAATCTCGGCGACGACCATGCGCGCGGCGGTTTCGTCGCTGCATTCAGGCAACTCCTGGAGCACAGCCGCGATACTGGCGACCAAATCCTCGTGCCTCGTCGTCATGCCGCCTTGTCCTTCGTTCGCTGCGCTTCTAGTTATCCCGAACCGCTGTCGGCGCGGCATGTCTTGTGCACCTCTCAATCGCGCGCACGAAGTCAGCCGAGGCAGATTCCATGTCCAGGCCACAAGACGCCACAATAGTGGCCAATAGGCTCGCCGCCACGTCGGCGGCTACCGAAAAACTTTCCTGAATGTGTCCGGTGGGGAATGAGGATGTAAACGCCCTAACCGTGGCCTGTACAATTAGCACATGTTCCTGCTTGGTCACGCCGCCTTGTCCTTCGTTTTTTGCGCCTCTTCCGGCGTCAGAAACGCTAGATAGACGCGCTCGGTGATACCGACGCTGGTATGCCCCAGGTGCTGCGATAGCCGGTAGATCCCCATCCCGCCGCGCAGAGCCTCGACGGCGAATAAATGTCTCAGATCGTGGAAGCGGAAGCGCCGCAAGGTCGGATCAGCCTTGGCCGCCATGGCCCGCGCCTTGGCAAAAGCGCTCGACGGCGAGGCGATCGGCAGGCCGTTGCGGGAGGCGAAAATCAGGTCGCTGGTGAGGCTGCGCGGCTGTGTCGAAAAGTGTGCCGAGGCCTCAGTGCTCAACTGGATCGTCCGGCGCTTGTTTCCCTTGCCGATGATCTCCAATGTCCGCGCCTGCGGATTGAACGCGCGCCAGGTCGAGCAGACGATCTCGTCTTGACGACATCCGGTCAGCCACGCAGCGCGGATCAGCGCACCAATGCGGGCCGAGGACGCGGCAATCACGGCTTCGATCTCCTTTGCTTCGGGCAAAACAACGGGGTCGCGGCGCTCCTTGAGCAGCCTTCGCTTGCTGAGGGTGGGATTCCCTTCGCGCCATCCGAGCGCCTCAGCGTGTTCGAGGACGCGGCTGATCGCCGTCAGGTCGCGGCGCACCGTCGCCGCCGTCGCGCCCGCTCGGCGCCTCGCCTGGACCAGAGCCTGGATGGTCTGACCATCGATCCTTGACACGTCCGCGCCAAGCAAGAACGGTGCGACCTGGTTCAAGCTGACGCCATACCGCTTTGCGGTCGATCCGGCGACCTGACCAACGCAATGCTCTGCCCATGCCGTTACGGCCTCTTCCCAGCTTCGCCTGACGACGCCGCGATGCAGCGCGTCGGCAATCTCGGCGATGCGCTTGTCTCGGATCTTCCGAGCAGCTTTGACATCGCGGCATCGTAGGCTCTCGCGGACTTCTCGCCCGGCGACGGTGGCTCGCAGCCACCAGACCTCTCCGCGTCGATACAAGTTCTCGTTTGACATTCGGCCTCCCGCGCGGCGACGTAGCGCCGCAGTCTTTCCGCGTCGAACGTCCACAGCTTGCCGAGTTGCGCCGCTCCTGGCAACATTCCGCGCGCCGCCATCGCCTGCACCGTGCGGCGCGACAGCCCGAGCAGCCGGGCGGCGGCTCCGCTCTGGACGCGCTCACCCGGCGGCATCGTCTTTTTCCAATCTGTCCGCGCAGACACAAGGCGCTTCATGGAAAGCCAACTGTCTCAGAGCACCACTGGCACCACTGCCGGAAAATTGGTTCGGGAATGTCATAAACCTTGACGTGAACGGCCAAGGGCCAGTCCCCTAAAACGCGATCCGGAGCCCTGACCACAACTCCCCTCGCGAGCAGGGCTGCTATGGTCTTTTTCGCAGCTAAATCACCTGAGGCGCCAGTCGCGATGCGCTCAAACCACTGGCGTTGCGCCTTCGTCATGCCTTTGCACGGATGGTCGGTCATGGCACGCACTCGGCGCGGGCGAGCCACGTCTCATATTCGCGATTGAGCTTGAGCCAGCGGGCGCCGCTCTCATTGTCAAGAGCCAGTTGGGAGCGGCTGACGACGCCGCAATAATGGCGCACGTAATCGGCGACGTCCCCATGGTAGCGGCGCGTCTCTCTCAGGAATGTCCGGAAGGTCGGCTCCTCGCATCGCATCCCGGCCTGCTGCGCCAGACTGAGCGATGAGAATGGACGCCGCCGCTTCGCCGCCAGGGCGCTCTCTGGGGCGATGCTGGCGGCTTTCTGTTCGACAAGCCGAGCAATGGCGACCGGAACTTCCGCGCCCGGCACAGGAGCGCCGAAATGTGCCACGAAGGCTCCGGCCTGTTCGATCGGCAATTCGATCACGACCTGCGCGACAGAGCGCGACTTGACGAAGCGTAGATCCGAGTACGCGCCTTGGAACGCGGCGGGTTTCATGCTGCCTTCCTCTTCAACTCAGCGCCGATCTTTGAAAAGCGCGCGCGGAAAATCGCTTTCATGTCGTCGGCCAGGGTGTGCCAGAGTTTTTCGAGCTCTTCCGGCGTCCGGGCGGCGAGGATTGCCTTCTCGACCGCTTCCCCACGCTCAATGATCGTCGGGCCGGCTGCGCTCGGTTGCCGGAAGTCATCGGCCTCTTCCTCTGAATATGCGCCGTGCAGGCCCGCGAGCTTTAGAATTACGCGGTCGCGGGCGCGCTTTTCAGCCATCGCGTACACATAGGACGCTTGCTTGCCGGACACTTTGTAGTTTCCGCCGGGCTGGCCTTCCTTGACCACTTGCGCCTCTCCCGTGGACCAATCGGTTATTCCGTCTCTTCGGGACCCGCGCACGAGGAACACAGCTTCGTCGCGTTCGGCGCGCAGCACGACTGGCATGTCCCATGCGACGCCGAGCTTCGCAGCCAATCGCTCCAGCGCGTTGTGTTTGACGACGGGCGTTCCTTGGACCGCCCAGACGTCTTTCTCGTTGAGGGCCACGCCGTGCGTGCGGAACAGCTCGCGGATCTCCTTCTCGTCCATCTCATTTCGTCCTGATTATCAGCACAGGCGCCGGATTTCCGAGTTTCGCCCAGTCGAATCGCTCCCCGGCCTCCAAGGCGGCGCGCACGCCCGCTCTGTCGATGCTCTCGACCGTTTTGACTCGGATGTATGTGAACGGCACGCGCGCTTCGTCATCAATGATGAGCGGCGGTTTGCCCGCACGCATGGTCACGGTCATATCCGGGAGCGCGTCGGCCGGAATGCGCTGCATGCCGCTTTCCGCCATCGCCCAGGCGATTTGCACGCGCAGATTTTGGGCGCGGCTTTCCAGGCGGGCCGCGCGCGCGGCATTGGCCTTTTGGATCTGCCCAACGGCCTCCGCATGGGCTTCAGCTTCGAACGCGTCACGCGCCATGCGGGCGAGCATCTCGGGCAGATCGGACGCGCCTTCCAGCGTGGTTTCCAACGCCTCGTCGCCGTCCTCGAGGCCGTACTCGGCTTTCAGCCGCTCGCGGAGTTCGGCGATGATCCGGGCATGCGTCGAGACATTCACATTCATGGGTTGCGCTCCCTCTTGATCGCCTTCGCCGCGCGGAGATAGCCGTAAGCGCGGGCGAAGCATTCGCGCGCCTCATGTTCGGCCTGCGCCCGGAAGCGCGACAGGACGACGGCGTTGCGATGAGCGCGGGCGAAGTCGCGGGCGAACAGCGCGGCGCGGAGGTGGGCGCGAATGCGCTCGCGGGTCGCGAAGGCTTCCTCCATCTCATCGGTGATGTCGCGCATGGCGCGGCGCGGGCGCATGGCGGCGAAGGGCATCACGACCTCTCACACACTATCTTGATCCATTGGCCGTCACGCAGGGAGCGGCCGATGGACGTTCCGGCTAGCGCCGCTTGCGCATAGAAGGCGCACATCATCTCGTTTTTGGCCGGCTCGCCGGCGACGACGTCGAGCGCCGTGTAACGCGTGCAGTCGGCGCGGGCTTGGCCGGCGAGACAGACCAGGACGAACGGGGTGAAGATCATGGCTTCTTGCTTTCTTGCACGTGCGCCATCTCACGATTGAACGCCTCGGCGGCGCGCCTGAATTGCTCGCCGGTTACGAGATCAGATGCGAAGATGATCTCAGCTTTTGCGCCCCTTCGCCCTCGGCGTAGAATTCGATCCACCCCGGCTTGTTGGGCTTACTGGCGCGGGCGCGGAGCGAGACCACGTCGAAAAACGTTAGGTTGCCGGTCACGGCGCTGCGCTCAAGGCAATACCGTGGGAGATGATTGCTCGCTCGTGGATCGTTCCCTCTAGGGCGCGATCGATCTCGGCGAGCAGATCGCGGGCGAAAGTCCGAAATTCCTCCGTGCCTGCCGCGCAGGGCATCGCGTCCCACTCCACGAAACCGCGGGCCTTCGCGAGGGCATCGACGACGCGGATTTCCTGTTCGATGGTCATGGGGGCATCCCCTCAATCGTCGCAAGAGATGTCGCGCGGGCAGTAGCCCTTGCCGCGGCACGGCGCGTGGTCCGGATCACGGCGGAAGGCGCACATGTCGGGGTAGGCGAGCTTCATCCGCGGCGCGGCCTCGCGGATCGCGGCCACAGCGGGATCGAGGAAGTGGAGCGGCGGCAGAGTGACCGGCTCGGGTCCCATGATCGGGCTAATTTTCTGAGTCATCGTTCGGTCTCCCTCTCTTTGGCGCAGTCCCAACACCATGTCCCGGCCGCGTCCTCGCACTCGGCGACGTCGCCGCATGAATCGCAGCTCGGCAGATCGTCGGCGCCGCCGTCGAGCAGCCGCTGGCGCAGCGCTTCGTAGCGGTCGAGCGGATCGAAAAGCGTGGGACTGCGCATTAGAAGCCCCTCCAACCCTCGGGAGCCGTCTCTAACTCACGTTGAAGCTCAGCTATCCGATGCGAGACGAGTTGGAGATTTTCTTGAGCCAACAGAACGCGGTCGGCGAGGCGCTTGGCCTTCGCGCACTCCTTGCGGAGTTCGTCTCTAACTCGGTCCTTGGTGCGGCTTGTCATGGCATCCTCACATTGTGCGAAGCGCAGGTTGCGCCGCCCCACAGGCGCGGAGATCGCTGTGGCATGGCGTCCATCCGGTCGATGACAGCCGAACGATGCCACATGTATCGCTACGTGTCAACACATATGTAGCGCAACCAGGAAAAATTTTTGCCTAAAGAGGAATTTATGGCGTGGAACCTTGTTAACGCAGTGCGCTTTCGGGTATGCCCCCATCGGGGAGCCAAAAAGAAAGCCGAGATAGAAAATGCCGCTGCGGTCTATCTTGCGTCTTTTAGAGGAAGAATATCGGCCAGGTGAATGCGAACCAGGCGGCGCACCGCTTCTTGCTGCGACATCCCCGGCGGGGCGCGCGGATGCGCGTCAACGATTAGCTGTATCACTCCGGCAATGCCTCGCGCGGTTAGAGGATCCGTCCCAGATTCCAGGAACGCTTCTTCTACGGCCGAGAATATAAGCTCGGAGGCGGTCGCGTTCGCGTGGCGCTCAGCGCTGCGGGCGCGCGGCCCTTTGCCGTAAAATAGCCAATGTCCGGAAACTCCGAGACCTGGCTCTAACTTCTTCTCGCATACGTTGAGGGGCGGCCTTCGGCTCCCGTTGAGATATGACCGAGCCGTCGACTCGGCGAGGTGACAGGCGCGTGCGAGATCGGCGGCGCTTCGAAGCCCCTCCTTCTCCCGCATTGCCTCTTTAATCCGGTCCCTCACATCGGCGCCCATGCCGGGCATTAAATCAGCGTCCCCGCTACAAGGGTATTGACAGCGTATCGCTACTCGTGTATCGAAGGCTGCATGGAGTCGTTTCGATCCATCATCGATCTCTGGCCGAGCGCCGAGCAATTCGCCGACGACATCGGTCTGAAATGGCGGTCCCATGCCCGCGTCATGAAGGTCCGAAACTCGATTCCACGGGCCTACTGGCCGAAGGTTATCGAAGCGGCGCATCGCCGCGGCTTGCCTGTCGTCGAAAGTTCGCTCCACGCCGCTAAGCGCCAGAAGGGCGCCGCATGAACTACCCGCGAGGACACGTTCTCCCGTCCTTGCGGTTTCCCGCCGCCGCGCTCTCCTCCTCCGGGGCGCGCCGGCTCTTTCCCTCAAATTTGGGGAAAACGCCATGCTCGATAGCGATGAACCCGCCGTTCCCGCGTCCTTGCGAATCGAAGATTGGATGGCCGCCGCGACTGTCGCCGCCGTCTACGGAGTCAGTGCTGCGGTGTTTGGGGCCGCCCTCTTCGTCGGCTGGCTCATGGTGTGTGAACTGATCTGACGCTGCGCGCCCTCGGTGCCGGCGCAACTGAAGAAGGACGCGCCAAGCGGCGAGTCCCAACGAGATGTCCGCGTAGGGTTCCATTTGGCTGCATTGACCACAGGAAGAAGTGAGAATGCGTCGCGTGCAGGATGATAAATCAGCGGAAACGGCCGTTGCCGCAGAACGCCTGACCCCTGGGCACTTTGGTCTGAGGCATGCGGCATAATGCCGGACCACAAGCGCCTC
>VFSW01001877.1_pt1 | contig 31813 bp, 29 predicted proteins | sample 5358111 | NCBI WGS metagenome assembly VFSW01 (sample SAMN11554181, study PRJNA540505) | mine drainage metagenome | isolation source: sediment from site ElyBrook_90M | place: USA: Ely Copper Mine, Vershire, VT | collected 2017 | reverse complement strand
TGTACTTGGCCGCGGCTTCCTTCAGCAGTGGATTCGCGTTGGCGCAATCCGGGCACTCGAGGTCTTCAAACTCGACGATGGCCACGCGCGCTCCGGCAGGCGGACGCAGTGCGGCAGGATCATGGACAGGTGTGGTGGGCGCACCGCCAAACTGCGCGGACGCAGAAGCTCCGGCCAGAAGGAACGCCGCCGTGCAAGCTAGGGGGAAGCCAGAACGAAGGAAACGAAGCATATTGGATGCGAAATACTCCCTCTTCCAGCATTGTAACGGGAATCAGGGGCAAAAGTTGCCTTTGCGACTGGAGACCTACTGGCGGTCGCGCCTGCGGTCTTCCATCCAGCGCCGCCAGAGATAGTCTGCAACCACCGACCCAAGCAGAACCGCTGCGGCAACAATGATCAACAGGAGCTTCATGCTCCCTTCAGCATCGCATGGCAGGCGCAGAAAGACCCGCAGTCAAAGCAGGACTGCGGGTCCTTCTGCCCAAAAGCGTGAGGACGGGCGACCTGCCGCTTCAGCGCCCGACCACGAGGACGGTGAAGCTGCCGGGGATCATCGCCGGGCGCTTATAAGGATTGTCCGGTGTCGCGGCTGCGGGGCGCGGACCGAAGTCCGCCGTCACCAGATAGATACGGTCGGTGGCAGCATCGTAGGCCATGGTGCGCGCGCCGCGCTGCGTCGGCAGGCTCTGGATGGTCTTATAGGCAGGCGTGGCTGCATCCACCACGGACAGCACGCCATCTCCGCTCGAAGCAAAGGCCAGCTTATGCTTCGCACTCCATCCGGCGGCATCGGGGCCGTCGCCGATGGCGGGAGTCGCCAGCACCTTGCCGCTCGCAGAATCCACCACGGCCATCTTGTTGCCGTCGCAGACCGGAAAGAGCCGGTGACCGGGAATATCCATCGCCAGACCGGAGGGAGACTCGCAACCCGCCGCCCATTCCGCGGTCATCTTGAGGCTGTGCGCGTCGAGGCGCACGATTTCGCTCTTGTCCTCGATGTTGTCGAAGACGATTCCGGTGCCGTCGGCGACGGGAAACTCGGGCTTGCCGGGCAATGCGATGGTGGCGACCACCTTGTCATCCTTTGTGCTGATGACTGTGACGTTCTTGCTGCGTCCGTTGAAGGCCCAGACGGTCTCGGTAGCCGGCTCAAAGACCATGCCGTCGGGATTGGTCCCGGCGGGAATCGTGGCCAGAGTCTTGAGCGTGGCGCGATCGAACTTGACCACGGCATTGCCGCCGCCATCGGAGACGTAGCCGTATTTTCCGGTTGCATCGAAGACGACGCCATGGGTACCGTGGAGGCCGTCGATCGTGCCGACCGGCTTGCCTGTCGTGGTGTCGAGCACGTCCACATGGTCGCCGCGTGTCAGATAGAGCCGGTGCGCGGGCGAGTCGACTGTCAGGTAGTCCCACCAGCCCGCATCGGCCAGCTTCCAGCGGTCGAGAATGCGATAGGGCCCCTGCGCGGCGGCCTGATGGACGGCGGCAGCGATGAAGCAAGAGACGGCAGCGGTAAAAAGGAACCGCGACCAAAAACGAATTCGAGCGGGAACCGGCATGGGAGGACTCCAGTGAAATCTCGGCGGATCGAAGGATGCGCCGGCGCAAGCATTGTTCCACGGCTGCATTAAGCCTTGCTGAAGATTCCTGGGGAATTGGCAGCCTCTGGCATCGAAGCGCTTCTCACCATGGCTTCTGCAGGATCGTGGCATACCAGGCGTTGTTGCCCGTGCGCAGGTCGCGGCCCCAGGAGAGCGCGACGCCCTCGCCAAAGACCCGCAGCTTGGCCTGCACGCCGGTGTCAAAAAGCCACTGGTGGGAGCCGAGCGCGGTGCCAGGGTCGCGGATCGCACCGATGTCGAGAATCGGGCCGGCCTCTACAGCGATGATTCCATTGCTGTAGAGATTCTTGTCGATCTCCCAGTTGTCCAGCAGATAGTCGCGGCCCAGCGGAGCGCTGCCCTTGCGGCCGTCACGCGTGCCGATGTGCGCGTGCATGGGCAGGTTGTTGTCGCGTTCAAGGCCCAGCATGAAGAGCTCGTCGAAGGGGGGCTGGCCAAAGGTGCGCCCCGCGCGCAGCAGGTTCACCGTCTCGTAGTCGCCGCCTTTCGCCTGCGGAAACCATTGACCGCCGAGGCCGCCGCGCAGCGTGGCGAAGGTCCGCGGGTTCGCCGACCAGATGCGCGCCACCTGCTCCGTTCCCTCGGCGTGGAGCGTGAACCGGTGTGCAGGAACGCGCCAGAGATTCGACGACGCCTGCGCGACCTGCTTCAACTGATAGCCGCTGGCGAGCAGAGGCTGCGTGAGCAATGCGCCCGCGCTCACGTTGCGATAGTCGCGGTGAGAGATCTCTGCTCCGGCGCTCCACTGGATGCGGTCTCGCGCATAGCTCGCGATATCTGCAGTCAGCCACTCATGGCGGAGATTCAGGCTGGCCAGCGCGGGCGCAGTGCCTGTGAAGGAATCGCGTAGAATCCAATTCTCATTGCGCAGGTCGGTCAGCAACTCGTAGCGCAGCAACGCCGAGTGATGCAGGGGGCCGGAGAACTGCGCCAGGATGCGCCGCTTCTGCGCGTCCCAGCGCACCATCGACGTGAAATTGATGGCATCGCGCCGCGCGTTGTCATACTCGGGGTTGACCTCTTGAAACGGTAATCCGCGCAGAAAGAGAAACGCGGCTTCGATCTTCGTATCGCCGAATCCATTGCGTTCCTCGCCGCGAAAGACCGCGTCGAAGTGGCCATCGGCTCGCGCGCGCAGATCAAGCTGGTACTGCGGAAAGAGCGCATCCATGCGGGCGCGGCTGTCGAGATAATGCCGCAGAGACATGGTCGCGGCGGGGGAAAAGGCGAAGGCACTGTCCAGCAGCTCTGGCCGCACGCGTGGCTGCGGCTCGGCGCGCACCTCGGCGATATCCGGCTTACCTACGCGGTTCCAAGTCTGAATTGCAGCGGGCAGGTTGCCTTCAAGGAAGTAGACGGTGGCAAGAAAGTCGTTGATGTAGGCGTCGCCGGGCGCGAGACGATGGGCACGGCGCAGACGCGCAGCCGCCAGCGCATACTGCTTCTGCTGGAACGCGATGCCGCCCATCTCTGTGGGGAAGCGCGCGTCGCCGGGCGCGAGCCTCTGGCCTGCCCGGAATGCGGCTGCGGCCTCCGGCCAGCGCCGCAGGTGCGCAAGCGCCGTGCCGTAGTCGTACTCCATCTCCGCATCGCGGCGCGTGACTGGGCCAAGCCTGTCGGCGATCTGCTGCCACTGCTGCGCGGTTATCCACTGTTGCAGCTCGGCCGAAGTGGGCGCTTGCGCATGCGCGAATGCGACGCCGCACGCGCACAGCACGACGTACGCTGCGCCGCGAAGAGCGGCTCGCAGTCGTTTCCAGCGAGCGAAGGTGCGGTACTTGCGAGGCAAGGGCTTTAGCGCGTTGCAGGCTGCGGAACTGCGAGCAGCGTCCAGTTGTGGGTGGCCTTCCAGTCCTGCTCAAAGGTCACGCGATCTTCCTTGAGCAGCTTGCGCCGCGCAGGATCGTTGAGCAGAACCAGTTGCTGCGCGGTGTCCACACCGGCGACGACGACATAATGCAGCGAGCCGCCTGCATCCGGCTTCAGCGCGGCAATCAGCGGACGGCCCTTCGCGAGCTCACGCGCAAAGTCGTCCCATTGGCCGCTGAAGGCGAAGGCACGAAATCCGTTCTGCGTGAAATACCGCTCCATCGCAGAGGCATAGATGCCATGCGCAGCGGGCGTGTAGAGCGCGTTCAGAATCTGCTCCGGGTCGGCTCCGGGCGTTGCGGGAGCTCCCTGCTGGCGCTGCCAGTATTGCATCACCATTGCGATCACAGCCGCTCCGCAGCCATCTTTCTGCTGCGAAACATAGGGCACGTCGAGCCAGGAACCGGATTGCGCAAGAGCGCCGGCCGCGGCGCACAACACTCCCACCAGGCACAGCAGTCGGGGGATGCTGCGCGCCATGCGGCCCCGCTCTTTAGTGCACGGCAACAATGATCAGCACAAGGGCAGCGATGCAGACGAGGATGATGAGCAGATCGTGGTCAGAGAAGTTGCCTGCGGCAAAGTCCGACTGGGCCTTGCTGGCGCGGCTGGAGAGCTGGGCGAGTTCTTCATCGCTTAAGCCCGATACCGCCTTCTGGACCTGCTGTGGATTCATGTGCGCGGACTCAAGCGCCCGCTGCGCCTTTTCAGAAGAGAAGAACTGGTTGAGTGTGTCGATGTTCTGCTGTCTCTGCTGCGATGCATCGACGGTGGCTTTGGCCAGATCAGACGGGCTGACCACATGGTTGGCGGCCTGTGCAACTGCGTTATTGGGGATGGCAAAAACCGCCACAAGCGCAGCGGCCATGAGCGACCGCGCGTATTGCTTCAAATCAGAGTGCATGCTACTGCAACCTCCGGAGAGTAGTGAAACGTACTGTGCCCATTATATCCACGCGCGTATTCTGCTTCCCTGCGAAATGCGCACAAATGTACTGCTGACAACAGGCAACATACGAGGCGAAGCTCGCATCGCAGCCCGCATCGCTTTTGGGATGCGGCAGATGATTGCTTTCGCAATCGCTTGAGGCACACTACAATCGGAACGCCGCACCTGCAGCGCGTGTCACCTTGCGCGATGCCTCTGCCGTGAAAGGATCTCTGCACCGATGCGCCTGTCCCTTCGATGGTCCGCCCGAACCCAAGCTCTCCTTGTTGCCGCATGCTGCTTTGCACCGATGGCCTGGGCACAGACCGCACCGCGTCCTACGCCGCCCACGCGCAGTCCCTATGCGCCGGGCTATGTGGCGGCGACGGAGCTTCCCGACGGCGCGGTGCCGCCGGAGAACAAAGACGGCAACTTCATCCTTGGGGCAACGCATCCCGCCGCGCCGGAGATGACCGCGCATGCGGGAGTACCGCAAGGCACAGTCATCGAGTTCACGATGAACTCGACCGACAGCGCCCTCTATCCGGGCATCGCGCGGGACCCCGGCACTTTTGGCACGCCCGATCCCAAGGACCCTGCGAAGCTGATCGTGACAACGAGCCACCTTGCTTCGTACACGCGACACGTCGCTGTGTATGTGCCGCAGCAGTATGTGCCGGGCAGCGTTGCACCGTTCATTGTGGGCGCGGACGGACCGGACCGCATGCTCTTCACCGCGCTCGACAACTTGATTGCGGAGCATCGCGTGCCGGTGATGATTGCCATCTCCATCGGCAATGGCAGCGGCGACGCGCAGGGCAGCGAGCGCGGGCTGGAGTATGACACGATGTCGGGCCGTTACGCGGAATTTGTGGAGCACGAAGTGCTCCCGCTGGTGGAAGCCAAAGCCCACGTGCGGTTGACCCATGACCCGGATGGCCGCGCCACGATGGGCGGCAGCTCCGGAGGATCGTGTGCGCTCATCATGGCGTGGTATCACCCGGAGCTCTATCACCGCGTGCTCACGTACTCCGGCACCTTTGTGAATCAGCAGTGGCCGCCGAACGCGAAAACACCGCACGGCGCGTGGGAGTTTCACGAGCACCTGATTCCGGAATCGCCGGCGAAGCCGCTGCGCATCTGGATGGAGGTCGGAGACCGCGATCTCTACAACCCCAACGTGATGCGCGACGGCATGCACGACTGGGTGGAAGCGAATGAACGGATGGCCCGTGCGCTGGCGGCGAAGGAGTACCCCTATCAATTCGTCTTTGCGCAAAACGCCGGCCATGTGGACCGCTCGGTGAAGATGCAGACACTGCCCGAAGCGCTCGAATACGTGTGGCAGGGTTACACGGATCAAGCGGCAAGGCCCTGACAATGCTGCGCTTTGCAACGAGGACGGAACACTGTGGAGGAGGACCGACCCAGAGCGCGATCTCCAGCCTCAACCGCGGCGAGTTTTTTGCGTCTACTCTTACGCAAAGGAGAAGACACGCATGAACACACGACGCATAGCCCTGGCGCTGGGCGCATTCCTCGCTCTTGGCGCGGGCGCACTCGCGCAGGCGCCGGGCAACTCTCAAGCACCACCGCAGCAGCAGGGCTCCACGGCCTATGGCCACCGCGGCATGGACCCCGAGCGGCAACTGAACCGGCTCACGAGGCGACTGAATCTGACAGATGATCAGCGCGCGCAGATCAAGCCGATTCTGGAGGAGCGGCAGCAGAAGAGGATGGTGATTCTCCAGAATCAGTCGCTGACGCAGGGCGACGCACGCGCGCAGATGCGAGTGCTTCACGAGGACACGCACGGCCGGATTATGGCGGTGCTGAATGACCAGCAGAAGCGGAAGTTCGAGCGCATCGAGCAAGCGCGCCGCGCACGGATGAACGCGCCGCCGCCGCCGGATGGCCCGCAGCAGCAGCAGTAAGGGCGAGGGACAGCGCGGCTCATGCGGTGAGCCGCAATCGTCTATCGCTTCATTGCAGAGGGTGCAGCAGCCGGATCCTTGGTAAGGAGACCATGGGCGCGCAGCCAGGTTTCCAGCAGACCGGGCCACTGGTCCAATGCGGCGTCGCCGGAGCCGAGGCCGGTGCCGTGCGAACCGTTCTCGAAGATGTGCGCCTCGGCCGGAACGCCCGCCTTCACCAGCGCGTCATAGTAGCGCAGACCCTGCTCCACGGGCACGGTCTTGTCATTGAAGGTGTGATACCAGAAGGTTGGCGGTGTATCTTTCGTGACGTAGAGGTCCGGCGAAAACGCCTTGCGCAGCGCCTCGCACTGGTCCATCACGTTAAAGAGCTTGCAATAGCTCAGGTGCGAGGTGTCCGACGAGATGGCGCCGATCCAGGGATAGCCGAGCACTGCAAAATCCGGCCGGCTGGAGACGCGCTCGATCGGATCGTCGGCATCGGGGTTACCCGGAATGAATTGCGTCGAGGCCAGCGCGGCGAGATGCCCGCCGGCAGAGAATCCGATGACCACGATGCGATTGGGGTTGATGGCGTAATCGGCTGCCCGCGCACGCACCGTCTGGATGGCGCGGCGCGCGTCCATCAGGGGTACCGGCAGCAGATAGCCGTTGGAGCTGAGCCGGTAGCTGAGCACAAAGGCGCGAAATCCGCGTGCTGCGAACCACTCGGCCACCTGGCCGCCTTCGAGATTTGCAGCCAGATGCGCATAGGCGCCGCCGGGAAAGATGACCACGGCCGAGCCATTCCCGTGACCCGGCTGCGGAGCGAAGATCGTCAGCGTTGGAATGTCTTCACAGGCTGTGCCCTTTGCCTGCGGAGCGCCGCCGGGCCATAGGCGCACGGTTTGAATGCCTAGATAGGCATTGTCGTTGCCGGGCGTGGCGCAGGGGTCTTTGGGTTGCGCAAAGGACGCAAGCGGCAGCAGGCTCGCTGCCAGGAGGATGAAGAGACGCTTTGTCAGCCATGTTCTCGCACGCATGGCGAGGATTATAACCAGAGCGCGGTGTGGCCTGTGCAGTCGCTCATGGCCGCCTGCGTGATGCGCTCCACAAGCTCCAGCCCGTAGCGCCCCAGGTAGAATGCCGCACCATGCATGCGCTCCTGCAGGCCGCCTGGATTCAGCGAAAGACAGATGGCCTCGGCGTGACGCGCCAGCGAGTTCTCGCGCTGCAGTTCGAAGTTTGCGGTGAGCCTCCGCAGGCGGTTCATCTGGTAGCGCATCTTGCTTGCCGCAGTCTCCCCGGCGCGGCCAAGGCCCGCATCCAGCTTGCGCATCCAGTCCAGCAGCGCCCCAAGTTCCGTGTCGAGCGCGTTGCCAGTCGCCGCGAGCATGCGCTTGCCCTCGACGGGCATGGCGCGCGCTGCCAGGCGCTGCGCAAGCGCGTCCTGCGTCAAAGTCAGGATCTGGTCCAGCGAAAGCTCGTGTGTGCGCAGCAGCTCGCCGATGGCCGGCTCGATGAGCGTGGCAGAAAAACGCGGTTCGGCAGCGGTAGCGCGGCCGAGGATGCGCTCGAAGAGCACCGCCGACTGCGCAAAATAGGCGATCTCCGCTGGGCCGCCGATGGTCAGCGATGTGCCAAGCAGCAGGTCCTGAAAGACGGGGCGCAGCAGCGCGGAAGGCGAGATGCGCTCCGGCTCCGACTCCAGAATGCTGACCAGATCCGCCGTAGAGAAACTCCTGCGCCCGGCGTGCCACAGCCCCGCGGGCTCGTCCGCGGTGGGCTGTTTGCGCTTGAGCGCGATGCGGGCTCCGGTCTTGTCATCCATCAGGAAGAGCAGGCTGGAGTCCGGGCCCACAGCAACCTGCGCGTGGTAGCCCGCCGCCTCCAGGGCCCTGTTGCGATCCAGCAGCGCGGCGTGCAGTTCATCGGCACGCTCCAGCGCGGCGCGCAGCACGGGTGCGCCCATGCGATGCGCCTCGCGTCCGCTCGCATCCAGAACCAGAAGGCCCTGCGCCGCAAAAACCTTGGCATAGAACGCGCGAAACGCCTGCGCAAAGGTTGCGCCGGGCGCGTACGCGGCGGCCAGCGCCTCCATCGCATCGGAGTAGCCCACCAGTTCCCATGCCTGCTCTACCAGCGGCAGGATGCGCTCATCGAGCTCGAAGCCTCCGACCGGAATTGCGGCCTCCGGCGAGCCGGGGTAGACCAGCCTGCGCAGCTCGCGCCGCGCGGGAAAGCTGACGTGGTTCACTTCGGCGAAATCGTGGTCTTCACTTGCCAGCCAGAAGATGGCGACGTGCGGACGCCCTGCGGCGGTGGCCTGACGGGCGCGCGCGACAGCTGTGGCAGCTTTGAACGGAGTGAAGAGCGGCCCGCCGAGCAGTCCCACCTGCTGGCCGGTGACCACCACGCCCGCGCCGTTCCGCAGCGCCTCGATCGGTGCGGCTGCGGCTTCTTCAGGATTCTGGGCAGCGAGCAGTTCCACCATCGCAGGCAGGCAGGGCGCGACGCCCTTGCGCAACTGCCAATCGGTGCTTCCCGGCGTGGACGGATAAAACGGCCGCACCGTTGCGGCGCTGGCGCAGACATCACGAAAGAGCCGGCTCAAGCCCGGCACAACGGTTGTGGAGTGACAGTCTGCGATAGACAAGGGGTTCACTTCGGGCATTCGCGTCCTGTGGGGATGCCTGTCCTGGCGGGATCAGGGTGTGTGACTCCTTACAGGATGCCACGGAGGGCATTGGCGATGCACAACTCGCGGCCCATGATGCGTATACTTTGCTTGACCCTCCCTGAACCGACCGCGAAGGAGCGAGAGACCGGATGCCGAAGAAGCAGAAAGCCGCCAAACCCGCGAGAAAGACCAGCCAATCCGCTCGGACTGCGAAGAGCAAAGCCAAAACCGCAGCAGCGCCGGAGCGGGCGCAGATTCTGAGCTCTGTGGTCACTTACGAAGGGCCGCTCTTCCGCGTTCATCACGACAAGCTGATTGAGCCGGGCGGCAAGCGAAGCGAGCGGGACGTCATTCGCCACAACGGCTCGGTGGTGATCCTCGCGCTGGATAAATCGAAGAACAAGAAGGACCCGTGGATCGTCATTGAGCGCCAGTACCGCCATGCGGCCAACCAATATCTTTGGGAGCTGCCGGCGGGCAAGCTCGATCCGGGCGAGGAGCCGCTCGCGGGGGCGCAGCGGGAGCTCGAGGAGGAGACGGGGTATCGCGCGAAAAAGTGGAAGCCGCTGGTGGAGTACTACGCCAGCCCCGGCTTCCTCGGCGAATCGATGAAGGTCTTCCTCGCCGAGGGGCTGATCCCCGGAGATGCACATCCTGAAGAAGATGAGGAGATCGAGCTGCGTCTCGTAAAGCTTTCTGATGCGGTGAAAATGATCGAGCGAGGAGCCATTCTCGACGGCAAGACGCTGACCAGCGTGCTGCTTTACACGCGAATGATGGCGAAGAAAAGAAGGAAGTAGGGGCGGCGGCGGCCCCCCGCCACGCACAATCTGTATTTGTTGCAAAGTCAGCGCCTTGCGCAGTCTGTGTTCTCACGGCTCGCGCAAGGCGCATTTTTTTCTCTTGCCCGGCATTCTTCAATCAACCTTTCGCGCGCTTTTGCCGTCATAGCAAGTAGCGGTGAGCGATCCCTTGTATCGCTGACCCGACATCCCCGAATTGAAGCAAGAGAGGCAAACCCTGTGGCTCAGTACAAGGGCAAGGTAAAGTGGTTCAACAACGCCAAAGGATATGGATTTATCGGGCGTGAGGATGGACCAGACGTGTTTGTGCACTACTCGGCGATACAACTGGACGGCTACAAGACTCTCAAAGAGGGTGATGACGTAGAGTTCGATATCGTCCAGGGTCAGAAGGGCCCGCAAGCGGACGCAGTCATCCGTCATCGGGAAACCGCAAACACCGCCGCGTAGATCGACCCCTCGCGTGAGTTCATGCGGATTCGAACCGCTCGTGAGGGCTTGCGAGTCTATACCCGTAGCTCGTTCGAATCGCAGCAGGGACAGAAGGCGCAACCGGCAGCGCGGCTAAGCGGTTCTCCAGTTGGTGTAGCGCGAAAGCACAACCGCTGAGTGGCGTTTTCCTCAAGAAAGCGCCACCCTGTTCCGGTCTTGAAACTCCACGTGAACTGGAGAGCTGCTCTAAGCGCGTGGTCCAGTGCATCACCGAACCTGCATCCACCCATCCCGGAACCCTACCCTTTCCAGCCGTGCTCGCAGATACTGGAGCCATGGACAACTCCTCCATGGCCCTGCTTCTTGCCCAGACAGCGGACCTCCTCGAAATCGACGGCGGCGACAGCTTCCGCATCCGCAGCTACCGGCGCGCCGCCGAGTCTCTGGAACAGACCACAGCCGATGTTGCCGGCCTGACCGGCGATCCGGCACAGTTGCTGGCCATCCCCGGCATCGGCAAAGGGATGGCAGCCAATCTGCAGGCGATCGCCACGACCGGGTCGCTGCCGCTGCGCGACGAACTGCTGGCCAAGTACGGCGTCTCGATTCTGGAGTTGCTGAAGCTGCCCGGCATGGGTCCCAAGACGGTGGCGCTGCTGTGGGATGCGGCGCAGGTGGCGAGCGTCGATCAGCTCGCCGAGGCCATCGATACGGGCAAGCTGAATGGCCTGCCGCGCATGGGCACAAAGCAGATTGAGAAGCTCCGCAAGGGCATCGAGGACTACCGGCGCAGCTCGGGGCGCTTTCGCATCGACGACGCGGAAGAGGCGGCGCAAAAGCTTCGCGCCTATTTGCTTGCGTTCCCCGGCATTGAGCGCGTGACGGCGGCCGGGTCACTGCGGCGCGGACGCGAAACCGCCGGCGATCTGGACCTGTTGGCCACTGGACCGGCATGCCGCCCGGAGCACACGGCTGCGGCGGTGGAGCACGTCGCGGCGTTTCCGGGCATCCAGAACATCCTGGCCAAGGGCGAAAACAAGGTCAGCTTTCAGCTCGGCAATGGCCTTCAGGTGGATGTGCGCCTTCTGCCGACGGAGAGCTACGGCGCGGCGCTCCAGTACTTCACCGGCTCCAAGGCGCACAACGTTGCGCTGCGCCAGCGCGCGCTCAAGATGGGCTACACGCTCAGCGAGTGGTCACTGGCCCGACTCGATGACAACTTCGTGGTCGCGGCGGAGACGGAAGAGGAAATTTACGCCGCACTGAAAATGGACTGGATTCCTCCGGAGCTGCGCGAGAATCTGGGCGAGATTGAGGCAGCTGCGGCGCACAAGTTGCCGGATCTGATTGAGCTCGGCGACATTCAGGGCGATGTGCACATGCACACCACGGCGACTGATGGGCGGAACACCATCCGCGAGATGGCCGAGGCGGGCCTTGCGCGCGGCTACAAGTACATCGCCATCACGGACCACTCGAAGAATCTGGCCATGACCAACGGCCTTGACGAAAAGCGCGCGCTGGAGCACCTGCGCCGCATTCGTGCGGTGGACGAAGAGATGGAGGGACGCATTCGCGTCTTCACAGGAATCGAAGTCGATATACTGCCCGACGGCGCGCTCGACCTGGACGACGAAGTGCTTGCCCAGATGGATGTGGTGATTGCCAGCGTGCATACACGGTTTGAGCAGAGCCGCGACGAGATGACGGCACGGATTCTGCGGGCGCTGGAAAATCCAAACACGCGCATCCTTGGCCATCCGACAGGACGGCTGCTGCTGCGCCGCGAGCCCTATGCGCTCGACATGGGCGCGGTACTGCGGCGGGCTGCCGAGCTGGGGGTTGCCGTCGAGCACAACGCCGCTCCCGAACGGCTGGACCTGAACGAGCGCGACCTGAGGCTGGCGAAGGAGCTTGGCTGCAAAATCGTCGTCAATACGGATGCGCACGACGCGCGCCACCTGGCCAAGATGGAATACGGATTGCGGCAGCTTCGCCGCGCCTGGCTCGGGGACAGCGATGTGCTCAATACGTTGCCAGCCAAGAAGTTTCTGGCGGCGCTGCGGCCGCGGAGCTGACCTTGCTGATCAGAAGAAATGCTCCTCCGGCTGTGAAGATGTCGCAGAAGTGGTGCAGGAAAGACGGTTGCAGGCCTGGCGCCAACAGAACCCGCAGCAGAACGTGGTGCATTGCACCCATATGGCGCTAAGATAGGGCGCGATGAGCCTTCTGCGCCAGGAATCTCCGGACACGCTGGACGACGCCGCCCGCGGCGAGTCCTTTACGCGCGGCACCAGCCACGTGATCTGGGCCGGCATCGCCGCCACCGTCGTGGTCACGGTAGCGATCGCCATCTATGTCATCGCCGGAGAAAAGCCGCCGGTTGCAACCGGGGAGATTCTCGATATCTGGGCACATCCGATGCACACGGAGTCCTCCGGCTTTGACGCCAACGGCGCGCGCATTCCGCAGGAGAGCTTCGACCAGGTGCTGGTCTTTACGCACGCACGGCTGCATAACCAGAGCAAGCAGCCCGTGTTCCTGTATCAGATTTTGACGAATGCGATGCTGGCGGATGGCGTTCACTCCAGCTATGCCGCTCCGGCACACGATTATGAGAGAGTCTTCCTGGCCTACCCCGATCTTGCGGCTTGGAAGTCCACGCCGCTCGCGATCGATGCAACCCTCCAGCCGGGCCAGACGGTCGAGGGAACGTTTGTTTCGCTCTTTCGCCTGAGCAGGGCCGAGTGGGAGGCCCGCAAGGGGTTGAACTTCGAGTTCGGCATTCAGTATCAGCCGGTTCTCAAGCTCAACCCGCAGGTACCCGTCACGGAGCGGTAGGCGCTACTGGGCGGTCACAGGGCTGGGCGCACTCTTCGGCGAGGAGAGGTAGCCCGAGACCTGGTTCTTTGAGTTGATCGAGTTCACCACCACTTCGTAGAGGGCCGGGTCCTTGCCGCTGTAGAACTGCAGCGGTTCGTTGACGTTGCGGTCCTTCTTCTCATACATCTTGTCGTCGGCAAATACGTCGAGGGTGAAGCGATTGTGCTTCACGTCAGCCTTTTTCAGTTCCAGACTGACCGTGCCCACAGCCTTGCGCTGGTTGTGGTTGAGCGTGAACTCGTAATAGTTGCGGTCGCCGCGGTGCTTCAGCAGATCCAGCTCCTGCGCGTTGCGCGCGATCAGGCCGCTCTGCTGTCCCATGTCGCCCTTCATTGACTGCAACTGGTTGAGCGCGCTGGCCACGTCGGTCTGGGTCTTGGCCACATCGGTCTTGACGCCGCCTACATCCGACTTCACGCTGGACACTTCGCTTGAAACCGCGCTGACCTGCTGCGCCGTCTGCTTCTGGGCGCTCTCCAGGCGTTGGGTCGCCGCCTGCTGCTGCTGGATGATCTGCTGCGCCCGTGCATCGAGCTGTTTCTGGGTCAAGCCGAGGGACTTGCTCAGTTCCTCGGTCGCCACGGTCAGCCGGGCGTTGGTCTCGCGCAGGTCGGCGGCCAGGCTCTTGGTCTGCTGCGCGGTTTCGGCCAGCGCTGCGTCCTGGTGCGCGAGCCTGCTGCTCAGCGTATAGGTCCAGATCAGGCCGCCTACCGCGCCGATCAGCGCGATGGCAATTGCCGCCAGAAATGCTCCTGAGAAGCTCCGGGGTGCATTTTCCAATTCGTCACTCATGGTTTCTCATCCTTTTGCCCGGCCCAGTGCTTCATCGTTTGGCCGCGCACCATCTGGTTTTGTCCCTGCTTCGATGCCTGGCGCTCGCTTCCACTGAACACCTTACGGCCGCGGAAGGCACGCCTTGCCAGCCATAAGCGGCTGCCCGGCGATTCTACAATACACGTTAGACGGCTGGTTTGGTCGCAAGAATCCTTTTCCGGCTTTGGCCCCATCCAACATGCTGAGATGGGCCGGACCCGCCGATGTGACAACCATCGAATCGCTACGTTATAACAAGCATTACTGCACTTTTTGCGCCAGGGGATTCCAGAGCAGCCTTTTGAAGCCGGAACCGCGCGCATCACTACCATTCCTGGAGATGCAATCATATGGCTACCGCAGTCGCTGGTAAAGGTCTGGAAGGAATCGTCGCCGCCAACTCAGGCATTTGCTGGATCGACGGAGAAGCCGGAGTCCTCGCCTATCGCGGCATTGATATTCACGAGCTCGCCGAACGCTCCACGTTTGAGGAGACGACCTACCTGCTGTGGAATGGCCGCCTGCCTAACCAGCTTGCCCTGCGCGAGTTTCAGGCCCAGTTGTCGCTGGCCCGCGAGCTCGATCAGCGCATTATCGACATGCTGCGCAGCTTTCCCGCGTCGGCCACTCCCATGGAGGTGCTGCGAACCGCGGTGTCGGCGCTCAGCTTTTATGACGCCGACGAGAAAGACAACTCCCACGACGCCAACGTCCGCAAGAGTTATAACCTCACCGCGCAGCTTGCCATGATCGTCGCGATCTACGACCGGCTTCGCAAGGGTAAGGAGATCATCCCGCCCGACCGTTCCCTCTCTCACGCCGGCAACTTTCTCTGGATGCTGAACGGCGTCAAGCCCTCCGAAACAGCCACCCGCACCCTCGACATCGCACTCATTTTGCATGCCGATCACGAACTGAACGCCTCGACCTTCGCCGCCCGCGTCATCGCCGCCACCCTCTCCGACATTCACTCGGCCGTCACTGGCGCCATCGGAGCCCTGAAGGGGCCGCTGCATGGCGGCGCCAACGAGGCTGTGATGCGCCTCCTGCTTGCGATCGACACGGCCGGCGCGGACCCGGTGGAGTATGTGAAGAACATGCTGGCGGCCAAGCATAAGATCTCGGGCTTTGGACACCGTGTGTATAAGACCGAGGACCCGCGCGCCACGCACCTGCGCCGCATGAGCGAGAAGCTAGGCCAGGATGCAGGGCAGCCGAAGTGGTTTGAGATGTCGCGCGCCATCGAGCAATATGTGAAGGCAGAGAAGAAGCTCAACGCCAATGTGGACTTCTACTCGGCTTCCACCTATGCCATGCTGGGCATCGACATCGACCTTTACACGCCCATCTTCGCCATCAGCCGCGTCGCCGGATGGACAGCGCACGTGATCGAACAGCTCGATGACAACCGGCTGATTCGTCCGCGGGCGGACTACATTGGACCCGTGTACCCGACGCACTGGGTTCCGGTGGAAGAGCGCGGATAACGCTCCGCTCCTGGCGCGCTGGCAAGGCCTTCGCGACGCGCCCTACGGGGCGCGTCGCTGCATTTGAGGGGTCCTGAACCCGATTCTGTTGTTCCAACGAGAAAAGTCAGCAGCGAACGATCTTGGGCGAGACGATGCCCTTGGTGGCGTTGCGCGTATCGACCACAAGCTGCGCCTGATCCACGATGGCGGGGTAGTCGTACGAGCTGTGATCGGTGACGATGACAACCGCATCGAACTGACCGAGGTTATCGAGCGGCGTGTTGGTCATGTTCAAGTCGTAGTGGCGTCCATGGCCCACGCGCGGGAAGTAGGGGTCGTTGTAGGAAACGATGGCTCCCTTGTCACGCAGCAGTTCAAGGATGGTGAGCGAAGGCGACTCGCGCAGGTCGTCGATGTCGCGCTTGTAGGCCAGCCCGAGGACAAGAACCTTTGAGCCGTTGATGGATTTGCGGTGGCGATTGAGGCCTTCAGCAAGCTGTTCGATGACGAAATACGGCATGGCGATGTTGACTTCGCCGGCGAGCTCGATGAAGCGCGTGCGGAAGTCATACTGCTTGGCCTTCCACGAGAGATAAAACGGATCGATGGGGATGCAGTGGCCGCCCAGGCCGGGGCCCGGATAGAAGGCCTGGAAGCCGAATGGCTTGGTCTTGGCCGCATCGATCACCTCGTGGATATCGATGCCCATGCGCATGCAGAGCTGCTTCAGCTCGTTCACGAGGGCGATGTTGACGCAGCGGTAGATGTTCTCAAGCAGCTTGGTCATCTCAGCCGCCGAGGGGCTGCTGACGGGAACGACGCGGCGGAAGATGGTTCCGTAGAGAGCGCCTGCGAGCTGGGCTGCGGCCGGGCCGCAGCCGCCGACCACCTTGGGAATATCGTGGCGTGCCACCGTGTCGTTGCCGGGGTCTTCGCGCTCGGGCGAGAAGGCGACATGCAGGCCGGGAGCCTCAAGCGTGCGCGCGACCTTGAGACCATGCGGATTGCCGGATTCGAGCAGCGGGACAACAAGCTCCTCGGTCGTGCCGGGGTAGGTGGTGCTCTCCAGAATGATGAGCTGGCCTTCATGGACGTGCGGGGCGATGGCCTTGACCGTGCCCGTGACGAAGCTGAGGTCCGGCTCGTGGTACTCGTTGAGCGGCGTGGGAACGCAGATGATCACGGCGTCCATCTCGGCGATCTCGGAGTAGTCTGCCGTCGCGCGGAAGCCTGATTTCTGCGCTTCCTGAATCATTTCGGGCAGGATGCGGACGATGTAGGAGCCGCCGCGATTGAGCGCCTCGACCTTGTCGGCTGCGATGTCGAAGCCGGTGACACGAAACCGCTCGCCACTGAACAAAAGCGCCAGGGGAAGGCCCACATAGCCCATGCCTACAATGCCAATGCGCGCTTGACGGGCCTGAATCCGCTGCTCCAGAGCGCCTGTCTGGTGGTCCGTATTTGTGATGTTCATGGGTTGATTGTATGCGATCGAGTCAAGTCCATCGCATCCCACAGAAGCGGTAGAACGCAAGCTTCCACGGACACGGAAAGAGAACATTGCAGGATTGTTACCGTCTGGAGAAGATTGGGAGAACTCGCGCGGCCGGCGGATTCAGAGCCGCGAAACTGAGGCGGCCGCGGCCCGGATCTGCGTCCCCGGCAACATGGCTCAACTGCATCGTTCCCGGTGCATGCGGTAGAGTCCCCAGGCCGCAAGGGTGCAGTTGTCGCGAATGCGCCCATCGAGCATCCTCTGCTCGAACTCCGCGATGGGCATGGAATGAAGGATCAGGTCGTGCTCTTCGGCGTCGGGGTCATTGCCGACGGGGCTGAGGCCGGTGGCCAGAAAGACGTGTTGCCTTTGCCGCAGGAAGCCGTATGCGATCCAGAGCGTACCGAGATAGGTCATGGTCGCGGCATGGAGGCCTGTCTCTTCTTGCAGTTCGCCGCGGGCCAGCTCTTCGGGGCTTTCCGCGCTTTCCTCTTCCCAACTGCCCTGCGGCAGTTCCAGAGCGCGCTCCTGAATGGTGTAGCGAAACTGCTCCACCAGCCAGACGCTGTCGCCGTCGATGGGAAGAATGATGGCCGAATCGGGCTTATCGACCACGCCGTAGATGCCCTTTTGACCATTCGAGCGCAGAATCTCGTCCTCGCGCACGCGCATCCAGCGGTTGCGGTAGACCTCGCGGCTGGCGAGGGTGGTGATGGAAGGTGCTTCGTGCTTGTCGCGTGGCGGCATCGCGGCTCCTCGATTGCGGGGACAGGCTATCGTGCGGTCCATCGAACTGCAAAACCTGTTATGCCGCAGTTTTACAGCGCCGAGGTATGAATTCTCGCAAAATATCCGAGGTGCTTGTCTGGAGCGCGCCGCTCTAAGCGCCGCGCACACGCCACTCGCGCAAGCGGCCCACCAGGGATGCCGGCCCGGTGACCTGCAGCAGGACCAGATTGCCCTCATAGGCGCGCGCATGCACCGTCATCCCGGATTCGATCATGGCAAGCACGCCGCCCTCGCTCTGCGGAACGCGCAGCTCGGCATCGAGGAGCGGATCAGATTGCAGAGCTTCGTCGATGGCGGCGAGCAGGGCCTCCATGCCCTCGCCGGTACGCGCGGAGACGAGCAGCGCACCCTGTGCGACGCGAGCTTGCCGGTCCTCCGGCGCCAGCAGGTCCAGCTTGTTCAGCACTTCGATGCGTGGCTTGCGCAGGGCGTCGAGTTCGGCCAGAACCTTTTCCACTTGTGCCTTCTGTTCTTCGCCGTAGTGGGAGGCGGCATCGCGCACGTGGAGCAGCACTTCAGCCTGCTCGACTTCTTCGAGGGTGGCGCGGAAGCTGGTGACGAGCGTGTGGGGCAGGTTGCGGATAAAACCGACGGTATCCGAGAGCAGGACTTTGCGGCGGCTGGGCAGTTCAATCGCGCGGAGTTTTGGGTCCAGTGTGGCGAACATGCGCGATGACTGCAGGACGGCGGCGCCGGTCAGGCGGTTGAAGAGCGTGCTCTTGCCGGCGTTGGTGTAGCCGACCAGAGCGACGGTGGGTACCGGTACGGCCTCGCGGCGCTGGCGCTGCTGGCGGCGGACGCGACGCACGGCCTCCAGATCCTGCTTGAGGTGGTCGATGCGGCGCTGAATCTTTCTCCGGTCGGTTTCGAGCTGGGTTTCGCCGGGTCCTCGGGTGCCGATGCCGCCGCCAAGCTGCGACATGGCCTTGCCCCGGCCGGTGAGCCGCGGCAGCATGTATTCGAGCTGGGCGAGCTCGACCTGGAGCTGGCCCTCGCGGGTGCGGGCGTGGCGAGCAAAGATGTCCAGAATCAACTGCGTGCGGTCAAGGACGCGGCACGGCAGGGCCTGTTCGAGATTGCGCAGTTGCGTGGGGGACAGATCGTGGTCGAAGAGGATGAGGTCTGCCTGCGTGGAGGCCGCGGCGCCGGCAATCTCTTCGACTTTACCCTGCCCGATCAGCGTGGCTGGGTCGGGACGGGCGCGTCGCTGCATCAGCTCGGCAGCCACCTCGCCGCCGGCGCTGGTGACCAGCTCGCGGAACTCGGCCATCGATTCCTCGGCATCCATCCCAGGGGCATCGACGGGCCTCGCGACATGGGATGGCTCGTCCTGCTGCGCGGCCAGACGCGCGGCGTCGGCGCCGGGACGAGGGCGGCGAGGGCGGACCCCGAGGTCGAGCCCCACCAGAACCGCCCGTTCCTGCCTCGCCCGGTTCTCAGATTCGTGCAACGAAGAGTGCTCCCAGCGTGTTAGCGCTGCTCCGCGGTTGCGGCAGGCTGCACAGGCGACACGGCTGCCGGGCCGATGCCGCTGTGGACGGCTGGGGGCCTGTGCTCGCCGTGTATCACGCTGCGATTGCTGACGACGGTCGAAATGGCGTGCTTGAAGATCAATTGCTCCTGGCTGTTGTTCTCCAGCAAGACGGAGTACTTGTCAAAGGAGCGGATCTTACCGGTAAGCTTGACACCGCTGACCAGATAGATCGTGATGGGGGTCTTGTCCTTGCGGACCGTATTCAGGAAGGTGTCCTGAATATTTTGTGCCGGCTTGTTGTCCATGTGCCGATCTCCTGCTTTCTATTCTGTTTTTGTTCGGTGCGCCCGACCTGCGCACGTACAACCTGCAAAACGCGGGGGTGGCGCCGGAAGCCCGGAAGCCAATGAGTCCCGCAATGTGACAACAGTAAAAGGATTTTCAAGCTTTTTCAACTGCCTGCCGGGATTGATCTTCGCTTCATGAAACCAATGGTCACATTTCGTCACATATCTGCCGTCAGCCAAACTGCTAGGATGAGGGCGTGAAAGACCCTGTATCGTCCCGCGCAACCGGGGCCATTGCGGCGCGCTCCGTGCCCATGCTTGACCTCAATCGGCAGTATCAGCCACTCCACCAGGAGCTGATGGCCGCGTTGGGCCATGTACTGGAGACGCAGCAGTTCATTCTTGGTGAGCCTGTGGCGGCGTTTGAACAGGCTGCTGCCCGGCAGCTCGGCGTGGCGCATGCAGTGGGCTGCTCGTCGGGCACGGACGCCCTTTGGCTGGCGCTGGCGGCGGCAGGCATCGGCCCCGGCATGGCGGTAGTGACCACACCGTTCAGCTTTTTCGCCTCGGTCAGCGCCATTCTGCGCGCCGGAGCAACGGCGGTGCTGGCGGATATTGACCCAGCAACCTTCAATCTCAACCCGGCGGCGGTGAAGACTGTGCTGCACTCGGAGAAAGGCGCGAACGTGCGCGCGATTCTGCCGGTGCATCTCTACGGCCAGTGTGCGGATTGGACAGCCTTCGCGGGCCTCGCCAACGAGCACGGGCTGAAGCTGATTGAAGACGCGGCGCAGGCCTGGGGTGCGCTGTGGCAGGGTGTGCACGCGGGGGCGCTGGGCGATGCGGCGGCCTTCAGCTTTTATCCCACCAAAAATCTCTCAGCCGCGGGCGACGCGGGGATGGTGGCGACGAACTCCGACAGCATCGCCGAACGGGCGCGGATGCTGCGCCAGCACGGCATGCGCCGCCGCTATTCGCACGACGAAGTCGGGTGGAATGCGCGGCTGGACGGCTTCCAGGGAGCCATTTTGCAGGTCAAGCTGCGCTACATCGTGGCGTGGAACCAGGCGCGGCATAATGTCGCACGCCGGTATCACGCTCTCTTCCACGCAACAGGGCTGGCCGAGGCAGGGCCATATCCGACGCATGGCGTGGTGCTGCCGCACGAAGTGCCGGGCAGCCGGCATGTGTGGCACCAGTACGTGATCCGCACGGGCCGGCGCGATGCCCTGCGCGAGTTCCTGACGGCGCGGAAGATCGGCTCGGAGATTTACTACCCGGTCCCGCTGCACCTGCAGGAGGCGCTGAAGCCGCTGGGTTACAAGGCGGGCGACTTTCCCGAGGCGGAGCGCGCGGCGCGCGAGGTGCTGGCGCTGCCCATCTTCCCCGAGCTGCGGGAAGACGAGCAGCAGACGGTGGTGAACGCGATTACGGAGTTTCTGAGCTGAAGGGCTGAGTCCGCGGCCTCTCCGTGCTTGATCTCAACGAAGCAGGTTCGTGCGGGCCAGTTCGATAATCTCGTCGCCGCGCCCGTTCAGAATCGCCTTAATCATGTAGAGGTTGAAGTCCACCACCTGATCGAGCTTGAGCGACGGCGGCATGGCCAGCTCGTGGCGGTTCACGGCGATATCGACGAGAGCGGGGCCTTTGTGGGCAAAGGCGCGTTCGAGCGCGGGCCGAACCTGCTCCGGATCGTCGACGTGGATGCCGAGCACGCCCGCGCCCTGGGCAATCTGGGTGAAGTCGGGATTGACGAGGTCGGTGGCGTGACTGAGGAAGCCCGTTGCTTTCATCTCGAGCTCCACAAAACCGAGCGAGCCATTGTTGAAGACAATCAGTTTGACAGGCAGATCGAGCTGGCGGAGCGAGAGCAGGTCGCCCATGAGCATGGAGAGACCGCCGTCACCGGAAAGCGTGACGACCTGGCGGCCGGGATGCGCGGCCTGCGCGCCGATGGCCTGCGGCAGCGCGTTGGCCATGGAGCCATGGTTGAAGGAGCCGAGCAGTCGCCTCCTGCCGTTCATGGCGAGGTAGCGCGCGGCCCAGATGACCGGTGTGCCCACATCGACCGTGAAGATGGCATCGTCCGCGGCGACCTCATTGAGCACCCTGGCGACATACTGCGGGTGGATGGGCCGCTGGCCGGGCTTGCCGGTCGCCAATGCGTCGAGGTCTTTGCGCGTGTCGTGATAGTGGTTGCGGCAGGCGCGCAGGAAGGCTGCATCTTGCTTTTGCTGCAGCAGGGGAAGCAGATCGCGCAGCGTTTCCTTGACGCCGCCGGCGAGTCCGAGATCGATGTGGCTGCGGCGGCCAATCTGCTCCTCGCGCAGATCAATCTGCACGATGCGCGCCTTCTGCGGATAGAACTGCTGATACGGGAAATCGGTGCCGAGCATGAGCAGCGTGTCGCAGTTCATCATGGCGTGATAGCCGGAGGAGAAGCCGAGCAGTCCGGTCATGCCAACGTCATAGGGGTTGTCGTACTCGATGAACTCCTTGCCGCGCAAGGCGTGGACGATGGGCGCCTGCAGCTTGCCTGCCGCGGCCATGAGCTCGTCGTGCGCGCCCTGGCAACCGGCACCGGCAAGGATGGTGACGTTGTGCGACTGGTTCAGAAGCTGGGCAAGCTGCGCCATCTTTTCCTTACCGGGAATCACCTCGGAGCGTTCGGTGGTGAACTCGACGCGGCGCCCGGTATTCACTGCTTCAGCGAGGGCCACGTCGCCGGGCAGCACAACGACGGCGACGCCGCGTTTGGCAATGGCCGTCTGGATGGCAATCTCCAACGTGCGCGGGATCTGCGAGGGGCTGGAAACAAGCTCGCAGTAAACGCTGCACTCTTTGAAGAGGTGCTCGGGATGCGTCTCCTGGAAGTAGTTGCTGCCGATCTCCTGCGAGGGAATGTGGGCGGCAATCGCGAGCACGGGGACGCGGCTGCGCTGGGCATCGTAGAGGCCGTTGATGAGGTGCAGGTTGCCGGGGCCGCAACTTCCTGCGCAAACGGCGAGCTTGCCGGTTAGCGCGGCTTCAGCACCCGCGGCGAAGGCTGCGGTCTCCTCGTGGCGCACGCCCACCCAGGCCATGCCCTTGCGCGTGCGCACGGAGTCTGTGATGCCGTTCAGCGAATCGCCGGCGACGCCGTAGATCCGCTCCACGCCGGCAGCCGCCAGCACTTCCACGCAGAGTTCCGCAACTTTCATCGACAATCTCCCTGACCCGTCTCCGGACGCGACCGCAAAGGATGTGAGCCGTTCAGCACACTCGGACGTGACCGCAGACGCATTTCCTGAGTGGTAGATGCAATCCACCAGCCAGCGGTGCAATGTCGTCTCTGATTCTTCCCTCAGCGTGGGGTTCCACGGTGCGGGTCGAGTCGTTGGAAGAGTTCCTCAATCCTTGTTGCTGATCTCCGGAACTGCAATCCGGAGCTCTAATCCTCTTCCCAAGTTCGTGAGCCCGGGCTATCATGACGCTCCATGTTCTCCTACGACCCCAAGCTCCTTGCTGCAGTCGATGCCTCGCCGCAATCCATTGCGGATGTGGTTCAAATCCTTCAGGCGATTGAAGCCGCATGCGCTGACGGCGACGGGCTCAAGTGGTTCAACGGCCTCTATCTCCAGGTAACGCAGGCGGTCGAGACGCGCGTCCACGCTGGCGGCTTCACCGACTCCGCATGGATTGCCGCCCTCGACGTCGAGTTCGCCGGCTTCTACTTTGCCGCGCTCGCATCCTCGCTCTCCGGCGCGGCGACACCCGGATGCTGGCAGGCGCTCTTTGCCGAGCGCAACCAGCCCATGATCGCGCGCATCCAGTTCGCCCTGGCCGGCATGAATGCACACATCAACCACGACCTGCCACAGGCCGTGGTGGCCTCCTGCCGAGCCTCCGGCATCCCTCCCGCGCACGGCACTGCCCAGTACAGCGACTTCACCGCGCTCAACTCCACACTCGACAGCCTCATCGATTCCGCCAAGGCATCCTTGAACGTGCGCCTGCTCGGCGATGCGCTGCCGCCGGTCTCGAACCTTGAAAACACGATCGCAGCCTGGGACGTCTCCGCGGCGCGGGAGGCGGCATGGAACAACGCGGAATTGATCTGGCATCTGGACGATGCGCCAACGGTCGCCGCCACGTTTCTCGACACGCTGGACGGCCTCACGGCCCTGGCGAGCAAAACCCTGCTCGTCCCCGTCCCCTGAGCGCTGCATTAGAATCAGCTTTGAATGAAGTGTCCGTATTGCGGCTTTGCACAGGACCGGGTTGTCGATTCACGCGAGAGCAAGGAGGCGGATTCGATTCGCCGCCGGCGCGAGTGCGAGAGCTGCAATCGCCGCTTCACCACCTATGAGCGCATCGACGAGATTCCTCACATGGTGGTGAAGAAGGACGGACGCCGCGAGCGCTTTGACCGGCAGAAGGTGCTGAGCGGCCTGCTGCGCGCCTGCGAAAAGCGGCCGGTGCCATCGAGCAAGCTGGAAGCGATTGTGGATGCGACCGAGCAGTTTTTGATGGACGCGCCGGAGCGCGAGCGCACCACGGCTGAAGTGGGCGAGCTGATTATGAATCAACTGAAAGGCCTGGATACGGTGGCCTATATCCGCTTCGCTTCGGTCTACCGCGATTTCAAGGATGTCCGCGAGTTCAAGGAAGAGCTGGAAGGGCTGTTGGACTCGCATCGCACCCTGAAAAGCAAAAAATAGGCGGCAAGACTGCCGCACATGGAGAAGGAATGTCTGCATCGAAGACACACAAAGTTACATTGATTCCCGGCGACGGGATTGGGCCTGAGGTGACGCAGGCCGTGGTTCGCATTCTTGAAGCGACCGGGGTGAAGTTTGAGTGGGAGCGCTTCGCCGCTGGAGCGGAAGCCTTTGAGATTTACGGCGAGTACATTCCCGCCGAGCTCTACGAATCGATCGAGCAAAACAAGGTGGCACTGAAGGGCCCGGTGACGACACCAGTGGGTGGCGGCTTCAAGAGCATCAACGTGACGCTGCGCAAGAAGTTTGACCTGTTTGCGAACTTTCGCCCAATCAGGAACCTGCCCGGCCTGGAGACGAAGTGGCCTGGCGTCGACCTGATTATCGTGCGCGAGAACACCGAGGGCGAGTACGTGGGCCTGGAGCACGAGGTGGTGCCGGGCGTGGTGGAAAGCCTGAAGGTGATCACCGACAAGGGCTCGACGCGCATCGCGAAGTTTGCGTTTGACTACGCGCGCAAGCATGGGCGCAAGAAGATTCACTCGATTCACAAGGCCAACATCATGAAGATGTCCGATGGCCTCTTTCTGCGCTGCGCGCGCCGGGTGGCTGAGCAGTATCCGGAGATTCTGTACGGCGAGCACATCATCGACAACACCTGCATGCAACTGGTGATGAATCCCTTCCAGTACGACACGCTGCTGCTCGAGAACCTCTACGGCGACATCGTGAGCGACCTCTGCGCAGGCCTTGTGGGCGGGCTGGGTCTGGTGCCGGGCGCGAACCTGGGGCATGAGTGCGCGATCTTTGAGGCGGTACACGGCTCGGCGCCGGACATCGCCGGGCAGGACATCGCCAACCCGACGGCGCTGCTGCAGTCGGCTGTCCTGATGCTGCGGCATCTGGACGAGGAAGCCGCAGCAGACAAGGTACAGAAGGCGCTGGAGGCGGTCTATGCGGAGCGCAAGACGCTGACGCGCGACGTGGGTGGGCATGCGGGGACGAGCCAGTTTGCCGATGCCGTACTGGCGGCAATGGGCTGAGAGGCGGAACGATGAAACACTATTTGCTCTTTTACGAAGTGGCGGACGACTACACGACGCGACGCACGGCGTTTCGCGGCGCACATCTTGCAGCCGCGTGGGCTGCGGCGGAGCGGGGTGAGCTCGTGATGGGCGGCGCGCTGGCCGATCCGGCCGATGCGGCGGTGCTGCTGTTCAAGGGCGACTCGCCAGAGGCGGCGAAGAAATTTGCCAAAGCCGACCCCTACGTGGCGAACGGCGTGGTGAAGAGCTGGCGTGTGCGCGAGTGGACGACGGTTGTGGGGAAAGACGCCATGATGCCCGTCAGGCCAGACTCCGTGCCGGGTTCCGTTCGCAAAGAAACTCCATAATCAGCCATCGCAGCCTGCGTTTGCCGCCCTGGATTCTCGGCGCCCGGCCTCGTACGATGCAGAGATTCTTCGCATTCGAGGGTTGAAGCGATTCGTGCCTTCCATTCAGGGCCCAATGTTGGTTGGTGTGCAAGGATCGTAGCCGAGTGTGGCGGGGGTGGCCGGCGCCGGCGGCGTGGGTGGCGTAGCCCAGGGAACATTCGTGAAATCGAAGAACTCCAGCAGATTGGACTGCGCGTTGTCTCGCGCCGTCAGATGGGCTGAGCTGCCGATAAACCGGCTCTCCACAAACTTGATTACCGCCGTGTGATCCATCGGCGTATGCGACACATAATGCCGCCGGGTAAAGGGCGAGATGACAATGTTCGGCACGCGGAATCCAAGCTGCGCCGCAAAGCCGCTCACGGCTGCCGCGTCCGTGCTTTTTGTCCCCGGATCGCCGGCGAGCAGGTCGCAATGCGTGGTGGGTACGCCGCCACTGGGCAGACACGGCGCATAGCTATCTGCGTTCACGGCAATCTGCGCGATATCCGGAATCGCTCCCAATGCTGCATCGGTATTCTGGTTGGAATAGCCGGGAACCGGCGGTACATGGTCGTAGGGTCCTCCACCCTCGTCGTAGCTGAGAAAGAAGACCGAATCCTTCCACGCGGAACTTGCCATGAACTGATTCACGATGTTCCCCACCTGCGCCTGACCGGTCAATATCGATTGGCCCGATCCCGGATGCTCATCATTGACGCCGGAACCGGATTCGATGAATGCAAAACTGGGAAGGGTGCCATTGTTCAGGTCCGTGAAGAATGCCGACAGCGGGGCCACATGGTTGGGATCGATGCAGAATGAGTTCGTCGGATCGCCCACCACGCTGGAAGACTTCGTGGTACCGGTACAGGCAGCCCCGGTCGGGTTCTCGTATAAGTACTGGTACGAGTAACTCAAAATGGAGAAGGTCGTTGAAGGAAAGTTTCCGCTGGCTGAGGTAGAACAGGGATTCGAGGCCAGGCAAAAGTCCTGCGTTACGGTGTAGTACAGCTTCCACGAAACGTTCGCGCCGTCGAGTTCCTGAAAGATCGATGCGATGTTGAGCTGCGGAAGGTGATCGTTGCTGCCCGGATCGAAGACAAGGCCCTGCGTCGTGCCTCCCGTAAAGGTCGCGATGCGGTTGGAGACGCTTTTGCTTGAGACCGGCGAAAACCAGCGGTCCGACACCGCAAACTGGGATGCCATGTAGTAGTAGTAATTCAGGAATTTCTGATCGTAATAGCCCATGGCGCGTTCCCCGGTCAGATCCGTGAAGTTGCCGGAGCAGGTGCCGGAAGTCGCGCAATTATTCGCGTAACCCTCAGCGATATGGACAAATCCATCCATCAGAATCGAGCGCGTTGAAGAAAAATCCCAGCGACTGACATCGCCGTAGCTTTCCAGCCAGGCCGAACTCTCATCGTCAATGCAGGTGCTGGCCAACTTGAACAGAGGGTAAGATGTCCCTTGATCGTCCTGGTTGCTGATCGTGGTCAGCTTGTCGTCAATCCCATCCACCTCGTAGTCTTTTCCGTCGTCGCCTATATTCCAGCCGTTTGCCTTGCGATACGGATTCAGCATGCCAAAGTAATCGTCGAACGTATGGTTCTCCTGGAGCATAAAGAGGACGTGGTTGATGGAGTTGATGCTGCTCGGAGAGATGACGTCAACCGTTGCGTTCGCCGAGGCGTTTCCCTTTGATCCGAAGGCTTCCGCGGTGTACGTCGTTGTCGCGGTCGGAGTCACGGTTTGCGTTCCGCCGCTCGGTTGAAGAGTGTAGGTGCTGCCATCCGATCCGGTAACCGTAACCTGCGTTGCATTGGTCGCGCTCACGTTCAGAACCGACGAACTCCCGGATGGAATTGACAGCGGATCTGCGGTAATGCTGACTGTCGCCGGTGCTGGAACCTGGGCTGTGACGTTGATCGTGGTGTAGGCCGCCCCTCCGCAGTAGTCCCACTCTTCCACGACAGTGTGCTGTGCCCCCGCACTCAGGGTCACCACGGTGTTGAGCGAAGAACCGCTGGTGACGTAGATCAGCTGGTTGTTCACGTAGATGCCCATGGCAGCCACACCCTTCGAACAACTGAGGGTGCTGGCAGTCGCGGTGTACGTCACGGGCGAAATCACGGTGCTGTTGTTTGCCGGTGAGGTCACAAATACGCCGGTCTGACTTGCGACATTAATGGCAACCGGGGTATAGGTGGCGCCTCCGCAGTAATCCCACTCTTCCACGACGGTGTTGTACGTGCCGGGATTAAAGGCAAGACTGGTGTTCAGGCTGGCTCCGCTCACAACATAGGTCAGATTGTTGTTCACGTAAATGCCCATGGAAGCGACACCCTTCGAGCAGGTGCTCGTGGTTGCGGTCGCCACGTAATGCACGGGAGAACTGTCTGTCGCGCCACTCGTTGGACTGCTGACGGTGACATTTGCAAAGGCAGGTCCCGCGCATGCCAGAAGTACCAGATTGCCCCAGGAAAGCTTTTTCATCATTTCCTTCTGGATCTTCGATGGCTCGCCTCTTCCACTCGCTGCTTGCCGGGAACAAAATTTCTCGCCCATCAGCCGGTTCGGCAATCCCTAGTCGGCGGTTCAGGGTCGGCAATCCAGTATCGGCCGAGAACCTGCGCGGCGAGGAAACGCCTGTCAGGGTGGCCGAACTGGTCATCATGCGCAGAACGGTTAGGATTCCCTATCGGTGAATCACATGGGCGACCTCAGCGGGCGGCTTGGATCAACAGTTGGGAAGTACGACCTGTCTGCGCGTCAAAGCAATGGTCAATAAGGAGTTGGTTGCCAGGTCCGGGGCTCCTGTCCGTCAACGCCCCGATGCTGTGAAATCGGCGCAGCCTACACGAAGTCGGCCACAGGGAAACTGAGCTCTGCGCGACGACATTTCGTAAGCCAGAGCCCATCCTCCTGTACACTGGGGTGTTCAAGACCATGCGAGACAAATACCCCATTGGCATTCTTGGCGCGACCGGAATGGTCGGCCAACGCTACATTCAATTGCTGGCAGATCACCCGTGGTTTGAGATCGCGTGGCTTGCGGCCAGCGACCGCTCCAGCGGCAAGCCTTACGGCGAGGCCGCCAAGTGGCGGCTGGACACGCCGCTGCCGGAGCGCATCGCGAAGATGCCGGTTTCCCCGGCTGACCCGGCCGGCGCGCCGAAGATTATATTTTCTTCGATCGATGCTCCGATTGCACGCGAGTTGGAGCCGAAGTTTGCCGAGGCAGGGTGCGCGGTGCTCTCGAACTCAAGCGCCTTCCGGATGACGCCCAATGTGCCGCTCGTGATTCCAGAAGTGAACGCCGAGCACCTGCACCTGATTGAGGAGCAAGCCTCACGGCGCGCGTCCGGCGGCTACCTGGTCACCAATCCCAACTGCTCGACGATTGGGCTGGTGATGGCGCTGAAGCCCATCGAGGAGCGCTTTGGCATTGAGCAAATCTTTGTTTCGACCATGCAGGCGGTGAGCGGCGCAGGCTATCCCGGCGTGGCATCGATGGACATTCTGGACAACGTGGTGCCTTACATCGGCAGCGAAGAAGAGAAGATGGAAGCCGAGACGCTGAAGCTGCTGGGCAGGCTCGATGGGCACAGCGTGAAGCCGCTGGGGGCGAGGATTACGGCGCACTGCAATCGCGTGCCGGTGGTGGATGGGCATACGGAATGTGTTTCCATCAAGCTGAGCCGGAAGGCGACGGCGGAAGAGATTGTAGCGGCATGGGACGCATACAAGCCGCTGGCCGGGAGGGACTTGCCCTTTGCGCCGAAGCAGCCGGTGCAGTTTGCCGCACAGCCGGATCGGCCGCAGCCGCGGCTGGATCGCAACCGCGAGCGCGGCATGGCGGTGACGGTGGGACGCCTGCGGCCCTGCAGTCTGCTGGACTGGAAGTTTGTGCTGCTCTCCCACAACACCGTGCGGGGCGCGGCGGGAGCAACCATTCTGAACGCGGAGCTGCTGGTGAGCCTGGGGAAATTGGAACCAGTCACCGCTGCCGCTGCGCGGGCCTAGCGAGGGCCGACATGCAATGCATCACGGCGCGGCCTGGACGCTTGCGCCGAAACGGCCGCCAACTGAAGGCGAAAGTCTGGCGGCCAGGAACGACGGAATCCCAAAGATGAACCTGGTTGTGATGAAGTTCGGCGGCACTTCGGTGGAAGACCCCGCCGCCATTACCCGTACCGCCTCGATCGTGGCTGGACGCGTCGCGATGGGGAAGCGGCCTGTTGTGGTGGTGAGCGCGCTGGCCAAGGTGACTGACCAACTGCTGCGCGCCGCGTCTGCCGCGGCCACGGGCGACCGCACGGGCGCGCTGGCGATCAGCTCGCGGCTGCGGGCGCGGCACCGCGACACGGCGACGGCGCTAGTGAAAGACAGCGCGGCGCTGGTAAGCCTGATTGACGAGAATTTCGACTCGCTGGATGAGATTCTGCGCGGACTGGCGGCGATTCTGGAACTGACGCCGCGCATCTCCGACCTGATTGTGAGCTACGGCGAGCGCATCTCCAGCCGCATTGTGGCGGAGGCGTTTCAGCAGCGCGGGATTGCCGCGGTGCATGTGGATGCGCGCGATGTGATCCTTACCGATTCGCAGTTCCAGAAGGCCGTGCCCAAGGACGACCTGATTGAAAGACGCGCGGCAGAAAAGCTGCGGCCGCTGGTGGACCAGGGCAAGGTGCCGGTGATGGGCGGCTTTATCGGATCCAATGAAGACGGTGTGACGACGACGCTGGGACGTGGCGGCTCGGACTTTACGGGTGCGCTGATTGGCGGCGCGCTGAACGCAGAGGCCATTGAGATCTGGACCGACGTGGACGGCATTATGACGACCGATCCGCGCATCTGCCCGGATGCGCTGCGCGTGAAAGTCATCAGCTTTGAGGAGGCCGCAGAGCTGGCCTACTTTGGCGCGAAGGTGCTGCACCCGGCGACGATTTTGCCGGCGGTAAAGAAAAACATTCCGGTGCAGGTGCTGAACAGCAGAAATCCATCGAATGAAGGCACGCGGATTATCTCGCTGGCGCCGCACTGCAAAAGCCCGTTCAAGTCGATTGCACTCAAGAAGAAACTCTCGATCATTGATGTGGTGGCAAGCCGCATGCTGATGACCCATGGGTACCTGAAAGAAATCTTCACCATCTTCGACAAGCACAAGTGTCCGGTGGACATGGTGTCGACAAGCGAGGTTTCGGTGTCGCTCACGGTGGACTCGAACGAAAAGCTGCCGTTGATTGCGGAGGACCTGAGCCAGGTTGCCGATGTGAAGTACGAGGGCAGGAAGGCGCTGATCTGCCTGGTGGGCGAGGATATCCGCGGGCAGAACGGCATTGCCGCGCAGGTCTTCAACGCGGTGCGCCACATCAACGTGCGGATGATCTCGCAGGGTGCGAGCGAGATCAACATGAGCTTCATGATCGACGAGGACGACGCGGAAGAGGCGGTGCGTTCGCTGCATGCGGCGTTCTTCAAGGATCCGGACCCGGCGATCTTCGATGTGGAAGCACGCAAGGTCCTTGCATAGCCGGAAGGATCGCGGGAATGAAGAGCTGCCGGGCAGTGTCGGGTCTCGCGCTTTTGCTGTTTTCTGCTTTTTTGCCCGTGCCGTCCGCCACAGGACAAGCAGCCGGTGCGAGTGTGCAGGCGCCCCCACAACTGAAGTTTGTGTATGAGGAGCAGGTGACGCTCACGTCGTCGATTCCTGTAGGCGAGACGCCGATGGGCAAGCGCACTATCGTGCCGATTACTGGTGGGATGTTCTCTGGCCCGGGGCTGAAGGGCAAGATTCTGCCCGGCGGATGGGACTGGCAACTGACCAACGCGAGCGGTTGCTTCAACCTGCATGCGGATTACATGATTGAAACCGATGATGGTGCGATCATCCATGTGGTGAACGCCGGCATGGTTTGTCCCAACTCAGCGGGAACGCGCGACGCGATGCTGACGACGCCGGTTTTTGAAGCACCCAAGGGCAAGTACGACTGGCTGAACGGCGGCGCGTATCTCGGCACGCTTGAAGGCATGAAGATCGACGGCAAACCGGCGGTGCGAATCCGGTTCTTCAAGGCCTACGCGCCCGAATAGACCGCACAATGGAGGCTCGATGAACATCCTGGTTCTGGGCAAAGGCAAGACCGGCTCGCTGGTGGCAGAGATTGCGCGGGAGCGCGGCCATGGCGTGCGCGCGCTGGACATTCACGAGAACGAGCACGCCTCGGCGCTGA